>JAABUT010000183.1_pt1 | contig 114680 bp, 114 predicted proteins | sample 5559281 | NCBI WGS metagenome assembly JAABUT01 (sample SAMN10711880, study PRJNA513359) | rock metagenome | isolation source: Antarctica rocks | place: Antarctica: Victoria Land, Ricker Hills nord | collected 2016-01-04 | reverse complement strand
ATCTCAACCCGCTGCTCATGGCCGCCGGCAACAGCTCCGGAGGCGTGGTCGGCAAGATGATCTCACCGCAGAACCTCGCGATCGGTGCGAGCGCGGTGGGGCTCGGCGGCCGGGAGGGCGACCTGCTACGCAAGGTCCTGCCGTGGACGATCGTCTTCCTGATCGGCTCCTGCGTGCTGGTGTACCTGCAGAGCACGCCGGTGCTCGACTGGATGGTCGTCGGTCCGAGCTGAGCGCAGCCAGGACCGGGCCGGGAGGGCCAAGGCCCTCGCGTTGGGTCGGCTACGTGCGCAGCGCCACGTCGTGCCACCCGTCCGCGGGCGCGTGCGCCGGCGGCGGCCCCCAGGTCCCCTTGTAGTACGGGACAGGCCGGTCGGGCAGGTCCAGGATCGGGTCGACGATGCGCCACTCTTCCCGATCGTGTCCTCGCGGGCGAACCGGTGACGGGGCGGCTGGACCACCCCCGCGCTGGCGGGGACGACCGCGTTAGGGCCGTTCCAGTGACAACAGTGTCGGGACCACCCCCGCGCTGGCGGGGACGACGATCTGATCGGGGTAGATCGTAGCGTTTTAGAAGTAGTGGGTGGTTGTGAATTATCTAGTGGGAGGTAGTAGGGTAGTTGGTTTTTAGAGCGCCAAAGGCGCGTATACGCTTTTGCTTTTAGCGCCGAAGGCGCGCTCAAACAACCTCTAAGTACTAAGCCTAACCACCCTCTAAGTACTAGTCAATTCCTACAGATAACAAACCTATAACTACTGTGAAACCACTATGGTACCTACTATCGCGCGTACGCACCCGCACGTATCAAGATTCCTCGGTCGCCTCGGGGGGTGTCAAGGAATCCGAGCCATCAATTTGAGCCTTTCCGTTGGACTCTGGAACACTCTGCTGGGCCTCACGGATGGCTGCCAGCATCTCCCTGGCCGCCCCCTCCACCTGCTCTTTGGTCAACTGGTTGAGATCCACGTGTGCATGCACGGACTGCTGACCCGCACCCTTCGTCAACTGCTCACCTCCGACCATCAGCAGGTCGATGGCTGGCTTGGTCGGATACCAGGAGTCGTTGCTGATCGGGATGCTGACCAGCGAGGTTTCCAGGTAGCTGTTCCCATCTGGTCCGAACAGGTCTGGTCCCTTCAGCCCCTTCAATCTCTAGGGCTCGGCCATCCAGCCCAGCACCATCTCTCGAATCGTGAAACTGACATTTTCTTCTCTCCTTTGATCGGTTGGATTGTGTTCTGCTCTGTACGCCATTCTCAGCCCTCAGACCCTTACCCCTAGGCGGATTCACCAGGGTTCGGCCTTCAAGAGGCCCAGTCGGGCTGCTGGACCCCTTCCTGACCCCTTCGGGAATGACGGTGTCCAGCACACTCCTGCTTTCAATCGTCTCCCACCATCCAGCGAGAGACTGCACCAACTCGGCCTGCGCGCCCAAGAGCCGCTCACGGCGACGATTCGGGCCTCCCTCGGCCGCATCCGTGCGGGCACCGGTCAACCACGGCCGACGCGAGCACCTAGAGCAGGGGCGGCGATCACCCTTCACGTCCAGTAGGTGGTCGGCCCCAAGGACAACAGGTCAGATGCTCAGGCAGGACGCCAAGCAGAACGCCAGGCCAGAACGACCCTCGGAAAGGTGGCGGGGACACCGACGGAGCGGCCATCCTGGTGGAAGACAGATTTCAGGACATGAAGGGGTGCCGACGAGCGTGCTGACCGACTGCGGGTGTGTGAAGGGGTGCAGAGAGTGACGGGGATCGCTCCTGGCGACATACCTACCCGTATAGACGAATTCCTTGCCATGCAGGAGCACAGGCAGGGCGCTGATGAGCCACTTGACGCTCGCAGTGAGCATCAGATGGGCGGCGTGGGCGAGCCTCAACATCCTTTGCCTGAGCAGCCTCGGGAGCCGAGTCACGCCTGCGATCACTTCACTCTGGGCAGCGGGACGTTGCTGTTGGACGATCGCGTTTCGGCCAGAGCGCTCATGCTCGTCGTGGGCCTGTTGCCGAAGGTGTTGGCCCACCACAGCAAGGACCGCCCCGCCTTCATCTCCCAGGCCAAGGTGGAAGAGTTGACCGGCTTCGACCGTGAGACGATCTTCCGGCTTGGAGGCATCGCCGATGAGGTGGAGGGCTTGGACCTCCTGTTCCGGGAACCCGGCGAACCGGGCCAGCCGATGGCCGATGCTTGGGAACTCGGCGAGGGACAGTTCTCGGCTACAACGATGAATACCAGTAATAGTAGTAATAGTAATAGTAGTAGTAGTAATTGGTACCAAGAGATACTAGAGGACGTACGGGCTTGTAGCCGAGAACTGTCCCGGGAAGAGCAGGAGAACTGGACGCAGGCTGTGGAGCCTGACAACGACCTATGGCATCGCTCGTGGGCGTACGGACCTGAACTCTGGCGCTTAGCCGTGATCCTCGGACCGCACGATGTTCTCCTCCGCACCTCGGAGGTTGGCAGGGCTTTGTCGAGAGACAAAAAGGCGGTTTCCAGACTGATCAAGCACGGACAGGTGGAAGGGGTCATCGGCGCTGTCAAGGGCCCGATGCCAGGGACCGTGCGGTGGCTGGGTCACTTCATCGCCCAGCCTAGGCTAATCGACACTCCTTTCTTCCCTCGTCCAGGTTTCGGACGTACCAACCGGGCCCAGTTGCGGAACAAGGTTGAACGCCGCAGGTTCGACGACATGGCCATGATTCAGGCTATGGTGCACGTGAGAGCCAACCTACCTGGCCTTCGGGCTGCTTACGAGGCTGAGCCAGACGCCTGCATGGCTTTCATCGCCAAACTGGCGGAGATTGCCGACGACGACGTGGCCCTCCGAGCCCTCCTGCGACGTGACGTCATAACTCCTATTGAAATCCACCGAGATAATCTTTTGTGAAAGGCGGCTTCGACGTTTCATGAACGGCCCGGAGTTTCGGAGACTTTACGCCTGTGGTCCGCTCCGGTCAGAAAGGGTCGCGTCCCGCGTTCGGTGTAAATGACCTTCGGGCGGAGGCTCCTTCTCGTTGCTGATGGTAGGGGTTGGGTCCGACAGTTTCGGGGTCGGCGGGCTACTGGATGTCGAGCAGTTCGCTGATGGTGATGATCTCGCTGCAGGCGGGGCAGTAGCCGCCCTCGCCGAGGCGTCTGGTGAACAGGTTGCAGTTCTGGCAGCGGCGCTCGCCGGCGAGCCGCTCCCCGCAGCCGGGGCATTGGTAGACGCCACTGGCCGTACGTGACCCGCCTGCGGCGGGCGGCAGGGTCAGGGTCGGCGCGGGCGGGCGGTGGCGGGCTCGGTAGGCGGCTTGACGGCACCGCGGTGAGCACCAGGAGCGGGCCCGTCCGGGGGGCAGCGGACCCTGGCAGACCGAGCAGCTTGCCGTAACGCTCGCGTCACGCCACGGGGTCTCAGGCACTGCGGACCACCTCCTCGGGCCCGGTCTGTTCGGTCTGGTTTGGGCCTTGCTGGTCGGCGGCTGGCGGTTCGCCGCGGGACCGCAGCTGCGCGGGTGGCTCGAGCAGGGTGCGGCGCAGGTCGTGCAGCAGCCGTAGCCCGGCCGCGGTCATGGTGAAGCCGCGCCAACCGGTGGAGGCCCGGTTCAGCACCGCCCAGACCAGGCTGGTGACAGAGTGCTCACCGGGGAGCCGGCCAATGACCTTGACCCGGCGGCGGGTCTCCCCGAAGGTCCGCTCGATGAAGTTGGAGTGTCGGACCCTGGGCCAGTGCTCACGCGGGAAGCGCAGGTAGACCGTGAGGCTCTCGCGGTCCGCGAGCAGGCAGCGCACCGCGGCCGGGTAGGAGTCCCGCCAGCGCAGCGCGACCGCGTCGATGCGCTTGTGCACCAACGCCACCGCGTCCAGCCCGGGCTCAACGTCCTCGGGGACGTCGAAGATCGCCCAGTAGTCGGCCTTGACCTCAGCGAGCGCGTTCTTCGGCACCTTCGCGAGAATGTTGCGAGCTCGGTGGGTCAGGCAACGCTGCCGCAGCGCCGCGCGCATCGTCTGCTCGGCCGCCGCGATCAGCCCGGGTGCGCCGTCGCTGATGACCAACAACGGGCAGCCCAGCCCGCGCTCCCCGAGGTCGGTCAGGAACCCGGCCCAGGCGTCACCGGACTCGGTCGCGGCGGTGTCCAGCCCGACGAACACCGGCTTGCCGTCGGTGTCGATGCCCCACGCTGCGAGCACCGGTTCGGCGCCGGCGTTCGGGTGGTACTTGAAGTGGCTGGCGTCCAAGAACAGGTAGTCCAGCGTGAGGTCGTCCAGGCGGCGGCGGCTCCAGGTCTCGAACTGCTCCTTGAGCTCCGAGCAGATCCGCGACACCGCCGACTTCGACACGCTCGCCTGCTCCCCGAGCGCCTCGGCGAGCGTCGCCTCGACATCGCGGGCTGACAGGCCACGCACGAACGAGGCGATCACCAACGCCTCCAACGCGTTCGTGCGCAACACCCCGGTCCCGAACAGCTGCGAGGCGAACCGCTCGGTCGTGCCCCGCAGCTTCGGGCGCTCCAGCGTCACCGGACCCGCGGTCGTCTTGATCGTGGCCGGGCAGTAGCCGTTCCGCATCCCCTCACGAGCCTCGTCGCTGCCGGCCTGCCGCGCATAGCGCTCACGGCCGAGGAACTCGCTGACCTCAGCCTCCAACGCGGCCTGCAGCAGCAGCTGAGCGCCCAACCTGGCGACCTGCTCCACCGCCCCAGCCAGGTCGCCGCTACCGGCGAACACCTCATCGATCTCGACTCGCAAACGCTCAGCAGGTGATACTCGTGACGTCACGGACGTAGGTCCTTCCTCGGGAGCTTGGTCGCTATCGAGGGAAACCTACGTCCGTGTCATTTACACCGGAGCCGGGACGCGACCGTGTCGATCCAGCCCGGATCCTCGACGGCTGGCTCACGGTCCCGCCCGGCGCTTCCGCGGCGCACTTTCGGCAACGCGGCCGGCAAATCGGCGCTGTGGCGACGACGACACCAAGCCGTCGCCCGCGCCTGAGCCTGCCACTACCAAACCTGAACCACAATGATCACGATCTACGGCTGGAGTACCTAGAGCTCGGGTCTGCGAGAGGTCCAATCCGTCGCTTGCTCGTAGGCGTGCCCGATCCCGAGGACCGTCCGTTCGTCGTACGGTCGGCCGATCACTTGCAGCCCGATAGGCAGACCCGCCGAGTCGAACCCGCAGGGCACCGTGAGCGCCGGAAGCCCGGTCAGATTGGCCGGGGCGGAATGCCGCACGTAGGCCTCGGTCACTGTCGTCTCGGCGCCACTGGGGAACCTGAACGACTGCTGGCCCACCCGGGCTGCAGTCGCGGGGATCGTCGGGCACACGATCGCGTCGATGCCCTGGAACACCTGCTGAAAGGCCCGCTTCAGCAGGGTGCGGATGCGCAGCACCCGCAGATACGCCGTCGCGAGCACCAGTTCGCCGGCCTCCAGGAAGACGCGCACCTCGTCGGTGTAGCGCTCCCCCCGCTCCCGCAGCATCGACTGGTGGTACGACGTCGCCTCCGGAACCACCAGCCCGTACTCGAGCGCGAGCATCTGGTCGGCGTACGGGATCTCCACTTCGCGGACCGCCGCGCCCTGGGACTCCAACTCCTCCACCGCCGCTCGGACCGCCACCTCGACAGCGGGTTCCAGGTCGTCGAAGAAGAAGTTGCGCGGCACCCCGATCGTCCTGCCGGCGACACCCTCGCTCAGGCCCTTGCTGTAGTCCGGAACCGGGAGGCGCGCCGTCGCGTCATCCCGCGGGTCGAAGCCCGCAAGGACGTTGAGCACCAGTGCGGCGTCACGAACCGTCCGCGTCAGTGGGCCTACGTGGTCCAGCGACCAGCACAGGGAGGTGACGCCGTACCGCGAGACCCGGCCGTAGGTCGGCTTGAGCCCAACGACCCCGCACAGGGAGGCAGGGACGCGGATCGAGCCCCCCGTGTCGCTGCCCATTCCCATCAGGCACGCGCCTGCGGCGACTGCTGCGCCCGACCCGCCACTGGACCCCCCTGGGACGTGATCGATGTTCCAGGGGTTGCGGGTCGTCGGGGTGATGACCCCGTAGGCGAACTCATGCGTCTGGGTCTTGCCGACCATCACCGCCCCCGCGTCGCCCAGGCGACTCACGCATGCGGAGTCCTCCGTCGCGATGTAGTCCTGGCGCACCTGCGAGCTGGACGTCGTGGGCAGCCCCGCCACGTCGTAGAGATCCTTGATCCCCACGGGGATGCCATGAAGCGGTCCCCGGTAACGTCCGTCCGCGATCTCCTTCTCCGCCTGCCGGGCCGTGTCCAAGGCCTGCTCAGGGGTCACGAGCACGAACGCGTTCAGCCTGCCGTCCACGGCCTCGATGCGGTCGAGAGCCGAACGCACGAGCTCGACCGGGGACAGTTCCTGGGCGGCGATCTTCTCCGCCGCCTCGGCGATCGTCAGCTGATAGGGCTGCACAAATCACTCCCAACTCGGGTCGAAGGCGGTAGCAGGGGGTGTCTCACCAAGCTCGATGCCCTCCAGACTGTCCAGGAGAGCAAGCACGGCGGCGAACCCGGGCGCGGCGGCCTCCTTGCGTTCTGCGGTCAGATCCAGCCGGGCGTAGGCGAGCAGCTGGTCGAAAGCGTCGTCGCCGAGCGGCGGACCCCCGGGTTCCCTCATGAGGACTCCTTCATCGATTGCGGGTGCAGGGTGCGCAGCACAGCACGACAGGTGGACGCACCCCGCTAGCCCGGTGCCCGCGCCAGGATTGACACGCTGGCGGCCGCTGGTCCGCCCCACATGTGCCCGCCGGCGTTCTGTGCCAGCCCGATGTCGGCAGCTGCCGCCTGCCGAGGACCAGCGGTGCCGCGAATCTGGGAGACGAGCTCGACGAGCTGCGCGACCCCCGTCGCCCCGACCGGATGGCCCCGGCTCAAGAGCCCGCCACTGGTGTTCACCGGCAGCTGCCCGCCGAGCCGCGTCTTGCCTGAGCGGATGAGCTCGGGGCCCTCACCGTCAGGACACAGCCCCAGCTGCTCGTAGAGGACGAGCTCTGCCGAGGCCGTAGCGTCGTGCAGCTCCACGACGTCGACGTCGCCGGGGCCGACACCGGCGCGCTCGTAGGCTGCGGTGGCCGCTCTGCGCACCAGGTCCGGCGCCTCGGGTCGCGCGCTCGTGAGCTCGTTGGCCAGAACCTCCACCGGGTCGACCCCGTCGGGGCGCATGCCGCGCCGACTCGTGACGACGAGGGCTGCAGCGCCGTCGCCCAGCGGGGAGCACATCATCAACGTCAGCGGTTGGCTCACCATCCGGCTGTGCAGCACCTGTTCGACCGTCGTCGCGGTCCGGTACTGCGCCAACGGGTTCAGGGCGCCGTGCGACCGTGTCTTCTCAGCCACGGCGGCGAAGTCCTCGGCAGTGGCGCCGGTGCGCGCCATGTACGCGCGTGCCTCGTTGGCGTAGATGTCCATGAAGAGCGTGCCGGCGCCGGCGCCTGCTGACTGGTACTCGCCCCGGAGCTTCTCGATCTCGTCGAGGTCGACGGCGGTGCCGATGGCCTCCAAGCTGCGGTTCCGGTCGAGGTGCGTGAGCTTCTCGACGCCCAGGACGAGCGCCGTCTCGCACTGCTCGGCGGCGACGGCCGCGACCGCCAGGTGGAAGGCGGTGCTGCCCGATGCGCACGCATTCTCGACGTTGATGACCGGAGCGCCCATCAGCCCCGTGTCGCGCAGCACCGACTGGCCGCGGATCATCTCCTGCCCGGTGATCAAACCGGCGACAGCATTGGCGCAGAAGACGCGCTGGATCTGCGAGCTGTCCACGCCCGCGTCGGCCAACGCCGCTCGTACTGCGCTTTCCGCGTGCCCCTTCAGGCTCCGGTCCGGGAACTTGCCGAAGGGCGTGATCCCTGTTCCGGCGACGTAGGCCGTCGTCATCTACCGCTCCTGATCGTCGGCTCGTGGTAGGTCGACATCGTGGTGAGAGACTCACACGCCGAGGAACTCGTGCTGGAGGTGCTTGTCGTCCAGCAGTTCACCGGCCGACACCGTCTTCACGATTCGCCCTTTGGTCATGAGGAGCAGCGAGTCGGCCAGGCCCGTTGCGAAGCCGAGGTTCTGCTCCGCCATGAGCATCGTCAGGCCCATGTCATCGCGAAGGCGCACCAGCAACGCGGCGATCTCATCGACGATGGACGGCTGGATGCCCTCCGTCGGCTCGTCGAGCAGGATGAGCTTGGGCTTGCGTACCAGCGCCCGTGCGATCGCCACCATCTGCTGCTGGCCGCCGCTGAGCGTGCCAGCCTTCGCGAGGAGTTTCGGGCCGAGCACGGGGAACTCGTCGAGGACCTCGGCCGCCATCCGACGGGCCTCTCCGCGCCTGCGCGTGGGTGCGGCCGCGGCCACGTTCTCCAGCACGGTGAGACTCAGGAAAAGCTGGCGTCCCTGCGGTACGAATCCGACTCCTTGGGCGGCGCGCTCGTGGGTCGCCAGGCCCGTCAGCGGCGTCCCATCGAGCCGGAGCTCCCCGGCACGCTCCGGCACCAGCCCCATGATCGTCTTGAGCAGCGTGGTCTTGCCCACGCCGTTGCGGCCGAGGAGCACCACGAGGCTGCTGGCGGGAACGGTCAGGTCGAGCTCGTGCAGGACCAGACCGCCGCCGTACCCAGCCCGCAGCCGTCGGACCTCAAGCATGACCACGTCCGAGGTAGACGTCGAGCACGCGCTCGTCCTGCCGCAACGTCGCGAGCGTGCCCTTGGCGAACAGACGTCCCTGGTGCAGGACTGTCGTCTCGGGGTTGAGCTGGCGGACGAAGTCCATGTCGTGCTCGACGACGAGCACGCGGGCGTCGCGACCGAGCTGCCCGATCACCTCGGACATGCGCCGGGTCTCCTCCGCCGTCATACCGGCCGTCGGCTCGTCCAGCAGGACGAGGCGGGGCCGCCCGCTCAGGACCATGGCGATCTCCAACCACTGCTGCTGGCCGTGTGGCAGGTCACCTGCCAGCTCCTTGCGTCGGACGGACAAGCCGGACCAACGCAGAGCCACCTCGGCCAGGTCTTCCGATGTCGTCTCCTTGCGGGCAGACGCGTGCGCCGCGAGCCAAAGGTTCTCGCCGACGGTGAGCTCCCGGAAGACGCTCGGCACCTGCGTCTTGAAGCCGAGCCCGCGCTGTGCGCGCTGGTGGACGGAGAGTTTTGTGATCTTGGCTCCGTTGAGCAGGACGTTGCCCGCGCTCGGCCGGTACTTGCCGGCGACGAGCGCGAACAGGGTCGACTTCCCGGCTCCGTTCGGCCCGAGCAGGCAGTGCACCCCGGGCCCGCTGAAGGACAGATCCACGCCGTCGATGACCACCAGTCCACCGAAAGCCTTGCGCATCGCGACCAGTTCGAGACTGTCACCTGCCCCGGTATGGGGGCGTAGGGCCGTCGGCAGGGACTCGACCGGCGCGGCCTGGTCCTCCTCCCCTTCCTCGCCCAGCGGCGTGCCGCGGCCGCGCGCCCGCCCGCTCACCACGGCCGCAACTGTTGGCAGCAGACCACCCGGCAGGAGAAACACGGTAGCGATCAGCAGCGCACCGAGAATCAGCGGCGTCTGGCCGAAGAAGGGAGTGCCGCCACCAATCTCCAGCCGGTCCGCCAGGTCCGAGACTCCGTTGACGACAGCGGCACCGACGAACGCGCCGGCCATGCTGGTCCGTCCCCCGAACATGACCCACACGATGACCGAACCGGCCAGGGCGAGGCTGAAGACGTCGGGCGTGACGATGCCCTGCGTCGAGGCGAACAGCGTGCCCGCGAGCCCTGCCACCGCGCCACCGATCATGAAGACGAGGAGGTTGTGGCGGGGCACGTCGTAGCCCAACAGGCTCGCCCGCTCCGGGTTGTCGCGAATGCCGGCAACCACCCGACCGAAGGAGTTGGTGATCAGCCGCACGACGACGAGGTAGACAAGCGCGGCCACGACGACCAGGACGGTCAGCATCTCGGCCGGCCGGAGCGGGATGCCGTCCGGCCGACTCAGGGACGGGATCGGCGTCATGCCGTTGAACCCGCCCAGCGCGGCAGCACCGATGTGCCACGCGCTTCCGCTGGTGTTGCGCGCGATGTCGTAGAAGATCAGCATGGAGGCCAGCGTGATCACGGCGACGTAGACGTCGGTAACGCCTCCGTAGAACATGAAGTAGCCGATGACGCCGGCCATGACGGTGGCGAGGACGACGCCGACGAGGACTCCCGCGTACGGGGCAAGCGGGGAGTCGGCGAAGTTGATCGTGACGGCGCCGTAACTGTAGGCCCCGAGGCCGAACATCAAGGTCTGCCCGAAGCTGAAGGACCCACCGTGGCCCCAGACGAAGCTGAGGCTGAGGGCGAGCACGCCGTAGACGACCCAGACGCCCACCCGCGTCTGGCCCGAGGACGGGAGCGACCAGCCGACGGCGATGACCAGCGCTGCGACGACGATGGTGCCGACAGCGTGCCACGGCACGTTGCGGCGCCCGGAGACCCCGACGACCTTCTCGCCAGGCTGACCCGGCCGCTGCGAGACCGGCGGGTTCGCCGTCTCCTGGGTCGTCATGCGCTCACCCGCCAACCAGCCGAGAGGCCGCGAGGCCGCCATCGCACGACCGCGATGACCACCAGCATGACGATGGCCTGGGCGACGAACGGACTCACCACAGCCTCACCCGCGTACTGCGTACCGCCCAGCAAACCGCTCGCCACTGTCGTACCACTCAGCGCTGCCGGACCGCCCACGATGACCGTGGTGAAGACCCTGGCGAGGAACCCCTGCCCCATGTAGGGCTGCACCCCGGAGATCGGGGCGATGAGTGCCCCAGCGAGCCCGGCAAGGGCGGAGCCCAGCACGAACGTCTTCATGTTGGAGCGGGAGACATCGATGCCACACGCCGCGGCGGCCTCCGGGGCCTGCACCGCGGCCCGGGACCGCAGCCCGTACAGGGTCCGCGTGAACACGAGGTAGGTCGCGATCACCGTCAGGATGGCAAGGACGACGATGACCTGCTGATACACGCTGAAGCGGTAGGCGCCGACGCTGAAGCTGCCCCTGACCGCCTTCATCCCGGAGGGGGAGGTCCCGAAGACGTTCACCAGGAGTTGCTGGAGGATGACACTGACCCCGAACGTGACCAGGATCGTCTCGACGAGCCGGCCGTAGAGGTGCCGGATCAGGACCCGCTCCAGGACGAGACCGATCAACGCCACGACGACGGGTGCGACGAGGACGCCGAGCCACAGGGGCAGGTCGGCCCGTTGCAGGACCAGCACGACGAACGCGCCGAGCGCGACGAACTCCCCGTGGGCGAAGTTGATGACCCGCATGAGGCCGTACATCACCGCGAGGCCCAGGGCGAGCAGCAGCAGCAGCGCAATGTAGAAGCTCGACGAGAGCCCGGCGTTGACCAGCGCGTCCACGCGAAACCCTTTCCGCCCGCGAGGGCTGCTAAGCCCCGGTGAGCTGGGTGTGCGTGTCCGGGTTCTTGATGACGTCGCACCGGTCGAACACGGGTGCACTCGTGTCAGGCGGGAAGCTCTTGATGATGTCGAACCCCTTGTTGCGGTTGATCTTCGCGAGCGACACGGCGTGGTGCACGTGGTGGGTCACCGGGTCCATCTGCACCTTTCCCTCGGGCCCATCAACGCTCAGTCCCGACTCCAGCGCCGCGATGACGGCGTCGCGGTCGAACTTGCCGGCCTTCTCCACACCGGCAGCCCAGAACCGGTAGCCGAGGACGACGCTGTTCACCTCGTCGTTGACGTACACACCGGGCCAGCGCTTGCCCCACGCCTCAACGAACGCCTTGCTCGAAGGAGTGGTCAGCTCCTGGAAGTAAGGCATCGCGACGATCAACCCTTCACCCACGTCCGGCGCGAGCACCTGCTGCTCGTTCCCCAAGCCCACGACCGTGGACGCGAGCGTGATCTTGCCCTTGAGGCCGGCCTGGGCGAACTGGTTGTAGAACCCGAGATGCGCACCACCCACGAGCAGGGACAGCACGACGTCTGGCTTGACGGCCTGGATCCGAGCCAGGCTCGAGTTGAAGTTGCTCTGATCGAGCGGGATGAACTCCTCGCCGACCACCTGGCCACCGATGTCGCCGACGAACTTGCGCACCCACTTGGCCGAGATCTGCCCGTAGTTGTAGTCCGCAGCCATCGTGTAGATGCGCTTGCCCGCGACCTCGGCGAGGTAGGGGATGAGCTGCTTCATCTGCTGCTGGGGCACCACTCCCGTGCAGAACACCCACTTGTCACAGACGCCGCCCTCGTACAGCTGGTTGTAGAAGTACAGCTTCTTGGCCTGGTCGAAGACTGGCCGGATGGCCTCGCGTGATGCACTGGTGATCCCACCGTGCGTGACGACGACGTCCTTGTCCGCCACGAGCTCCTTGGCGCCCGCCACGTAGTTCGGGATCTGCGACTTGGAGTCGATGTACCGCAGCTCTAGCTTGCGTCCGAGCAGACCGCCCTTGGCATTGATCTCCTCGATCATGAAGGTCTGCGCCTTCACCATCGGCTCGCCGTAGAGCGACAGGGGGCCCGTGCCGTCGAGCAGCGACCCGACCTTGACAGGGCCCGCCTTGCCGCCGGCGCCAGTGGCTCCCCCACCGCTGTCGCCGCAGGCAGACAGGAGCGGGGCGCCAAGGGTCAGCCCGCCGGCGACGACTGCGGCTCGGCCCAGGAACTGGCGGCGGCTCACGCCGGTCCCCTGCGCGGGGAACTGGCCGTGGGGCGGAACCTTCATGGCTCTCCTTGGGATGCATGATGCGTGCGGTCAGAGAATCTAGAGATCCGGAGCAGTCGTCACGAGGAACGTGCGGGAGCGACGTCGGCGCGGGCCAGTGCCGCACGCAGGTCCGTCTTAAGGATCTTGCCGTAGGAACTGACGGGTAGCGCGTCCATCAGGTGGACCTGCTTGGGTTTCTTGTAATCCGCGAGATGCCGGGAGCAGTGCCCAAGAAGGTCAGTCACCGAAGGTGAGCTGCCGGCCCTGGGTACGACGGCGGCGACGACCCGCTCTCCCCACTCCCGGTCGGGTAGGCCCACCACGGCCGTCGCCAGCACGTCGGGATGCATGGCCAGGACGTCCTCGACCTCCCGCGCGTAGACGTTCGCGCCGCCGGTGATGATCACGTCCTTCAGGCGGTCGATGATCTGGAGGTAGCCGCTGGCGTCGAGTTGCCCGAGGTCACCGGTGTGCAGCCAGCCCCCGCGCAGGACCTCCTGGGAGGCTTCGGGGCGCTGCCAGTAACCGCTCATCACCGATGACCCGCGGACGACGACCTCGCCCAACGTCCCGGGCGGCACCGGTCGGTCATGAGCGTCGACCACCCGCACCTCCACGCCGGTGCGCGCCCGGCCCGCCGACCGGAGCAGCCGATCGCTGTCCGGCCGGGCCAGGTCGTGGTCTTCTCGGGACAGCCACGTAGCCGTCATGGGTGTCTCACCCTGACCGTAGATCTGGACGAGAATCGGGCCGATTCGCCGGATCGCTGTCTTCAGGTCCTCCAGGAGGAAGGGCGCACCGCCGTACACCACCGTGTGGAGCGTCGAGAGCCGTTCCGTCTGGAACCCGGGCGACCGGACGAGCCGGTTGATCTGCGTAGGAACGAGCCAGGTATTGGTCACACCTGCGCTCTCCACGAGATCGAGGACGTGCTCGGGGTCGAACCTCCCTGTGCCGGCGAGCACCTGATGGGCGCCCTTCGCCGTGGCCGCGAGCGCGTAGAAGCCCGCACCATGCGTGAGGGGGGCAGCGTGCAGGGTCACGTCCCCGACGCCGAGCGGCACGACGTCGGCCAGCCACCCCACCACGGCGAACAGCAGGTTGCCGACGGTGAGCATCGCTCCCTTCGGTCGTCCAGTCGTGCCGGAGGTGTAGAACAACCAGGCCAGATCGCCATCGGCAACATCGGCCGGCACCGGCGAAGAGCCTGCGTGACCGGCGACGAGCTCGTCGTAATCGGCTGTTCGTTGAGCCGCTGTTCCTCGAGCTCCGTCCGCAGGGGTGTCGTCCTCAGCGAGCCGGACCAGGACGGGTGCCCCCCGCAGCTGGTCGACTGCCTCCTGGACCACCTCGTCGTACCCCGACGAGAAGACCAGGGCGGCCGCTCCAGAGTCCCGAAGATGGTGGAGAACCTCCTCGGTCTTGAACTGCGCGTTCAACGGCACGACGCACAGCCCCGCCGCGAAGGCCGCGAACATGGTCTCCAGGAGCTCGGGTCGGTTGGGCATCAGGAAAGCCAGCCGGTCCCCCTGCTGCAGCCCGAGACTGCGAAAGCCCGCCGACAGCGCGTCGACCGTCGCCTGGAGCTGCGCGTAGCTCAAGCAGACGCTCCCCCAGCTCAAGGCGGGACGGTCGGGACACGCGCGAGCCGTGGCCGTGAGGAGCACCGAGAGGTTCACGTCACACAAGTCCTTTCTGCCACGGGCGGGTAGGACAGCCAGCGCCTGACCCGGCCTCAAGCCGACAGCTGCTCCTGGAAGGAGAAGGCCGCCCGGAGCACCGTCGCCTCGTCGAAGTGCTTGCCGACGATCATCATGCCGACCGGGAGGCCGTCGGACATCCCGCACGGCACACTCATCGCCGGGTGACCGGTCACGTCGAAGGGCGCGGTGTTGTCGAGCATCCCGAGCGCGGTTGCGAACAGCTCCGCGAGGCCGTCGCCGGACGGCAGCGGCATGGCCTTCATCGGCGTCGTCGGCAGCACCAAGATGTCGTACGTCGACAGGGCCTGGTTGTACTGCGCCCGCAGCCGACGGCTCAGGTTCTGGGCCTTGGCGTAGTAGTGGTGGTTGTATCGCTCGGACATGTACTGCCCCACCATTGCGGTGAGCTTCACGGTCTCCGGGTAGTCGCGGCCACGGGCACGCCGGGCTCGCCCGTAGGCGTCGACGAGGGCGGTGGAGTAGTGACCCCGCCAGTTGGTTCCCATGCCGTCGCCCTGCACCATCTGGTACGTGGCGCCCTCGTGAGCGATGGCGCTCCACAGCACCGGGCCGTCGCGATGCATGGGCACCGAGACGCTCTCGACCTTCGCGCCCGCCTGGCTGAAGCGGTTGGCCGCATCTCTGACCGTCTCGTCGACATCGTCCTGCGAGACACCCGCGATGGCGAACCCCTCGGTCAGAATCCCGACGCGCAGCCCGTCCATGTCGCCGGTCAAGGCGGCGGTGTACTCGCCTGCGGCGACCTCAGGCTGCCGGGGGTCCAGGCCGTCCGAGCCGGCCAGCACCTCGAGGAAGAGCGCGCAGTCCTGGACGGTGCGGGCCATCGGCCCGAGATGATCCAGCGTCATCTCGATCGGGAAGGCCCCGGTGTAGGGCACCAGACCGTGGGTGGGCTTCAACCCGTAGCAGCCGCTCCATGAGGCGGGGATCCGCACCGAGCCGCCCTGGTCCCCGCCAACGGCGAGATCGGCCTGTTCCGTCACCAGGACGATGGCGGCCCCCGCCGAGGACGCGCCCGCGCAGTAGTCGGCGTTGTGCGGGTTGGTCGGCTGCGGACCGGGGTGGCAGGTGATGCCGGCGCCGTCGAAGCAGAAGGCCGGGACGGTCGTCTTGCCGACGATCTCGCCACCGGCTTCCAGGACCCGCGTGACGACGGTCGCGTCCTCGTTCGGGATGAAGTTCTCCAGCAGCGAGGTCCCGTTGCCCATCGGAATGCCGGCGATCGCGACGTTGTCCTTGATCGCCACCCGCTTGCCCGCGAGCTTGCCCTCGTCGGCCCCGGTGATCGAGCACTTCCACGTCCAGCCGTTGTGCGGGTTGTCCTCGCCGACCGGCCGACGGCCCGGGTCCGTCCGCGGGTAGCGCACCGGCAGGGTCTCGTCGGCGAGCTCGTCGAGCCGGGCGTAGGCCGCAAACGTCGGCGCGGACAGAGCGGCCATCTCGGCGAGCCTGTCCGGCGCCAGCTCGAAACCCAAGGAGTCCGAGAGCCGGGCCCATTCCTCCGCTGACGGTTGCTGCGGTGCCATGACGCCTCCTCGATCAGGTACGTAGAAGACACGGCCGGGTGGAGCCGGACGTTCCGACGGCTCAGCCCACCGCCTGGCGACGGTGGGAGCTGCGAGAGAGGAAAGCGGCCACTCCCTCCTGGAACTCCTGTCCGGCTACCAACGCCGCGAAGGTCTCCCGGTCCTGCTGCAGCCCGGCGTACAGGGGGACGTCGACCGACTGGTCCAGCGCTCGCTTGCTCGCGGCCACCGCCTCGCGGGGGGAGCGGGCCAGCTCCGCGGCGAGGGCTTCCGCCGCGGCCTGGACCGTGGTCCCTTGGACCACCTCGTCAACGAGGCCGACGGCCAGTGCCTGGTTCGCGTCCAGGTGCTGCGCGGTGTAGACCATACGCTTGGCCCAAGGTACGCCGACCAGTCGCGGCAGCCGGCGGATCCCGCCCCAAGCGGCGATGCTCCCGATTCCCAGTTCGACCTGACCGAAGCGCGCCTGAGCATCTGCTAGGCGGAAGTCGCACGCCATGGCGATCTCCAGCCCTCCGCCGACGCAGTATCCCTCGATCGCGGCGATGACGGGGACGGGTGACTGCTCGATGGCGTCGCAGGCGGCCTGCCCGAGCGTGGCGTTGGCCCGGGCGCTGGAGGCGGAGCTCAGCCGCTGGAGCTCCTCGATGTCGGCGCCTCCCGAGAAGTGCCCGCCCGCCCCGGTGATGCAGACGACCCGTACGGAGCGGTCTACCGACAGCCCCCTCATCGTGCCCGCGAGCTGTTCCAGGTCGGCAGAGCGCAGGGCGTTCCGGCGCGACTGCCGGTCGAGCACGATCCACGCGATGTCGCCGCTGCGCGAGGACGAGATGGCGTTCACAGCGTCTCCACTCCGCCGGTGTGACGCATCGACCATAGAGGCGGCGCGACCGACACGTCAACGTCCGATCCTGCAGACCTTCGCGGGGAGCCGTTGTTCACATGTACAACACGGTCAGGGTAGCGTCGGTGCACGGGGCAGTGTCGGACCGCCGGTCGTGTGCCCAGCGTCTCCCGGCTTTCGCGTCGACCAAGCCGCGCCCGCACGGAGGGCTTCTTGGACACAGAGCAGGCACCGGACGGGCCCGTCATGGGCGTCTCCACGGCGCTGCCGCAGCAGTCTGGGCACGCGCCGCTCTTGGCGATCCTCGACCGGCTGCAACACGACGCCGACATGATCGCCGGACGGACTGCCGATCTCGTCATGGAACGTATTCCGGCGTATGTCGACATCCCCTGGCACGAGGTGCACGCGCAGGTCGTGCAGAACACGCGCAGAGCAGTGCGGTCGCTGCGCGACGGCGCCGCACCTCGGGCCGCGGACGTGTCCGAGGCCAGCATCGCTGCCAAACGTGCCTCACAGGGCGTTCCGGTCCAAGACGTCCTGCAGGCCTACCGCATCTCTCTCGGCGTCATTCGAGACCAGTTTCTCCTCCTCGCCGGCGAGGAGGGTGCCCCCACCGACGTGGTCGTCAGGGGAATTCAGCTGCTGTGGGAAGTGACGGATGTCGTGACGCTTCAGCTGGCGGTGCGTCACCAGGAGGCAGAGGTGCGGGCCGCGCGGCGGGACGAGCGGCAGCGCCTGGACTTCCTGCACCGCCTTCTCACCGGCTCTCTCAGCCCCGCCGAGTTGCGCAGCCGCGCGCCCCGGTACGGCCTGTCGCCGGACCGGTCATACGTCGTTCTCCGTGGCCGCGCGACTCAGGACAGCCTGCTCGCCTCGCTCAAGCGGGTCATCGAGGCGACCGGCGACGGCAGGCCGACGCTGGTCGGGCTGGTCGACGGTGACGTCGCGGCGCTCGCGTGTCACGCGCCGGAGATCGGGACCTTGCCCGTGACCGTCGGCGTCGGTCACCCCCGCGGGCTCATCGACGTCCCCGCAGCGTGGGAGGCGGCGAGCCGCACGCTGGACACGGCGTACGCGTTCGGGCTCGCCGGAAGCCACACACTTGAGGATCTCTCGCTGCGTTCGGCGGTCGCCGAGGAGCACGAGCTCGGCACCATGCTGGTCGAGCGCTACCTCGGCCCCCTGGCTGATGACGGAGAGTTCGGGCGGCAGGTGGAGCAGAGCCTCCGGACGTTCCTGAAGTACGGCATGAACATCGCTCGAGCAGCGCGCGCCCTCGCCGTGCATCCGAACACCCTGCGGCACAGGCTGCGCCGCTTCAAGGACAAGACCGGAGCGAACTTCGAGGACCCGCGGACTCTCGTCGAGGTCTGGTGGGCTCTGGAACGCCGGACGTGGATGAGCCGCACCGGCGCCCCAGCGCAGGCCGGAGCACCCGGCCTGCCGCCGGCCGGGGTGACTGCCGGAGCGTCCGGCAGTCGTTGAACCCGATTCGGGCGCGCACGGCTCGACTCGAGGGGCATGACGCGGCGCCATCGCTGCCCCGGCCCGGGCTCGTCGTCGATCCTGATGCGTTCGCCCGCCGGGCCTCAGGTCGGCGGGACCGGCGGCGCCGTCGTCTGGGCGAGCTCGTCGTCCCGCCACTCGTGGTCGTTGCCGCGCAAGGCGAGCTCTGCCTCACGTTCGCGCAATTCGACGCGTCGGATCTTGCCCGAAATCGTCTTGGGGAGTTCGTAGAACTCGATGCGGCGGATCCTCTGGAACGGTGCCAGACGCTCGCGGGCGAAGCGCAAGATGTCCAGTGCGGTGTCCCGGTCGGGCTGGTGTCCCGGAGCGAGGGCGACGTAGGCCTTGGGGACCGCCAGGCGGACGGGGTCTGGCGCCGGAACCACAGCAGCTTCAGCGACGGCGGGGTGTTCGATCAGGACCGACTCCAGCTCGAACGGACTGATCTTGTAGTCGGAGGCCTTGAAGACGTCATCGGTCCTGCCGATGTACGTGATGTAGCCGTCCTCGTCGATGCTGGCGACGTCGCCGGTGTGATAGTGGCCAGCAGCCATGGCCTCGCGGTTGCGCTCCTCGTCACCAAGGTAGCCGGTCATGAGGGACACCGGGTGCTGCGCCAGGTTCAGGCAGATCTCCCCTTCGCCCGGGGATGTGACCTTGTCTGCGGTGACCGGGTCGATGAGCACCACGGGCATCCCCGGTAGCGGGCGCCCCATCGAGCCGGGCTTGACCACGGCCCCCGGTGTGTTGCCCACGGCGGCCGTCATCTCGGTCTGCCCGAACCCGTCCCGCAGCGGAAGACCCCAGGCCTTCCGCACCTGCTCAATGACCTCCGGGTTGAGCGGCTCCCCCGCACTGAGCAGCTCTCGCAGCGATGCGGGGGGGTCTCCCATGTCCGCCTGGATGAGCATCCGCCACACGGTCGGCGGTGCGCAGAAGGTGGTCACCTGCTGCTCCCGTATCTGGTGCAGGAGGGCGTCCCCGTCGAAACGTGCGTAGTTGTAGACGAAGACGGTCGCCTCCGCGATCCAGGGCGCGAAGAAGCACGACCACGCGTGCTTGGCCCACCCGGGCGATGACACGTTGAGGTGGACGTCGCCCGGCTGCAGGCCCACCCAGTACATCGTCGACATGTGGCCCACCGGGTAGGAAACCTGAGTGTGCTGCACGAGCTTGGGCCGGCTCGTCGTGCCGCTGGTGAAGTAGAACAGGAGAGGATCAGACGGCTGCGTACCCGGGTGCTCAAGAGCGTCGTCCGGACTGCCCGCGCAGTCGTGCAGGTCAGCCCAACCGTGCGCCCGACCAACGCTAATCCGCGTGTAGTCGCCGGGAACCCCGTCGAACTTGCCAGTGTCCCTCGCGTTGCAGATGACGTGTGTCGCCCCACCGCGAATCATCCGGTCGACAAGGTCGTCGCGCCCGACAGCCGTGGTGGTCGGCATGACAACAGCGCCGAGCTTCATCACGGCCAGTATGGAGTCCCACAGCTCGACCTGGTTCCCGAGCATCATGATCACGCGGTCGCCCTTGGTGACTCCGATGCCGCGGAGCCAGGCAGCGAGCCGGTTCGAGCGGCGCCGCATCTCGTCGTAGGTCACCCCCCGCGGGGTGCCGTCTTGTTCCGCGATGACGAGAGCCGGCCGCGACTGGTCGCGCGCAATGCAGTCGAACCAGTCGATGCCCCAGTTGAAAGGACCCGAGAGGTCGGGCCACGCGAAGCGCGTCACCGCGTCCTCAGGTCGACTCCGTAGCGCAAGCAGCTGATCCCTCGCGGCGCGGTAGTTCTTCGTGTTGATGCTCATCTTCGTGCTGCCTCCTGCCTCATCATGGTGACCCGATGCCCGGCCGCAGGCGGGGACCCTGGCGCGTACGGTCGCACCGAAGTCGCCCGTCGTCATGTGGCGGACGTGAGTACGCGCTTCGCTTCACCTGCCCGCACCGCTCCTACGCCGTGGACCAGCTGCACCCCGCGCTGGGAGCCTGGCGTGCACCCAAATGGCCGGGTGGTCCACGGGAAGGACGCGGCTTCGGCGCAGGAGACGTTCGACGGCGTCGAGCTGGCGTTCCCCCAGTCGGCGGCGATCGCGCCGTACCGGACCTCGGCGAAGGTCTGCTGCGCGACGGTGATCCGGCGGCCGATGACGTGCTTGCCGTAGAGCGGCACGAGCGGGGACTGCGGTCGGAGCCAGGCGGTGAAGACGTTCGTGTCGATCAGGACGGCTGCTCGTCGTCATTCGTTCAGGGCGTGCGCGAAGGCTTCCCGCTCGGTGTCGGTGAGGTCGGGGATGGCAAAGGACTCGTCTTCCCGCAGGGGCTCGGCACCGTTCAGCAGGGTGTCGAGGTCGGGGGGTGACCAGAAGGCGGCGCTGGCGCGGTCGACCGCGTCGGGGCTGGCTGTGGGCTCTGACATCGCGGTTACCTCCTGGACCTAATCCACGGTACGCGCCGCGGCCTCCCGCGCTGGCGTGTCACTGTCCCACCTCGGACCTTAAGCAGCCACGCTCGTAACGAGGGACCTCAACGGCCAAGGTGGTGCGCGAGGGACTGTGCCCGGCTTCGGCCCAGAGCGTCGCGGACAGCGGTGAGCGCCGCGTTGACGTCGTCTTTCGGACAGTCCTTGAGCATGACGGGGCGTCCATAGTCACTTCGAGCCGTTCACGGACGGCAGTCACGTGCTGCAACGTCTTTCGATGTGCCGTCCCCCGGACGCACGCGACCGGGCAGGGCTGCCGGAGCTAGCTCCACGAGTCTCCTTGTGTGGATCTTGGGTACGCGCGGGTCTCGACCGCGAAGCAGGACCTGGACCGGCAGCTCGATGCGCTGCACCAGGCCGGGATCGCCCCGGAGCGGGTCTACCTGGACAAGAAGTCCGGCGCGACGACTGACCGGCCGGGGCTCAACGCGGCGCTGGCGTACGCCCGCGACGGTGACGTGATCGTCGTGCACACCCTGGACCGGCTGGGGCGGACCGTCCGGGACACCCTCAACCTCATTCATGAGCTGGTCGGGCGCGGCGTCGGGGTGCGCAACCTCGCCGACCCGATCCGGGTCGACTCCGCCAACCACAGCGACCCGATGGCCCACCTCGCCGTCGTGCTGCTGGCGCTGTTTGGACAGATGGAGCGCACCTACACCCTTGAGCGGGCGGCGCACGCCCGGGCGGTCGCGACCGCGAACGGCCGGCGGGTCGTCGGCCAGCAGCAGTGGCACCCCGAGGTAGGCCCCGACCGCGCCGGACACCACGGGCGGCAGGTCGTGCAGCCACGGGTGTGCTCGGGCGTCGGCGGCGACCAGCACGTCACCGGACAGCACGGTGACCGTGCACAGGCTGTCCTCGAGCTCGCTGACGTGCTCGGCGTAGGTGGAGCCGGTGCAGCACACCGCCGTCGCGACCTGCCGATCCGCCAGCAGCGACAACTGCGCGCAGTCGGAGGCGACGACGCGTCCGGTTCGAGGCGCACCAGTCCCGGGAGCACCGCGGAGCCGGCCGCCCCTGCGATGACCTCGCGGACGCGGGCCAGCCGGGTCGGGTCGCGAATCACCCCGATGTGCGGCAGGCCCGATGCCCGGCGTACGTCGGCCGTCCGGGGCAGCGGCGTCACGCGTCGACGATAGTCGCAACGGGCTCCCCGAACGACGGCCCGGCCGCACGGTCAACGGGCCGGGTCGACCGCCACCGGCTCGCGGTGCGCCTCGTGGTGGTTGGCGGTCTTCGGCACGGCCAGCGCGGCCTTCGTGCGCTCGTCCAGCGCAGAGTCCGACAGCGCCCCGGTGCCGGCGAGCACCGTCTCGAGCGCGTCGAGCCAGCGCTCGTAGTAGGCCCAGGGCGCCGGGCCGCCGTCGGTCTCCCACGCCCTGATCGACGCGGCGAGCGAGAGCTGGAACTCGCTCCACTCGTACTGGCCGCTGTGGTAGGCCGCGACCGCCATCGCGAACGCCCGCAGCTCCCACGGGTGCTCGAACGAGCGCTGCGCAGGGTCGCCGGGCAGGCCCGAGACGAGAGCCTCGACCCGGCGCCGGGCATCCCCGAGCTCGGTGGCGTCCTGCCGGACGGCGCTGCCAGCCATCAGGACGCGGTCACCACGCCGGTGCCGATCATGGCGTCGCGGGTGACCAGCGCGGCAAGCTCCTTCTCGCTCAAGCCCTCGGTGCCGGCCGGGCGCTGCGGCAGCACCCAGTAGCGCATCTCCGAGCTCGAGTCCCACACCCGGACCTCGACGGAGTCCGGCACCGGCACGCCGAAGTCCTCGCCCAGCACCTTGCGGGGCTCGCGCACGATCCGCGACCGGTACGCGGGGTCCTTGTACCAGTTCGGCGGCAGCCCGAGCAGCGGCCACGGGTAGCACGAGCACAGGGTGCAGGTGATGACGTTGTGCACGCTGTCGGTGTTCTCCACCACGACGACGTCCTCGCCCTGGAGCCCGCCGATGCCGAGCTCGGCACAGGCCTTGGTGCCGTCCTCGAGCAGCCTGGCCTTGAACTCCGGGTCGGTCCAGGCCTTCGCAACGACGGCGGCGCCGTGCTGCGGGCCGACCTCGTTCTCGTAGATCTCGGCGAGGCGGTCGACCGCCTCGGTGGTCATGATGCCCTTCTCGATGAGCATCGCCTCGAGGGCCTTGACCCGTGCGGCGATCTCCTCCTGCGTACGGATGGTGCTGATCATCTCAAGCTGCTCCATTGGCGACGGTCGCGCGGAAAATGTAGGGCTCCCAGACGTCGAAGTGCACCACGCCGTTGGGCTCGGCGTGGTCGGCCCCCCACAGCTCGGCGTTGGTGAACTTCACCGTGTAGACGTGCTCGGGGGCGTCGTCGCCGCCGTTGCCCGCGCTGTCCGGGTAGATGAAGGTGCCGTGCGCCAGCGTGATGACGCCGGTCTTGCCGCGGGTGTAGCGGGCCCGCCGGGTGTGGCCCTTGGGGCTGTCCCCGACGACGGTGACCCGGTCGCCCACGGAGAACGCCGGCTGCTTGTCCGACTCCCGCCGGGCCGTTGCCCCGCGCTTGACCGCCGCGTCGACAAACGCCAGCAGGTCGGGGTCCTTGCGGTCCGGCAGCGGCTCGTTGGGGTGCTCCAGGTAGTGCCGGGTCCGGGCCTCGAGCTCCGCCTGGTCGATCACGCCGGCCCGCACCGCGTAGTGCTCGGCGCAGTGCACCCAGTGCTCGTAGTAGCCCGAGCTCAGGTAGACCGAGGGGGCCATCTGCTCGATGCCGAAGCGGAAGGCGTCGACGCCGAACAGGCCGGCCCGGAAGTTGGTCGCGAACAGCGCGAACGCCGCCTTCTCCCACTCCTGGCTCCAGACCGGCTCGTTCTCGGTTACGACGACGGGACCGAGCCCGTCCGTGCCGCCGAGGTCGTGGACGCCGTTCACGCCTTGCTGCCTGCGGTCGCGGCCTGTGGTGCGGGGAACCCGCCGACCGCCTGCTCGAAGTGCTGTGCGACCCGAAGCACCGTCGCGTCGTCGTAGTGCCGACCGACGATCATCATGCCGGTGGGGAGGCCGTTGACCAGCCCCGCGGGCACGTTGCAGGCCGGGTGGCCGGTGACGTCCAGGGTCGCGGTGTTGGCCAGCATCTCCAGTGCCCGGCCGAGGACCTCCTCGCGCGGGGCGTCGGGGGCCGGAATGACCGACGCCTGGATCGGCGTCGTCGGCATGACCAGCACGTCGAAGCGCGAGAGCGCCTCGTCGTAGGCCGCCCGCAGCTGCGGGACGAGGTTGCGGGCCATCGCGTAGTGCTTGCCCTGGTAGCGGTCGATCGCGTAGCGGCCGGCGAGCAGCACGAGCTGCACGGTCTGCGAGAACTGGGTGGGGTCCGACCGCCACTGCCTGCCGTAGTGCTCGATCACCTCCGGGTCGTACAGGCCCTGCCAGTTCATCCCGTAGCCGTTGGCGTCCACCATCTGCGCGGTGGCGCCCTCGGTGGCGATGACATCCCAGATCCGCGCGCCGTGCAGGTGCCAGGGCACCGAGACGTCCTCGACGACCAGCCCGGCGTCGCGCAGGCTGTCGGCGGCGGCGCGAACGGCCCCGTCCACGGCCGGGTCGGAGTTGAGGTGGCCGAAGCCCTCGGTGAGCACCCCGACCCGCATCCCCTCGGCGCCCTGGCGGATCGCGGCGAGGTAGTCCTGCGGCACCAGGCCGGCGGGCTGACGCGGGTCGTGGCCGTCCGGGCCGGCGATGACCGACAGCATCAGCGCGGCGTCGGCGACGGTGCGGGTCATCGGCCCGACGTGGTCGATGGTCTGCTCGATGGGGAAGGCGCCGGTGTAGGGCACCAGGCCGTGGGTGGGCTTGTGCCCGACGATGCCGCTGTAGGACGCCGGCATGCGGATCGACCCGCCCTGGTCGCCGCCGGTGGCCATGTCGACGAGACCGCCGGCGACCAGCGCGGCGCTGCCACACGACGAGCCGCCCGCCGAGCGGGTCTCGTCCCACGGGTTGCGGACCGGCCCGGTGCTCGCCGTGTGCGAGCCACCGGAGAAGCACAGGTCCTCGCACACCGCCTTGCCGGTGATCGTCGCGCCGGCCGCCAGCAGCCGGCTGACGATCGTCGCGTCCCGGGTGGGGACGAAGCCCTCCACCGTCTTCGACCCGTTCGTCATCGGGACGCCGGCGACCGTCGTGTTGTCCTTGATCGCGACCGTCCGGCCGGCCAGGGCCCCCTCACCGCCCTCGGTGATCTCGGTCTGCACGTACCAGGCGTTGTACGGGTTGTCCGCGGCCTCCGGGCGGGTCCACCCCCGCTGCGGCGCGGCCGGCGCCGTCTGGCCGTAGAGCTCCTCCACGACGTCCCAGGACGTCAGCAGGCCCTCCACGACCGGGCTGAACGACGCAACGTCGGCGTCGGACAGGCGCAGGCCGTAATGCTCGGCGACCTTGGCGATGGCTGCGGGGTCCGGGGGTTCGACGGGCATGGGCTGGCCCCTCCTCGAGCCGCCGTCACCGGTGCGCGGCCGGCGGCAGGTCAACGACATTTCAAGACTCGCACCGCCGTCAAGCCCCGCGCCGGTGGGGTCCCGTGGGGACGTGGGACGGTGCGCCCGCGAGGGTCGACAACCCGCCTTGGGACCTCGTAGGTTGCCCGCGACCAGCGAGCAGGCGGACGGAACAGGCGCAGGAGGAACGATGACGATCTTGCCGGGCGGTGGGGCGTACTGGTTCGAGGGCAACGACGTCGGTTGCCTGCTGGTGCACGGCTTCACCGGAACCCCCCAGAACGTGCGGCCGCTCGCCGACTACCTGGCCCGCCGCGGCCTGGCGGTGTCCGCGCCCCGGATGCCCGGGCACGGCACCACCGTTGCCGACCGGGGATTCGGGGATTCGGGGATTCGGGGATTCGGGGGAAGTAAATCTTCCATGGCGGAAGGGGCGCGTAGGGTCTGAAGGCATGGGCGAGGTGCATGACCTGAGCGAGGCGCGGCGACGAAGGCAAAATCCTCGTGAACTGCGCGCTGAACTTGAAATGGAGGCCCGGATGGCTGCACGACTGGCACAAACGGTCGTTGCCGACCCTTCCCAGTTCGTGGAACACGGACCGCGATCAACAACGAGGCGACTGACTCGGAGCCCGGCTGACAGGACCGGACCCTCCCACTGACCAGCGCCCTGCAGTGGTCAAAGGGGAAGGCCTTGACGTCGGGGCCGAAGGTGGCCTTGCCGTACCCGGGACTTGTCGAGATCAGGCCCTGTAAGCGTAGGTTTCGGGGACAGCATCGTCGGGACTTCGGCGACAAGGTCCGGGGCCTCCGACTAGCCCGCCAGTGGTCGCAGGAGGACCTGGCCGAGGCGACTGGGCTGCACCGGACCTACGTCGTCGGCGTAGAGCGGGGTGCCCGCAACGTCAGCATCGACGCCATCCACAAGTTCGCGGTTGGGCTAGGGGTCAGCATCGTCGACCTCTTTCAGCCCCCGCCTGGCACATAAACGAGGTAACGCGGACCCGCCGAGCGGCCGGAGCGAGGCCGTGACGTCGTCAATCCACCCGAGGCGAGGAAGACAGGCCGCGTGGGGGGCGTCAGTACGCGGCCCGCGTCCCCGTCGCGGCCGACTGGTACGTCCGCCGGTCGTTCATCCCGGCCTTCGCTGCGATCGGTACTGCCGCAGGCGAGCAGCGACTACCTCGCCGACCTCGGCTGGGACCTCGTCGTGGTGATCGCTGCCATTCACTAGGTGCCTCGACAGACTGTCGTCCTCCCTCCACTCGCCGGTCATCCTGTCCAAGCGCTCGAAGATGATCGAGGCCCCGGGCTCCCAGATCTGCCGAAACAGCCCCACGGGTTCGGGGTAGTCGGGATGGGTCGACAGGAAGTAGCGGTACGCCATCGGTCCTCGGTTCCCTCTGCCGGTCGTTGGTGGCCAGGGTCAACGTTGCTCCCTGAACGACCTACGAGCAGACATCCCCGACCAGCAGCAGCCTGCCCCCGACCCCTCAAGTCGAGCGTCTCACCGATGACGCGGCTTCGTAGGATTCTCGGTTCGCACGTCGACGATCCGGACAACGTCGGCCTGTTCCCGCTTCGGCTAGGGAGGGCATGACCTCGACCGGCTGCCTACCACCACCCGACGCCGAACGAGTCCCTACAGAATTTGTCCGGTGCGAGCCCAGTGCAGTTGGCTCCTGCGGTGCTCCGGCGTGGCCCCGAAGGCGGCAAGCACCCCGTCCGCCTCGTCCCAGGCCCCAGCAGGCAGGACTGCCCGGCCGCCCGCCCTGATGGCCTCCACCGCCTCCTCGGCGGTCGTGACGAACGCCCACGGGCCGCTAACACTCGAAGGCGCGAACCCGAGGAACAAGGTTGGCGTCACGTACGCCACCTCCTCGCTTGTCATCCTCACCAACCTCGACGTGGACGGCGACGAGCAGCTCGCCGAGGTCGAGTGGTGGTACCGGCACCGCACCGACATCGAGGCGCTGAACAAAGACGCCAAGCACGGCGGCGCGCTACGCCACCTGCCCTCAGCTGACCATGCCGTCAACAGCGTGTGGATGTGGGCCGCGCTGCTGGCCTGCGCGATCTCGGCCTGGCTACAGGAACTGACCGGCATCGACCGAGGCAACGGCCGCGGACGGCGCACCGTCACCCGCCTGCGCCGAAAGCTGATCAACGTCCCGGCCCGGCTGGCCCGCCGCGCCGGCACCACCTGGCTGCACCTACCACCCGGACAGCAGCTCCTGGCCACCGTGCTCCCCCAGCTGCAACGACTACCCCGCCCCGGCTGACACCCGGACTCGTCCACCTCCTGCTACCTGAGGCCATCCCGGGGTGCGGTCGGAACCCCCGCCCAGCCGGGCGCGACAGCCGGCCAGTCGCCGTGCCCACCAACCCCCACACCGCCTCAGTCAAGATCATCCAGGTCTGGCGGTCATCCACGACCCCCTACTCGCGATTCTGGGTCTGATCAGACTTGCGCGAGAAGATCGGGCGGGACGCGCCAGGTGGACCCTGCTCCTGCCAGCCGCTGGACGTCGAGTTGGGTGTCCGCGTGCTGCGCGACCGGCCAGACTGCCCCGGGCCGCCTGCTCTCACCACGCGCCGCGGGCGGCCACCCCGGCCGCTCGAGCAGGCTCTCGAAGTCGGTCAGCGTGCCGGGCGAGCATCTCCCACTGCTGCGCTTGATCTTGGGTGGCACTGGGCCGAGGGTGCCTCCTGCGGGTGCCCTGCATGTGATGTGGCGTCGCCGTGTCGCTGCGCAGTCGAGCTCCTTACTCGCCCCCTTCTTCTGACGCATCCGCTGCAGCGGGCGGCTCCATGAGCCGGCCCCTGTCGAGCCAATAGGTTCGCCGTGTCCTGGGAAACTCAAAGGCTCGGGTTCGGCGAGTCTCGCCGAGGCTGAGCTCAGAGTCTACTTGATCGATCAGCGAAGCGGAGAGGGCACCCGGCGAGTGCGGCCGGCAAATAATCTTCACAAGAGGATCCTCAGCGGGACACCAGGATCTGAGGGCCCCCTTGTCCATGCACGCGCTTGCAGCAGACCGACCGGTCGTTCACTCGGCGACCGTCGTTGGTAGTTGACCGCCTTGGGATCAGTCGCGGACGACGCTGTAGAGGACTGAGTCTCGCCACCTACCGGCCCGCCACACCGCAGAGCGCAGGACGCCCGGACGGTCGATCCGCTCGGTGGCAAGGTCACGGGCCGGTCACGGACCTATTTTCCGAAGCGGCAGGTGTTGACCCGGACCAACCTGGGACCCTAGGTTCGCGCCAGCCTTACCCGAGCACCCCGACGCGCATCGAGGGACCATGGTGACTGGCTCGACGTCCAGCAGCAGTAGCACTGGCGGATCCAGCGACGCTGCCTTCGAGGTCGAACGGCACGGCATCGACCACATCCCGGACAGCGAGCGCCGCGGCCGCCCTCTGGATCTGTTCTGGACCTGGTTCGGCGCCAACGTCATCTTCACCTACGTCATCGACGGCGCCATCATCGTCGGGTTTGGGCTCAGCTTCTGGCCGGCCCTTGCGGTCATCCTGGTGGGAAATCTGTTCTACGTGCTTGTCGGCTTGTGCTCAATGCCCGGTCCGCGCGCCGGGACCGCCACGCTTGCGGTGTCCCGAAGCTCCTTCGGGGTCATGGGGAACCTGCCCGCGTCCTTCCTGAGTTGGGCGACGGCCGTGGGATGGGAAGCGGTCAACATCGTCATCGGCGCGCTCTCGCTATACCAGATCCTGCAGCAGGCCGGCGGCGGGAGCGGAACCGGCTGGAAGGCCCTTTCGCTGGTGCTGGTCGTGTGCGCCACATTCGGCGTCGCGGTACTGGGCCACGCGGCGATCACCTGGCTGAACCGGCTGTTCTCCTATGTCCTGGGCCTGGGCACCTTGGTGCTGGGCGTCCTGGTCATGCCTCACCTGAACCTGCATGCGGCGCCCGCGCTGGGCGCGCCGACCCGCACGGGTGCCTTCCTGCTGGCGCTGGTCGTCATGGCCGCGGCACCGATCTCCTGGGTGAACAGCGGATCGGACTACTCGCGCTACCTCCCGCGCGCCACGTCCGCCAAGCGGATCATCATCTGGACCGCGTTGGGAGGCGCGGTCCCGGCCGTGCTGATCAGCATCATCGGTGCGGCGGCGGCCTCGGCCACGGACATGACCGACCCGGTCGCGGGCCTTCAAGAAATCCTGCCCGGCTGGTTCTTCCTGCCCTACCTCGCCGTCATCGTCGGCGGCACGATCACCAACAACTTCCTGAACACCTACTCCTCAGGGATGTACCTACTGACGTCCGGGCTGAAAGTAAAGCGGTACCAGGCGGTACTCATCGACGCGGCCGTCGGCACCGCCCTCGCGGCATACGCCCTGTTCGTCTTCGACTTCACCAACTCCTTCATCCAGTTTCTCAGCCTGACCGTGATCTGGCTCGCCCCGTGGTGCGGCATCTACCTCGCCGACCTGCTGCTACGCAGGGGACACTACGACCCGGCCGGGCTCCACCAGCGCGGCGGCGGCGCCTACTGGTACACCCGCGGCTGGAACATCCGTGCGCTCGTGTGGTTCATCCTCGGGATCGCCGGCGCTGCCGCATTCTCCAACAGCGCGCTGTTCAAGGGCCCGCTGGTGGGGCTCACCGGCGGTGGCGACCTGTCGATCTTCGTAGGCCTGCTCATCGGCTTCGGCGGGTACTACGCCAGCATGCGCCGCACTCTCGATGCCGCCGGACAGCGAGCGTCGTCGGAACTGTTGCCTGACGAGGCCGCAACGCAGCCCGCGCTCGACGCGGCGGCCTCGAGGCAGTGACGATTCCGAACCCGGTCGAGATCGGGAAGCACCAGAGCGAGGTCGGCAAGCACCAGGGCAGCGGACATGCCGCTCCGGCAGCAGCCAGCGCCGTTGCCGCAACCGACTGGTCCGCGCCGTACCCGCGGCGCGACTGGTTCGACGTACGACGCCTGGCTCCCGGCGTGCACCTCATCGCCGAACCCGGACACGTCAACTCCTTCCTGGTCGAGGGCAGCGAGAGAGCAGTGCTGCTCGACACCGGGCTGGGCGTGGCGGACATCCGCGCCGTCGCCGAGAGCCTGAGCGGCAAGCCACTGCAGATCGTCAACTCCCACTACCACTTCGACCACTCTGGTGGGAACCGGCTGTTCTCCGACATCGCCATCCACCGTAGCGGCGCTGAGCTCCTCGCCCGCCCAGCCCCCGAGGGCCTCGCCGCCGCGTATATGGCCTACACCCGCCGGCTAATCGACGCCTGGCCCGGCTACCAGGAGCTCGACAACACCTACTTCCACCTCGTCACGGCCGACACCCTGGTACGGCCGCTACCGCCGACGTTCGACCCCGCCGACTACCGCGTCGTACCCAGCCAAGCCACCCGCCTGCTTGAGGACGGCGACGTCCTGGACCTCGGCGGCCGCGAGCTGCGCGTGCTCCACACGCCCGGCCACTCCCCGGACAGCATCTGCCTGCTCGATGAGCGCACCGGCCTGCTGTTCGGCGGCGACACGATCAACACCGGCCCGATCTACGCCCAGCTCGAGGACTCCGACGTCGAGGCGTTCGCCTATTCAACGCGGCGTCTGTCAGAAATGAAAGGCGACATCGGCAGAGTCTTTGTGTGCCACTTCATGCGCGTCGACAACGCCCCCGCCCTCCTCGGAGAGATAGCGGACGGCTTTGAACGGATCCTCACAGACCGGGTGACCTACCGCAACAATCGCGATTGTCTGGAGTACCCGGTCCGCGAGGCGTGTTTCGATCACTTCTCCGTCTTCCTTGCCGGAGACGTCGAGACCCGCGTCTGACGCCCCTACGCGATGGCGGGACAACGGCGTGACAGCCACGAGCTGGTGGCATTCTTCGCGCGCGTCGGGGGCCTGGACCGCAGCAGCCCGGTCCCGCTCTACTACCAGCTGCAGGAGGTCCTCAAGCAGGACATCGACGCCGGCCACTGGCAGCCCGGCCAACTCCTGCCCTCCGAGGGCGAGCTGTCCGCGGGCCTGCGCATCAGCCGCACCGTCATCCGCGGAGCCCTCGACGTCCTAGAGGCCGACGGACAGGTAGTGCGCCGCAAGGGACGCGGCACCGCCGTCGCGCAACCCAAGCTGCTCCACCACGCACTGCACGTCGGCCGGAGCTGGCACAACACCGACCTCGACAGCCCCGCCACGCTCGTGGAGATCCTCGACATCCGGCTGGTCAGCGCCGGCGGCAACCTCGGGCACCTGCTGCGCCTGCCCGTCGCCGCGCCGATCTTTGAACTCACCGCCGTAAGTGCCATCCGGAACCAACGCGTCTCGCTTGTCCAAGCCTACATTTGGGCCCGATCCTCAGCCCCCCTAGACAGGCTGGTCGTCCAGGACCGCCTGCCGCAGCTCGACGTCCAGGGACAGGATCTGCTCCCGCAACTCATCGACCGCTACCGACTGCCGGTGCAGACCGCCGAGCTGTCCGTCGAAGCCACCACAGCCAACGAGTACGAATGCCACACGCTGCACGTCGACAAGGGCGTGGCGATGTTCCTCATCACGACACTGCTGCGTGACTCGAACGACGTGTCGCTCGGGTTCCTGCGCGCGGTCTTCCGCAGCGACCACTTCAAGTTCAACGCGTCAGTGAACTACGCGGACCTCGTGCCGGCCGCTCCCCGCCCCGACGAGCGCGAAGGACTCCCAACATGCTGAGCGCCGACACGACCGCCCAGACACCCTCCAGCAGCAGGAACCCCCACTGCCGGACAAGCACCGCTTCCACCGCAAGAACACCGGACCCGACTAGGTTCAAGGACAGGTACCCGACGGACTTCTGCGCGAGGCGACCTACCTGCGCCGCCGCAAACGCCGCGAGCACAAGCAGAGACCCAATCACTTGCACCAGCTGGCCCACCCGGACAACCTTTCACAGACGGCGCCGCCTGCACCGTGGCTCGTCACCAAGGCGTCCACACCATGTCAAGCGCCCGCCTCCGACCCGTTCCGGTAGCCGAGCGTCTATCGGGAGCGCCGCAGGACAACGGCTTGCGCTTGCGATCTTGGTCCCACTGGACCCGTCCGCTTTGTTATCCCGCTTCGGGGCGTCTTACGGCACATGATTACCGGGCGTTGCACTTCATTGGTACTGAGCTCAGTGCGCCACCACCAGTATCACTCCTGGCTTGGTTTCTCTGCCTGGATTAGCTCGATGTCCTCCAGGATCAAGGCCCGCCAGTTGGCGAACTCCGCATCATCCAGCGGAAGGCTCGCGTCGTAGTTCGGTGGACTGTTGAGCCTTCGAAGCGCCACATCGGTCGTGAGAAACTCCAGCGGATGTCGCTCCAGGGAACTTCCAGGCAGGGCATCAAGCTCGCCTAGTGGTCCGTCTGTGAAATAGGGGGCGTGTCGGATCGGCGTCTGCGATATAATCCGGTATCTTAGGGTCATGCCTGTTATGACTGCGCCGGCCTTGTCGTTGACCAGCAAGCAGCGGACTGAACTCAAGCGGATGGCGGCCTCGTCGAGGTTGCCGCACCGTCAGGTGGTGCAGGCCAAGGCCCTGGTGTGGGCGTCGGAGGGCGTGGCGAATCAGCAGATCGCCCGGCGCTGCCAGGTCGATGCGGACACCGTGCGCCGCTGGCGGACCCGGTTCGATGAGGTGGGCGTCGACGGGGTCGGAAAGATCGCGAAAGGACGCGGCCGCAAGTCTCCGTTGACCGAAGGCACGGTGGCCGAGATCGTCCGGGTCACGTGCCAGGAAAGGCCGGCTGACAGCGGGACGCACTGGACGACCCGGTCGCTGGCCAAGCGGTTCGGGCTGGGCAAGGACACCATCGCCAGGGTCTGGTCGGACCACAACCTCAAGCCCTGGAAGGTCGACACCTTCAAGATCTAAACCCACCCAAGCGGGCAGTGGTGTTCAGCTTCGACGAGAAGACCCAGTGCCAAGCGATGGACCGCACCCAACCCAGCCTGCCGATGGTTTCGGGGCGAGCCGGCACGATGACCCACGACTACAAGCGCAACGGCACCACCGACCTGTTCGCGGCGATGAACATCGCGACCGGACAGGTCCTGACTGGCCGTGTCAACCCGAATTGGCCCCAGGGTGACGGGGCGGACTCCAGCGATCGTCGCAGCACCTGAGCAGGATCTGGGGTTGTGCGATGGCGGGCAGAGGACTTCCGGGGGTCGAGCCGCTGGCTGAGGAGCGCGAGCTGTTCGTCAGCTTGATCGCGTCGGGGGTGAGCAACAGCGCCGCGTGCCGCACCGTCGGGGTGAACCGCAGAACCGGGACCCGCTGGCGGTACGGGCGCAGCATCCCCAGTGCAGGAGGTGGGCTGCTGCACTATCCGCCGGTGATCATGTCCCGCACCGCAGTGGTCAGCCCCCGCTACCTGTCCGAGGACGAGCGGATCGTGATCGCCGACCTGCACGGGGACGGGCTGACGAGCCGGGCGATCGCCGAGCAGGTGCGGCGCAGCCCGTCGACGGTAAGCCGGGAGCTGGCCCGCAACACCGGGCCCGACGGCCGGTACCGGCCGTCGCAGGCGCAGCGGCTCGCGGCGAAGCGGCGCCGGCGGCCCCGGGCTCGCCGGCTTGAGGCCGACCCGGTCCTGCGCGGCTTCGTGCAGGAGTGCATGGACGTGCGGTGGAGCCCGGAGCAGATCAGCCACGCACTGGAGGTCGAGTTCCCCGACCAGCCGGACCGTCAGCTGGTCGCGGAGAGCCTCTACCAGGCCCTCTACGCCTCGAACCCGGTGTTGCAGCGCACCTTGCGCACCCGGCGTGGGCGGCGACGCCGGCGTCCGCACCGCTCACCGGACGCCCGTCGCGGCGCCAGGCTTGCCACCCCGATGGTGATGATCGACCAGCGGCCAACCGCGGTCGCTGACCGTGTCGAGGTGGGTCACTGGGAGGGAGACCTGATCATGGGGCCGGGGAACCGGTCCGCGATCGGCACGCTGGTCGAGCGTTCCACCCGGGCGGTCGTGCTGGTCCACCTGCCCTACGGCAGGACAGCTGCTGCCGTCCGCGACGCCCTGGTCGGGGTGTTCATCGACCTGCCCGCCGGTCTGCGTCGCTCGCGGACCTGGGACCAGGGCAGGGAGCTCAGCGCCCATGCCGACCTCACCCGGGCCGCAGGCTGGCCGGTCTACTTCTGCCAACCCCACAGCCCCTGGGAGCGCGGCAGCAACGAGAACACCAACGGCTTACTCCGCGACTACTTCCCCAAGGGCACCGACCTCGCCCTCCATTCCGCTGACCGACTGCACGACGTCGCCGCCGAGCTCAACCACCGCCCGCGCAAAACCCTCGGGTGGGCCAGCCCCGCGAGCCTGATCGCGCCGCACCTGCAACCCCAGTGCCAAGAGGTAACGTCGCCGTCCGACACGGTCGTGCTGCAACGATGACTGAAATCCGCCCTGGAGCGCAGCGCCCCACTGTGGCGGCTCCTCTGTCGCAGGTCTTTGATGACATAGCGCTCTGCAAGATCATGGAGCGCGTCGGCAAGGGGCAGAAGCCGTGAGCGAGATGACTGTCAGCACGCTGACAGCGCTGTTGCGCCATTTTGACTGGAAGCCGGTCTCGCTCAACCCGGGTGCCTATGAGGTTTGGGAGCAGAACGAAGGCGAGATCATCGTTCCCTTGGCCCCCGATCGAGGCGACTTCGCGGCCCTGATGCGCAAGGCGCAAGAGTCCGTGGAGCGCCGGTATGGACGGCTCGCTACAGAGGTCATCCAGTCGTTGACCGTGCGCACGGCGGGCGCTGCTGGACTCACCCACGCCCTCACCTGTGCGAGGCCCGTTGTGGTCTCAGGCCGCACCGGCGTAGTGCGCGTGGCGTCCCTGCGCCTGCTCGTACTGCATCGTCAGGCGCAGGGTCACCTGCTCCGGCACCACTAGGTAACCACTGGGCCCGGCAACATCGGATGTGCATTGTGCTGTCCGGGGTGGCACCGTTTGCAGGGTGCAGTGGGCAGACGCCAGGGAGGCCCAACGGCTGCTGGGTCAGGTCCTGGCCGCCGTGGAGCGCGGCGAGTTGGGCGCCGACGGCCCAGCGGCTACCGCGCTGGTGCACCGCCTCCAAGGTGCACTCCTGGCTCTGCAGGCCCAGAGCCCACATCACGATTCTTCGTCGAACGCCCCGAGGGACTGAGCCCCGCGCGGTCCGCCCGGCTAGCGAAAGTCGGGTCTACTTCTAACTCTCAGCAACCTAGCGTTTATATCTAACGTTCCTTTGGTATCATTACGATATGGTCAAGCGCACCGCGAGGGACTCCTCCGCACCGACTCGGGCGATCGGCTACCTGCGCGTGAGCACTGCCGAGCAGGCCGACAGTGGGGCTGGCTTGGCTGCTCAGCGGGCAGCCGTCGAGAGCGAGGCCCTACGACGGGGATGGGTCCTGGTGGAGGTCTACGTGGACGCCGCCGCGTCCGGGAAGGCCATCGCTGGACGGGAGGCCCTGGCGCGGGCCCTTGACGCTGTGGAGACCGGCCAGGCCGAGGTCCTGATCGTCAGCAAACTGGACCGCCTCTCCCGGTCGCTGCTGGACTTCGCGGAGATCATGCGTCGAGCCCAGGCCGGGGGATGGAATCTTGTGGCGCTCGACTTAGGCATCGACCTGTCCACCCCGGCGGGGGAGTTCCTGGCCAGCGTTATGGCCAGCGCCGCGCAGTGGGAGCGGCGCATCATCGGGCAACGCACCCGAGAAGCCCTCGCCGCGAAGAAGGCGGCTGGCGTGCGGCTGGGCCGCCCCAGGCTCATCACCGACGAGATCGTGGCCAGGATGGTGGCCGAGCGCGAATCCGGCAAGACACTGACGGCCATCGCGGACGGCCTGACCGCCGATGGGGTACCCACAGCCCAGGGCGGGGCTCGCTGGTACCCCGCCACAGTTCGCAAAGTCCTCGCCGTAGCCGTGGCCCTTGCGGCGTGACCGTCGCGGTCCATGCCTGGCGGGGACGACGCCGTGCATGGTGCGCGGCAGGTCGAAAAGCGCGGACCACCCCCGCGCTGGCGGGGACGACACCTCCGACGCGCAGACCGTTGACGCCGCCAACGGACCACCCCCGCGCTGGCGGGGACGACACAGCGGCGCAATAGGTCTTGCCGCTCCCGCGCGGACCATCCCCGCGCTGGCGGGGACGACGGGGACGAGAATGCGTGGGCAACAGACCAGTACGGACCACCCCCGCGCTGGCGGGGACGACCCACTAGTACGCCACCCTCCCTGCGTTGGGTCCGGACCACCCCCGCGCTGGCGGGGACGACACCGGGGAGGTACGGCCAACGAACGCGTACAACGGACCACCCCCGCGCTGGCGGGGACGACCGCCCGGCACCGGTCCACGTTCTCACTCATCGGGGACCACCCCCGCGCTGGCGGGGACGACACTCTGTCCCAGGTGAGCAGGCTGACGCCCTGGGGACCACCCCCGCGCTGGCGGGGACGACGCCCGCAGCACGCTCTCCGCGTCCTCGGCAGGCGGACCACCCCCGCGCTGGCGGGGACGACGTGCCGATGACCGGGGCTCGCCAGTTCCAGACGGGACCACCCCCGCGCTGGCGGGGACGACCTGGTCAACACCCAGCAGCTTCTGATGGAGGACGGACCACCCCCGCGCTGGCGGGGACGACGAAACCATCCACACTGCGGGTGATGAGCACCAGGGACCACCCCCGCGCTGGCGGGGACGACTCCCGGCCGGGCATGAGGGCGAGGGCGGCCTGCGGACCACCCCCGCGCTGGCGGGGACGACCGCGACGCCGAGTCGACCAGCGGCGGCCCGGCGGGACCACCCCCGCGCTGGCGGGGACGACCGTCGTCGGCCCTTCGGGGCTGGCGGCGGGCGCGGACCACCCCCGCGCTGGCGGGGACGACGAGGTCGTGCAGCTCCGCGGCGGCCCGCGCGAGGGACCACCCCCGCGCTGGCGGGGACGACACTTGCTGACCAGGCACGTTACCGCCTGGGTCGGCTCATCAGCATCAGTCCGTCCAGGTCCACCGGCACGAACCTGTCTCGCCCGGCTGTTCGCACGATCCACCCCTGCTCGTTGTCGAACGGCTCGACCATGACGACCTGCCCGTCCCCGACGCGTTCTTCGAGCACCCGCCACAGGCGTTCACGGACCTGTGCGCTGGGCGTGCCGACGAAAGCCCCGGCTGCGACCTCACACAACCACCGCGTCACATGTCCGCGGAGCCCGGGTGCAACGGCGATCAGGACGACGAAGGTCACCAGTCCACCGGGACGTCAGGAACCTCGGGTCCGGTGATGCCGAGCAGCGCCGGCGCTTGGTCGCTGTAGTCGCGTCCGCTGAGCACGGCGCCGGCCCGCTCGTCCCACAGGTGCCCGACCCCGTCGTCCTCGGCGTCGTCGCCGTCCAAAAGTAGGTCCAGCACGTCCCGCACGATGCGGCCCATGAGGCGCCCGTCGGCGACGCGATCGCGAAAGGCGAGGCGTACGTCGCGCTCCTCATTCCGGCCCGCTGCCGCCAGCTCGAAGGCGAGTGGAATCGTGTACTCGGCCTTGTACAGATCGGCGACGTCGAGCACGAAGGACGCGGCCGACCCGACGTGGACGAAGCCCAGCGCCGGGCTCGCCCCGAGGCCGACGATAGCTGCGTGCGCGATGCCGTAGAGGCAGGCGTGCCCGGCGGACAGCAGTCTGTTGACGTCGTCCCCGGCGGCCATCGCGTCGCCGGCCTGGTACACCCGGCCGGTCCACGGCACGCCGTAGGCATCTGAGGCCGAGCGGTACAGCTTCTTGACCCGCGCTCCCTCCCGGCCACGCAGCTGCTGCATGGTGGCCTGGCTGACGTCCTCGTCGGGGAAGCGCATGCCGTACATGCGTCGGGCGACAGCGAGGCGTTCTGGCACCCGGCTGACCAGGTACGCCTGACGCTGCACGAGCCGGGCGCCGCGGTTGGTGCCCAGCCCGCTGGCGTACATCCGGACGCCGCGCTCGCCGACCCAGCACATCGTCGTCCCAGAGTCGGCGAGCAGGCGCACCGCACCGTGCGTGATGCGCGTCCCTGGGCCGAGCAGCAGCGCCGCGACCATCGCCGCCGGGAGCCGGATCGTGCGTTCCTTGTTGACGACCACGACGGCGTTCTCGTCCCGGTCGACGTGGCTGCGCTCGACGTAGACCGTGGAGATCCGGTCCTCAACGCGGTGCAGGTCCTGCGGTTCGGACAGCCACCACATGGCTAGGCCCGGGTTGCCGGGGCCAGGGTGAGCAGCCCGCAGCCGTACGCCCGGGCCGGTCCGCAGCCGGACAGCAGGGCGGTCCGGACGACGTCGGGGTCGACGACGGTCGCCAGGCCTTCGGCGGTGGCGGTCTGCAGGGTCACCGGGCGGCTGTCACCACCGGCCGCCCCCTTGCGGAACACGACGCGCTCCCGGCCGACGAGGCGTACGCCCACCAGACCGTCCTGCTCGGCGGCGGCCAGACCCCAGCCGGGCAGGTGCGTCAGAAACCAGTCGAGCTGCTGCGCGGCCGTGCGCTGCGGGACGCGGACGCCGCGCGGCCGGTCAGCGGCCAGCCGCTGGCGCTGTCGGGTCGAGGCCGCTTGCGGGGTCCGCGTGCTGGTAACCGTGTTGGCTCGCAGCCGGAAGGCGAACTCGCTGCCGGCGACCACTCGCTTCAGCAGCGGGCCGTAGTCCTTGACGACCGGCTCGGCGTCGTCGGCGCCCGGCCAGCCGGCCTGCTCGACGATGTGCTCCCACGACGGCCGGCTCTGCGTCAGGACCAGCAGCCCCATCCGGTGCTGTCCGTCGGCCTCCAGCCGCCAGAGCACCCGCTCGGTCACCGGCTGCTCGGCCAGGCCACCTAGGACGGCAGCGTGCATCGACTGCGGGTGCTGCAGCAGCCGCTGGGCGCCGTTGCGCAACGGGTTGAGCCAGACGCGGGACAGGTAGGCCACCCGTCACCACCCGAGCAGAGCGAAGGGATCGTGCCGGGCCGAGGCGGAGGCCGGCAGGCCCGACCCGACGCTCACCCACCGCTGCGCCACCCGTCGTGAGGCGAAGCTTCGCGCCTTGGGGTCGAAGGAGACCGGAGCGTCCTGGCGCAGCTCGTCGCCGCCCGGGTCGTCGACGACGACGGGCAGCGAGACGGTGTCGGACAATTCGCCGTTGCGCTGCATGCGCGCCCGCGTCGTTCGTCCGGCCTGCCAGGGCACCTGCGCCAACGCCTGCAGCGGCGTTCCGGGGTGCAGACCGCCCTGTGGGCCGGCCAGGACCAGCGGTTGGGTCGGGACGCAGGAGCGCCGCCCGAGTGCGAGCGGGAAGGCCGGTGTCCGCAGCGCCGGTTCGAGTGCCGCCAGCAGCGGCGCAGGACCATGCACGGCGGCGACGAAGACCGCCTCCTCGAGGTAAAAGCGCTCGGTGACGGCGGTGTACTTCCCCTTGCTCGGCTTTTGCCGGCCTTTCGCATCCACCTCCGTGGACAGGAGTCGACCGCCGTCCAACGTGCTCGCGGTCTGGTAGTCCCGGCGCAGTTGCCCCGGCTGGTCGATCCGCACCCCGAGCACCAGGGCCGCGAGGTCATCGATCGGATCGGTGCGCCGTCGCCCCTGCGCGGCGGCCAGCAAGCCGACCAGGCCGCTCTTGGTGGGCTCGCCCGCCGTCGCGCGCCGGTTGTGCCGGCTGGTCAGGCCCCACGACTGCAGCGGCCCGGCCAGGCGCAGCACCAGGCTCTGCGCGTCGGTCACGTCCGGACCGGCTCGGCCAGGCGCCCGCCGACGAGCCGGCAGACCTGCTCGACGGCGTCCGGGAAAGCAGCCCGCTCGCCGAGGGCGGGTAGGTCCGGCTCGGCGGCGGCGTCACGCGGCTGGTAGGTCGTTACGACCAGCTCGGGCGGGTTGCCCCACAGCTCGCTACCGCGGGCCAGCTCGGCAGCCAGCCGTGCGACCGAGGTCTGCACGATGCCCGGTGCCGGCACCGGGTCCTCGAAGGCCGAGACCAGGTTGACCGGCTGGTCAGTCCGCACGACCAGCGTCACCAGATCGGGTCGGGTGCGGTGCGCGAAGCTGTTCTGGTGCCCGGTGGGCATCGAGGTGACGAAGCTCAGCAGGAAGGCCTTCAACGCCGCCAAGGTCGCGGCCGGGTCGCCGTCGAGGTTGTCGCTCAGCTGATGGACGCCGACCGTAGCGAAGCGGTACAGGGTCGCGGAGGAGAACTCCACCGTGCCGATCATCCCGGCGCCGGTCTCGCTCGCCTCGTTCTGGTCGTCGACGGCGGTGAAGTAGTCGAACTCGATCTCGACGGCGTGCGTGGACAGCGCGTGCGCCACCTGGGTGGCCGCGTCGACGTTGAGCGTGGCCAGGTCGGCGACCATGCGGCCGAACAGGGCGACATCGACCGAGTGCCCTGTGGCCAGCACCGGACGCAGCTGGTCCGCGGTAGGTTCGTTGTCGCCGTCGCGCGCGGCCTGCACAACCCGGGCCAGCTCGTCGACCTGGGCCAAGCCGAGGAACAGCAGGTACGCCGTCGTCTTCTTGCCCTTGTCGGCGGTAATGCCCAGGGCCGTGATGCATTGCTCGGACCACTGCTCCGCCGCAGCGGCGTCCTGGCCGGCGGCGACGAAGCGCTCCTCTAACAGCTGCCGCAGCCGCTTGGTCCGGGTGCCGAGCGACAGGTCAGGCGCGTCGGCCAGCCCGGCGAAGCCCTGGCGGGTCGCCCGTTTCCAGGCCTGCGAGCTGACCCGGGCCCGTCGGACGCCCCCGAAGACGGCCTGCTTGGGGCTGCCGGCGTCGTCCCGGTTCAGGTTGGAGGGCGGCACCGTCTGCAACACATGGACGTCGACGTATAGCGGCATCACGATTCTCCTACGTGGGTTCTGCGGTCCGGTCGGACGGAGCGGTGCTGCCCTTGGGTGGCGAGGCGTAGAAGTCGCCTCCCCAGCGCCGGCGGACGGAACCGGCGCCGGCCGGGGTCTGCCAGCGCACGAGGTCCCGCACCAGCCGGTCGTAGTCGAGGGTCACCTTGGCCACCGACAGCTGCTGGACCAGCCCGCGCAGGTGCACCGCCAGGCTGGCCAGCGTGCTGGCGGCCGCGCTCGCGGCCATCCGCCGCTCGACGGCGTCCTCGCTGTAACGGCCGCTACGACGCAGTGCCAGCGCGGCAGCGCCAACGCTGTTCCCATGGCGGTGCACCAGCCGGTCGGTGGACTGCTGGTGCAGGCCGAACAGCGTGAGCGCCACGTGCTCGGCGTACAGCGCGGCCGTCACCGCACCGGTGCCGGTCAGGCAGGTGTAGAAGGGCCACATGCCCGGGACGGAACCGGGCTCGCGGCCCGCCCCCCGGCGCAGCTGCGCGAGCTCGGCCCCCGGCGGCAGTGCAGCGCCGCGGTCCCACCGCCCGCGGGCCCAGTACGGCCGGCGGGCATCGGCGTCGTCGGTCACCTATGCACTCTCCTTCGTCGTGGTGGCCGACCGGGCCGGGTCGGGTCCAAGAATCTCGGTGAGCGCCTTGCGGAAGGCCGCCTCAGCCCCCGCCAGCCGCACGGTGAACTCCTGACCGTTCAGGCTCTTCTTGGTGCGGCCGGCGAAGCTGGCCACGGGCGCCGCGTTCAGCACCGGCTCGACGACGTCGAGCGCGCGTCGGCTGGCCACCGCGAGCCAGGCCGACCGCGCGGCCTCGGCCGCTGCGGGCTCGCGCTGCAGCCCGGACAGCAGGCGTCGCACCACGGGGGTGAGGTCCTGGACCAGGGTGTCGCCGATGCGCTGGCTGCGGTCCCACGGGATGCGGTCACCGCCGGCCGACTCGCGGACGGCGTCACCCAAGTGGTTGGCCGCCTTCTGCAGCTCGCCGGCCTGTGCCGCCATCGTCACGAGCAGCTCCCGGACCGGGCTCTCGGCCGTTAGGGCCGACACCGGTAGCGGCAGGGTGTCGACCACGACGTCCTCGACGATCGCCGACATATTGCCATAGATCACCTGCGCGACCAGCAGCTGCACCTGCAGGTCGGCCGGCACCAGGTCCTCGACCCGAAGCACGGCCAGCTGGCGGATCAGCATGCTGCTGGTCTCGCCGTCCGCGGTGGCCAGCCGGGTGGCCAGCAGCGCCTGCATACCGCGCCAGGGGGCGCGTCCAGAGGAGTGTTGGCGGGGCCGCTGCCCCAGCTCGCCCGCCTTGGGCTTCGGGTTCTGCCTCCAGCTGGTGTGCGGCTCGAACACCGGCGTCTGCCCCAGCCGGTCCCCGGCGGCGAGCACGACCTGGCGCACCACGGCGTCGTTGTGCTCATCGTCCGGGATGCTCGGCACGAGGCGGATGCGGCGGCTCTGCCAGGTGAGCAGGTCCAACAGCCCGTCGGGAGCTCGCTCCTGCCACGAGGCGTCGGCCACCGGCCGGCGCCACTGCGGGGTGCCGGCCGCGATCTGGTGGTTCTCCTGCCCTGCGTAAGGCTGGTTGAGCATCAGCGTCGTGAACAGGTCGCCCGCGATGGGCACCAGCAGACCTAACTGACCGGCTGGGGCGATGTTGCTTCCGTACGCCCGGCCGTCCTTCGCGGTCACGTCGCCCACCGCTCCGGACTTGATGCCCGCCGTGTCGAAGCAGTGCGCGACCAGCAGCGTTCGGGCGGCCGCGGCCAGGGTCAGCCCCGGCGGATCGGCCTCGGTGCGCGCGCTGAACAGCGGGACGTTGTTGCCCGAGGCTGCGTCCGGGAGCAGGACGATCACCGGCTTGGTCTCGTTCTTGCTCGTGTGCAGACCCGCGACCTGCGCGAAGGGCGCCATCGGGTGCAGCAGGTCGAAGCGGTCGGCGTGCTCGTCAAGGTAGTCCAGCAGCCGGCTCGTGCCGCTGCGCGGGTCCTCCCACCGGCGCGCCCATTCGTACATGTCCGCAGGCAGACCCAGGGCGTCGATCCACAGCGGCACCAGCACCTGCCGCAGCACGGCCACCGCCGCGAGCGGGTCGGCCAGGTCCAGCGCGTCGACATCGTCAGGCCGCTCGACCAGGTCGCGCAGCGACAGGCTGATGGCAGCGCCGGCGACCAGGACCGGGACCCACGGCTCCCGGGTCAGGTCGAAGGTGCCCTTCACGAGTACCTCAGGTCCGTTCGTGGAGCAGGCCGAGCTCCGGGTCGTACCGCAGCCTCCACCCACCGAGCTCGACGGACCCGTCGGCCAGCACCAGCGCGCGGGCGTGCCGCAGATGCGGGTCGCTAGTCCACCCCGGCAGCGGTCCGAGCTGGTCGCGGGCGGCCGCGTTGAGCGAGCGGGTCGACGCCGTCGCGGGAAGGCGCACGCTGGAGGCGACGACCTCGTCGTGCAAGGCGGGTTCGGTCACGACAACCTCTCCGGTGGGGCCTATCGACCGGCCGGAGACTGTTACATATCCGCCCGCTCCGCGGGACACCAGCGTGACCTCCACCGATTCCTCGCCGTCGCGGACCACCGCCCGGACCCGGTCCTCGCTCACCTCGGCAGTGTCCTGCTCGTGCAACCCGGCGAGCGTCGGCCGGTGCAGCGCTTCCGGTCCGGACAGCAGGAAGGACCGAGCGTTGTCCGCCCGTACCCGGGCCCGGTCGTCCTGCTCGAGGCGGGCCTCCTGCAGTTCGACCCGCCAGCCGTCTGGGACCTCGTCGTCGCTGTCGTACCCGGCCTCCACCAGGGCAGGCACCTGTGCGGGGAGGTCCCAGCCCGCCTGCTCGGCCCGCTGCACCAGGGCGGCCGCTCGCAGCAGCAGGTATCCGCCGTAGACGGCCCTGGACCCCGCCGGCAGCGCGGGCGGACCCGCGTTGGCCCACTGAAGCCCGGTGACGACGATCTCCGGTTCGGCGACCCGCACCGGTCGCGAACCGGGGGGCCGGTCGTGCCGGTGCAACCGGCCGCTGCGCTGCAGAAGCAAGTCGACCGGCGCGAGGTCGGTGACCAGCACGTCGACGTCGATGTCGAAGGACTGCTCGGCGACCTGGGTGGCCACCACGACCAGCCGGTGCGGCCGATGCTCGCCGTCCGGGCCCAGCGCCCGCAGAAGTTCCTCAGCGCGCTCCACCCGCTGCCCGGTGACCAGCCGGGCGTGCAGCAGGCGCACCTGGCCGGGGAACGCCGGCTGCAGGCTGCGGTAGGACTGTTGCGCCCGGCCGACGGTGTTGCGCAGGACCAGCGCGATGCCACCGTCGGCGAGCCGGTCGGTCAGCAGGGCGACCAGCCCGGCATCGTCGGCGTCCGGTGCCTGCTGCAGGACCGTGACCGCGACAGGACGGCTCGGCCGGAACGGGGTCGTCGTGGTCCAGGTCGCCTGCTCAGCCGACGGTTTCAACACTAGGACGGCGGGATACCCGGGCGCCGGGGGTACCGCCGGCACGGGCGCCTGCGCGCCGGCCCCTTGCGCGTAGGCGCGCACCAGCTCGGCGCGGGCTTCCGGGGGAAGCGTCGCCGATAGCAGCACGACCGGTACGCCCGCCGCGCTCGCCCAGCGCAGCGTCTCGTGCAGGAACTGCGCCATGTAGACGTCGTAGGCGTGCACCTCGTCGATCACCAGCACGCCGGCCGCCAGACCCGCGTGGCGCAGCATGACGTGCTTGGTGCGGGTGGCCGCGTGCAGCACCTGGTCGACCGTGCCGACCGCGACAGGCTGCAGCAGCCCGCGCTTGCTGCCCAGGAACCAGTCACCGGGCTCGGGCGAGGAGTGCTCGCCCGTCGTCCCATACGGGTCATCGAGATCGAACTCGTCGCACACCCCGGAGTAGGACGTCTGATGCTGGAGCGTCCGCCAGACCGGGTTCACCGCGCGCTTGCCGTGCAGCAGGCCGACACGGACCGGCCGGGGGAAGGTCGCGACCCAGCTCAGCACGCGGGCGAACACCGGGTCGCTGGTGGCCTGCGTCGGGAGCGCGAAGAAGACGCCGTCCTGACCGCCCCGCCGGGCCAGCAGTTCGACGGCCAGCAGGGCCGCCTCGGTCTTGCCCTCGCCCATCGGCGCCTCGACGATGAGCAAGCCGGGGCCGGTCTCGGCGGCTGCAGCCACCAGCAGCTGCAGCGGGCGGGGCGCTACCCCGAAGCGCTGACGCATCAGCGCGGCCGGCTCCGCGCCGACGTCGGGGACCAGCCCGGGCAGCAGCCCGAGCGGCGGGAGCACCCCCAAGGCACGCCGGCGCGCGGTCGCCATGCTCGGCGCCTCGGCCGTGCCGACGAAGCGCTTCTCGTCGCTGGCGATCCAGTCGGCCATGATCAGGTGGCCAGCCAGCACCAGCTGCCGGCTTCGGGACGGGGCCCGCACCGGGACCGGCAGCGGCTCCAGCCCGAGCTCGCCGACGGCCCGCCAGGCCAAGGCTTCCTGCACGGCACGCCAGCGGTCGTCCCCCCGCAGCCACGCCGAGGGGGGCTTGAGGTAGCCGGCCGAGCGCACCCGCCCGTGATGTCCGGCCAGCAGCGGCCACAGCCAGCCGACATCGGCAGCCGGCCAGCGCCCCTTGAGAACCTCTTTCGCGATCACCGCAGAACCGAGCTCGTGCCGCCACCGCTCCTGCCGCGTCTCGGGTCGGGTGGTCAACCCGGCGGCGTCCACCCGGGTCGCAAGCTGCGGCGCCTTGCCCTGGAAGCCCGGCGTCGCCTTGCCGAGGTCGTGCCAGCCGGCCAGCAGGCGAAACAGATCTCGGCCGCGACCGTCCATCACCTCGTCGAGCGGGCGGCGGATGGCGACCGGAAGGACCTCGTCCCAGAGCTGCTCAGCGACGGCGGCGGCGTCCAGCAGGTGCTGCAGGAGCGGGACGGGTGCGCCGCCCGCGTCCGACTTCGCCCAGAGCGAGCTGAGCGCGACCTCGACGTCCCACAGCATTCGTCACCCTAGGCGCCGGAACGGCGGCTGCGCGGGCGACGCAGGCGTGGTGCGCAGTCTTCATCCGCGCTGGCCTGACGACCGTCCCATGCTGACCAGACGCCGGAGCTCGGACGGCAGCTTCGGAAGATCATGAGCGTCACCGTCGATCGCGGCCATCAGGGCGTCGGGCCAGGCCGCGCAAGCACTGCCGCGGTGCCGCGCCCGCTGTCCCGCCGCGGTGCCTGCGGGTCGAACCACTGACACAGACAGTCGAGTGTCTGCGCCAGAGGCTTGGTCCGTCCCTGGCGGTAGGCCAGGTAGTGGCGCAGCAGCGGCTCGCGCAGCTCGTACCAGGTCACCCGCTGGTCGCCGCCGGTCATCTTCACGCCACGCACCCACCGAGACTTCGCGAACCGGCCGAGCACGTGGCTGCCGCCTGCGGTGAGATCCCGACGGACTCGGCCAGCTCATGCACGGTCGTCGCTCCCGCGCGCCGGGCCAGCTCGACCACGAGCCTCTGCTCGCCTCCCGCGAGCTCCCACAGCCGTTGCTGGTAGTTGGGCGCCAGCTCGTCGAGCATGGCGTGCACGGCCGGCACCAGCTCGTCCAGTGCCTGGACGGTCACCGGCTCAGGCCTGGAAGAGGTGGTGGTGGACCCCGAGGCCATCGAAGCCCTGCGGGCCCTGGTCGCGCAGGGCGAATTGGACCTAGACCCTGGACGGGACCTGTTCGAGCAGCCGGTGACCGTCGAGGAGGTGCTGGACACCATCGACGGCCGGATCCGGCGGCGCCTGACGCAGAGCCCGCACCCGGTCTACCGATCCCTGGCCGAGCAGATCGACCGGTTGCGCCAGCAGGCGATCCGCAAGGCCGAAGACTCGGTGGACTTCCTGCGCCAGGCCCTGGAGGTCGCCCGGCTCGCTGTGCAGGCCGAGCGGATGGAGGCCGAGGGCACGTTGGACCAGGCCGAGCATCTGCTCGACCCGCACTTCGGTGCGCTCACCCAGATCGTGGACCGGTACAAGCCTGTTGGCACCCCAGTCATCGTGGACGAGGTGGTCCGCGACATCGACACCATCGTCAAGCAGGTCCGCTTCACCGGCTGGAACGAGACCCACGAAGGCGACCGGACCGTGCGCAAGGAACTCCGCCAGGTCCTCAAGAAGTTCGGTCTGCCGCTCACCGGACTGCTGTTCGACAACGCCTACGGCTATCTCCGGGAGAACTACTGATGCTTGACCTCAGCCCGGAAGAAGTCGTCGCCCTGTCCCTGGAGGACCTGGCCTACCGAATCCTGGCCGACGCCCGCGACAGTCGGACGTGGAACAGCCAGAACTGGCTCCTTGAGCACGGTCGGGGAGGACCGTACGGGCCTCGTTCCGTCGCCCTGCGGGCACTCGCCGAGGGCTGGGGGTGGTTGCGGGCGCGCGGGCTGGTGGAGCGCGACCCCGACCAGTCCTCGGACGCGGCGGTCTTCGTGACGCGCCGAGGCCATGAGGTGCTGACACGAGGACTCGACTGGCTCAGGACCACCGAGCGGCTCGACGTCGCCCTTGTTCCCGACCTGGAGGTAGAGGCCCGTCCCCACCTTCCGTGGTGGCGACCTGGACATGGCCGTGTTCGCCGCCATGCGCAGAGTGGAGATCCGCCTCCGCCAGGTCGCTGGGCTGCCTGACCATCTCGTGGGCACCACGTTGGCGCAGGAGGCCCTGCGTCCGGGTGGTCCGCTTCCACGACCCCGAGATGCACCCGGGGGAGGCGGTGGCCCCTCATGGAGCTCTACAAGGGCGCTCTGGGCCTGTTCAAGAACCCCAGCAGCCACCGAGAGGTGGACTACAGCGACGGCACGGAGGCAGCGGAAGTCGTTCTTTCTCGCTGACTTGCTGCTTCGCATCCTCAACCGGACGAGCGTGGTCGCCCCGGAGCCCTGAGGCGTCAGGTACCCGGCACGTCTGGCAGCCGGGCAGGGTCAGCGGCAGGCCACCAGAGGAGTTGGTCGAGTACGAGCCGGGAGACGTTGAGGTGGTCGGCGGCGGCGTGGGCGACCCACCAAGATGGCGTGCTCATCGCTCGGGACCTGGAAGCCAAGCCGGTTGAGCGCGTCCCGGACCCGCAGGTCGGGCTTGATGGCGTCGGCGCCGCAGCGCATACGCAAGTAGGCCAGCAGGGCCGGTCCCATGCCCTTGACCGAGCCCACGTAGGGCTCCAACTTCGGGGCGTGCTCGAACGGTGCCGCGCTGGTCGCCCACCTTCCTACCCCCTCCTCTTCGCCAGTGCCGTGCCGCTGGCAGTACCGGAGTAGCCCGGCGGCCACGCCCTGCATGGTCTGGGCCTCCCCAGCCCGGAGCCCGTAGCCGTCCCCTGGGCCGTGCTCGGCGAGAGCGTCCAGGTCCCGGGCGGCTGGGGTCGTCTTGAACTTCTCCACCATCGGCTCGACCCGCTGGTTGTAACGCCGCTGGCGGCTGGCCACCACGTCGAACACCATCGCAGCCCGCTGTCCCTGGTACCGGCCTGCGTAGGAGGCAGCGTGCGTGCTGGCCTCCCGCCCGTGGTGCCGGTGGAGGTCTCGCAGGTTCGTCATCCCGGCCGGCCACCACGACAGGTCGTCAAGGCTCATCGGCGCATCCTGCCCCATCCAATGGCCCGAGCGGGACCGGCATGCGGGGCCTCGGCGCGCTAGCGATTCTCACACGTCGCCCGTCGTCAGCAGTGCGACAGGACGACGTAGGCAGACGAGCAGCACACTGAGGCTCACGCCCCGTCCTCGCTGCGGAGGGGCATCACGTTGCCCTGGGACTCCGCCGGGACCTGGAAGAAGAAGCGACCCCGCAGCCGAGCGTCCCGAGCCTCGCGCTGCGGATCCAAGCCGAGATACGTCTCGGTCGTGACGAGGCTCTTGTGGTGGAGCAGCGCCTGAGTTTCCCGGATGTCCTCGCTGCCCTCGTGGTACAGCCGCGCTCCGCTTCGCCGCAGCAGGTGGACACCGCAGCGGTCCGGACGGATACCGATCCTGCTAGCCGCATCCTTGACGATCTTGCCCGGGTGTCCGATGCGCTTCTCGGGGAGCCAAACACCAGGTCGCTGCACCCTCTTCATCGGGCCGACCGGTTGGGCCACCCACTGGAAGCGCGGCCCGGAGTTGGCCGGGAACAAGAAAAAGTCGGGCGCCAGCGGTCCGACGGCCCTCGTGTACTCAGTGAGCCACTGCCGCAAGATGGCGTCCAACTCGGCACTGATCGGCATGCTATCGCGCTCGTAACCCTTGTGGATCGTAACCTGGCAGGTCCCCGCGTCGAGATCAACGTCGCTCACCAGGACCGCTTGCAACTCGCTGGCACGCAAGACGGTTGTCAGACCCATGACCAGGAATGCCGCATCTCTGGTGTTCGTGGCGGAGGCCACCAGAGCGCTCATCTCGCCCATGCTCAACCACACCTTCTTTGGTGCGATGTAGCGGAGCCTCGTGACGTTCAGCAGCGGGTCGATCTTCAACCAGTTGTGCGCCCGGCAGTACTTGAAGAACTGGTTGAGCCTGGACCTGTATCCGTTGAATGTCACGGGTGCAACCCGGGATTGGAGACCCGCGCACACCTTCTCGGTCCTCGCGTCGACCTTGCCGTGGAAGTAGCCCTCCAAGTGATCCGGCGTCAGGTGTCGTAGCTGCATGTCGCCCACGCTCTGGAGCATTCGCCCGGTGATGTCTCGATCTTGCTTGTACACGTTCTCGCGACCCTGCCGTTGGCGGGCAAGATACTGCTCTCGGGCCTCGCTGAGCGTCTTGTTGATCACGGCCATGTTGGACCTCCTGATGGTCAATCCACCAGTCGCTTCGGTCCGCTGGCAAGGAAAAGGAGGGCCGATTCTGCGGCCCTCCAGAGCCGCTGTGCAGAAGGCTTGCTAGATGCTCTCAAGCATTTTGGCTAACGACTTCTTGCGGATGTTGACGCTCATGTGGCGCCGGGTGATGTCCGGGATGACCACGTGCAGCCGGGATCCGTCAGGAAGCATCGCGTCCACGAACGGGGTGCTGAGATCCACCCGGCGGCCAGTGCTCTTGAGCATCTTCTCGACCAGGTCCGACACCTGGGCAGCCGTCAAGATCGTGGTCGTGAGCTCGGACCTTCCTCGGCGCGCGACGAAGACCCTTCCCGGCTCGTTGATCCACACCTCTTCGACGGTCGGGTCGTCGAGGTGACGCTGCAGGGGGCCGAAGCCGGCCACGGCGTCGTACACCGAGCGGGCGGCGACGAACGGGTCGGACAGCGGCGGGAGAGAGCTGGTGAGCGTGCGCTCGTCGTACTCGGCGACCACGTCGTCGACCAGCCGGCGCACCGCGAGCCGGTCCTGCACCGGGTCCAGCCCGCGGCGACGGACCAGCTCGCGCACCTCGGCCTCGACGGTGTCGACCGCAGCGGCCACCGACGTCTCCTTTCGCCCGCTCGCCTGCAAGCGGCAGACGGTAGACGGGGGTCGGGTGCAATGGAAGGGGGGTGGGCCGGGTTGTGGACAACCCGGTTCTCACCCGACAATTGCTGCCCCAGTCGCCCCTTCAGCACCACCTCTGGACGAGCTTGACGGCAGAGGGCATTGACCTGCCGCATCTGTCCAGGGCTGCTGCCCAACGCGGAGGCCGCTGCTGCGAGGTCAGGGCCGACGTGGACACACTGTCGTTCCTGGCCCGATCCTGAACTGCTGGCAGCCTTGAGGCCTGACGGTCAGCAGGCCATCGGGCCCGGCACGCTGCTACAGGTCGAGGACCAACGCAAGAGCGTCATCGACCCGCTGCATCTCCTCGATGGTCAGGCAGCCGGCCGGTGCGGTAAGGCGGTTGAGGTCCACCGTGTCGAGCTGGTCGCACATGACCAGGGTCGCTCGATCGGCGATGGTGACTGGCGGTCGGAAGCTGGTCTCGCGTGCGCTGGTGCTGGTGAAGGCGACGATCCAGGTGCTGAGGATGAGCCAGTCCGGCTGCAGCACGACGGCGTACCGGCGGCCCTTCTGCTCGTGGCACTTGCCTCGCGCGGGCAGGCGGTAGACCTCACCCCTCATGCAACGCGGCTCTGTCGTGCTGGATCGCCCGGATCTCAGCAAGGTCGGCTGCGTCGTCCTTGATGGCGCGCGCTTCCACGGCAGCGACCTGGCGGCGTTCGTCGCGGCGCATCGCTGCCAGCGCGGCCAGGATGACCTGGTCGGCGCTCTGCCGCCGGGCGGCTCCGACCTTGAGCAACAGGTCGCGGGTGCTGCGCTGGACCTTGACGGTGGTGGTGTCGGCCATGTCCGGCAGTCTACTGCTGGTAGACCACGGGACGGCTCGTGCGGCCCCCGGAACCGCGGGGGCTCCCACCGGCGGATGCCAGCCGCCGCCCCTTGGCAGGACGATCCGGGCTCGGTGCCTACGGTGCGGCCGCCGGGAGGACGCCCGCTTCCTCGACCAGCCGGCAGAGCGCGTTGACCTGCCGCAGCTGCTCGGGGCTGCCGACGGCGGCGTCCAGAAGCAGAGGGCTCATGACGACGATCGCGAGGGCCTGGGCCCGTGACACCGCGACGTTCAGCCGGTGCGTGTCGTAGAGGAACGTGATGCCCCTGGGGGCGTCCTGGGCGCTGGAGCTGGTCATCGAGTAGATGACGACCGGGGCCTCCTGGCCCTGGAACTTGTCGACGGTGCCGACGCGGGCCAGCGGAATCGCCTGCCGCAGCAGCCCGACCTGGTTGTTGTACGGCGCCACCACGAGCACGTCCTCGGCCGTCATCGGGCGGGTCGCGCCGGTGCGGTCGGTGACCGTCCCGCCGGTCAGGCGGTGCCACAGCGCCGCGACGGCCGCCACCTCCTGGCGGGAGGCGGCCGCGTTGCCGAGGTGCGCGACGTCGACGACGCGAAGGCCGCTGCCGGCGAGCTCAGGGCCGGCGTCGACCGCCTGGCGTTGCTGGTCGGGTCCTGAGACGAGCCTTCCGTCGTACGCCAGATCTGAGACGTAGGCGGTGATGGCGGGGTGCATCCGCCATGACGTCCCGAGGAAGACGCCGCGGTCCGGCGCGATGGTGGCGTCGCCGGCGAGCATGTGCTCGAGCGCCGAGACACCCGCACCGCCGGGGTGCAGCGCGCGGGTCGGCTGCGCCAGCTGCTGCGGGTCGCCCAGCAGGACCAGCGAGCGGGCCGCCAGCGACACCGCGACGGCGTTGGCCAGCGAGAACTGCCCGGCCTCCTCGATCACCAGGACGTCGACCGCGTCGCGCAGGGCTTCGGAGGACCAGGACCACGCCGTGCCGCCGACCAGGTTGGCGGCTCCGGTCGCCAGCGCGGCGGCAGCGTCGGAGTTGCTGTGGCAGACCTCGACACCGGCTGCCGCGCAGTGCTCCTCGTGGGTGCAGCGCTGCAGCGCGGGACGGCCGACGGCCGTGAGCAGGTTGCCGATGACGGCGTGCGAGACGGCGGTGACGCCGACGGTGCGGCCGCCGTCCAGCAGGGCCCGGATCAGCTCCGCGCCGACAGTGGTCTTGCCGCTCCCCGGAGGGCCCTGGACGGCCAGCACCGTGCCGTCCAGCGCCGTCCCGACCCGGACGACGGCGCGGCGCGGTGTCTCACCCGGCCGGACCCTAGTGCCGGGAGGCGCACGTCGTTCGAGCAGGGCGCGGCCGAGCGGGTCAACGCCGGCCAGGATGCGACGGCCGACCTCGCTGATCGCGCCTGCCAGCGCTGTGGTGCTGAGGGGGCCGGCCGGTCCCAGCCCGACGGGGCGCAGCGGCTCGCGCTTCTTGCCGCGCTTGAGCTCGAGCCAGCCGTCCTCGGCGTGCAGGGCCTCGACCGTCCCGGCGTACGCCTGGGTCTCGGCGCACCACGCGTCCTTGCCCACGTCGAGCTTGCAGTCCTGGCTCGGGAACTCATACCGCCAGACCCGGCTGCGGGCCACCTCCCCCACCAGCCGGGGGGCGGACAGCCCGCCGACCGCCGTGGCGTCCTCGATGAGGGACTCGACGTCGAGGTCCTTGAGCCGATACACGTCCCACCAGGCCGGCTTGGCCTCACGCCGGTGCCACTGCACGAGCGCGGCGAGGGTGGGCTGGCCGGCTGCCTGCAGGTCCTCGGCCAGCGCGAGCTCGGCGAGGACCAGCGCGGTCGACGGGGCGAACGGATCGACCTCCCTCTCGTCCGGGCGCGGCTGCCGCCCGTGCCGGCTCTCCAGCTCGGCCCGCCGCTCCTCCAGCCAGCGGTGCAGGTCGAGGGTCGACAGCACGTCGTCGCGGTTGTAGGCCAGGATCTGCGCCAGCGTGACGTCGTCGGGCTCCGCGGACCACCGCTCGTAGGCGATCACGCTGGACATCGCGTCGGCCACGTCCGGGTTGTGGTTGCGGATGTGGCCCCAGTAGAACGCCTCCATCTTCTTGAGGGAGTAGGAGCCCTTGCTGATCCGAAGGCCCTGGCGCACGACGGCGTAGAGGTCCACGAACCGCTCGGCGCGCAGCAGCTGGTCGAGCTCCTCCTCACGCACCCCGTGCCCGCTGACCAGCCGCTTGAGGGAGGTCGTCTCGTAGGGCGCGTAGTGGTAGACGTGCATGCCGGGGTGGGCTTTCCAGCGCTCGAGCAGGCGGTCGACGAGCTCGACGGTCAGCTCCTGCTCCGCCTCGCGGGTGTGCGCCCAGATCGGGGTGAAGGCGCGGTCGACGTCTCCCAGGCCGGCGAGGTACTCCCGTCCTTCGCCTCCCTCGGCGTACGGGTCGCCCTCGAAGTCGAGGTAGACGTCGCCCGGATCCGGCAACGGCAGGCGCAGCAGGCCCTTCCCCGCGACCGGCTCGAGCAGGTCGTAGCGCGCCTGTCGGTGCTCCCGCTCCCACAGCTGCAGCGACGCCTGGTGCACCAGGCGCTCCCGGGAGGCCGTGCCGATCTGCCGGGGCAGGTCCTCGGCAGCGAGCCGGCCGAGCGCGGCCAGCGTGGTGATGCCGTGCTCGCGGAGCGCCTCCCGGTGGTCGCCCCGCATGAAGGCGACCAGCGACAGGTCGTCCTCGTCCCGCCACTGCCGGTCGCAGCGCGCCAGCCACCGGCACTGGCCGCAGTGCGGCACCGGCACGGGCAGAGTCACCGGTCCCGTCTGCACCGCTTCGCGCAGGCGGGACCGGGCACGACGCGCGAAGGCCGCGACGTCGACCAGCCGCCACGCGCGCTCCTGGCCGTCGCCGGTGACGACGTAGAGCCTGTCGGGCGCGACACCCTGCAGGACGGTGAGCCGGTCGGCGTACGTCGCCATCTGCAGCAGCGCAGGGACTTTCAGCTTGCGGGCCAGCTTGGTGTCGGCGATGTCGTAGGACCACGCGCCCAGCCGGGACGGGCGCTCGACCCGCAGCAGGAAGTCGGCCTGACCACCCCAGGCACCGTCGTAGAACGTGGCCTGGTAGACGACGTCCACGCCGCGACGCATCGCCTCCACCGTCTCGCTCTCCCGCTGGGCCCGGCCGACCTGCCGGGTCGCGGGCGCGATCGTGACGACCGACAGGCCGCGCTCGCGCAGCGACTGCAGGTAGGCGTCCTCGTGCGCCAGCCCGAGCCGGAAGATCAGCTCCAGCGCGTCGTCGGCCGCTGCCGGCGTCGCGGCGCCGTCGAGCGCGAGCAGGTCCAGCGTGGTGATGTGCGGACAGCCGAGGTGCTTGGTGAGGTCGGTGGGGCTCAGGACGAGGTCGTCGGAGATCCGCTGCACCCACAGACCATCCCCTACCGCACCGACGTTTCGCGTCTCACCACGTCCACAGCCTCAGGTCGGTGGACCGCTCCGCGCGGTACCCGGCCCGCCGCAGGCTGACGCCCATCCGGTGCGCCGGGCCGCTGCGAGCCGCATGGATCCGGACCTTGCCGATGTCGAAGGGCGACCCGCGAAGGGACGCGTCCTCGAGGAGCCGCAGGACGGGCCAGATGGTGTCCTCGCCGCCGAGGTCGTGGTCCAGCCACAGGTCCTGGATCAGGGTGGGTCGCAGGCTCTCGAGCAGTACGACGCCGGCGGCCGACGTACGGGCCACCAGGGCTGGTCGGGCGTCCCGGAAGGACCGGACGTCGTCGATCAGCACGGTGACGCCACTGCTGGGAGGTGAGGCGGTCACGGTCACTCCGGATGAGGCTGGTTCCGCACCACCTGACGGTGGCCGGCCGGTCCTCCCGACGGAGTGGGCACCCGGCGCGACCGGGTTGCCGGGGCGCCCGGAGGCGGCCGCTCTGAACCTGCTGCGACGGTAGCTCCTCACTCGGTCCGCGCCAGCGCCCGGTGCCCGAGGTACGGCGAGACCGGGGACGCAAGCTCCGCCGGCGTGCTTTGCTCACACCGAGATGAGGGGCTTGATGGGGGCCGTCTGGCCTGACGTACACAGCCGCCGTGCCGCGACCTCGGGTGAGGAGTGAGCCGTGGAGCTGGCCCGCCGGGCCATCACCGGAGGAGGAGTGTCCGTCCTCGACATGTACCTCGAGAACGGACGGCTCTTCTTGCGCGAGACGGACACCGGCTCAGCCCCGGATGCGGTGTTCGGCGGTGGCGGGGTCGAGTACTACCTGTCGATCCGCGGCGAGGAGCGGCTGGTCAAGATGCTCCAGCTGCTCGGAACCGAGCTGGGACGTGACCTGGTTGTCCTGCTGGACGATGACGGCCTGCGCCGCCTGGCCGACGCGCTCCTGGAGCGGTTCGGCGATGGTCTCGACCTGCTCAAGGACTTCCGGACCTGGCTCGCTGTCAGCGGCGTCGAGTTCCGGACGCAGGTCGTCTGAGCAGCGAGAGGCCTCGTCCGCGGCGGCACGGCACAGCCCTCGACGCGCCGTGACAGGCTGTTGCAGGTCACGCGTCCTTGACCCTGGGGGGAGCCATGTCGTCGCGTCTCGACCGGCCGGGCGCCTGCACGGGCGAGGGCGACGGCCACTGCGGGTCCTTCGCGCCAGGGCACAACATGCACTGGATCCAGGCCCGGAAGCTGGGGGAGAGCCCGTGGGGCTGGCGGGACGCCGTCGTACGCAGTGTGCACGGCGGTCGCGCTGTCGCTGCCTACGTCCACGAGAACGGGTTGGTGTCCGCGTCCCATCACGTCGCCCTGGACACCCTTGTCTCGGTTGGTGATCCGATCCGCGTGCACGAGGGGTATGCGGCACTGGCGACCGCGGGGGGCCTGCTGCTCAGCGTCGAGCTCGCGGACGGCCTCGGCGACGTGCCGGACCCTGACTTCCCGGAGCTGTGGTCGCACGACCTCACCGGCGGTGTGGTCGACCTGAGCACCGGCCGCGGCATCGCGCTGGACCAGCAGGCCGACGAGCCGTGACATCCGCTCCGGGGGCCGGCCCGCCGCCTCGCCGGCCTCGACCTTCCAGGTGCGGTTCCGGCGTGCACGACGCGGACGTGGTGCTCGCTCGCATGGCGGCGCTGGCCGGAGGATTCGCAAGGCTGACTCCCGGTCTGACCATCCAGGAGCTCACCGACGTCGAGCGCCGATACGGCTTCATCTTCCCGCCCGATCTCGCGTCCTTCCTGCGTCACACGGTTCCTATCGGCACCTACTGGCCGGACTGGCGGGACGGACCCGAGGCTGATCTGGCTCGGCTCGTGCGTCGCCCCAAGGATGACCTGATGGGCGCATTCGCCCAGGGTCTGTTCTGGTGGCCCGGCTGGGGCGAGCAGTCCTCGGACGAGTCCGAGGATGCCGCCACCGCGTGGCGTGAGCTCGCGCTCGTCCCGCCCCTGATTCCCGTCTACCTGCACCGTTACCTCCCCTCGGAGCCGCGCGAAGCTGGCAACCCGATCATCTCGTGGTACTTCGACGACGCCATCGTCATAGCGGCTGACCTCGAGTCCTACTTCCGGTGGGAGCTGGACCCCCCGGCACGGTTGCCAGATCCCGCGACTGTCCGCCGAGTTGCGTTCTGGTCAGAGCTGATCAAACGATGAGCGCCCGTTGACGACCAACGGCGTGGAGAGGTCAGGTTCAGGTCCGGTCGCGATGCTGGCGACCCGATGAGGAGCACCTGATGTTCGGCAGGGGGAAGAGCCGCGGCCGCGGCCGCGGCCGCGGACACCAAGTGGGCCGCACCGACCTGCACTACGCGGTCGTCGACGGCAAGACCGAGGAGGTGCGGCGGCTGGTGGCCGCCGGCGCGGACACCGAAGCCGCGGACCTGGACCTTCGGCGTCCGCTGCACTTCGCAGGGATGCACCAGCAGGCGGACAGCCTCGCCCTGCTGCTGGACGCCGGCGCCGAGATTGACCCGCGGGACAGCCAAGGGCAACACCCCGCTGTTCCACGCGACCACGTTCTCGAAGGGGTCGGGGGACTGCATCCTCCCGCTGCTGCGGGCGGGCGCCGACCCGCACAACCCAACAACTACGGGCACTCGCCGGTGGAGGTGGCACGCAAGGTCGCCAACTTCGAGATCGACCACCGGTAGGAAGGCATCCCAGATCGAGACCGGTCCAGCCGTCCCGATCACGATCGGGACGGCTGGACCGACGCGTGCACAGAGGTCCTCGGGAGTTCGCGGACGGATCCCGGTATGAACGTCAAGCACACCGGCGGGCGCCGATGTTCTGGTCCTCGAGCTGGCCGCGGACGGGTTTCCCGTCGCGGTGACCTGCAGGGTGCTGGGCATCTCCCGGTCCGGGTTCTACGAGGCGGCGTCCCGGCCGCCCTCGGCGCGCGCGCTCAGCGACGCCGCGCTGACCGTCACCATCGAGGCGGTCCACGCGAATTCCCGCCGTTCCTACGGGCCGCCACGGGTCCACGCCGAGCTCCGCCTGGGCCAGGGGCTCCGCGTCGCCCGCAAGCACGTCGCCCGGCTGCTGCGTACGGCATGGCTCGCCGGGATCTGCCACCGCCGCAAACGCGGCCGGCATCGCCCGCTCCCGGCCCCGCACGAGGACCTCGTCCAGCGCCGTTTCGTTGCCGACGCCCCGGATCGACTCTGGGCCACCGACGTCACCGAGCACCCCACCGGCACCGGGAAGGTCTACTGCTGCGCGGTGATCGAGGAGTACCTTGCCGCCCACGACGACGACCCCAAGCCGTTCTCCTGGACCGCAACCGCCGACGACATCCTGGCCAAGGTCGCCCGTGTACGCGTCGCACTTCAAGCGGTCAACCAATGAGGAAACAGACCACTAGCGAGGAGAACACCACGCATGGCCAGCATAGACCGCAGCATTGACCTGAACGCCGACGTCGGGGAGTCTTTTGGCCGGTGGCAGCTCGGGGACGACAGCGCGATGATGCCGTCACTCACGAGTGCCAACGTCGCCTGCGGCTTCCACGCCGGTGACGCCCTGACACTGCGAAGGACTGTAAACGAGGCTGCGGAGAACAGCGTGGCCGTTGGGGCGCAGGTCTCCTACCGAGACCTCGCCGGTTTCGGCCGCCGCGAGATGGAGGTCGAGCCTGACGAACTGGCCGCCGACGTGCTTTACCAGATCGGCGCTCTTGAGGGCCTGTGCCGGACGGCGGGCACCGCGGTGCGCTACGTCAAGCCCCACGGGGCGCTCTACCACCGCACCCTCAAGGACCCCGTGCAGGCGGGCGCGCTGGTGGCGGCCGTCGTCGATTACGACCGCTCGCTGCCCATCATGACCATGGCGGGCGGTGAGGTGGAAACGGCCGCCCGGACGGCTGGGCTGAGGGTGATCCTCGAGGGGTTCGCTGACCGGGCATACGACGAGCACGGCCGACTGGTTCCTCGGACCCAGGAGGGGGCGCTGCTCACCGACCCGAGCGCCGTTGCGGGACAGGCGATCCGACTCGTGACCTCGGGGTCGATTCACTCACTATGTCTGCACGGCGACACCCCTGGCGCCCCGCTGCTCGCGCGATCCGTCCGCGCCGCTCTGGAGGAGTCAGGATTCGCCGTCCGGGCCTTCACCTCTGCCTGATCTCGTGCGCTTCCTGCCGATGGGCGACCGATCCGTCCTGGTCGAGCTGGCCGACCCGGCCGAGGTCCATCGGCTGCGAGCCGCGGCACTGGCCGCTGACGTCGGACGTGAGGTGGTGCCCGGCTGGCGGACCCTGCTGCTGACGACCGACGGTGACCCCAGGGTGCTGGTCGACGAGGTCAAGCGGCTGGCCACGACGACAGCGTCGCCAATCGCCACCCAGCACCACGAGATCCCAGTCCGCTACGACGGGGAGGACCTGGCCGACGTCGCCGAGGCGAGTGGACTGGCCCCGCGAGAGGTGGTGGAGCTGCACGCTGGAGCCGAGTATGTCGTCGTGCTGCTCGGCTTCTCCCGCGGGTTTCCGTACCTTGCCGGGCTCCCGGAACAGCTGCGAATGCCCCGCCTCTCCACACCGAGAACCAAGGTCCCGGCCGGCTCGGTCGGCATCGCGCTGGACCAGTGCGGGATCTACCCGATGGACTCACCGGGCGGCTGGAGGCTGCTCGGCCGCACCGACCTGCCGGTCTTCGACGAGACGCGTGATCCGCCGAACCTGCTGGGCATTGGCGACACCGTGCGGTTCGTGGTCGTCGCGCCGTGAGCCGGCTCATCGTCGTCGAGCCCGGACTGTACGCCTGCTTTCAGGATCTCGGGCGCCCCGGCCGGGCGCACCAAGGGGTACCCGGGTCGGGGGCAGCCGATCGGCGGTCCTTGCGTCTGGGAAACCGCCTCGTGGGCAACGCCGAGGACGCAGCTGGCGTCGAGGCACTCTTCGGCTCCTTGGTGCTGGAGGCTGTCGATGATGTGGTGGTGGCGGTGACTGGTGCATTTTGCGAGGTCACGCTCGGGTCCCGGCGAGAGGGTATGCACCTGGCGTTGAGGCTGCGTGCAGGCGAGCGGCTGCGGTGTGAAACACCGACACAAGGACTGCGCGTCTACGTGACGGTCCGGGGCGGCTTCGTCCCCCCGCCGGTCCTCGGCAGCCGCTCCTACGACGAGCTCGGCCGGATCGGCCCGGCCCCACTGGCCGCTGGGGATGAGCTCGTCGTCGGCCGAGACACCCCAGGCGCCGCCTGGTGGGAGCCCGCCCCGATAGCCCTGCCAGTGACCGAACCGGTGTTCAGACTCAGCCGCGGGCCTAGAGACGACTGGGCCAGCACGGAGGCGCTGATCCTGCTGACGTCGTCGGTCTGGACCGTTCGGCCGGACAGCAACCGGACCGGCCTGCGGCTGTCCGGGCCCGTGTTGAGCCGGCGCGTGGGAGAGCTCCCGAGTGAGCCGACCGTGCCCGGCGCCGTCCAGCTGCCGGCCGACGGACAGCCGATTCTGCTCGGTCCAGACAGCGGTACGACCGGCGGGTATCCGGTCCTTGGTGTCGTGTGCGACGAGGACCTGGATCATGCGGGCCAGTCAGCACCCGGCACCAAGCTGCAGTTCCGCTGGAGCTGACCGGGTCATGACCGAGAAGCTCGACGAGATGTTCACCCGTGCCATCGGCACGATGCGTGGGCTCGAGCGCACCGCGGTCGGGCCTCCTGAAGGACCTGAGGGCGCTCGGCGCCTCCTTGAGGTTTGCGACGCCCAGCTCGGCAGCCGGCACCTCGACCTGGCGGCCCCGTGGTTGCAGGTCCACGGGAGGGGTTACTACACGATCGGTTCCTCCGCCACGAGGGCACCGCAGCCGTGGCCGCGGCATTGCATCCGACCGACCCAGCCTTGCTGCACTACCGCTCGGGTGCGTTCTTCCTCGAGCAGGCTCGTGCACACCATGGACGGCATCTCTCCCAACAGGCGGGCACCGTCGAGCTCTTGTCGCTGTGTTGGCCGCCCGAGTACCATTCGCGCAAATGCGCGGCCGCACGCCATCCCGGCGTTTTCCGGAAGAGGTCCGATGTCCTCCACGAGTCCATCGCCCGCCACCGTAGCGCCCTCGTCTGTGCGTCGCGTCATCGTCGCGAGTCTGATCGGTACTTCGCTGGAGTGGTACGACTTCTTCATCTACGGCATCGCCGCCGCGTTGGTCTTCAACAAGCTGTTCTTTCCCAGCTTCGATCCCCTGGTAGGCACGCTCCTGGCCTTCACGACGTTCGCCGTGGGCTTCGTCGCCCGGCCTATCGGCGGGGTGGTCTTCGGCCACTACGGCGACAAGATCGGCCGCAAGAACGTCCTCGTTGTCACCCTCCTGCTCATGGGGATCGCGACTTTTGCCATCGGCCTGCTGCCGACCTTTGGCCAGATCGGGGTGTGGGCGCCGATTCTGCTGGTAGCGCTGCGTTTCCTGCAAGGCCTCGGCCTTGGTGGGGAGTGGGGGGGCGCCGTGCTGATGACCCTCGAGTCCGGCGACTCCGACCGACGGGGGCTCAACGCAAGTTGGCCTCAAGTCGGGGCCCCAATCGGTCTGCTTCTGGCCAACGGGACGCTGTCGCTGATGGGGGCGGTGACCTCAGATGCGACTTTCCTCTCGTGGGGATGGCGAGTCCCCTTCTTGCTGAGCGGTCTGCTGGTCGTCGTCGGGCTGTGGATCCGCCTGACGATCGACGAGAGCCCGCTGTTCCGGGAGATCGAGGCGAGTGACGCCAAGGTCAGGGCGCCGATCATCGACGTCCTACGCCGCTACCCCAGACAGGTACTACTGGCCATCGGCGCAAGGGTTGGCGTCGACGTCGCGTTCTATACCTTCGTGCTGTTCATCACCACCTATCTGGTCACGTACCTCAAACTGCCGAAGAGTTATGCGCTCAACGCTGTCCTGATCGCCGCCGCCGGTCAGGTGCTCCTCATCCCGTGGTTCGGCAGGCTGTCCGACCGGTTCGGACGTCGACCCGTCTATCTCTTCGGCGCGGTCGGTGCTGGGATCTGGGTCTTCGTGTTCTTCGCGCTCCTAGACACGCGTAACTTCGCCCTCATCGTCCTCGCCGCCGTGATCGCCTTGCTGTTCCACGCGGCGATGTACGGTCCCCAGGCCTCGTTCATCGCTGAGATGTTCCCCACCAAGATCCGTTACAGCGGCGCGTCCATGGGCTATCAGCTGGCGGGAATCTTCGGCGGGGCACTGGCCCCGATCATCTCGTTGGCACTCCTCAACCGCTACGACACCTCTCTCGTGGTCTCCCTCTATGTCCTGGCAGTGCTTGCCCTGACGACCTTCTGCGTCGTCATGTCGGCGGAGACCTCAGGGACCGAGCTGCAGGCAGACACGGTCAGCGAGCGGCCCAGAGAGCGGGTGCCCGGCTAGTGGTGTGATGAGGTCGGGGACGGAGTGGAACACTCCGCGGCGTAGCGCCTTGTCGGTCAGCTCCCTGAACCATCGTTCGACGAGGTTCAGCCACGAGGATGAGGTGGGGGTGAAGTGCATGTCGAAGCGGGGGTGTCTGGTCCAGCCAGGCCCGCACGGCCGGATGCTTGTGGGTGGCGTAGTTGTCGCAGATCAGGTGGATCTGAAGGCCGGCGGGGACTTCGCGTTCGATCGTGCGCAGGAACTTGAGGAACTCCTCATGCCGGTGCCTGGGTAGGCACTGGCCGATGACGGTCCCGGTCAGGACGTCCAGCGCCGCGCGGCTCCGCGCGCCTAAAGCCCTGGCTTGGCTTGAGCGCCGCCTTGCTGCGATCCAGTCAGCGCTGCTCTGACGCCTCTTTGCGGTCAGATGGGCGAGCGAACAGCCAGTAGGTCCTGCTCGGCATCGAGCAGTCGGCGGAGGACGACTCGGCCGTCGCTGTGACCCGCGACCGCCAGCACCATGCTGCCCAGGCCGAGATCGGCCTGCGCCAGCAGCCCGCACGTCCACCGCCAGCCGGATCGCTTGCTCCGCAACGCATCCCGCTGAAGCTGCTCGCGGCTGCGGCGGAGCACCCTGCCAGCCGCCCTACCCCCAACGCAACCGGCACCAAGCCCAGTGCGGTCCGCGCCTCCGGTCGCTCAGGTCTCGGGCGGGGCGGCGCGGGCCATGCCCCTAGGCAAGCAGCCGGAAGTTCCGCCCACCTACTTCCAGACCTGCGGCCCGTCGCGCGAGGGCCGCTCGACCGGTCGGGTCGACTCCCAGGTGCGTCGCCACGACGAGGCCGGCGGCCCCTGCAGCGCCGGCTGCGCTCCCTCCGCGGCGCGGCGCAGGGAGGACCACCAGTCCGTCGCGTCCTCATCGAGCAGGCGGGCCACCTCAGCCTGGATCCGCGTGGCCAGAGCCGCCGCGTCCTCCGCCGGCCCGGCCCGCAACGGGTCGCCGAACAGCACCCGGACCCGGGGCCGTCCAGGCGCCGGCCAGGACCGCCCGCGGGGCATCGCGACGTAAGAGCCGCGCACAGCCACCGGCACGACCGGTGCGCCGCACGAGAGCGCGAGCGCCGCCGCGCCCGGCCGGAAGCGAGAGGTCCACCCGTCGGCGGAGCGGGTGCCCTCGGGGTAGACGACGACGTTCCAGCCCTGCGCGAGCAGCCGCGCGGGGGTGGTCGTCGGCGCGCCGCCCCGGCGCTCGATCGGCACCGTGCCGAAGACCAGCGCCGTGCCGGCGGCCTTCCACCACGCGGTGAAGAAGTAGTCGGCGGCCGCGGCGACGACGGTGCGCGCGCGGACGTCCCGTGGCAGGGCGGTGAGCAGCGCGGCGGTGTCGAGGTGCGAGGTGTGGTTCATCACCAGCACCGCCGCCTCGTCGCCCAGCGAGGTGAGCCGCTCGACCCCGTCGACGCTGAGCCGCACCTCCGCGCGCACCAGCGGCGCCAGCACACCGCCCTGCGCGACCGCGCGGACCCCACGGGCCAGCGGCGTGCGGGCCCACGCCGTCGAGAGCTCCCTCGCCGGCTGGACCTCGGCGCGCGGGGCCGACGCCGGGACCGCCCGCGGGTGGCCCCAGCGGAAGTCGCGGGCCAGCCGCACGAGTGAGCTCACCGCACGTCCGCGAGCGAGTGCGGCGGGTTGTGCTGGTAGGTGATGGTCGGCGAGGGGCCCACCGTGCCGCTGACCATCTGCAGCGCGTCGGTCAGCGTCGACGCGCTCCGAAAGCCCATGCGCTGCACGGCTTTGGCGTCACCGCCGACCCAGACGACCTCGCCGAGGTGCTCCAGCGCATGGGCTCCCCAGTACCACATGTAGAACGGGTGGACGCCGTGGTAGGCGTGCGAGGTCCGGTACAGGTGGGAGTACCACGGGTCGGTGGCGTACTGCTTCTCGAAGCGCTCCTCGATGACCGCCGGGTCGGTCGACTCGGTGAGCACCTCCTCGAAGAAGTCGACGTAGGACGGGTGGTGCAGCTGGTCGAACGCGTTCGTCACCGGGTGGTACAGGATCAGCGCACCGCCCTTGCGCACCAACGGCTGCCCCCGGTACATGTTGAACAGGTAGCCGAGCCCGAGGCACATCGCGAGCACCGGGTTCATCACCGAGCTGTTGACGTTGTAGGGGCACAGGTACGGCAGCCCGAACACCAGCACGTCGGTCTGGCCCTGCACCTCGACGAGCTGCTGGCGGTGCACGTTGGCGATCGTCAGCTCGTGCACCGGCTCGACGGCACCCGCCTGCACCGACGTCACCTCGTAGTCGGCGACCAGGTCGCTGAGCGCCTTGCGCCGCAGCCGGCCCGGCGCGCGGTCCAGCCCGTTCTTCACCGCCCAGAACGTCGCCTGGTCGCGCGGCGACCACTCCCACTCCCGCTTGGTGAGGAAGCCGTAGGACCTCGGGAAGGCCTGGTTGTTCAGCGTCGTCTCGATCTGGAACACCGGCACGTGCTCCTGCAGCACCTGGCCCATCCGCCACGCGCTGGCATGCAGGGCGCTGGACTTGTGGTCCATGAACGAGCGCGAGTGCCGCATCGTGCGGCTGTTGTGATGGTGCCGCAGCGAGGCGTACGACGCCAAGCCGACGGCCGTGCTCTTCCACCCACCGTCCATCGAGACCAGGTTGACGTTGACGTAGACCAGCAGGTCGGACGTGCCCGCGCGCTTGTTGACCTCGACGTCCTCGCCGTCGTCGGTGAGGCCCAGGTGCACGAGGTTGTCGTGGTCTTCGGCGTCGTGGTTGGTCAGCGCGTGCGGCCAGAAGCTGCGGTAGACGCGGTCGCCGACGATGCGCCGGATCTCCGGCCCGGTCATGCGGCGGTGCAGTGCGTTGGCGACGACCAGCTCGACGTCGTCGACGCCGGCCGCGGCGGCCAGCTCCAGCACCTGCTCGATCACCTGCTGGCGGATGTCCGGCGTACGCATCGGGGGAAGCGGCAGGGAGATGTCGTCGAAGGCGATGGTCAGGCGCATCCCCGGCCGCAGCAGCACCCGCAGCGGCTCGCTGTCCTGCGGCTGCTCCAGCGCCTGCGCGATGGCGGCGCGCACGTCCCGCAGGCCGGGCAGCGGCTCCGGTGGGTAGACCACGCGGGTGCCGAGCGGGAAGCGCTCCAGCCCGAAGCTCTCCCCGCGGTGCACGAGCAGCGGCGGTGTGCGCTCGTCGACCTCCAGCACGAACCCCGGTCTCATGCGCTCTCCACTGTCATCGGTCCTCCTTGGCGAGGGCGAAGCCGACCTTGGCCAGTCCGAGGCGACCCGCGTCGCCGGCCTCGTCGAGCGCCTCGCGGTAGCGCGACAACGGGTGCCAGGACGTCCGCAGCGCGGCCAGGCGCGGGTCGGCGAGCAGGTCGAGGGCGACCGCGAAGTCGTCTCCCCCGGTGGCGTAGGAGCCGACCAGCTCCAGCTCCCGGAACCACGCGGGCGCCAGGTCGGCCGGGGCGGGCATGCCGGCCAGCACGACCCGACCTCCGGCGCGGGTAGCGCGCAGGGCCTGCGCCAGAGCGGACGCCGACCCGACGCACTCCACGGCGACGTCGACCCCGCCGAGCAGCAGGTCACCACCGCGCTCGGGCGTCAGCCGCACCGCGGAGGTGGACCGGCGTACGGCGGTCAGCGCCGCGGACGGGGCCACCACCTCGTCGGCGCCGAGCTCGCGGGCGAGCTGCGCCTGCCGCGGGTGCTTGGCCACGACCGTTACCCGGCCGGCCGGCGTGAGCGCGCGCAGCGCGTGCAGCACCAGCAGGCCGACGGCGCCGGCGCCGACGACCAGCACGCTGGAGCCCGGCTCGACGAAGGCCCGGCGCGCGGCGTGCACCGCGCACGCGAGCGGCTCGGCGAGCACGGCCCGCTCGTCCGGCAGCTCGTCCGGCACCGCGTGCAGCTGCGACACGTGGGCGACCAGACCGCTCGACCAGCCACCGCCGGTGTCGCGGCAGTAGCCCGTCTGCAGGCCCGGCGCGACGTGGCCGAGCGTGACCCGGGCGCAGCGGTTGGTCGAGCCCGAGGCGCACGCTGAGCAGTCGTGCAGCCCCCGGGCGCGACAGGACAGGACCGGGTCGAGGACGACGCGGCTGCCGGCCGGCAGACCGGGCGCGTCGTCGAGCAGGTCGCCGACGACCTCGTGCCCCGGGGTGAACGGCCAGGACACGAGCGGCGAGAAGTACAGCGACGACGTGCCTCCCACGGTGGCCAGGTCGCTGCCGCAGATGCCGGACAGCCGGGGACGCACCCGCACCCAGTCCACGCCGGGCAGCCCCGGCACCCCCCGGTCGGCGAGCCGCAGCGGGGCCAGGCCCGTCGCTGCCGCCGCGGGTAGCCGACCCGACGCCGCCCGGGCCGCCAGGTAGCGCGGCAGGGAGCGGTAGACCTCCAGAGCCTTCACCGTCGCAGCGCCCTCACCGGCCGGCCCCCGCCAGCGCGAAGCGCGGTCGCCCGGGCGTCGAGGCCCAGTGGACGACCGGCCACTTCTCGCGGCGGGCGAGCCGGGCGAGCGGCACGTCCGGGTTGACCACGACAGGCCGGCCGACCGCCCGCAGCATCGGCAGGTCGGACAGGCTGTCGGCGTACGCCGCCGAGGCCGGCAGGTCCCAGCCCTCCTCCGAGGCGCGCCGCACGAGCCAGGCGGCGCGGGCCTCCCCGACGAACGCCCCCTCGGCCAGCCCGCCGGTCGCCCGGCCGTCCGGCGCCACCTCCAGCCGGGCAGCGAGAACCTCGTCGAACAGCGGCGCGAGCGGGCGGGTGAAGACGTCCAGCGCCCCGGTGACTAGCACGGTGCGATGCCCGGCCGCGCGGTGCTCGCGGACCGCCCGCACAGCCGCCGGCGCCAGCCGCGACAGCACCTCCGACGACACCCGCTCGTCGACGAGCGCGGTGAGCGCCTCGACGTCGGCGCCCGCGTAGCGCTCGGTGACGGTGCGCACGACCGTCGCCCTCGAGTGCCGCTCCGCCGCCAGCAGCCGCGGGGCGTCGGCGAGCAGCCTGGCCAGCTCGCCGGGCCAGCGGCCGCGCGGCGCGTCGGCCAGCCGCACCCACAGCAGCGCCTCGACGACGGTCGAGGGCAGCAGCGTCCCGTCCATGTCGAAGGCGGCCACGACCCGCCGGGCCGCGTCCGGCGTGGGCGCGCTGCGCGTCGGCCGCGCCGGCGCGGGCATCTCCGCCGCCCAGCGGAGCAGGCCCGTGACGGCCGGGCAGTGCAGCTCGACGAGGTAGTGCTCCCAGTCGACGACGGCGACGTCGCAGCCGAACACCTCCTGGTCCTCGGGCGACAGGGCGCGGTGCAGCGCGAGGGTGTTGTCGTCGGCGTAGAGGAGCTCGGTCTGGGCGTAGGCGCGGTAGAGGTCGGACAGCCGGCGTACGCCGCGCAGCCGGCTCTCCAGCCGGTGCAGGCGCCCGGCGGCGGCTCGGACGGAGGAGGACGGCGGCAGCACCTCGAGCGCCCGGTCGGCCAGCCGGTGGCCGCGCTCGGCGAAGCGAAGCCGACGCTCCAGCCGGGTCTCCCCCGCGAAGTCCCAGACGGGCACGGCGTGGCTCCCCAGCCCGCGCCGCGGCAGCGGGTGCGCCGTGAAGTAGGTGCGCACGTGCCCGTAGAGGTCGCGGAAGCGCAGCGGGTTGCGCGCGCTGGAGGCCACCTGGTACCACACCGGCTCGCCGGGCGGCGGCGGGGACGCGGCGGCCGCCACCAGCGCCCCGACGACGAGGTCCACCGGGATCACGTCGATCGTCGCCTCCGGTGCCCCCGGGAAGTCCGGCAGCATCCCCTGCCCGTAGGCCAGGATCACCGGCTCGGCCATCTTGAAGCCCTCGATCCAGCCGGGGGCCGGTCGCGACAGGGCGCTCTCGATGATGCTGGGGCGCACGACCGACAGGGGCACGCCCCAGTCGGCGCACGCCTGCTCGACGGCCCGCTCCGCCAGCGCCTTGGTCAGCGTGTAGCAGTCCGCCCAGCCCAGGCTCAGTGCCCGTTGGCGGCCTGCCCCGACCAGCTCGGTGCGGACCCAGCGGCGGCGCAGGCGCTCGGCCTCGACCGCGACCTCCTGCGGACCTGCGGCGCCGCGGGCCCGGTGTGCCTCGCTGAGCAGTCCGGACAGCACCTGCGGGGCGCGGCTGTCCGCCTCGGCGCGCTCGCCGAGCGCCTGTGCCGCGGCGGCCTCCGCGCGCCAGTCCACCGAGTGCGGGTGGCGGCCCTCCGGCACCCAACCGGAGCGCAGCCCGCCGACGTACGCCGTGGAGACATGCACGACGTGCGGGCGCGAACCCGTCGCGCGCACCGCGTCCAGCAGCGCCAGCGTGCCGGTCAGGTTGGTGCGGAACCCCTCGTCTATGGGCGGGTCGAAGCTCACCTCGCCGGCGCAGTGCACGAGCACGTCGACACCGGCCGGGAGCTCCTCGACCCGGCCGCCGAGCTCGCCCTCCACGACCTGCACCCGGGTGCCGACCAGGGCCGCCACGGCGTCGGCGCCGTCACGCTCCCGCAAGGCCGCGAAAGCCGGCCTGGTCAGCAGGGTGCTCACGCGGTCCCGCGCGGACTCACCGGGACGGCTGCGCACGACGAGCGTCACTGGGGTGTGCGGCAGGTCCATCAGCACCCGCTCGAGCAGGGCCTCCCCGACGAATCCGGTGGCCCCCGTCAGCAGGACGCGCCTGCCCGCGAGACGTTCCGCGAGCCGCATGCGAGCGACCCTAGTGTGCTTGTCCCGGTCGCGCGCCGTCGAGGTCCCTCGATCTCGAGCGTCTCCGTCGTACGCCGATCGGGCCGGGCCGGCTCAGCGCAGGACGGACCCGCCCGCCACGTCGAGGACGACGCCGGTGACCCACGCGGACTGCTCGCTGGCGAGGTAGAGCACGGCCTGGGCGACGTCGTCGACGGTGCCGAACCGGCGGATCGGGTGGGTGGCGACCAGCGCGGTCTGCATGTCCTGCGGGATGGCCTGCTGGTTGCCCTCGGTGAGGATGGTCTCGGGTGCCACGCAGTTGACCCGCACCCCGGAGGGGCCGGCCTGGGCCGCCAGGTCCTGGGTGAGGAGCTCGATCCCGGCCTGGGCCGCGGCGTAGGCAGCGGGGGCCCGGGCGTCGGGGCGCCGGGCGGCCGCCGAGGAGACCGTGACGATCGCGCCGCTGCCGCGCTCCTTCATGCCGGGCGTGAATGCCTTGACGGTCAGGAACGTGGCCGTCAGGTTGGCGTCGATCGAGGCGCGCCAGTCCTCCAGGGTGATCTGCTCGATCGGGCCCGGCCGGACCGGGCTCCCCCGGCGTTGGCGACGACGATGTCGGGGGTGCCCCCGGCCGCCACGACCTCGTCGTGCATGCGCTGCACGTCCGCGGCGCTGGTGAGGTCGGCGAGCACGCCGTACGCCGTGCCGCCGAGGTCCTCGACCTCCTGACGGACCTCCTCCACGCCGTCGCGGCTGCGGCCGTGCACGACGACCCGTGCACCGCGCTCGGCGAGCAGCAGGGCGATCCCGCGGCCGATGCCGCGCGAGCTCCCGGTGACGACGGCGTACCGGCCCGTGAGGTCGGACATGTCGGCGCTCCTTCGTTGTGTGCGCGCGCCTGATGTGCGCGGGGATCGGGCCGGGTGCGCCGTCATCCCGCGGCCCCCGGCTGGTGCGCGGAGCGGGGCGCCCGGGTGAGCGGCAGCAGGACGCCCACGGCGATGAGCCAGGCCATCCCGCCGAACCGCGCCAGCGGCAGCAGCACCCCGAACCCGGGGGTCACGAGCACGAGGGTCGACAGCTCGGCGACGACCGCCAGCACCAGCCCGGTGATCGCGAGCCAGCGGGGCAGCAGACCGACGATGAGGGCGGGCACCGCGATGCCCGCGAGCAGCAGCCCGAACGACACGACGTACGCCGGACCGCCGGTCAGGAAGGCCATGTCGTGCAGGGCGCGCACGAGGGTCGGCTCACCGGTCACGGCCGGCCGGGACAGCGTCCACTGCAGCAGGGCGGACAGCATGGCGAAGGCCGAGGCGAGCAGACCGCCGGCCAGGGCGATCGTGGCGCCGGCGACCCGGATCCCGAGCTGGTGCAGACGTGCCTGCACGGCGGCTGCCAGGACGGCGAGCGGGACGGCGGCGGCGAACTGCAGCACCGAGCCGACCCGCACGGCGTCGCGCTGGCCGGCGAAGTAGGCCTGGATCCCCCCGGCGTCGCTGAACGGTGACGGGAAGGCGCCGCCCGCCAGCACACTGCCCACGACCAGGCTGGCGACGAACAGGGCCACGAAGACACCGGCGACCAGGACCAGGGGCGGCCCGCCTCGCGCGGCGCTACGGCTTGCGGGTGATGACGTGGTCAAGGTGAGCTCCAGACATGGGTGGACTGCGTTGGCGGTCACGGGCTGCCCGTCCGAAGACGTCAGCGGAACCGGCCGATGTGGCAAACCATAGAGTGCTAAGTGTTAGATATCAATGTGTTTGACATCGAAGCATCTGGTACGCTCTGCAGGTGCCACGACGACCCACTCAGCCGCCCATCGGCCGGCAGCTGTCCAGCACCGCCCGGGCGGTCAGCCGCGCCTTCGACCAGACGCTCACCGCCGCCGGAGGCTCGTTGCCCACCTGGCTGGTCCTGATGACCCTGCGGAGCCGACCGGGAGCCAACCAGCGAGAGCTCGCGGAAGGCGTCGGCATCCAGGGGGCCACGCTGACCCACCACCTCAACGCCATGGAGGCGGCGGGCCTGCTCACCCGCCGCCGCGACCCCGCCAACCGCCGGGTCCACGTGGTCGAGCTCACCGAGCGGGGCGAGGCCGCGTTCCAGCGCATGCGCGACGCCGCAGGCGGGTTCGACCGCAGGCTCCGGGCCGGGCTGGACGGCGACCAGATCGAGTGCCTGTCGCGGCTGCTCGCCCGGCTGCACGCCAACGTGAGCGCCGGCAGCTGACCGGGCAGTAATGTTCCACCGTGCGAGAAGGCCTCCAGGCGGACCCCGTGACAGCCCCGGGCCCGGCCGCCGAAGACAGCCCGGCGGCCCGCCCGGCGGCCGGCATCCAGTCGCTCGGGCGGGCGATGCGCACGCTGGAGACCATCGCCGCCCACGGTGGGGTCCTCGGGGTCTCGCACATCGCGGCGCACGCCGGGCTGACCGTCCCGACCGTCCACCGGATCGTCCGGACGCTCGTCGACCTCGGCTACCTCCGGCAGGAGCCGTCGCGGCAGTACGCCCTCGGGCCGCGCCTGCTCCTGCTGGCCGACAGCACCTCCTCGATGATGAAGAACGCGGCGCACCCTCACCTGGGGCGCCTGGTGGACGAGCTCGGTGAGACGGCCAACCTGGCGATGCTGGACGGCGGCCAGGTGGCCTACGTGGCCCAGGTGCCCTCCAGGCACTCCATGCGGATGTTCACCGAGGTCGGCAAGCGGGTCCTGCCGCACTGCACAGCGGTCGGCAAGGCGCTGCTGGCCGGTACGCCGGTGGACCAGGTGCGGATCCTGCTGCAGCGCAACGGGATGCCTCGTTGGACTGACCACACCATCACCGACCCCGACGTCTACCTCGAGCAGCTCGCGGCCGTGGCGCGCGACGGGTTCGCCATTGACGACGGCGAGCAGGAGGTCGGCGTGCGCTGCGTCGCGGTCCCCGTGCCGGGCGCTCCCGTCGGCCTCGCGCTGTCGGTGTCCGGGCCGGCGCCGCGGATGACCGCGGAGTTCGTGGACCGGGCGGTCCCCCTGCTGCGGGCGACCGGCAGCGCCCTCGCGGCCGACCTGGCCTGAGCGGCTGCTCTGCCCGGCCGGAGCCCGTGCGAGCATGCCGCCCCATGACGACCCCTGCCTGGTCGCCCCATCTGCCCGCCGGCGTCGACCCCTCCGCGATCGACCTGGTCGCCGACCGCAGCCTGCCCGGCAGCTGGACCCGCCGCTGGAGCGAGGACGGCGCCGGCCGCGTGCTCTGGACCGAGGAGGGCGGCTGGACGACCGCGGAGGAGCTGGAGGCGCGCACCCGACGGGTGGCAGGTCGCTTCGCGGCCGCCGGCCTGCACCGGGGCGACCGGCTCGTGCTGTCCGCCGCGTCCTCACTGCACCTGGTCGTGGCGCATGTGGCGGCCCTGCGGCTCGGCCTGGTCGTCGTACCCGTCAACGCCGCCTACGGCGAGCGAGAGGTGGCCGGGATCGTCGCCGACTGCCGCCCGTCCGCCGCCGTCCTCGACGACGCCGTGCGCGGGCGCTGGGTCGAGCGGGCCGCACCCGGCCCGGTCGTGGTCGTCGGACCCGACGTGGCGCTGCCCGACGGACCCGACGTACCGCTCGACGACCTGGGGCCTGCCGACCCCGGGCTGCTGGTCTACACCTCGGGCACGACCGGGGCGCCGAAGGGAGCCCTGCTCAGCCACGGCAACCTGCTGGCGAGCGCGGAGGCCGTCCGGCTGGCCTGGCGGTGGACCCCTCAGGACCGGCTGGTCCTTACCCTGCCGCTGTTCCACGTCCACGGACTCGGCGTCGGCCTGCACGGGACCCTGACCGCCGGGGCCTCGGCGGTGCTGCGGCCCCGGTTCGCGGTCGACGACCTGCTCGACACCGCCGCCAACAGCCACGCCAGCATGTGGTTCGGCGTGCCGACGATGTACTCCCGGGTCGCCGCCTCGGAGCGCCTGCCCGAGCTGCGCCGCCTCCGGCTGTGCGTGTCGGGGTCGGCACCCCTGTCCCCCGAGGTGTTCGCGGCCGTCGCCGAGCGCGGTGGCCAGCGGATCCTGGAGCGCTACGGCATGACCGAGACGCTGATGAACGTCTCCAACCCGTACGACGGGGAGCGACGTCCCGGCACCGTCGGACTGCCCCTGCCCGGCGTGGACCTGCGGCTGGCCGAGGGCACCGACGAGATCCTGCTCCGCGGGCCGAACGTGATGGCCGGCTACTGGGAGCGGCCCGACGCGACGGCCGAAGCCTTCACCGAGGAGGGCTGGTTCCGCAGCGGAGACGTCGGGGCGTACGACGCCGACGGCTACCTGCGCATCGTGGGCCGCCGCAAGGAGCTCATCATCAGCGGCGGCTACAACGTCTACCCCCGCGAGGTGGAGGACGTGCTGCGCAGCCACCCGCGGGTGACCGACGCCGCGGTCGTCGGCTTCCCCGACGCCACCTGGGGGGAGCGGGTCACGGCGTTCGTCGAGGCGCAGGACGTGACCGAGGAGGCCTTGCTGGCCCTGTCGGTGGAGCAGCTGGCGCCGTACAAACGGCCGAAGCAGGTGCTGTTCGTCGACGCGCTGCCGCGCAACGCGCTCGGCAAGGTGGTGAAGGCGCAGCTGACGCTGGACCAGGACTAGACGGTCGCTGAAACCCTGGGCGGCGGTCAGGCGCCGGCGGCGGCCAGCTCACCCAGCCCTTCGTCGGTCAGCTCGCGGGCCGGCTCGTCGGGGCGCAGCAGCACGACTCTGCAGTGGGCGCCACGGGTCAGGGCGGTCGTCAGGCTGCCGTCGGCGAACTGCGCGGCGGCACCGCGCGGCGAGCTGCCGACCGCGACCACCCGCGCGTCCACATCCGCCGCATGCCCGGTGAGCACGCGCCCCGCGGCGGCATGGTCGCCGACGCTGTGCAGCAGCAGACCGGTCGCGCTGATGCCCTGCTGCGCAAGCAGATTCAGGTGCGCGGTCAAGGCGGCACGAGCGACCTCGAGGTCCTCGGGCTCGATCGCGAGCTCCTCGACGACGGTGGTCTCGCGGACGTGCACGACCTCCAAGGGGCTGCCGCTGTCCCTGGCCAGGCGGGCCGCGCCGGCGACCACTTCGACGGCATCGGGCGTCGAGGCCACCGCGACCACCACGGGCCGGTACCCGCCGGCCCGCACCTCACCGACCGGCTCGAGCCGCGGCAGCACGACCTCGCCGCCGGACTGCCCGTCCTCGGCCGCCGCCAGCAGCCGATGGCCGGTCGCCAGCACCCCGATCGCGAGCACGAAGGCCGCGGAGCCGACGTAGAAGGGGACGCTGAGGTCGTAGGCGTCGGCGAGCCTGCCGGCGGCGTACGGCGCGAGACCGCCGCCGATGAAGCGCACGAAACCGTAGGCGGAGGAGGCGATCGGTCGCTCGACAGGGGAGACGAGCATGACGGCCTGCGTGGTCAGGGTGTTGTTGATGCCGATGAACGCCCCGCTGACGATGACAGCGACGATGACGGTCGTCGGCGTCGTGACGCCGGCGGCGATGACGCTCAGCACGACCGCGAACGCGGCGAGGTTGACGTACAGCACGGGCGCGGTGCCGAAGCGCCCCTGCAGCCGCGGCGCGGCGAAGACGCTGAAGATGGCCACCAGCAGGCCCCAGCCGAAGAAGACCAGGCCGAGCTGGTGGGCGTCGAGCTGCATCGGATAGGGCGCGTAGCCCAGCATGGTGAAGAAGCCCCAGTTGTAGAGCAGCGCGGTGATCCCCATCGTCAGCAGGCCGCGGTGGCGCAGCGCCTTGAGCGGCGCGCTGATCGACGTGGGGCGGGCCGGCTTGGGCAGGGACGGGACGAACAGCACCGTCGCCACCAGCGCGATGCCCATCAGGACCGCCACGCCGAAGAACGGGCCGCGCCAGCTGATGCTGCCGAGCTCCCCGCCGAGCAGGGGACCGACAGCGATGCCGAGGCCCAGCGCGGTCTCGTAGAGGATGATCGCCCCGCCGAAGCCGCCGCTCGCAGAGGCGACGATGACCGCGAGGCTGGTCGCGATGAACAGCGCGTTGCCCAGCCCCCACCCGGCGCGGAACGCGACGATGCCGTCGACGCTGCCGGCGGCGCCGGCCAGCGCGGCGAACACCACGATGATCGCCAGGCCGAGGACCAGCGTCTTCTTCGCCCCGATCCGGCTGGAGACGGCGCCGACGACGAGCATGGCGACGGCGGTGACGACCAGATAGCTGGTGAACAGCAGCGAAACCTGGCTGGGCGTGGCGTGCAGCTGCGTGGACAGTGCCGGCAGGATCGGGTCCACCAGGCCGATGCCCATGAAGGAGATCACGCACGCGAAGGCCACCGCCCAGACGGCCCGTGGCTGCCGGAATGGGCTCGCCGGTGCCCCGTGGGAGTGACGGTGCTCGGACGGGACGGTCATGCGGTTCCTCCGGGGGTGAACGCCAGCTCGGTCAGCCGGCCGAGGGCCGGCAGCGCGCGGCGTACGGCGTCGCGGTCGGCGGGGTCGAGCCGCGCGAGCAGGGCGGTGAGCGCCTCCGCGCGCTCGCCCCGGCGCCGGGCGACGAGATCCTCACCGTCGCCGGTCACCTCCACGAGGACGACCCGGCCGTCGGCGGGAGAGGGCGTACGACGGACGAGCCCGTCGCGCTCGAGCCGGGAGACGAGCTGCGTCATGCCGGGCTGGGACAGGCCCTCGACGGCCGCGAGGTCGGTCAGCCGCTGGGGACCCTCCCGGGCCAGCCGGCTCAGGACGGCGGCGGCCGAGGAGCCGAGGTCGCCGGCGGTGGCGAGCTGTCGGACGAGACGCACCATCCGCTCGAGGACGAGCGCCAGGTCGTGGTCGGCCGTGACTTGCATAGGCTCACTATATAATAAGCATAAGCATCATGGCGGCCCGGGTCGCCTGAGACGCGGCCGTGCCTACGCCGAGTGCCTCGGCTCCGGCAGGGAAGTGCACCGGCGTGGCCTCCGACGACGACACCGTCCGCGTCCTGCTGGACCGGCACGGTCGGAGGAGCTCGGTCTGGACCTGCGCAAGGAGACGCCGTCCGCGCTGTTCGGGCTGCTGCTGTTCTCGGTGCTCTTAAGCGCCCGGCTGGTCGCGGCCCTGATCCGAACGTCGCTCGCCGACGACGCTTGCGAGATCTCGGGCGCCAGGGACTCCTGAGGCGCCACGGTTCCCGGGCCGATTCTCCTCCCGCGGAGTGCGGCAGAGCACTCACGCCCCCGGCCGCTCCACAGCAAGGGTCGTCCGCCCAGCGGCCTCGAGCAGACGGTCGTCGTACGCGATGAAGGCGTCCAGGCGCGGCGCGAGTGAAAGTGCGCTCGCCAGATGGATCGCATCCAGCGTCCGCAGGCTCGTCGGCCCAAGGTCCGCGGCACTGGTGAGGATGCTCCGGTCGACGGCGACGAGCTGGACGAGATCCAACACCTGGCCGAGCAGATCGTCGCGGTCATGTCCCAGCACGCGGCGCACAGCGCGCGACACCTCAGGCAACAGCAGTGCGCTTCCGACGAGGTCGCAGCCCGTGAGCCGTCCGGCGAGAGCCTCCGACTCGGCTTCCGTGACCACCAGCTTGGTGACCGCCGACGAGTCCAGGAAGCAGACCGGTCGGCTCACCGCTCGTCGGCTCGCCGCTCAGCCAACAGAGCGTCGGTCGCTGACGGACGACCTGCAGGTGCGCTCGCCGGCCTGGGCAGCAGTCCCCCGCGGTTGGCTGCCGGCAGCACGCGCCCCGCCGCGACGAGATCAGCAAGCGCATCGTCGGAGCTGGTGGGAACCGGGACGAGCAACGCGACCGGTGACCCGTGATCGGTGACGGTGAACGCCTCCCCTGCCTGCACCCGGCGCAGGAAGACGCTGATGTTCTGTCGGATCGCCCGTACGCCCACCCGCTCCATGGCGCACATGGTAGCACAACAGGACCTCCGCCCCCAGCTGGGGCGTCCGCCTCTGTCGAGGCGTGCCGCTCACGGGCCGGCCAGGAACGGCTCGAGCGCCGCGAGCAGCGCCCGGGGCTGCTCCTCGGCCAGCCAGTGCGACGCACCGGGCAGCACCACCCCGCGGACGTCGTCGGCGACCTCGCGCAGGCTCTGCTCCGGCAGCAGCCCGACGCCTCCGCCGCCGCCGACCGCGAGCACGGGCACCGACCCGGGCAGCCGCCCCGGCGACCGGAAGGGCGCCAACAGCTCGGTGTACGGCGCAAAGGCTCCTCGCAGGTGCCCGGGGCGGCGCAGCGCCTCCCCCTCTTCGACCAACAGGTCGGGCGGGTAGGGGCACGGGTCGCGGCCGGCGCAGACGAAGCCGCGGACGTGCGCGTCCTCACGTCCCAGCGTCGAGCGCACCTGGGCGTCGACGTCGGCGAAGCGGGCGATGTGCGGTGCCGCGAGCGGTCCGGCCGCCGCGCGTGTGCCGGGCACGACCGCCTCGAGCACGGCGAGACGCGACACCAGCCCGGGGTCGTCGCGGGCGAGGGCGTATGCGGTCTGCCCGCCGAGGTCGGTGCCGACCACCGACGCCCGCGTCACCGAGAGCCGGCGCAGCAGAGCGGCGACGTCACGGGCGCGGGTGCGGGCGTCGTACCCGTCTGCGGGAGCTGGTGAGGCGCCCTGACCGCGCTGGTCCACGACGAGGACCCTGTAGCGCCGGGCGAGCCGCGGGACGACGGCGCGCCAGGACGCGGCGGTCTCGGGGTGCCCGTGCAGCAGCACCACGACCGGGCCGACTCCCGACTCGGTGAACGCCAGGGGAACGGTCGACGGCGGTCCCGGGACGCAGCTGCTCAGCAGCAGCAAGAGCGGCAGCAGCAAGAGCAGCAGGCGGCGCACGGGGACGACCTACCCTGCTCCGGCGCGTAGGCCGGCTGCCGACCGCCGGTGACTTCCTGCGTACGGCGGAGTCGCTGCACATCGCGACCGCCATGGCGACCGGCGAGGTCGCCAGCGTCCGCGGCTGGGCAGCTAGTCCGGCAGGCGCAGGAGCAGCGCGCCGGGCCACACCCGGACAGACAGGACGGCGGTCGGCGGCAGCACGTCGCCGTCGTACTGCACGGGCTGGGCCGGCGTGGAGCGGACGGTGACCTCGCTCGCCGTCCAGCGCTCCAGCACCGCACCGGCCGGCCGCCTCCCGAGGCCGACCCGGCGGGCCAGGTGCAGCCAGTCGCGGGCGCCGTCGGGCGCGAGCACCGCCACGTGCAGCCGGCCGTCGTCCGGGCGCGCTCCGTCGAGCAGGCGCAGCCCGCCCTGCAGCTCGCCGACGTTGCCGACCAGCACGCCACGCGCCCGCCGCCGCAGGTGCCTTCCGTCCAGGACCAGGTCGAACGTCGCGAGCGGAGCGCGCAGCTGCCGCAGCCCGGAGCCGAGGTACGCCGGCCAGCCGAACCAGGCCTTCGCCCGGTCGGAGGCCTCGCGCAGCATCACCGCGTCGAACCCGGTGCCGGCCATCACCAGGAAGCAGTCGCCGTCGCCGTCGCGCGCCACGTCGATGCGGCCGGTGCGCCCGGCGGCGGCGACCATGGCGGCGGCCTCGAGCTCGAGCGGGATGCCCAGGTTGCGGGCGAGCAGGTTGCCGGTGCCGGCGGGCAGGACCGCCATCGGCACGCCAGTGCCGGCGAGCACGGACCCGACGGCGCGGACGGTGCCGTCCCCGCCGCACGCGACCACCAGCTCGGCGCCGTCCGCCAGCGCCTGCCTGGTCTGTCCGCGCCCCGGGTCGTGGGCGGTGGTCGGCAGCCACGCGGCACCGGGCAGCCCGGTCCGGTCCAGGACGCCCAGAACGCGTTCGCCCCAGCGCGGGTTGCTGCTCTTGGTCGGGTTGGCCACCACGGCCACGCGGGTCACCGGCGCATCGTGCCGCGAACGCCCGGCCGGCGCGATTCATCCGCTCGCCTACGTGCACTCAGGGCCAGCCACGGCTGCCCGAGCTCGCTCCTAGAGCCGCGACATGACGACACACTGGACACTCGGCTGTGACGCCGCGGATCCATCGGCTCGCCGCATTCCGGGCGCTACGGCTCCGTTACGTCGACGAGCCCGGGCACGACTTCGAGGATGGCACGTCGCTGGTCGACCCCGACGGTCTACCACCGGCCATCGGCATTCTGAGGGTGCCCGAGGGCAAGACCGCCAAGAACCGGATGCACATCGACGTCCGGGTCGCCGGGGGGCACCCGGACGATCCGGCCCTGCGCGAGCAGTGGATCCGCGCCAAGTCGGCCGAGCTCGTCGCCGCCGGGGCGACCGCTGTCCGCGAGGACGCCTTCGACGGTCGCCTGGACCACATCGTGATGCAGGACCCCGAGGGCAACGAGTTCTGCGTCGCGTGACACCCCTGGGGTCATGACCACGGACGTCGTTGCCGCTCGATCGGGCGTCTCAGCCCGGCTCAGCCCGGGCTCAGCCGACTGAAGACCAGCGCCACCAGTCCCAGGAAGGCCAGCGTCGCGAGCAGCCCGAAGATCCAGACGTATCCGTCGCGGTCCTCCTCCTGCGCAGCCTGCCGCCCGATCAGGTCGGTGAGCGAAGGGGCGGCTCCGCCGGTGCGTCCGAGCGGCGGCTGAGCGTCGGCCGTGTAGCGGTCCGGGTCCTTGGACATGTCCAGCGGTCCGGCAGGCGGAGCGGTGCGGGGTGGGCCGTCGGGACGGTCCGGGTCCAGCGGTCCGGTCGTCATCGCGCACCCCCTGGTCCGACTGTCCTCCGGCGCCGCCAGCCTGTCACCTGGTCGCGCCGGCCATCGACGTGCGGGTGTCAGCCCATGTGCGGGTAGCGGTGGTCGCGCGCCGGCACGAACGTCTCCTTGAGCGTGCGGGGGGAGGTCCAGCGCAGCAGGTTGAGCACCGAACCGGCCTTGTCGTTGGTGCCGCTGGCCCGCGCTCCCCCGAACGGCTGCTGCCCCACCACGGCTCCGGTCGGCTTGTCGTTGATGTAGAAGTTGCCGGCCGAGAAGCGCAGCCGCTCCGCCGCCTGCGCGACGGCGTACGCCTCGGTGCCGAAGACCGAGCCGGTCAGGGCGTACGGCGCGACCGTGTCGACCAGGTCCAGCGTGCTGTCCCAGTCGGCGTCGTCGTAGACGTAGACGCTCAGCACCGGGCCGAAGAACTCGGTGCTGAACACCTCGGCTCGCGGGTCGGCCCCGACCAGCACCGTCGGGTCGACGAAGAAGCCGACGCTGTCGTCGGCGCCGCCGCCTGCGAGCACCTCCAGGCCAGGGTCGTCCGTCGCGCCGCGCACCACGCCGGCCAGCCGGTCGAAGGCCCGCCGGTCGATGACGGCACCGCCGAACTGCGAGAAGTCGGTGACGTCGCCGTAGGACAGTGAGCGGACCCGGTCGGCCAGGCCGTCCCGGACGCCGCCGTCCCACAGCGAGCGCGGCACGTAGGCGCGCGATGCCGCGGAGCACTTCTGGCCCTGGTACTCGAACGCGCCGCGCACCAGCGCGACCTCCAGCGCCGTCGGGTCGGCGGACGGGTGCGCGAGCACGAAGTCCTTCCCGCCCGTCTCGCCGACCAGGCGGGGGTAGGCGCGGTAGTGCGGGAGCCGCTGCGCGACCTGCTGCCACAGCGCCTGGAAGGTGCGCGTGGAGCCGGTGAAGTGGATGCCGGCCAGGTGCGGGTCGGCCAGCGCGACCTCGGAGACGGCCTGCCCGTTGCCGGTGACCATGTTGACGACACCGGGCGGCAGACCGGCGGCCTCGAGCAGGCGCATCGTGTGGTGGGCGGCGAGCTGCTGGGTGGGCGAGGGCTTCCAGACGACGGTGTTGCCCATCAGGGCCGGGGCCAGCGGCAGGTTGGCGGCGATCGCGGTGAAGTTGAACGGCGTGATGGCCAGCACGAAGCCCTCGAGCGGCCGGTGGTCCATGCGGTTCCACACACCGGGGCTGCTGGCCGGCTGCTCGTCGAGCACCTGGCGGCCGAAGGCGACGTTGAAGCGCAGGAAGTCGATGAGCTCGCAGGCCGAGTCGATCTCGGCCTGGTAGGAGGTCTTGCTCTGGCCGAGCATGGTCGCGGCGTTGAGGGTGTCCCGCCAGGGGCCCGCGAGCAGCTCGGCCGCGCGCAGCAGCACCGCGGCGCGGTCGTCGTACGACGCGGACCGCCAGGCCGGTGCCGCCGCGCGGGCGGCCTCGACCGCGGCGCCCACGTCACCCGGCGTCGCCTCGCGCAGCGTGCCCAGCACGGCGCGGTGCCGGTGCGGCTGGACGACGTCGACACGGGCGCCGCCGCCGGAGCGCCGCTCGCCCCCGACCGTCATCGTCAGCTCGACCGGGTCCTGGCCGTTCATCTCCTTGACGGCCGCCTCCAGCGACGCGCGCTCGGCGCTGCCGGGGGCATAGCTGCGGATCGGCTCGTTGACCGGCAGGGGGACGACGGTGGCTTCGGGCACGGGGCGCTCCAGACGGGGCTCGACGGCGTCGGCGAGTGGCTCCTATGCTGCCACGCCCCGATGTGAACCTGGCACGCCCCGGTGGCGTCCTGGCACGGCACGATGGGAGCGTGTCCCCGTCCCGGCGCCTCCTGCTGCAGTGCGTCGCACTGGTCGCCGTGGTGCTGGCCGTGACGCTGGTGGCAGCCCGCCTGACCCGCTCCGACGTCCGGCCTCGCCTGGCAGCGGTGCCCCAGGACCGGCCCGGCCCGGTGCTGCTCGTGCCGGGCTACGGCGGGTCGACGACCTCGCTGCAGGTCCTCGCCGGACGCCTCCGGGCCGCCGGCCGCGACGCCAGCGTGGTGACGCTCCCCGGGGAGGGCACCGGTGACCTGGTCGCGCAGGCGCGCGTGCTGGACGCCGCGGCCCGCGCCGCCGTGGCCGCCGGGGCGCCGTCGGTGGACGTCGTCGGCTACTCGGCCGGCGGCGTGGTCGTCCGCCTGTGGGCCCGCAACCTCGACGGCGACGGCCTGGCCCGGCGGATCGTCACGCTGGGGTCGCCGCACCACGGGACCAAGGTCGCGGCGCTCGGCGCGGCGTTCGCCCCCGGCGCCTGCCCGACCGCGTGCCAGCAGCTGGTTCCGGGCAGCACGCTGCTCAAGGGCCTGAACGCCGGTGACGAGACGCCCGCCGGACCGCAGTGGCTGTCGCTGTGGACCGCGCAGGACCAGACGGTGACCCCGCCCGAGTCGGCGCGGCTGGCGGGCGCCACGGACGTCGTCCTGCAGGACGTGTGCGGCGGCCTGCAGCTCACCCACTCGGACCTGCCCCGCTCCCCGCTGGTCGCCGGGATCGTGCTGCAGGCCCTCGGGACGCAGGACGTCAGGCAGCCCCGGGGCTGCAGCGCGCTGCAGGCCGCGGGCCGCTGAGACCGGGTGCGTCGCCGCTAGGGCGTCGTGCGGAGGCCCACCGCGGCGACGGCGGCGACGCACGCGGCCTCGTCCTGGTCTCCGGTCCCGCCGCTGCCGCCGACCGCCCCGAGAAGGACCCCGTCGCGGTAGACCGGCACCGCACCGGTCTGCGGAGTGAACCGGCCGTGCGTCATCACCGTGACCGCCGCCGAGAAGGTCGGCATCGGCGCCATCTTGTCCTTCTGGGCCGAACTCGGCGTGCCGTACGCCGCTGCGGTCCAGGCCTTGCCCTGGGCGACGTCGGCGCTCACCCAGGGTGCGCCGTCCATCCGGGCCAGGGCCAGCAGGTGGCCGCCCGGGTCCATCACCGCGAAGGACATCGGCACGCCGGTCCCGTCGGCGGCCTCCCGCGCGGCGGCGCACAGCAACAGGGCTTCATCGAGGGTCAGCACGGCGCTCTCCTGCACTCCCGGCCGGGCGGCCGCCCGGCTCAGCTGGTCACGTCCTTGGTGGACAGGTTGGCCCAGGCGGCGCCGAGGAACACCACGACGTACGCCGCCTGCAGGATCGTCCCGCGCACCACGTCCCGCCAGAGCACCGGGTCGCGGAACAGGTCGACGAAGGCCAGCCAGTAGCGCGTCGGCAGGTAGGGCTGCACCGATGAGGCCGCCTGCAACGACACCAGCACGCCGGAGATGACCAGCAGCGCGATCGCCCCGAGCGCCGCGGCCAGCGGCGAGTCGGTGAGCGTCGACAGGAACAGCGCGACGGCCGCCACCCCGACCATCGACCAGGCGACGTAGGCCATCGAGATGCCGGTGCGCAGCACCGCCTGCTGGGTCGTGAGCGACGTGCCGCTGGTGCTCGGCAGCGCCGAGCTGCCGAACAGCTGGGTGCCCACGACGTAGGCGCTGAGCGCGACGACCAGGACGGCCAGCAGCGTGAAGGTCACGACGGCGACCAGCTTGGCCACCAGCAGCCGGGTGCGCGAGACCGGCCGCAGCAGCAGGTAGCGCAGCGTGCCGCTCTGGGCCTCGCCGGCCACCGCGTCACCGGCCAGGACGGCGACCGAGACGGGCAGGAACAGCGGAAGCACGATGGCCAGCGCCGCCGCCGGGAACAGCGCGCCGTTGCCGAGGATCGCCGACAGGAACGCCGGGCCGGTGCCCGGCCGGGGCGCGACCCCGCTCGTCTTGAGGAACACAGCGACGATCGTCGGCAGCGCGACCAGCAGGGCGATCGACACCCACGTGCGCGGGCGGCGCAGCAGCTTGCGCAGCTCGACGACGATCACGACCGCTCCTCCGCCGGTCGCCCCGGACCGGCCAGGCCGTACGCCGGCGCGCCGGCCCCCGCCACCCGGTCGGAGCCGGCGCCCGTCACCTGCAGCACGGTCTGCTCCAAAGTGCGGCGCTCCGGCGCGAGCCGGCGCACCCGGACGCCGGCGGCGACCAGCTCGGCGTTGAGGCCGGCCGGGTCAGGGCTGCGCAGGTAGACCCGGTCGCCCTCCACCCGCTCCACCCGCCCCCGGGCGGTGGCATGCACCAGCGAGACGTCGTACGTCGTGACCTCGACCAGGCCCGTGGGGGCCTGCAGCGCCGACAGCGGCTCCTGCACCACCAGCCGGCCGCGGTCCACGACGCCCACCCGGGTGCACAGGGCCTCGACCTCGCTGAGCAGGTGGCTGGACAAGAAGACCGTCGTGCCGGCCTCGTTGAGCCGGCGCAGCAGGTCGCGCACCTCGCGGATCCCCTGCGGGTCGAGCCCGTTGGTGGGCTCGTCGAGCACCAGCAGGACGGGCGCGCGCAGGAGTGCCCCGGCCAGGCCCAGCCGCTGGCGCATCCCGAGGCTGTAGCTGCGCACCGGCCGGTCGTCGACGGCGTCGAGCCCGACCTGCCCCAGCGCGTCGGCGACCCGCTGCCGACGGGTGCGCCTGCCGCCACCACGGCCGGCCGCGTCCAGCAGCGCCAGGTTGGTCCGCCCCGACAGATGGCTGTACGCCGCCGGTCCCTCGACCATCGCACCGACTCGCGGCAGGACGTCGCGCACCCGGCTGGTCCCGAGCACCTCCAGGCTGCCCGAGGTCGGCAGGACGAGGCCGAGCAGCATCCGCACAGTGGTCGTCTTGCCCGAGCCGTTGGGGCCCAGGAAGCCGTAGCGGTCCCCCTCGCGCACGTCGAGGTCCACCCGGTCGACCGCCGTGACCTGCCCGAAGCGCTTCACGAGCGCGGTGGTGCGCAGCGCGCTGCTCATCGCACCCGCGGCGGCGGGTGGGTGAACAGCGCGTCCAGCGCGGACCGGAGCCGCGGCACCGGCACCGTCCCGGCCACCAGGTAGCCGCGGTCCCCGCGCCGCCCGACCACGCCGTTGAGCAGGGGCGTGGACACCTCGGCGGTCTCCGGCGTCTCACCGCCCGCACCCACGGTTGTCGCGCCGGCGACCTTGCGGATGACCTGCCCCGCCAGCCGCCGCGGCAGCGGCACGACGGCGAAGGAGGCGAAGCCGCCGCCGTACGTCCCGACTCCGGCGACGTCGCGGAAGGCGCCGACCCGGTCGGTGCGGGCGAGCCCGGCCAGGCTGTCCGGCAGCCGGTACGGCGCGAAGCGGTCCGCCAGAGCGGCCAGGTCAGGGGCGTCGCCGTCGGCGAGCGCGGCGTCGGCCGGCGGCACGAAGTCGGTGCGCTCGGCCGGCGGCCGCCGCAGGTCGACATCGAGCAGCAGCGCGGTGAGCGCGGGGGCGGGCGCGCCCTTCGCGTGCACCTCGACCCGCAACGGCAGGCCGGTCCGGGGCTCGGCCCACAGGTCGACCGAGGCGACGGTGGTGCGCTCGGGCCGGTCCGGCAGCAGCCGCAGGCCCGGGGCGTCGTGACCGGCCACCCGCCGGGCCGGCAGCCGCCGCACCTTGGTGTCCGTGGTGCCGGCGAGCCGCCGGCCGAGCACCGGCGCGACGAGGTCGGCGGCGGTCGGGAGGCGGACCGGCAGCTGGCCCTCGAGCCGGGTCACCGCCCGGTCTGCCGAGGACCAGGTGTAGGTACCGGACGACTCCTGCGCCACGTCGTTCTCACCGGCGAGGGTCAGCGCGTCGACCCGCCAGTCCCGGCTCCCCCGCCACCAGGCGCGGGTGCGGGTGGTGTCACCGACCAGCGAGGGCAGCCCGGCCAGCTCCTGGACGTCGGGCACCACCAGGCTCCCGCGGCTCTCGCCGTAACCCGACCACCCGACCGCCGCCGAGGCCCGCACCCTGGCCAGCAGGTCCGCGGCGCTGACGCCGGAGGCCGAGACCGGCCGGGCACCGACGACCGACGGCAGCGCGACGAGCAGGGCGACGACAGCCAGCAGGGCGCCCCAGCGCCACTGCCCCCGCACCGACCGCCGCATGCACTGACGCTACGTGCCCCGCCGGCCGGCGGGGGCGGCCGGCGCCGGCCGGCGCCACTGCACGACCGCTCCGAGCGCGCAGAAGCCGGCCCGCTCGAGGTTGCGCTGCGAGACCGAGCCGGGAGTCGCCTTCGCCGCCACGTGCCGGGCGCCCTGCTCCCCCGCCAGCCGCAGCCTGGCCGCGACCAGTGCGGCATGCGCACCCTTGCCGCGCGCCCGCGGGACGGTCGTGGCCGCGCCCGCGTACGCGGTCTCGCCGTTGACGTGCAGCGCCGCCGTCGCGATCGGCTCGGCGCCGTCGTAGGCCAGCACCTGGGCCCAGCCGGGACGCCCGAGGGCGGCCCGCCACCACAGCTCCGGGCCCGGCCCGAAGCCCTGCTCGCAGACCCGGACGACGTCCTCGGCGAGCTCGGGCCCGGCGACCACGACGCGCAGGTCGGACCGGCCGCCGGGGTCGCGGGTGGGGGCGAGCAGGCGCACCAGGCGGGTGGGCGCGGTCAGCCCGCGGGCCGCGAGCCACTGCGGCAGCAGCAGGCGCGGCGCGGCCCGCTCCTCCGCGGTCACGTAGGGCGCCCGCGCCCCCAGCTCGGACAGCAGCGCCAGCGCCTCGTCCAGCTCGGGTTCGCGCACCGGCAGCGCCGCACCCAACCCGACTACGGCGTTGGCCCACGGATGGTCGGGCCAGCCCCGCACGCCGAGGACGGTGAGAGCGCCGACGTCGACGGCCACCGGACCCAGCTCGGGAGCCAGCGCCGCCAGGCCCGCGCACTGCGCTCGGAACGCGTCGACCTCGGCGACGGCGGCCCGGCTCAGGACAGCTCCAGCAGGGGACCGATCTCCTGCGTGGCGTACCACTGCAGCTCATGGCCCTCGGCCTGCTCGACGCTGAACGCGGCCTCCTCGCTGCCCAGGTCGGCGGCGACGAGGTGCTCCGCGGCCGTGCGCACGTCGCCCTCGGCGGCGGGGTCGTCGACGAACACCGCCTGGACGAGCCGCAGCGGCACGTCCTGACCGACCCGCACCGCCGCCCGGTCCACCTCGGGTGCCGGCTCGACGTGCTCGACCTCCGCGACCACGACGACGCGCCTCGGCGGGGCGTCGTCGTGCTCGACCAGGCGCACCGAGGCGCGGGCGGCGAGCCCCAGCGCGGCGTACTCCAGCTCCTCGTCGTCGCCTTCGGCGTACCACTCCCGGAGGGCGCCGGTGACCGCGAAGGCCGGCAGCGGCAGCGGGCCAAGGCCGTCGCCGTCGAGCAGGCGGCGCAGCCCGGGCAGCGTCGAGGGCAGGTAGACGCGCACGGGGACAGCCTGCCAGCAGCGGACGGCCCTCGGCCGCTCGGCCCGGTGTCGTGCCGGTCAGCCCGTCTCGGCGAGCGGGGACGCCCGCAGCGCCGCAGCCGAGGTGCGCAAGGAGGTCTCGAGCACCTGCTCGCGCCGCCGCGGGTCCATCAGGTTGGCACCGATCCCGGCCAGGTCCTCCGCGCCGGGGCCGAGCAGGGTGACCCTCGTGCCGGTCGCCGCGACCTTCTTGACCTCGCCGATCAGCCGCTTGGTGACCAGCCGTCGGAACCGCCGCTCCATGCGGGCCGCCACCGACACCGGCTCGTCGTAGTCCAGCGACGTCATCGGGCTGAGCACGACCACCTCGTCCAGACGGCCGGCGGCCAGCCGGGTGACGAGGTCCAGCGAGGTGGGCGAGCAGGCGCCGCCGTCGACGTAGCGACGCCCGCCGATGCGGGCCGGCGCGTACCAGCCGGGGATCGCGCACGAGGCCATCACCGCGTCGCGGAGGCCGGCGTGCGGCGCGCCGTCCCGGCCGAACACCACCCGGCGCCCACTGTCGTAGTCCATCGTCACGATCCACGTCTGCGGGTGACCGGCCCAGGCGCCGCGCGGACAGACGGCATCGACGAGCTCGCCGATCGGCGCCAGCGAACCGCGGCCCTGCGGCAGCACCGCCGACAGCGCCATCATCGGGGTGCTGCGCCACGGCCGCAGCGCCGAGCTCAGCACTCCCCGCGCCGAGCCGATGCCCAGGCGCGGGCGGGGCGGCAGCGCGCCCCCGGCGTCGCGGTCCGGGTCGTCGCCGATCTGCCGGACACCGTTCTCGGGGTCCACCACGGCGACACCGCGCTGGCGGTCCAGCAGCGTGTCGACGCCGATGCCGCATCCCAGGAAGGAGGCCAGCACCGAGCCGGCGGACGTCCCGACCAGGATCTCCGCCTCCCGCGGGTCCCAGCCGTACTGCGCCTGCACGGCGGCCAGCGCACCGATGGTCCAGGCCGCACCCAGCACGCCGCCGGCGCCAAGGACCAGCCCGCGGCGGACCTGCGGCGCAGCGCTCGTCCCCGGGCTCATTCGTCGACCGTGCCCACCAGCTCGGCCAGTGACTCCTCCAGGCACTGCGCGAGCACGTCGACGTCGGGCATCGCGTCACGGTCGGCGTTCAGCCCGTAGAAGACCCCGCCGTCGTACGACGTCAGGCCGATGGACACCGCCTGCCCCTTGGCCAGCGGCACCACGGGGTACATCTGGAGCATCCGCGCGCCGGCGGCGTACAGCGGGAACTGCGGGCCCGGCACGTTGGTCACGACGACGTTGAACAGCCGCTTGGTGAAGCCGTTGGCGACCCGCGCGCCGAGCGCGTGCAGCGTCGGGGGCGCGAAGCCGGTCAGCTGCACCAGGGCATCGGCGCCGACCGCCTCGCCGCTCTCCTTGTGGCCGCGCATCGCGAAGCTCACCTGGTGCAGCCGCATCACCGCGTTGCCCTCGCCCACCGGCAGGTCCACGAAGTACGACGAGACCCGGTTGCCCAGCTCTGCCCTGTCGCCGTCGACCCGCACCGAGACCGGCACCATCGCCCGGATCACGCTGCTCGGCGTCACCGCCTCCCCGCGGGTGAGCAGCCAGGCCCGCAGCGCGCCGGACACGGTGGCGAGCACGACGTCGTTCACCGTGCCGCCGTGGGCCTTGCGCACCCGCTTGTAGTCGTCGAGCTCGGTCTGCGCCATGCCAAAGCGGCGCTGCTCGCCGATGGCGACGTTGAGCGGCGAGCTCGGGGCCGAGCGGGCCATCGTGCGGGCGCTCGCCAGCACCCCGCCGGCGACGGACGCGACCTTGCCCACCGTCGCCCGGGCGTCCACCACCGCGCTGCGGGCCGTGTCGACAGCCTGGGTGGGGCGCCGGACCAGGTCGGTCATGGCGCCGGCGACCAGGCCGACGGCCCCGGGGGCGCGGCGCGGGGACCAGTCGTCGGCCGGGACCTCGCGCGGCGTGGCCGACAGGTCCAGGATCACGGTTCCGATGTCCACCGCCGAGACGCCGTCGACCATGGCGTGGTGGGTCTTGGTGACGATCGCCACCCGGCCGCCGGACAGCCCCTCGACCAGGTAGATCTCCCACAGCGGCCGGTTGCGGTCCAGCTGCCGGCTCTGCAGTCGGCCGACGAGCTCGCGCAGCTGCGCGTCGCCACCTGGCCGCGGCAGGGCGCTTCGCCGTACGTGGTAGGTGACGTCGAAGTCCTCGTCATCGACCCAGACCGGGTTGGCCAGGTGCCCGGGCACCCACCGGACCTTCTGCCGGTAGCGGGGGACCAAGGCGATCCGCCGGCTGATCAGCTCGACCAGGCGGTCGTAGTCCAGGCCCTGCTCGGGCGGCTCGAACGTCGCCACCCCGCCGACGTGCATGGCAGTCGTGGGCGTCTCCATGTACAGGAAGGAGACGTCCAGGGGGCTCAGCCGGTCGGCCACGGTGCACCTCGCTCCATCTGTCGGTGTCGGGCCCGTCGGCGCGCGGGCTCGAGCATCGTCACACGGGGCGTGGCAACGGCTGGCAACACCGCCGGGTCGAGCAGGCTCGTCACCGGCAGGGCGCGGGGGACCCGACGGCGACCGGCGCAGGGGCAGGGGCCGGCGGGACAGCCGGCGCGGGGGGCGTTGCGGCACGTGCCGCCGCGGCCGCCTGCGCCGGCGAGCGCAGTGCGGTGAAGCTGCTGCCGAGCACGACCTCGACCGAGCCGCGCATGGCCTTGGGGTTCGGCACCAGCCGGGCCCCGGGGACATAGGAGGCGACAAGCTGGGCGCCCGGTGCGGCGCCCGGGCCGTAGGTGACCGTGGACGCCCCGGCCAGCAGCCGCTGGGCGTTGCCGAAGTCGGTGACCTTGAACCGGCGGACGACGAGCTGGTTGGCGACGGTGCGCCCCTCGCCGCTTTTGGTGGTCCCGTTGAGCAGGCGGAGCGACACCGCCCCGGGCGCCGGAAGCCGGACCGGGGCCACCTTGGCGGGCGAAGTGGTGGGCACGGCCGACGGCGCCGCCGACGGGGCCGGGCTCGGGCAGCGGGCGACCGGCTGCAGACCGGACGGCGCGGACGGCCCGCGACCACGGGTCAGCAGATAGGCACCGACTGCAGCGGCCACCACCAGCACGATGGCGAGCAGCACGGGAAGCGGGTTGCGGCGCTTGCGACCGTAGCCGCCGCGCCGACGCCCCCTGCGTGCGGGGGCCAGGTCGCCCGACGGGATCCTCACGGGCGACGAGCCTAGGCGAGAGCGCCGCCGGGTCCCCCTTCGCGGGCCGCCGGGGCGGATGGCACGCTGCCGTTCCCAGGACCTGTCGAGAAGGGCTACTCCGTGGACTTCGAGCCGTCGGACCAGGCGAAGGACTACCTCGCGCGGCTGCGCGACTTCTTGGACACCCGCGTACTGCCGGCGGAGAAGGACTACGCCGCCTACCGCCGCGAGAAGGGGTACGGCGACCACACGCTTCCCCCGGTCGTGCAGGAGCTCAAGGCAGAGGCCCGCTCGCGGGGGCTGTGGAACCTGTTCCTGCCCGACATCTCGGGGCTGTCCAACGTGGACTACGGCCAGCTGGCCGAGCTGACCGGCTGGTCCGTGCACATCGCGCCGGAGGCGATCAACTGCGACGCGCCGAACACCGGCAACATGGAGGTGCTGCACATGTTCGGCACCGCCGAGCAGAAGTCGCAGTGGCTCCAGCCGTTGCTGGAGGGCGAGATCCGGTCGGCCTTCGCCATGACCGAGCCGGACGTGGCCTCCTCGGACGCCACCAACATCTCGACCCGGATCGAGCGCGACGGCGACGACTACGTGATCAATGGTCGGAAGTGGTGGATCAGCGGCGCCGCTGACCCGCGCTGCAAGATCCTCATCGTCATGGGCAAGACGGACCCGTCCGAGTCGGTGCACCGCCAGCAGTCGATGATCCTGGTCCCGATGGACGCGCCCGGCCTGGAGAACGTCCGCGCCCTGCCGGTGTTCGGCTACCAGGACCAGCACGGGCACAACGAGCTGCGCTTCCACGACGTCCGGGTGCCGGCCGCCAACCTGGTCGCCAACGAGGGTGACGGCTTCATGATCGCCCAGGCCCGGCTCGGGCCCGGCCGGATCCACCACTGCATGCGCTCGATCGGCGTCGCCGAGCGGGCCCTGTCATTGATGTGCCAGCGCGCCCTGTCCCGGGTGGCGTTCGGCAAGGACCTGGCCAGCCAGGGTGTCGTGCGCGAGCAGATCGCCGAGTCGCGGATGGAGATCGAGCAGGCCCGCCTGCTCACCCTGAAGGCCGCCTGGATGATCGACCGGTACGGCGCGAAGGGTGCCCGCAGCGAGATCGCCGCGATCAAGGTGATCGCCCCGCGGATCGCGCTGCGGGTGATCGACCGGGCCATCCAGGTGCACGGCGGCGCCGGCGTCAGCGACGACTTCCCGCTGGCCGAGATGTACGCCGGCATGCGGACCCTGCGCCTGGCCGACGGCCCGGACGAGGTGCACGTGCGCACCGTCGCCCGCCAGGAGCTCGGGAAGTACCAGCAGCGCTGAGCCCCGGCGTCAGCTCCTGCGGCCGACCCGCAGGCGGCGCCGACGGGCCGGCTGGCGCCCGGCGAGCTCGGCCGCGAGCTCGGCCAGCGCCTGGCGCACCGGTGAGTGCGGTGCGGCCTCTGCGAGCGTCCGGCCGGTCGCGAGCGCCCCGTCGACGCCGGCGGTGTCCAGCGGCACCAGGACAGGTGCCGTGACCCCGGCGTAGCGGGAAAGGGCGCCGCGCACCTGGGCCGCCGCGTCTCCCGGCACGGCGCTCCCGCGCAGCCGGTTGACCACGACCACCGGCTCCACGCCGGGGAGCAGCTCCTTGAGCTCGCCGAGCGAGCGGACCAGCCGCTGCAGTCCGACCGGGTCGGCGCTGCCGACGGCCACGACGACGTCGGCCGCCTCCAGGACCGCTGTCGTCGCGCCGTTGCGACGCGGGGCGGCGGTGTCGTAGGACAGCTCCTCGTCCTGCTCCAGGCAGAAGCCGAGGTCGACCACCGTGTTGCCCGCTAGGGTGCGGGCCTGGGCCAGGACAACCTCCAGGGCGGCCGGGCGCAGCTCCGGCCAGCGGTCCGCCCGGGTGATGCCGGTCAGCACCCGCAGCGTCGGGGACAGCGCGCGGGCCAGGCCGGCGAGCGCCGGCAGGTCCAGCGTGCCGGCATTGGCCATCCGGGCCGCGGCCGCGAGCCCGGGCGCCTCGTCGAGCAGCCCCAGCACCTGTGCCACGACGCCGCCGTAGACGTCTGCGTCGACGAGCAGGGTCTGGCGGCCCAGCAGGGCCAGCTCGGTGGCCAGACCGACCGCGACGGTGGTGCGCCCGGGGGCCCCGGTCGGCCCCCACACCGCGAGCACCCTTCCCGTGCCGCCGGCCGCCGGGCCGACGTCGGCGCCCCCGTCGTCGGTCTCGCTCTGGTCAGGCAGCGCCCGACGGGGGTCGCCCCACGCGCTGTCGGCTGCGACGGGCCCGTCGGCCGCCGCCGCCTGAACGGCCGCGACGACGGCCGTCGACACCTGCGTGGCGCTGGAGTCGGCCGGGAGCACTGTGCGCACGCCGAGCTGGCGCAAGCGGCGCTCGGCGTCCTCCTCGCCGGGCGGAACCAGGCCGAGGACGACCAGCCCGGCCGCGGCGAGCCGGCTCAGGGCGTCGCGGTCGAGCCGGCGCAGGTCGGCCGACAGCAGCACGGCGCGGGCCTGTCCGGTGGCGGCGGTCGCCAGCAGGTCGGCGAGGTCGACGCACCGGCGTACGACGACGACGCCGACGGGCTCTCGCTCGAGCGCCGCGACCAGGTCGGTCTCCCACACCGCGTCGGACACGGCGGTCAGGACGGGTACGGCCACGGTGGGCCTCAGCCCGCGCCGGTGGGCGGCGGCTGCTGCGCGAGCTCGCCGGCCGCCGGCAGCTGGACCAGGTCGATGCCGCCCTCGGCGACCGCGGCCAGCAGCAGCGCGACCTGCTCCGGCCGCACCTGCAGCACGACCCCTGCATCGTCCTGCCGGCTGGCGATGCCGGCGGCGCGCGGCACGTCGAGCACCACCACCCCCGGCAGGACCAGCCGCGGCGCAGCGCTGCCCGGTCCTGGCGAGGACCGGACCGCGCCCTTCTGCGGGTTGGGCGTGACGTAGACGTCGACCATGCGGCCGTGCACGAGGCCGGGCGGCAGGTGGCCGCGGGGGACCGCGACGGTGACCGACCGGAAGGCAAGGTCGTCCTGCGGCCGGCCGAGCGCGTCACCAGGGAGCAGCTCGTCGCGTCCGACGGCCCTGCGCAGCACGTAGCCGGTCGGCTTGCGGGCGCTCGTGGCCAGGTACCGGGCTCCGGAGCCGAACAGGCGCACCCGCGTCGGCTTGAGGTCTCCCTCGGACAGCTGCGTCCCCGGTGAGAGGTCGTGGGTCACGGCCCACACCGTCTGGGACCGGTCCGCGGCCGACAGCACCCGGGCACCCACCACGACGCTGACCAGGACCAGCAGGACGCCCAGGACGAGCCGGCCGTCCAGCCAGCGCGGCCGTGCCAGCCGGCGCGCGGCCGGGGACTCCGGTCCCTGCTGCTGCACGCGCCCCCCTCGTGGTCAGGTGCGACATTCTGCGGCATCCGGCCCACGCCTGGGGCGCGCTGTCCACAAGCCCGCCCGGCGACGGGAAACCGGACCTGCTCTGGTGCGACGATGCGCCACGTCCGAGCAGAGGCCGACGAGAGGAGGAGCGCGGTGCCCGACGCCCGCTTCCTTCAGCTGTCCGACGTGGCGGAGATCCTCAACATCTCGGCCTCCCAGACCTACGCCCTGGTCCGCTCAGGGGAGCTGCCCGCGATCAAAGTCGGGGGGCGTGGCCAGTGGCGGGTCGAGCGCACCGAGCTGGAGAGCTACATCGCCCGCTGTTACGAGCAGACGCGTGACTTCGTGACCGGCCACCCGCTCGGCCGGGAGGCCGAGCTCCCCGAGGGCTAGGGGGTGCCTTCGTGATGACGGCGCTGCGCCGAGCCGGCGGTCCTGGCCGCTGATCGCGTCCTCGGCGGCCCGGGACCGTGGGTTCCTTGATCAAGTGCCGCTTCGGCGCGGTTGCCCCCTTGTCCGGGCCTGCCTCGCGGTGCCGGTCGTCCGCCGTACCGCCCCCAAGGTCCGCCGTACCGCCGAAGGTCATCGTGTCCGCCAGCGCAGGCTCTCGTGCAGGCGTCAGGACACGATGACCATCCCGTGGGGCCAAGGGGAGGTCGAAGGCGGGCCCGGATCGGGGAGACGGACTCCGGTCGCCAGCGCCCAACCGGTCCAGCGCCCAACCCGCTCAGCGCTCCTCGGCATCAGGCTGCGCGCAGCAGTCCGATCGCCGCGAGCGGCACCAGCCGCACCTGCCGCACCGCGCCGGCGCGACGCGGCTCCCCGGCCGGGTGCTCGGCAAGGTCCACGTGGTCGGCGCCGACCCGGTCCAGCGTCCCGTCGACGCTGGAGCCGTCGAGCAGGACAAGGGAGACACCGGCCCGGTCACGGGCCAGCCCCCGGAGCACCCACCGCAGGTCCAGGCGCAGCGCGACCTGCCCCCCCGCACCCGGCGGGGCGGTGCTGCGTCCCAACCCCGTGACGCCGAGCAACGCGGCGAAGGGCACGAGCACGTCCCTGCCGCCGTCCTCCTCCACGAGTCCCCAGTCCGGGCCGGCGCGGAGCAGCGTGCCCCGCACCGAACCTCCGCCGAGGACGGTCAGCACCACCGACCCGGCTGCCGCCGGACCCAGCCGGTCCTGCAGGCGGACCAGGGCCAGCTCCCGCCGGGTCCGGTCACTGACCTCCGCCCGCAGCTCGGCGGCCGCGGAGGCCTCGAGCTGACCCTCGAGGTCCCGGAACAGCTCCTGCCAGCGCACGGGAGCCACTCTGCCCGGTCAGATGAGCCATCCACAAGTCCCCTTGACTGCAAGCAACAGCGCTTGTACACAAGTAAACAACGGCAAACGGAGGTCTTCATGCAGCCAGCGGTCAGGGGCACCGCCCGGACGGTCGTCGCCGTGGCGAGCCTCGCGCTCCTGGGCCTCGCCGGCCCGGGACCGGTGCAGGCGGCCCGCCTGCTGCTCCGCGCGGCTCCCGCCGTGGTCACCGACCCCGTCGTCGCCGCCGCCGCCCTGGCCGGCTGGGCCCTGGCCGGATGGCTGGTCGCAGTGGCTCTGCTCACCCTGGCGGCCCGACTGCCAGGCGTGGCCGGCCGGCTCGCCCAGGGCACGGTCCGGCGGTGCGCTCCGGCAGCGGTCCGCAGAGGCGTGGCGGTCGCCCTCGGCCTCGGCCTCGGAGTGGTCCTGTCCGGCGCTGGACCGGCCGGGGCCGCGGTCGCGGCACCGCGCAGCCCGTCGCCGGCTGCCGGGCTGGACTGGCCGGCGGACGCGGCACCCCCGGTGCTGCCGGTCCTCGACTGGCCGACGTCCGGCCCGCAGCACCTGGGCAAGCCGGGTCCCCCCACCTCTGCGCAGGTCGGCTCCCCGCATGCGACCCGGAGCTCTCACCCGGCGGCCGTCGTGGTGCGGCCCGGCGACACCCTGTGGGGACTGGCGGCGCGTTCGCTCGGCGGCTCCCCGAGCGACCGCGCCGTCGCGCAGGCCTGGCCGGTCTGGTGGTCCGCCAACCGCGCCCTCATCGGGCCTGACCCCGATCTCCTGCAGCCCGGGACCGCCCTGGTCCCGCCCGACCTGACCGACCACCGCTGACCGAGGAGCACCGTGCCCGCCGTCCCCGCGCCGCTTCGCATCCCGTCCGATCCGACCGCCGGCGGGCTGCCGCCGCTGCGGCTGCTGCCCGCGCCGGTCAGCGAGCCGCCGTACGACGACGAGCTGGGGCTGCCGGTGTGCGTCCTGGAGCCGCTCGTCCTGCCGCCGCTGCGCCTGGTGCCGCCACCGGCCGACGACGACGCCCTCCCGGCCCGGGCGCCGATCGACGACCTGCCCTCGCCTGGCCCGTTCGCGCGCGCACTCGTGCAGCGCCTGCTCGAGGTGCTGGCCGGGGTGCGCCCGGTCGCACAGCTGCAGCGCGACGTGAGCTTCGAGCTCTACCAGGTCCTCGAGCAGACGGTGATCGCCCGACCGAGGGCCACCGGTCTGCGGCCGCCCAGCCGGGCGGTCCGCAGCCTGCACGTGCAGCCGCGATCCGACGGCGTGGCGGAGGTGTGCGCCACCGTGCAGCGCGGTCCGCGCGCCGCGGCGCTGGCCCTGCGTCTGGAGGGCGCGGGCACGGGCTGGCGCTGCACCGACCTGGCCGGGCTCTGATCCGACCTGTCCCGCTGACCCTGTCCGGTCGGCCGTCAGCGGTTGCGCGGGTCTCCGTGGCAGCGCTTGTACTTGCGGCCGGAGCCGCAGGGGCAGGGCGCGTTGCGCGCCGTCTCGTCGCTGACAGCCTGCCCCGGGCGAGGACCCTCCCCGACGCTGGTGCGCGAGGACGGGCCGGTGCTGGAGGTGACCGTCGCCCCGCCGTCGACCGCCGGCGCGGTGTACTGCAGGCGGGACGGGCGGTCCGGCCGGCCAAAGCCCTCCGGCAGGGTCCCCCCGGACGCTGCGGGCTCCGGCTCCTGAGCCCGTGCCGGGCGCTCCTGCTCGACCACCAGGCTCTGCTCGGACACGAACGCGGCCGGCGCCTCCGAGGGCACGGGCTCGGCGGCGACCCCCGCGGCCGGCGCGAGCGTGCGGGCCGGCGCCCGGACCGCGGGTTCGAAGCCCGGCAGCCCGTCCTCACCCTGCTCACCGCTGCCCTCGGCATCGCGGGAGCCGTCCTGGCCGAGGTGCTCGACCATGAGCTCACCGGACGTCTCGCCGGGCCCTGTGGCGACCAGGTCCTCCGAGGACGGCGCGGGTGGCTCGACCTGCACCTCGACGTTGAACACGAAGCCGACCGACTCCTCCTTGATCGCGTCCATCATCGCGGCGAACAGGTCGAAGCCCTCCCGCTGGTACTCCACCAGGGGGTCGCGCTGGCCCATTGCCCGCAGGCCGATTCCCTCCTGCAGGTAGTCCATCTCGTAGAGGTGCTCGCGCCACTTGCGGTCGGTCACGGACAGCAGCACCCGACGCTCCAGCTCGCGCAGCACCGGCTCATCGTCCGGGCCGACGCCGAGCTGCTCCTCGCGCCGCTCGTAGGCCGACTGGGCGTCGGCCTTGAGCTCCTCGGCCAGGAACTCCGAGGACAGCACGGAGCGGTCCTCGTCGACCTCCTCGAGCGGGATCCCGACGGGATAGAGCGTCCGCAGCGCCGACCAGAGCTGCTCGAGATCCCACTCCTCCGGGTATCCCTCGGCCGTCGCTGCCATGACGTAGCCGTCCACCACGTCATTGATCATGTGCTCGATCTGCTCGTGCAGGTCGGCGCCCCCGAGCACCTTGCGACGCTCCTCGTAGATCACGGTGCGCTGCCGGTTGAGCACCTCGTCGTACTTGAGGACGTTCTTGCGGATCTCGAAGTTCTGCTGCTCGACCTGGGTCTGCGCCGAGCGGATCGCCCGGGAGACCATCTTGGACTCGATGGGGACGTCCTCGGGGATGTTCAGCCGATCCATGATCGACTCCACCGCGCCGGCGTTGAACAGGCGCATCAGGTCGTCCCCGAGCGAGAGGTAGAAGCGTGAGAGCCCTGGGTCGCCCTGGCGCCCGGACCGCCCGCGCAGCTGGTTGTCGATCCGGCGGGACTCGTGCCGCTCGGTGCCGAGGACGTAGAGGCCGCCGGAGTCGACGACCTCCTCGTGCTCGACCTGCACCGACTCCTCGGCACGGTGCAGCGCGTCGGGCCACGCCTGCTCGTAGTCCTCACGCGTGTCGACCGGAGACAGGCCGCGGGCGCGCAGCTCGGCTGCCGCGATGAACTCCGGGTTACCGCCCAGCATGATGTCCGTGCCACGGCCGGCCATGTTGGTGGCCACGGTGACCGCGCCCTTGCGGCCGGCCTGCGCCACGATGGTGGCCTCGCGGTCGTGCTGCTTGGCGTTGAGGACCTCGTGCGGGATCCCGCGCTTGCGCAGCAGCTGGGAGAGGTACTCCGACTTCTCCACCGAGATGGTGCCGACCAGCACCGGCTGGCCCTGCTCGTGCTTGTCGGCGATGTCGTCGACCACCGCGTCGTACTTGGCAGCCTCGCTCTTGTAGACGACGTCGGGCTCGTCGAGCCGCCTCGGGTCCTTGTTGGTCGGGATCTCGACCACGCCGAGCTTGTAGGTCTGGGAGAACTCGGCCGCCTCGGTGGAGGCCGTGCCGGTCATGCCTCCGAGCTTGCCGTACAGCCGGAAGTAGTTCTGCAGGGTGATCGTGGCCAGGGTCTGGTTCTCGTCCTTGATCACGACCCCTTCCTTGGCCTCGATCGCCTGGTGCATGCCCTCGTTGTAGCGGCGGCCGGCGAGCACGCGCCCGGTGTGCTCGTCGACGATGAGCACCTCGCCGTCGATGACGACGTACTCCTTGTCGTTCTTGTAAAGCTCCCGCGCCTTGAGGGCGTTGTTGAGGTAGCCGACGAGCGGGGTGTTGACCGCCTCGTAGAGGTTGTCGATGCCGAGCTGGTCTTCGACCTTCTCCACGCCGGACTCGGTGACGCCGACGGTGCGCTTCTTCTCGTCGACCTCGTAGTCGACGTCGCGGACGAGCCGCGGCACGATCCGTGCGAACTCCTGGTACCACCGGGTCGCCTGGTCGGCGGGGCCGCTGATGATGAGCGGGGTGCGGGCCTCGTCGATGAGGATCGAGTCGACCTCGTCGACGATCCCGAAGTGGTGGCCGCGCTGCACGAGCTCCTCCCTGGACCAGGCCATGTTGTCGCGCAGGTAGTCGAAACCGAACTCGTTGTTGGTGCCGTAGGTGATGTCGCAGGCGTACATCGGGCGGCGCTGCTCGGGGCTCTCGTTGGCGAGGATGACGCCGACCTCGAGGCCCAGGAAGCGGTGCACGCGGCCCATCCACTCCGCGTCGCGCCGGGCCAGGTAGTCGTTGACGGTGACGACGTGCACGCCGTTGCCCTCGAGGGCATTGAGGTAAGCCGGCAGGACGCAGGTGAGCGTCTTGCCCTCGCCGGTGCGCATCTCGGCGATGTTGCCCAGGTGCAGCGCGGCACCTCCCATCACCTGCACGTCGAAGTGCCGCTGCCCGAGGGTGCGCCGGGCCGCCTCACGGGCGACCGCGAACGCCTCCACGAGCAGGTCGTCGACGGTCTCCCCGTCGGCCAGCCGCTGGCGGAACACGTCGGTCTCCGCCCGCAGCTCGGCGTCGGTGAGCGCGACCATGTCGTCCTCGACCGCGTTGACCGCGTCGGCGATGGCCTTGAGCCGGCGCAGGGTCTTGCCCTCACCGGCGCGGAGCATCTTCTGCAGGACCACGCGTGCGACTCCCTCGACGAGTGCCACGCCCCCGGGGTCCGGGCGCGCAGCGGTACGACGGGACGCGCCCGCCACCCGCATCGTAGGCCGAGCAGACGGACCGCCCCTGCCGTCAACGCTCCCGCGGCCCGGGCTGTGCCCCGCGCCCGGCCGCGGGAGCTGCCGAGCGGCAGCGCACCTGCAGGCGCATCTGCAGGCCGTCGAGGATGAGGCAGAGCCCCTCCTCGAAGCGGTCGTCGTCGTCACCCATCGTCCGCCCGGCCGCCGCCACCGTCGGGTAGTGCTCGGCCCAGCCGGCCGCGGTCGTGCGCGGTGGCGGGCGGGCGATGTTCGACTGCGTCTCGAGGGCGTCTCCGAGGATGTACGACCCGACCGCGGTGAGGATGCGCACCGCCTCACCCGGCTGCAGGCCGGCGTCGACCAGGACCACCAGCATCCGCTCGATGGTGGGCAGCGCGGCCTCGGTCGGCCGGTTGCCCGCGACGACCTGGGCACTGTCGCGGTGCGCGAGCAGAGCCGCCCGCTGCGCCCGGGACCGCTGGCCGAGCCACTCCCACACGGGCTGCCCGTGCGCCGGCTCCGCGCTCCCCGGCGCCTGGTCGTCGGCCGCGATGACGCGGTCGGCGACCAGGTCCAGCAGGTGCCGCTTGTCGCGCACGTGCCAGTACAGGGTCGGTGCGCTGACCCCCAGGCGAGCAGCGACCCCTCGCAGCGTCAGGCCGGCCAGGCCGCTCTCGTCGAGCAGCTCGACGGCGGCCCGAACGACGTCGTCCTGGGTCACCGCCACGCTTGACACTCTAACGGTGTTCGAGCATCATCGCCGGCATGGCTCTAACAGCGTTCGAGAGATCGCCTGCGGCGGCCGCCGGGACCGGTCGGGAGGCGTCCATCGAGGCCACCGGGCTGACCAAGTCCTACGGCACGGTCGAGGCGGTGCGCGGCATCGACCTGCAGGTGGCGGCCGGCGAGCTGTTCGGCTTCCTCGGGCCCAACGGCGCCGGCAAGTCCACCACCATCAAGATCTTGTGCACGCTGCTCCGGCCGACCGCGGGCAGCGCCCGGGTCGCCGGGTTCGACGTCGTCCGGGAGCGCGACGAGGTCAGGCGGCACATCGGCCTGGTCTTCCAGGAGACGACGCTCGACGACTACCTCACCGCCGAGCAGAACCTGCGCTTTCACGCCGACATCTACGGGATGGCGCGCACCGGCGTCGGTTCGCGGATCGACGCCGTGCTCGAGCTCGTCGGACTGGCCGAGCGACGGGCCTCGGTGGTGCGCACGTTCTCCGGGGGAATGAAGCGCCGGCTGGAGATCGCCCGCGGCCTGCTGCACTCCCCGCGGGTGCTGTTCCTGGACGAGCCGACGATCGGGCTGGACCCGGAGTCCCGGGCCACGCTGTGGCGCTACGTCGACGAGCTGCGCGCGGCTGAGGACATCACCGTCTTCCTCACTACCCACTACATGGACGAGGCCGAGCGCTGCGACCGCATCGCCATCATCGACGAGGGCCAGGTGGGCGCCCTGGACACACCCGCCGCGCTGAAGGGCAGCGTCGGCCATGACCGGGTGCGGCTGCAGACCAGCGACGACGCTGCCGCCGAGGTGCTCGTCCGTGACCGGCTCGGCGTGGACACGATCCGCCAGGACGGCAGCCTGGTCGTGCTCGTGCCCGACGGGGAGCAGTTCGTGCCGCACCTGTTCGAGATCGGCCTGCCCGAGGCGGACGTGACGATCCGGTCCGTGAGCGTCGCCAGGCCCAACCTCGACGACGTCTTCCTCGCCTACACCGGCAGTCGGCTGCAGGACCGGCAGGCGGCCGCGGCCAGGCCCGGCCAAGGAGGTCCTCGATGAGCACGTCGGTCACCGCCCTCGGCGCCCCCTCACGGGTGGTTCCGGTCCAGGTCGCCGGACGCGGGCTGCGCCACGAGGCCCGGGCCGTCCGCGTCGTGTGGCAGCGCGACCTGCTGCGCTTCCGCACCGACCGCAGCCGACTGGTGTCGTCCCTGGTGCAGCCGCTGCTGTTCCTGTTCGTGCTCGGCAAGGGACTCGGAGCCAGCGTCGGCACCGGCAGCGGCAGCGGCAGCGGCAGCTACTCGACGTTCCTGTTCCCCGGAGTGCTCGCCACCAGCGTCATGTTCACGGCGGTGTTCTCGGCGATCTCCATCGTCTGGGACCGGGAGGCGGGCTTCCTGCGCGAGATGCTGGTCGCGCCGGTCAGCCGCAACAGCATCGTGCTCGGCAAGTGCCTGGGCGGAGCGACCGTCGCGACCCTGCAGGCGGTGGTCCTGCTGGCACTCGCCGGACTGGTGGGAGTGCCCTACCAGCCGGTGCTGCTCATCGGGGCGATGGCGCTGCTGTTCCTGGTCGCGTTCACGATCACGGCGTTCGGCCTGGTCCTCGCGGTGCGGGTGCAGCAGATCCAGACCGTGATGCCGCGGGTGCAGCTGCTGCTCGCTCCGCTCATGTTCCTGTCCGGGGCCTTCTTCCCCATCAGCCGCGCCCTGCCCGGCTGGCTGCACCTGCTGGCGTTGCTCAACCCCCTGACGTACGGCGTGGACGCCATCCGCAGGCTGGTCTTCCACTACCTCCCGGCGCAGGGCGCCCCGGGCAGCCTGACGGTCGGGCTGAGCTGGGCCGGCTGGGCAGTCCCGGTGTGGCTGGACGTCGTGATCGTCCTGGGCACCGGCGGCCTCCTGCTGGCAGTGGCGTGCCTGCTGTTCTCGCGCACCGACTGAGGGCGCACGCGCAGGCGCCTGTCCGCCGTACCGAAATCGGCTGGGACCAGGGCGCTCCGACCGGTTGGATGGGGCGATGGAGCCCGTCGAGATCAGTGCCGGCCGCCTGCACCTGCGACCCTTCGGGGCCGCGGACGTGGCCGACCTGGTCCGGATCTGCGGCGACCCGGAGATCCCGCGCTGGACGACGCTGCCGACGCCGTACACCGATCTGGACGGCGTCACCTGGACGACCGAGGTCGCCCCAGGGATGTGGGAATCTGGGTCGGGCGCACCCTTTGCGGTCGTCGACGACCGGTCGGGTGCCCTGCTCGGGTCGGCGGGGCTGCACGGCATCGCCGACGGCTCAGCGGAGGTCGGCTACTGGTGCGCCGCCGACGCGCGGGGGCAAGGGGTGACCTCGGACGCGGTCGCCGCGGTGTGCCGCTGGGGCTTCGCCTCACTGGGCCTGCGGCACATCGGCTGGGTCGCCGGTGTCGGCAACTGGGGGTCGCGGCGGGTGGCCGAGCGCAACGGCTTCACGTTCGAAGGGACGCTGCGGCGCGGCATGGCCCAGCGCGGCGTGCTGGTGGACTGCTGGACCGGCAGCCGCCTGGCCGAGGACCCAGAGGTGGACACCCGCCGGCTGCCACCGTACGTCCCGCTGACCGACGGGGTCGTGACCCTGCGGCGCTGGCAGGAGGACGACGCGCCACAGATCGTGCGCGGGTACGACGATCTCGAGCGGGCGCGCTGGCTGCCCGGACCGACGCCGTACACGCTGGCCGACGCGCACTCCTACCTCGCGAGCGTCGCCGCCGAGCCCTTCGACGGCACCGGGCTTGCGTTGGCGGTGGTGGACCCCGACGACGCGGTGCTGGGCGCCGTCCACCTGCACCTGAGGCAGCGTGAGCACGGCATCGGCGAGATCGGCTACTGGACGGCGCCGGCGGCCAGGGGTCGGGGGACGGCCTCGCGGGCGACGCGGCTGCTGAGCGGCTGGGCCCTGGCGGCGCTGGGCCTGAACCGCGTGGAGCTGCTCGCCGCAACCGGCAACATCGCCTCGCAACGGGCCGCGGAGAAGGCCGGCTTCCTGCGTGAAGGGGTGCGGCGGGCCGCGCGGCCGGACCCGGTCACCGGCCGGCCGCGGGACATGGCGGTGTTCGCCCTGCTCGGACAGGACCCCAGCAAGGTCATCGTGTCCGGCAGCGGCAGCGGTCGAGCGGGCGGCGGGACACGATGACCTTCAGGTGCGCGCAGCGGGATGCAGCCAGGCTCACGTGATCTCGAGCAGCTTCTCCCGCACGGCGTAGACGACCGCCTCCATGCGCGAGTGCAGCTGCAGCTTCTCCAGGATGTTGCGGATGTGGTTCTTCACGGTGTTCTCGCTGATGTTGAGCTGCAGGGCGACGTCGCGGTTGCCCAGGCCCTTGGCGACCAGCTTGAGCACGTCCATCTCCCGGTCGGTGAGCCGCGGCGTCGGCACCTGCTGGCGGTCGTTGGCCTTCTTGCTCATCGACGTGAACTCGGTCAGCAGCTTGGACGCCATCGAGGGGCTGATCAGCGACTGCCCGCCGTGGACGGCACGGATCGCGCTCGCGACCTCCTCGATCGAGATCTCCTTGAGCAGGTAGCCCGTCGCGCCGGCCTTGATCGCGTCGTAGAGGTCGGCCTCCTCGTCCGAGATCGTCAGCATGATGATCTTGGCGGAGGGGATCAGCTCGTGGATCGAGGTGCACGCGTCGATGCCGCCGCGGCGCGGCATCCGCACGTCCATCAAGACGATGTCGGGCACGTTGTCGACGGCGCTGGAGACCGCCTCCGCGCCGTCGCCGGCCTCGCCGACGACCTCGATGTCGGGCTCCTGCTCGAGCACCATCTGCAGGCCGCGACGGAACAGGGCGTGGTCGTCCACCACGAGCACCCGGATCGGCTCGACCGGCAGCTGGAGGCCGGCCTCGATCTGGTCGGACAACTCGAACTGGTCGGACAAGAGGCCTCCTCAGACCTGTGCCAGGGCTGGCTCGGCGCAACGCTGCGGGCCCCGGCGCCGGCCGGGACAGAGCATGGCATGCACACCGGACCGCCAGCGGACAGTGGATCTCCAGGCGTACGCCGGACCGCCGCCCCCACCGCGCCAGGGAGCGGTCAGGCCGGCGCCAGCCGCAGCACGCCGTAGTCGTAGCCGTGCCGGCGGTAGACGACGCTGGGCAGCCCCGTCTCGGCGCACGAGAACAGGAAGAAGTCGTGGCCGACGAGCTCCATCTCGTGCAGGGCGTCGGCGACGCTCATCGGCTGGGCGGTGTGGGTCTTGTCGCGCACGATGAGCAGCTCGGTGTCGTCCGCCGGCCGCTCGAGCACGGCGACCGCCTCGGCGGAATGCGCGCGCAGGTGCCCGTTGGAGCCGGGCAGGTCGCTCTGCCGGTCGTCGGCTGCCGCGTCGGTCGGCGCAGCAGGGGCCGGCCGGTCCTGCCCGTCGGTCGGCAGGGCGGCCGTCGCCTGGGCGACCGAGGGGGGGTTCTTGCTCCCGTGGTGCACGCGCCGCCGGTCGTGGGACTTGCGCAGCCGTGCCTCGAGCCTGAGCGTGGCCGCGTCGAGGGCGGCGTAGAAGGTCTCGGCGCAGGCCTCTGCCCGGATCACCGGCCCCTTGCTGTGCACCGTGATCTCGACCCGCTGGCAGAGGGCGGACTGGCGCGGGTTCTTCTCGTGGGACAGCTCCACGTCGAGACGGAAGACGCGGCCGTCGAGTCGTTCGGACGGGCGGAGCTTGTCCGAGACGTGCTGCCGGAAGTGCTCCGGGACCTCGACACTGCGGCCCTTGACGACGATGTCCACGCTGGCTCCTGTTGACGAGTCGAGACCGGCACGCGCCGCGGTGCGGCAGGGCGGGTGACTGTCTCCTCAGCTCGTCGGTGCACCGGTCGCCCACCGGTGGCAGCCGGTGTGGCCTCGCACGCTAGACCTGCCCGCGGCGGCAGCGCCAGGGGCCGCCACCCGCTCTCACCTGGTCGCCCGGCCGGTCCCGGGCCGTCCCGCGGCCACTCCCTGCGGCAGCCGCCGCTGGGTGGCGGCCACGACCGCGGCCCCGCGGACGAGGGCGCCTCCCGCCCGCAGCGCACGCGCCGCCTCGGCCAGCGTCGCACCGGTGGTCACCACGTCGTCCACCAGGACGACGGCCCGCCCGCACGGTGCGCCGCGGGCGACGAGCGCACCGCGCAGGTTGGCGGCGCGGGCCGCCGAGCAGAGCCCGGCCTGGTCGGCCGTGGCCCGGGCGGGGGCGAGCAGCACCCGGGCCCGGGCCGGCGCCCCGGCGGCGCCCAACGACCGCGCCGCGGCCCGGGCCAGGCGCAGCGCGTGGTCCTGGCCGCGGACCCGGACCGCGGCAGCCGACGACGGGACGGGCACGAGCACGACGGGGCCGGGCGGCAGGTCCAGCGCGAGCACGGCCCGGGCGAGCGCCGCACCGAGCGGACCGGCCAGGGCGAGGCGGCCGTGCTCCTTGTGGGCCAGCAGCACCGAGCGGGCAACGCCGTCGTAGTGCGCCGCCGCCGCCAGTCGCGGCAGCCCGGCCGGGCGCGGCCGCGGGTCGTGCAGATGCCCGGCCGCCGGCGTCAGCACCTCGGTGCAGGCGGCGCACAGCTCCTCCCCCGGCGCTCGGCAGCCGGCGCACCGCCGCGGCAGCACGAGGTCGAGCAGGGCCACGCCCCAGGGACCGACGACGGGGACCGGCACCGGCCGAGCCTGCCTGCCGTCGTACGCCGGGGGAAGGCAGCTGAGGTGGGCTGTGGACGGCGCCCGGCGGACCGGGTCAGCCGGGGTAGGACGGCGCCGAGCCCTGCCCGCGAGGCTGGAAGAAGCTGCCGTCGTCCCGGAAGATCCGCTGCACCCCGCGTTCCTCGGTCGCGATGGTCAGCGGGCGCTCGGGAGCGGCAGCCAGCGCGGTCGGGACGCCGACCAGACCGGCCCGGGCGACCGGCGCCACCACGGAGCCGTCCACCGCGACGCGCACGGGCAGTGGGCTCTGCCGACCGGCCCGGGCGAGGACGACCAGCTGGGTGCCGCTCTCCCACGCGACGTCACGCACGCCGGACAGCGAGCCGGCGATGCGGTGCAGCTGGACCAGCCGCACCCCGGTCGGGCCGCGCTCGACGAGCCCGACGTAGAGCCGCTGGCCGCTGGCCAGGGCGACCCTGACGCCGTCACGGGAGACCCGCAGCGCCGTGGCCACGGCCGGGACCTCCGGTCCTTCGAGCGGCACGACGGTCAGGCGCCGCGACGCGTCACCCCGCACCAGGACCGGGAGCCCCGCCCGCAGCAGCCACAGGCCGTCCTCGGCGTCGCCCCACGTCGGGGAGCTCAGTCGCGGGGCGCGGGCGCGGACCGGGTAGGGGCCGCCACTGGGGCCGGTGCGCACCTCCACACCCGCGGCGGTGTCGGTGAGCAGCGCGACCTGCCCGCCGGACGTGGACACGGCGGCGGCGTCGACGGGGACGCTGGCGTCGAGTGCGTTGGCCCGCGGCGGCGTGTCCAGGCTCTGCAAGGAGCGGTCACTGACGTAGTACGCCGGCACCTGCGGCGCCAGCCCGTCCGGGTCGAACTCCCCCCAGTCGCTGCGCTGCTGCAGCTCGGCCCGCCCCGGCACCGCGAGCGGGCGACCGCCGGCCCGCAGGTCCAGCCGCTGGAACTCCGGGCCGGCGGCGCGCAGGGTCCACACCAGCTGGGCGCTGAGCCGGGCCCGCCCCAGGTCGTCGAGCCGCTGCGCGCCGCCGGTGAGGTCGACGGTCGCGGTGCCTCCCCTCAGCGTCACCGGCCCGCGGAGGCCGGTGCCGGTCGGCACCGCCGTCTGCACCTGCCCGGCCAGCGCGCCGGAGGGCCCGCGCAGCAGCCGGACCACGAGCTCCTGGGCCAGCGGGGCCGTGGCGGGCAGGAAGACCCGGTCGGCCACCAGGTGCGGACTCGTGCCGCTGGACTGCCCCTCCGGCCGCGCGACGTAGTACACCTCCGTCGGGCGTACGGCGCGATCGCGGTCGGCCGGCGTGAGCCGCAGCCCCTGCGGCACGCCCGTCAGCACGGTGCTCCGGCCCTGCACGGCCAGCCGGTAGGTCTCCCGCAGTGCGTGGCCGGTGTCGTCGTACGCGCCGTCGGAGCCCACGCTGCCAGTGACGCGGGCGGACACGACGACGGTGAGCGGGTCCTCGGGGGCGCTCGTCACGCTCAGCGTCTGCGGGTCATAGATCTCCAGCCCTGCCTCGTCGTCCCACCGCGTGCCGGCCGCGAGGAACTGCCGGGCGATGGCGTGCCGGCCCTCGGGGGCGCTCTGCGCGCCGAGGAAGCCCTCGACGACATCCACGGGTCCGGCTCCAGGGCGCGGACCGGGCGGCAGGACGATCACGTCGCCCGGCCGCTGCGGGTCCTCGGCCCGGACCGGTCCGGGCACCTGCACGCCTGACGGCGCCCGAAGGCCGCAGCCGGCCAGCAGCAGCGCCAGGAGCAGGAGCCGCAGCAGCGGCCACCTGGGCCCCGGCCGGCGGCGGCGGCCGGTCACCGGGCCGCCTCCGGGACAGGGTCCGCCGGAACCAGGTCCAGCGGGCTCGCCGTCAGTGGACCGTGGACCTGGCGGGGCAGCGTCATCCGGAAGACCGCTCCCCGTCCCGGCGCGCCCCACGCCTGCAGCCAGCCGCCGTGCAACCGGACGTCCTCCAGCGCGATCGCCAGCCCCAGGCCGGTGCCGCCGGTGCTGCGGGCCCGGGACGGGTCGCCCCGCCAGAACCGGGTGAAGACCAGGCCCGTCTCGCCCGGCGCAAGGCCGACGCCGTGGTCGCGGACCACGACTGCCGCGGCGTCCGGGCCGGAGGCCAGCCGCACCTCGACCGGCCGTCCCTCGCCGTGCTCCAGCGCGTTGACGACCAGGTTGCGCAGCACCCGTTCGACCCGCACGTGGTCGAGCTCCACGAGGACCGGGCCGGTCGGCAGCCCCTGCAGGTCGAGCGGCGTGCCGCTGGCGTCGGCGAGTCCCTGCACCTGCTCGACCGCCCGGCGCACGACCGCGACGAGGTCGGTGGGCTCCGCCTCCAGGGCGGCCGCACCGGCGTCGTACCGGCTGATCTCGAGCAGGTCCACCAGCAGTCCCTCGAAGCGGTCCAGCTCGTTGCGCAGCAGCTCGGCCGAGCGGGCCACCATCGGCGCGAACTGGCCCCGCCCGTCGTAGAGCACGTCGGCGGCCATCCGCACAGTGGTCAGCGGGGTGCGCAGCTCGTGAGAGACGTCGGACACGAACCGCCGCTGCACGCGGGACAGGTCCTCCAGCTGGCGGATCTGGCGCTGCAGTGCCTCGGCCATCGTGTTGAAGTTCTGCCCCAGGGTGGCGATCTCGTCCTCGCCCCGCACGAGCATCCGCTCCTCGAGCCGCCCGGCGGTGAGCCGCTCGGCGGTCCGGGCTGCCAGGCGCACCGGCAGCACGACCTGACGGGCGACGAGCCCGGCGATGAGCGCGAGCAGCAGCACCAGCAGCAGCCCGGCGACCGCGGCGGTCCGGCGTACCAGACCGAGGGTCTGCTCCTCGGCGGTCAGCGGAAACAGGTGGAACAGCTCGTAGGGCTCCAGCGACGAGCTGGTGGTCAGCACCGCGCCGACGACCAGTCCCCGGGTGCGGCCGCGCGGGCCCGGCACCTCGGCGAAGACGTAGGCCGTCGGCGCCGTGCGCAGCCGCTGCGCGAGGGCGGGCGGCACGTCGCCCGGTGCGGCCCCGGGAGAGGCGAAGGTCTTGGCGGTCTGCGGCCCGACCAGCACGACGTCGTAGAGGTCTCCCGTCGCGCCGCGGTCGGACAGGTCCTGCGCGACCCGCTGCAGCGACGCCTCCAGCCCGCTCTGCGACGTGCCGCCGGGCGACTCCAGGGTGGCATCGACCTGAGCCCGCGCCTGCAGCAGGCCGGACTGCGCCTCGCTCAGCGAGGAGCGGGTCTTGGCGTCGACGAGCCCGCGGCCTACCTGGTCGAGCAGCAAGGAGGCCAGCAGCAGCACGACCAGCCCGCTCGCCAGCAGGGTCGTGGCGACGACCCGGGTCTGCAGGGAGCGGCGCCAGCGGCGACGGACCAGCCCCGGCCGGCTCAGCACGCGGCGGCGCAGCGCAGCCGAACGGGACGTTGCGGCGGTCCCCGGGGCGGTCGGAGACGTTGTTGCCGGAGACGCCGTGGCCCGAGACGTCGGGGCGCTCAGAGCGGCCCCGCCTTGTAGCCCACGCCTCGCACCGTGACCACGACCTCGGGCCGCTCAGGGTCGCGCTCGACCTTGGCCCGCAGCCGCTGGACGTGCACGTTGACCAGCCTGGTGTCGGCCGCGTGCCGGTAGTGCCACACCTGCTCCAGCAGCACCTCCCGGGTGAAGACCGAGCGCGGCGTGCGGGCCAGCGCGACCAGCAGGTCGAACTCCAGCGGGGTGAGCTGCAGGGCCTGACCCCCCCGGGTGACGCGGTGGCCCTGGACGTCGATGACCACCGGGTCCTCGGTCGGCCCGATGGTGAGCTCGGCGGGGCCGCTCTCGTCACGGGCCCGCAGCCGCGCCCGCACCCGTGCCATCAGCTCCTTGGGCTTGAAGGGCTTGACGATGTAGTCGTCGGCGCCGCTCTCCAGGCCCAGCACGACGTCGCTGGTGTCGCTCTTGGCGGTGAGCATCACGATCGGGACGCCGCTCTCGGCCCGGATCTGGCGGCACACCTCGATGCCGTCGGTGCCCGGCAGCATCAGGTCGAGGAGCACCAGGTCGGGGTGCTCGCGCCGGAACACCGCGAGGGCCGCGTCGCCGTCGGTCACGAAGAAGGGCTGGTAGCCCTCGCTGCCCAGGACGATGCCGAGCATCTCCGCCAGGGCCGGGTCGTCGTCGACAACGAGCACCCGGCAGCGCGGACTCGGCCCGGTCATGCGCGCATCGTCCCACTTCACGCGCGGGAGCGGCCACTTCACGCGCCGGAGCGGCCCCGGCCCGACATCTGGGCGTGCCACGATGCCGCGCACAGCGACGTCACCACGGGAGCACCAGTGAGCGAGCAGACCGACGGCTGGGCCGCCCCTGGCGAGCGGACCCCCGTCGTGAGCGGTCAGGACCTGACCGCGCAGCCGCCCGGCCCCCCGCCCGGCCCGGCGCCCGGCTCCCCCTCCGGCCCCCCGCCGGGTTACGGGCCGCCCGGTTACGGGCCGCCCGGTTACGGGTCGGCGCCCGGCTCCGGCCCGGCGGCCGGGCCGGCGCCCGGCTCCTGGCAGCCGCCGCCCGGCTGGGGCGGCCCGGGGTTCTCGGGCGGGGCGGGGTCGTGGGGCGGGGCGGGGTCGTGGGGCGGGGCGCCGACGGCCCCCAAGCCGGGGGTGGTACCGCTGCGGCCGCTGGGGCTCGGCGAGGTGCTGGACGGCGCCGTGAGCGTCATCCGCCGCTACCCGCGCCCGACCCTCGGGCTGTCGGCGGTCATCGCCGTCGTCGCGACCGTGGCCAACGTCCTGCTCCTGCTGGTGGCCTTCCGACCGCTGGCCGACCTGCAGAGCCTGCAGGGCAGCGGCACGGGCAGCGACGGCTTCGACGCGCAGGTGGGGGGTGCCCTCGCCGGCAGCGGCGCCGGCCTGATCGTGACGGCGATCGCGACGATCCTGCTGACCGGCGTCCTGACAGCCGTCGTCGGCCGGGCCGTGCTGGGCCAGCCGATGACCTTCGCGGAGGCGTGGCGGCAGGTCCGCCCGCTGCTGCTGCGCCTGGTCGGCCTGTCCCTGCTGGTCAACCTGATCGTCCTCGTCGTCCTCCTCGTCGGCATCGGTGCGGCCGCCGGGCTGATCGCCGCCTTCGGGACGGCCGGTGGCATCGTCGGCGTCCCCGTCGCCCTGGCCTGCGCCGCAGCAGCGGTCTACCTCTACATCCGGCTCTCCCTCGCGCCGGCGGTCCTGGTGCTCGAGCGCGCCGGCGTACGCCAGAGCATGCGCCGGTCGGCGGCGCTGGTGCACCGCTCGTGGTGGCGGGTGCTGGGCATCCTGCTGCTCGGCGCGGTCATCGCCTACTTCGTCACCCAGGTCATCCAGATCCCGTTCGTGGTGGTCGGGACGGTCGCCGGCTTCAAGAACCTGCAGGCCGGCAGGTTCAGCGGGCTGTCGACCCTGCTGGTCGCCACGCAGGTCGGTGCCGGCCTCGCCCAGACCCTCGTGCGCCCTTTCAGCACCGGCGTCCGCTCCCTGGTGTACGTCGACCGGCGGATGCGGGCAGAGGGCCTGGATGTCTCCCTGCAGGCACGCGTCGCCGACGGGGCGCCCGGGGCGTGACGCCGCTGACGGCCCCGGGTCTGCTCCTGCGGCTCGGGGCGATCGACCCGCCGGGTCGCCAGGAGGCACACGACGCCGCCGTGCGCGAGCTGGCCCGGGCGCAGTACGCCGCCGCCCGTCCGCCGCTGCTGACCCGCCTGCTCGGTCGGCTGGTCCGCGAGCTCGGCAACCTGCTTGACCGGGCCTCCGGGCGGCTGCCGGGCGGCCGGGTGGGACTGCTCGTCCTGCTGGCCGTCGTGACGGCCCTCGTGGTCCTCGTCCTCGTCCGGCTGCGTCCCTCCGTCGCCCGGCGACGACGCGGCCAGGCGCTGTTCGACGGCGGTCAGGTGCTCACCGCTGCCCAGCACCGCGAGCTGGCCGAGACGGCCGCCACGCAGGGCCGCTTCGCCGACGCCGTCCGGGAGCGGCTGCGGGCGGTGGTGCGCGAGCTGGAGGCCCGCGGGGTGCTCGACCCGCGCCCCGGTCGGACCGCCGGGGAGGTGGCACGGGACGGCGGCGCCGCGGTGCCCGCGATCAGCGCCGACCTGCGCCGTGGCGCCACCACCTTCGACGAGGTCTGGTACGGCGGCCGCGCCGCGGACGCTGCGTCGTACGCCGTCCTCGTCGAGGTGGACGCCGGCGTCACCGGGGCTCGACTGGCCGTCGCGTGAGCCAGCTCGCGCCGGAGCGGAGCGCGCCGCCCGAGGCCGGGACGGCGACCGGTCCGACCGCGCGAGGTGTCTGGCGGCAGGGCCGTGGACCGCTGCTCGCGGTGGGCCTGCTCGTCCTGGCCGCGGTCCTGGTCGCGGTGCTCAGCGCCGGGCGGTCCGGGCTGCTCGACCCGGACGGCTACGACCCGTCCGGCGCCCATGCGGCCGCGACGCTGCTGCGCGATCGCGGCCTGCCGGTGCAGCGCGTCGTCTCGGTGGCCGACGCCGTGCGGGGGGCCGGGCCGGGCACGACGGTGTTCGTCCCGGTGCCCGGCCTGCTCGGGCCCGACGAGGTGCAGCAGCTCGCCGACCTGCCGGGTGAGCTCGTGCTCGTCGGGGCCGGTGACGCGCAGCTGACGGCGCTCGGCGCGGGGGCCAACGCGAGCAGCCGGCCGGCGGTGGAGCGGCGGCAGCCGGCCTGCGACCTGCCGGTGGCGACGCGGGCCGGCGACGTCGTGCTCGGCGGGGTCGGCTACGTCCCGACCGGCGCCGCCCGCTCCACCGGCTGCTACGCGGTCGGCGGCCGGGCGACGCTGCTGCGCCTGCCGGACGAGCGGCTGACGCTGGTCGGCTCCGGGCAGCTGTTCACCAACGACCGGCTGGACGAGGAGGGCGACGCGGCACTCGCCCTGGGGCTGCTGGGCACCGGCGACGAGGTGCGCTGGCTGGTCCCCGACCCGAACCGCGTCCCGCCCGGTGCGGATGGCCCGGCGGGCGTCGGCTCGCTCGTCGATCCCGCACTGCGCCGGGTGGTCGTGCAGCTGTTCGCCGCCCTCGCGGTCTTCGCGCTGTGGCGGGCCCGCCGGCTGGGGCGGGTGGTGCCCGAGCCGCTGCCGGTCGTGGTGCGCGCCGCGGAGACGGTGGAGGGCCGCAGCCGGCTCTACCGGGCCGCCGGGGCCCGAGAGCGGGCGGCCGGCGAGCTGCGCGCCGGCGCCCGCGACCGGCTCGTCCGACGGCTCGGGCTGCCACCCGACGCCGCCCCGCCGAGCGTGGTGCAGGGCGCGGCCGAGCGCGCCGGGCGGCCGGCCGCCGAGGTCGGTGCGCTCCTGTACGGTGCGGCTCCGGTCGACGACGCCGCCCTCGTGCGGCTCGCCGACGACCTCGACACGCTGACCCGGGAGGTGGCCGGCTCGTGACGGCACCCGCAGGACCGTCGCTCGCCAGCACCGACCCGGACCCGGACCCCGACGCCGCGCGGACGGCGCTAGTCGCACTGCGTCGCGAGGTCGGCAAGGCGGTCATCGGGCAGGACGCCGCCGTCACCGGCCTGGTGATCGCGCTGCTGTGCCGCGGTCACGTCCTGCTCGAGGGCGTCCCAGGCGTGGCCAAGACGCTGATCGTGCGGGCCCTCGCCGCGGCCCTGAGCCTGGACACCAAGCGGGTGCAGTTCACCCCCGACCTGATGCCCGGCGACATCACCGGCTCGCTGGTCTACGACAACCGGTCCTCCGCGTTCTCCTTCCGGGAGGGGCCGGTGTTCACCAACCTGCTGCTCGCCGACGAGATCAACCGCACGCCGCCCAAGACCCAGGCCTCTTTGCTGGAGGCGATGGAGGAGCGGCAGGTCTCGGTGGACGGCACCTCCCGACCGCTGCCCGACCCCTTCATCGTCTGCGCCACGCAGAACCCGGTCGAGTACGAAGGGACCTACCCGCTCCCCGAGGCGCAGCTGGACCGCTTCCTGCTCAAGCTGACCGTCCCGCTCCCGGAGCGGCAGGACGAGGTGGCGGTGCTCGCCGCTCACGACGCCGGCTTCGACCCCCGCGACCTCGCCGCCGCCGGCGTGCGGCCGGCCGCCGGCGCCGCCGAGCTGGCCGCGGGCCGGCTGGCGGTGCGCGGGGTGAAGGTCTCCCCCGAGGTGCTGGGCTACGTCGTCGACGTGTGCCGGGCCACCCGCACCTCCCCCTCGCTCGGCCTCGGGGCCTCGCCGCGGGGCGCCACGGCGCTGCTCGCCACGGCCAAGGCGTGGGCATGGCTGTCCGGCCGCGACTACCTCACCCCGGACGACGTCAAGGCCCTGGCCCGTCCGACCCTGCGGCACCGCGTGGCCCTGCGCCCGGAGGCCGAGCTCGAGGGCGTCACCGCCGACGGCGTCCTCGACGGGGTGCTCGCGTCGGTGCCCGTGCCCCGGTAGGGGCGCCCGCGTGGCTCTCACCGGCCGGGCCGTCCTGCTCGCGCTGCTCGGCGTCGTCCCCGTCGCCCTGCTCCCGTCGTACGCCACGGTGCTCGTCGTCCTGCTGGTGCTGGTGGTGCTCGTCGTCGTCGACGTGCTCGCTGCGCCGCCGGTCTCGGCCCTGCGGATGTCCCGGGCGGGCGCCACCGCCTGCCGCCTCGGCGACGCCGTGGAGGTCCAGCTGCTCGTCACCAACACCGCCGGGCGCCGGCTGCACGGCGTGCTGCGCGACGCCTGGGTCCCGTCGGCCGCCGCGTCCCCACGCGCCCAGCCCCTCGACGTGCCGGCCGGCGAGCGGCGGGTGCTGACCACCGGGCTGCGGCCGACCAGGCGCGGCGACCGCCGGCCCGACCGGGTCACGGTCCGCTCGGTCGGCCCGGTCGGCGTCGCCGCGCGGCAGGGCCGGCACGAGGTGCCCTGGCGGGTGCGGGTGCAGCCGCCGTTCACCTCCCGCCGGTTCCTGCCCGAGCGGCTCGCCCGGCTGCGCCAGCTCGACGGGCTGGTCGCCGCGCGGGTCCGCGGGCAGGGCACCGAGTTCGACTCGCTGCGCGACTACGTCGTCGGCGACGACGTGCGCTCGATCGACTGGCGGGCCACCGCCCGCCGGCAGGAGGTCGTCGTGCGCACCTGGCGGCCGGAGCGGGACCGCCGGGTCCTGCTCGTCGTCGACACCAGCCGTACGTCGGCGGGCCGCATCGGGGATGTGCCGCGCCTGGACGCCGCCCTCGACGCGGCGCTGCTGCTGGCGGCACTGGCGGCCCGGGCCGGCGACCGGGTCGACCTGCTCGCCCTGGACCGCCAGGTCCGCGCGGC
>JAABUT010000182.1_pt1 | contig 115236 bp, 144 predicted proteins | sample 5559281 | NCBI WGS metagenome assembly JAABUT01 (sample SAMN10711880, study PRJNA513359) | rock metagenome | isolation source: Antarctica rocks | place: Antarctica: Victoria Land, Ricker Hills nord | collected 2016-01-04 | reverse complement strand
TGCAGATGGAAAGCAGACTGGATATTAAGCATATATAGTACTTTGGATAAACTGCATAAAGGCTATGTTCAATTAGGTATAGTGCTGTGCCACGCGCTAACAACAATTACCCCAGATACCGTAGTATGTGGATTTAGGAAACCCCCGATTCGATCGACGGCAATATATTAGATTAGGTACGCCAATCATCGCTCCACTGTTCATTCAAGAGGCGGTATATCAGCAGATATAAGCTGAAGTTCGCCAGGCCATTGCGGAGCATGACCTTATGCCGCAATGAAGGGATGAAAGCCCTGAAGTGGAAGCAATTGCGACTTGAATATCCTCGCCTCGATTTGCCATCCCATCACTATTCACAATACCTCCGATATCCTTCTTGTTGAGCATTTGGATATTATACCATGGCTTTTGTCCTTCCTTATCGACCTTCCACAAGCGGCTCAATCACTGAGTTGGGTGACCTCTCGGACAAGGTCAAAAGTGCGCCCAACCCAACCCTTTGTGCGGCGTGAAGTAACTGTTGCATATTTTCGAAGGCAGCATAACTTGGGAGGGTTGCTATCACAGTGGAAACGAGGGCGCAGCACGAAGCAGCTGAACCCGTAGGATTGCAGTTTCAGCCTCGACATGGCACATCGCAAGTAGTGTTCGCGAAGAGGATCTTACCTACTTTATCTACTTACAATCCAACATTTTCCTTTCTTTAAGTCTCCACTGTGATTTTGGTTTCGATTTCAGAAAACGGCAGCGCATTTTCTTATTGGTTCTGAGATTATTATTGTCTTGAAAGGAGGAGTTGTAGGATAGCCTACATTTCTTCGTTCTCCGCTCGTAGCTCCCAATCGATTGGCAATAGACCTGACCCCATTGCTTGACACGATGATCGCTCTCATATATACCTTGTCTGCTCTACTTTGCCTGATCACCCATGCGGCAGCAATGGGACGCCGGCCCCGCTTCGAACCTCTCCCGATATGCCAGGACTGTGTTCCTCGCAAAGACATTTTGGCACCTGGCATTGGCTTCGACTTGACCAATTCTTATGCAACTGCTGCCATCCGCTATTACGATGGCTCGATGGAGAACCTGTGTAAGGTTGGTCCTATCTTCTTGTACGAGCGCGGGCGGGACAGTTGACAGCATGTTGACTAGGTCGACGCGGGCGATGCTTACAGGCAACTGATGATTCGCGCCTCGAAACCGTCATCTAGATCAGAGTGGTAAGCTTGTCAGTCCTTTTTGAGCTGGCTAGCATTTCGCATTGATGGCAAATTAGTGCTGAAGGCTATTGGGACGAGATTCGTTGTGGTGTGGCACGTGCAAAGCGGCGATGGAATAAGCTCTGCGGTCGTCCCTCTACACCTGAAGTCGGAACAATTGCGAAACTTGTCAAAAAGCTTCGCACCGCCGTGGACGAAAAACTCGAACACAATAGGACGAAGAAGGCGTCCTTACGATCCCCTATCTTCCCGGAGTTTCCTACGAGGATTTGGAGGACGTGATGGAATACACAGGTCTCACTATGCTTTCCACTCACAAGCACATCGGAGACAAGATTTCAGAGGTTAGCGCCGCCTTTGCAGGCTCAGGCTATGGTCTTTGCGAGCATTGCGACAACGTTGACGCCTGCGAAAATGAAGAGGCAGATATGCCTGTCTCTCACATCCTAGCCCTGAGCTTGAGCCAAACATCCTTCAGCGCAGCGTACACCTACATGCAAGCCGCCTACCGAAGCATACTCGAAAAGGAAACTACCCGCTTTGACCTAGGCCTACAGAATTTCCCAACAAACGGTAAAGATAGCCAGGAGGAGGAGGCGCTCTATTGGTCACGCATGCGCACGACAATCGTCGAGGTTGGTCGGACGTCACGCGGAATTCTCAGTACACTTCTAGTCCTGGGTGAGAATGCGGACAATCCAAGTTTCATCCGGACCGTCCAAGACGTTCTGCGAGAACTACTTCCAGATGCTTCTACACAGGATATCTCAAAGATGCTATTATCATGGAAATGGGATGGTGAGGCCGAGCCGCTCTACTTGGCCGCGAGAGGCGCTGCTGAACTCGCCAAACGCGCTCAAGAAGCCCCTGCAGGTTGCAAAGAGCCTGTTCACTGTGCGGAGAACCGCGCCCCAGCAAAGATCATCCTATCAAATCAAGTTTCGCTGAGCGAGGGGCGGCAGAGAGTGGAGCTTGAACTTTGATGATGGAATTCGTACTTGAGTCGGAAGATACACCAATAGCGATGTTCCACACTACCTACAGTACAAGTAAGGTAGTTATAATACTAGACGCTAAGCTCCTTTAGCAAGCGTTAGTACTTATCAGGCTCGGGTCATGCCCCATAAGGCTAGAGCGGTGCATTGCTAACGTTGGTGCATCGAGGGTTTAATACGAGTAGATTAGATCTTCTATTCCGTATGTAAAATCAAGGAGAACCGCATGCTCATCACTAAACCTATGAAGCTGAAGAACTGACTCATCTTATAGCTTAAGAATTAAAATAAACCTATCTCGTATGCTTGATAAAAGGAAGAACGTATTAAGAATTATAATTAAATGGCTCCCAAAATCAATTGCGGCATGGATATTCTCGCCTCCACTTGCCGTGCCATCACCCACGATTGACAACAGCTTCGATAATCTTTTCTGATTGGGTAACTGATGTTTAGATCATGGCTTCTGTACTGCCTTATCGACCTTCGACAAGTGGCTCCATCACTACCTCCAACCGGCGACCCTCATTGTCCTCCTTCCCGTCTTCACGAAACACCTCGAATCCGTCCACCCATAATGGCATGCCATCAGCAGCGCCTCCCATTCCGAACCGCCCTGGGTCGAAAAGTAGCTCGCGGACTCCCTCGACTCCTTCCTCCACACAGCCCGCCGCCAGAAGAGCGGATGCTTCACGGCGCACTGGTCGTTTGAAATCTCAGTACCCAGCAGATTCGACAGAACGTCATGTCGAGTATATACTCGTTGCATCGTTCCATGTCGATCGAGGTCCGATTATGGAACATCAGTACCCCGGGGCAATTAGTGGAGATGAGAACATGCTGGCGGAGCTGATGCTGCCGGACCAGGCGCACATGAGAAATGAAGATTGGACAATCTTCTTTCTACACAAGGACACCAGTGAAGATGACGAAAAGGCTGAACTAGCTGCAGAGAGGAAAGAGCAGAGAAGGAAGAAGAGAGAGGCTTCAGGAACGACTAGTGCGGAAGAATCACAAGGAAGCACTGAAAACAAGGAAGAGAGTAACACAGATACCGACGCAGAAAAAGACCATGATGAAGTGGAAGGTGGAGAAGGGCCGCCGTTGATATATGTATTAAATTTAGTAAACACAAAGCAAGATACAACAGCAAAAAGGTTCCAACCACTCCATCCGCTGTGCTGTAAACATTGTATCTAATTAGAACTCATGCAGAGGCGCGGTTGTCAAAGCTATGGCAATATGTACTCGACATTCATTTCTCCACATCTATAAGGTAACAACCACATGGTGTGTTTCACTACTCATAGAAGCTGACCCGACTCTCAGCCGTTATTACTATTGGCTCTTGAAGAGTATTTCAGATCACCATATCCAGAAACATTGGCATCGTTATATGATGCAGTGAATTCAATGGATCTCTCCCTAATGCCTCGGCTTTCTGTTCTCGAACGACATATACTTCAAGCTAGTGATACCAAAGATCTCTTCGTTGAGAAATTTGAGCAGATGATCCAGCAGCGTATGGCCAAAGAATCCAGATCCAATTCAATATCATCACCAGAGTCACCCTCCAAGCCAGGTCTCGACCTAACTCGACACGGACATGGACAACGGTATACTGTTCCCCGCGACACCCATGAATTCGAATCCAAAGTCATATACAACGGCATCCCTATCCCGATCAAAGTCCCCACCGGCATCTCCCCCGAAACCGTTGGCGACTTCTCTCTCATCAAACTCATCCAAGCCTTCTCCGCCCCCCACGCCTCTACCCCCCAACCCTTCATGCTGCACCCGCACCTCACCACCAGCGGCGCCTACACTCACCCCATCATTGTCCTTGTCAACGCCATGCTCACCCAAAAGCGCGTCATCTTCCTCGGCCACAACCGGCCCTCTGGCGAAGTCGCCGAAGCCGTTCTTGCGGCGTGCGCCCTTGCTTCAGGAGGTATCCTGAGGGGCTTCACCCGCCACGCCTTCCCTTACACCGACCTCACCAAAATCGACGACCTCCTCAACGTCCCCGGTTTTATCGCCGGCGTAACTAACCCCGCCTTCGCCAACCACCCGGAATGGTGGGATCTCCTCTGCGACGTTCCGACCGGCCGCATGAAAATCTCCAATCGCATCGATCCCGCTCCCATCACCGATGGCCTCATTTACTTCCAACAACAAAACCCCGCCCACGCCCCCCACAGCAATGGCGTCGGCTCTGGCTCCTCCAGCACCCCCTCCCTCTCCCTCCTCACCGATGCCACCGGCGACGCAGCCTTCATGGACGACCTCTTCCGCAGCATCGCCTCCCGCCACGGCGAATCCGCCATCCGCACCAAACTCCGTGACTACATCACCAAATTCACCCGCACCGCCGCCGCCTTTGAGGAATCCGTCTACGGCGCCTCGGCCCTCTACATCGGCGCCGCCGAAGCCGACGCCGGCGCCCACGGTGTCCATGGTCACGGCTATGTCTGGCCCGACGACCAGGCCCGCGGCAGGGAGCTTGGCGCAAACGTCTGGCGCATCGAAGGCTGGCGCAATACAAGGAGCTACTACGCGTTCATACAGGACCTTGCAGCGCTGTGGCTGCGCCGCCCAATCCGCAGCTTGGATCTCGCGCACCAGCACGACCGGCTGCGCTCGCTCAAGCTCTCGCACGGAGACAGCGGCGCCATCTACCTCGCGCTCTCATCAGCCATAACCTCCTACGACGACATCTGCCAGCTGCTAACCGTCACGCCCGAGAGCAACGCGGGCCTTTTCTACATCTCCCTCGGACTATTCCATCCCGATCCCAAGGTGAGAGATGCGACTGTGGAGCTGCTAGAACGGGTGAGTGGGCACGAGGCTGGGCGGCATCTTTGGGCGCAGCTGGGTCGGTTTGCGAAACTGGCGTTTTTTAGGGTCAAGAGGGATGGGGCCAAGGCGAGGTTGGAGGAGGCGGAGAGGGAGGTGGAGAGGGAGAAGGGGGCGGGGGGAATTGACGGGAGGGTGAGGGGGAGGGGGGTGGGGGGGAATAGTTGAGGGCTTGGAGGTGGAGGTGGCGGTTTGGGGGCGTTGGGAGGTGCGGGTTTTGCAGGGCGTCGAGGTATACCTTGGGAGGAAAGCGGGATCGCCGCTGTGCAGTATACATATTATATATACCATCATCGCTAAGGAGGATTTTGCCTACAGAGTATCCATCCAACCTCTGTGTCCCTTCTCAAAGAACTCTCGGGCATTACACGCAGCACCCAGCCTCCGTCCGTCTGCCGCCCTTGATGAATCCATCATCCAAAAAACGCCATCCATACCCCCATCCATCCCGCTATCCATCAAACCCCCCCCCCCCCCCCCCCCACCTCACTGAAAACTCACAGTACAGTAAGTAGCTACCTTACATAATTACACCCACCAGACACGAGCCCCTTCTGTGTAGATTGTAGAAGAAGACGGAAGAGACGCGAAGCGCTTCAAGGAACCCTCATACAGTAGCTCGACACGACGCGTGCAAAAACACGCAAATGCCGGAATGACGCGCACAGGGGGACAGCTAAAGGGGTCAAAATTCATCACGACTACATGTGTAGGAAAAGCAGTGGGATTTTCGGTCGATCGTTGGCTGAAGGTGTAGTAGACTGGGTCCACAGTTCCTTCTCGTTGCGGATCATAATCAGCTTTCTAAATGCGTACATCCCGAGTCCAGTATACGTCCCCTGTAAGTACTACCGCCACTGTATTCATCATACTTCGTGTAAGTAAAGCATATCGCAGTAACGCCCGCGTTGCCATCGTACTTCTAATTCTTATTCGCTACCAGTGTCCTAACGTTAAATCTTCTTGTTTCCGTGCAATTCCCAATCAGTCTTCAGGTTTCCCTTCCCACCTCCCATTAGCTCTTGCTGTCCTCCTGGTATTGCATCATTGCTCCCAACATCCATCTTGTGCCAGTCGTGATCACCCACCTCTTTCGGTTCGCGCTTTTTCCTGTCGATGCTCCCTACCACATGGTTTTCTTCTTTTGATATCTCCCTCAAACTGCCTCTGCAACCATTGCAAACCCTCAACGAACACCAAGAGCATGTCCATCTCCCCTTGTCGTCCTCGCTCTTACAAACCATACAGGGCACAGGATAAAACCGGTTTTTCGAGAACAGCATGTTTTGATGCAATTGATAACAGCTGTTATGTCGCTCGGTAATGGGCGGCGCAATAATTGGAAGAGGCGGAAACAGGATAGGGAAATTCGTGGATGAGTGTGAGGAAGTGGGCGGGGAGATTATTGGCGGATTTGAAGCAGACGAGTCTGAAGACGGAGGAGGCGATAACGCAAAGGTTGGTGGAGAGCGGGCATGGAATGTTCCTGGAGTTATTGTGCTGTTTTCGGATTTGGGGAGGGAGGTGGCGAAAGCAGAGGGCGCGAACGGCGAAGCCTTGATTTCGGGGATGAAGGAGCGTGGGCGCGCGGTTTCCGGACTAGGATCTGGGACTTCCGGGCTTGGAGGCTGAGTGAGGAGGGTCGGGGTGTCGGCTCTTGGTGCTGAGAAGGACGGTGGCGTTGCGAGGACAGACGGAGGTATCTGGTCCCGTTGTGGAGGAAGTGCGTGGCTGAGATGAGGCAATGGTGTGGGGTTCTTTTCCGAATCCACGAGGCGAAGTTGAGGAGTCGATGTTGGTCGTTTGGCAAGATGTTCGTGTCGCGCTGGAAGGTGTATTGAGGACATACTCAGCTGATGTAGCTTCCCCTTAACGGAGCTTTTGAGCTCTGTGGATGATTTGTTGCCCATGTCCGTTCCTCAGAAGTGGCGGGTTTCCCCTACACAGGATGACTTGCTTGCTTATGAGCGCTCTGAGCGGGCAGTATTCAGGTTCCCAAGCGCTTTATCACCACTCCGACACCTGTACGGCGGTGCTACAGCACAGTTTTTGCTGGAGAACCCAAGCACCAAGGTATGTATGGTGATGGAGGATCTTTGGCTCGACTTTTCAGAGTGGCGGGCGGGCGTTCTTAGCGAAAAGGATACAATCGATGCGATGGATGAGGCGTTCCTTCTGAGTGGTTGACGGCTTCGTGATTGATCTTGACAAGTCTAGTCTGTTGGAGAAGGAAAAGCGTATGAGGCTCTTTGCTGCTGTTCCATTTCGTTGGTTAGGTTGGGATCTAACTCTGTTGGTGTACTTGCGCTGGAAGGGAAACCAAGCGGTTTGGTAGAAGTGATTTTGCTGACGAAGCTCGAGAGTGAATAGTTGTAAAGCAGTTGGCGTTAATTCTGAAGCGCTGTCGTTATGCGAGCTCTCATGCTTGAGAGTTGGCGAATAGCTGCAGCCGAAATCCTACTGTCCGCAAAGTGCCTATGAATAACATGCCGTTGTTTAACCCGCAGCTAGCAAACGAGAGACTCGGGGAAGTTACGCCTGATCGTGAATGTTTACATGATATTGAGAACGAGATGGTCGAAAAAAGTGTAGACATTGAATGGTGGGTCGTGACTGCCGAAAAGAGATCTGTGAAGGCAAGCGAGATAGGGTAAAAGGAGACATCAGAATCGTGTATATGGCCCCATGGGGATAACCTCATATCGTTCGAAGAGTCATTACAGGCACCGTCTCTTAGATTTCCTTATTCTGTTAGCTACTGTTATACTCCAGTATGCATAGCGCTCAGATGTTATCCAGCTTCATGAATAGGGCAGTCTCACAGGCCCTGTGTCAGCTTGCATGATGATAGGATTAGATGCCAGCTGGGTCCTAATATTTAGCCAGTGCAAACTCCACTAAAGATAGATTGAGGGTTGAGTTGGCGGCTTCTTATGCCTGCTGTGCTGTGTCATCTTATTCATGAGGGCTTATGCGTGTTCATTGAATGAAGGAAGCAATCACGTTGATAGATTGAAAAGTAATAGAAGGTTCATAGCTTGATTTCATCACACCTACCTACAGTTTTGCCAACGATTTAGCCAACATGCTTAGTTCCAGACCGGACTGCCTTTCTTGCCTAGGGGACTTATCCTGACACCAGTAGAAGCGAGCGGACTCGTTGGATCACGCTGACTTCCACCACTACCGCGATCGCTGCTTCCACTACTTCCACTCTGCTGCCGGTCAATCACTGACACAGTCCTAACCGGCATTGGTGGGGCAGGATCCTGATCCGAGAAATCAGTGTAGTGGCTATTACCAGACAGCATAGACGTAGAGCGTGGACGTGCTTCATAACGGAGGGAGGCATGGCGGATGAAGTCCGGAGAGCCTATTGGAGGGAAGCGGAAGCCAGAGGTACACGAGCTGAGACGATTTGTACCTTGGAGTTCGCCTTCTGGATTTACCGGCTCTGTTTCGCTTGACATGCCCATCATTTGCTGCTGATGAAAGGCATTCTCAACAATTCGGGCTTGCTGCCAAGATTGCTGGCTTTGGTATTGAACTTCCTGCAGCGACCGGCAGAAGGCAGCTATTTGCTCGGTGGTTTTTCCTTCGACTTGCTGGCGTTCTATTGCCTTCGCAGCTTGCTCGGATTCCTTGCGTTCCCTTTCATCCAAACCTTGCACTGTGGCTGATTGAAGCTTTTCACGCTGATCGTTGAGCTTTGCGCCGCGAGCTTGTAGTCGCTCTCGTTTCTGTTGAGTCGCAGTAGCTTCGGATTGTACAGATGATTTATCCTGATACGCAGATTCTTTGCAGCGAAATAGCCCCTCGCGGCTCCTTGACTGCTGATCTCTCCCTTGTTCCCAATTAGCCTTCTTGGCCTTCCACTGTTTCGAATCGCTCTCCGGAAGAGGGCCCATTGCATCAATCTCGCTGGATATAGAAGCTACCGCATCATCTGCTTGGCGGAAATGCTGGTTCCACTGCAAATGACGGTTGAGATGTGCTTTATCTTCACCAGCAATCTTCGAGATCTTTGCTTGGAGGATATCGACTTCCTTCTTGAGGGCCACAGAAGTAGCTTTGTTTTCTTTCTTGGTGCGCTTCTGCCGTGCTTGAGATTCGCTGAGGCTTGCATCGAGAGCTGCAATGGATTTCTTGAGTGTGGTTGTAGGTGTTGTTGGTGAGGAAGGACGGAGTGAGTGGTGGGGAGGTGTTGACGAGACTAAATTTTCTATCGTCTATTGTCAGCTATGCATCCTTTACGTAGGATAGGCCGTCAGATACCTTTTTCATCCGCGGGCAGGGATGGTGTGGAAACAATTGCTGAATGCAAGACCACACCATCCTCGCTCCGAACGAAGCTGCAGTTATAGCTAGAGGATGGCGAAAGTCCGAAAACCTCGCCAGTCCATTGGTCCGCGCTTTCGTCCGTTATCTTCGCTGTTAGGGATTTCTCAATCTTGGTAGATGTCCAATCAGCACCATTAAGGCGCACGTAGAAAGGTTTGGATCGATCAATGCCAGCACTGACAACCACTTCGGATTCTTCAGCTACAAAGTAGCTTGCGTCAAAGTTGAAGCTGGTAGGTTGCACACGTGTCATCCATATCCGACCTTCCTCGCTCACAAACGGAGCGCTCCCGAGGTTTTTGGTGTCTGTCGCATTAGACCCAAAGGCTTCCGACAATGCTTGCGACTGCTCCATCTCTCGAAGTACAGTGACCTTTGTTGCAGCAAATGCAGCCCATAGAGGTTGCTGACTTCTAACATAGGTGCCTTGCTTTCGCTTTTTTTTACCACTTGAGACCTTGTCACGTGGCTCTTTTAAATTCGAGAGGGATGATTTGGTTACCAGTTCCGAAGACGTACGGGAGAGGAAGGAAGTTTGCTCTGTTGTTGAAGCTGTTTCTGGATGAGCCTGTGAACCTGCCACAGCCTCTGGATCGGACTTCTTTTTAAGAGATACTGCCTGAGAATACTCTCGCTTTGTATACCAGCGTCTGGCAACATGGACCAGGCCCTGTACCACAACATGTAGAGCAACCAATATTCGAAACCAGCTTGCTGGTGAGCGCGTGGTGATGAAGTCGTCACCAGAAAAGGAAGGTAAACCTCTAGGGACATATGAAATCAAAGACATTTTTGTAGACCAATCGAATCCAAAAATCCGTTTTGGAATCCATTTGTGACGGACTATGTGAGTGACCAAGACAATTAACATGCAAAACAGAGTACTATCCGAGCTGCCGTTCTTATTCGAGCTACCACCTCCCAGTGTTGTTGCAACCACAGCTTGGGCCAATTCGAGGCCCAGAACTTGCAACGGTGTCCATATCACAAGCCAAACCACCAAGCCTATAATGTCTGTGAGGACAACGGTGGCCAGCGAAGGTGTGCCTCCGGAGCCCTGGAAAACGTCACTGAGAGTAGTGGGAAGAGAGAACGACCCAGCTGGAGGCATAAAAGTGAGAACCGCAAATAGGGCGTTTGTAAGAGTAAGCAACGTTGGGGGTAGTGATAGTAGGAAGATGAGAATTGCAATAGTATCGCCCAGTGGACAGGACCTCAGGATAGTAAGCGCTAGATTGAAAATGTTGTTGTCGTGAACTTTTGAGTTCTTTGCGGCATTAACGTCGATTTTGCGGTGATAATTTTCGAGAGATCCGTTGGCGTAGGTGGTGACGATGGTGGGTGGCTCTGAATCCTCCGACATGTCTTCCGGCGCCCTTGGTCCGACTCCTACAGCGGGTTTCACCACTTGGATATCATTCTTCCATGTTGCAGGTATCACAGTTGTGCTACTATCCAGCATCTGCGCCGTTGGATGGCTAGAGAGCGAGGGAGAAGGTGGGGTGCTCGATTGGTAGGTTCCATCGACAGTCTCGTTCAGATGATTATTAGACTTTTGCTTGGCTACTCTCTTGCCTGGAGCGACGATGCCATTTTCATGACGGCTGTTGTGCTGGTGTGCGGTGGTCTTCTTCGCACCTCGTGGCATGAAGCCGCAGATTCCGTCGGCGTGGTGCCAGCCAGCGCGCTCTCGATTAGATCAAGACTGGGTGCTGTACAAGAACCAGCTCCGGTGTATGTTTAAGAGGGAGTTGGTGAGATTCCTTAGACCGCTAGTGATTGTTGACGGCGGTTGCTAATATGTGGTAGAGTAGGTTAAAGTAATGTTTGTACGAACGGCAGTCGGTACCTAGAATGTCGTACAATTGCACCTACATCATTTGGAAAGTTTCGGTGGGACTCTGGAAAACTACTGTAGGTAGGTATCTATCTAATTAGGGCTTTGAGAGAGACCAAACACAAACACGCACTCTTTTTCAGACCACATGATATGATTATTTTGCTTTGAATGTGATACTACACTCTACAGTGCCTTAATCGACAACCGAGGAAGCATTGCTACGCTGTGTCCAGTAACCAGCTCCCTTGCACGGATTTACAGTTCAGCATTTCAGACAGCAGAAGGACTACTAGCTCTTTTCCAAGCATCTTTGCTGTCGATCAAACTCGGCACACAATGATTGGGGGAAATGGAATGCTTTGCAGCTTAAGTCTCTGTACTACAAACCCCCACCCACAGCAATGCTGCAAGTCTGCGACCGCACAGTGCATATTGCCGGAATATGTGCTTCCTTGCCCACATTCTGCATGAGGTGTATGACAGAAGATGCAGGAAGTACATACTAGGTTAGTACACTTGTATGCTTTCCATCCTCGCTTCCCCAAGACGAATGTTTCCAAATGAAGCGGATGGATCCGGAGCACCACGGTCATATTGTTACTCCCAGTACTTTCCATGGACATTTCGACATCGGCTTTACAAGGTAACAACTAGTTGTTTTGAATTCACCCAGCAGTTGTGTGTTCAACGGCCTCCGAAGTTTTCCACAGCTCCTTTCCTATCCCAACTTTCCTTCTCTAAATTTTCCACCCTCTGTAGCAGGCATCTCACCCTGCTCTCATTCCTTCTTTTTGTCTCTTCTTGCGCCTCCCATGTGTCCTGGAACTTTTCGAGCATGAAGGCCTTGAGTGGTGTCTTTTTGCCTATTCGATAGTCATAAACAACTATGTCCCTGTAGGTAATTTTGGCGTCAGCATGGCTTAGTGGTATGTAAAATGAAGCTTCACGATGTATCAAGAGCAAGAAAATAAGATGAACGCTCGATGTATTCCCGAAACACGTCTGGAGGCTCAAAACGAGGGCTCAGAAGGAAACATGATTCCGAACACACGTACTCCACACAACGAGCCGCCGGGCGTTGGTGCCGCTCCGAGATTATAATTACGTCTAGGATGAAAGAATTTGTCGAAGATGTAGGCAAGGATCGGAGCTTGTGATACACCGATATGCGGTCTGGCCAGGCCATGGGCTATTGTTTACGGAAGTTGTCTGTATCAGCCTTTGAACCTAATCACTCATGCGTCGCTTTATAAAGTGCATCCCCAGCAGAGAGTCACATGGAAAGCTTCATACAAACTTGAAGTCCGTCTTTATGCTCCGCAGTATCAGCCCGTCACCTTTCGGTGTCCACAGCTCCGACCATTCTTGTTTATGTGCAGGGTCGATATATGTAGCGAAATTCTGCGCCCAATTGATTCGAGCAGACTCAGCGTAGCGAATGTAGGTCACGTTGTTGACATGGCCTTTGGGACCTGATTAGAAATGGGTGGTGAGATTGGGCGAGTGTTTGATCGATATACCCTGCAGATTAAATGGACTTAGCAAGTGTGCTTCTGGGTATGGTGGATCGAGAAACCATAGGCACATAATCTGGTTGGAAACGTACCATGACATCCTACGTTACCCATCAACCTTGATATTCAACCTGCAATGCGTAGGATCGATGGGCAGCTTCCAGGACAGCGTACCATTTCCCCCCAAACTACCTCCTGCCCCTCTAGTCCCGCTCTCCCCTTGCCCACCAAGAATCCCTCACTTCCGGCGATTAACCCCCTCCAGTCTCTGGCCACTATGCTCAAGATCCCACCGGCCTCGTCTATCTGAGCAGGCTTTAGTCCGAATAGAAGGCATTTCCCTATTCGCGCTTTGAGCTCGGACAGCCAGCGCGGCGGAAGAGAGACAGCAGAGGTAGGTGGTGGAGGAACGGAGGAGAAGCGGCACTGTGGAGCTGGCCATTGGGACTGGAGGAGAGGGTGCGAGGAAGCGATTGTCAGTGTACGGAGATGCTGGATAGGGTGGAGGCGTGGCATCGTAAGCACCAGCAAAATAATCGTCGAAACTATTCGTAAAACGTAAATGCTTCACACAACCGCAGCCCTTCCCGCCCTTCCGAAATTTGGGGTGTGAGCGGAAAGGGACCGCACGCTTGAGCGGAGCCTCAGGACCAACTTGAGGATCGGCATAGTAAGGCTGATACATAGCTTACTTGATCTGGCCTAGAATATCCGAGAGTTAAATTACGGTACAGTACCTTCATCACGGACTGGACGGGACTTCAGGTACGGTAGAATACGCCTGGGGCCTGTCAGCCGTAACATCTTTTCAAAAGGCTTCTGCAGAGCAGCCAAACCCGTCCAGTTCTTGCTTCCTGCATTACTACAGTATCTCGGCTCCCTTTGAAGGCGATTCCAGGCATCCGCCACTAGAGTAGCACTTTAATACCTTAATTTCATTTCCTCATTAAAAGTACCTAACCCTCCGTAATATGGATAATGTGGTTTCAGCTTGACGAATCGAGGCTTTGTTCCATGCTTAGAGCAGCCTTCCCAACAGTCGCGTTCGGATAGGAAAAGCGATGATTGGACACACGTATAGGGCCGGTGGGGGCGCAGGGCCTTTCTTGCATGATGGCTTACTGTTTCCTCAGCTTTCTTCAGCCGATTTGCTGAATGCTCTTAGTGAGCTGAAATCTGCTATATATCTGCCATGAGTGAGAGACCTATATAATCGGCTTTTCCTCCTTTTTATTTACTCCAACAGCAACTTTCATACTAATCACTCCACAAGATAACCGCAAGTTCACAATTATCACCGTTCACCATGCAAACAAAACTATCTCTCCTCGCATCTGCCCTTTCCCTCATGGCTCGTTTCTGCGCAGGACCTGGTACGTTTACAGGGTGTCCCAGCATCGTCTCCTATCTCACTAATAATTTCTAGCTTTCCGCCATGGAAACCTACGTCGCAAGTGCCACAAACAATCCCGCCTTCATCTCTGCCAATGGTGCCGTTAGTGATTCTCCAGACGTTGTCGCATCGCAAGCACGGGGTTACCTCAACAGTGTCGCAACTGCGACCGCGTCCGTTCCTCTGCCCCCTTACGTCACCGCTCTGCCATCCTCGGCTCAGGGCCCGCTCTCTTCCTACTTCGTAGGAGCAGCTAGTATAATCGCCTCGAGCGGCGCTGCGTCCCCAACAGGCTCCATGACAATCAGCGGCTCCGCAGTGTCCACTGCCTCTTCGGCGTCGGCCAACTCTACTAGCGCTTCAAATTCTAGCAGCTCCAGTGGCTCTAGCAGCTCCGGTGGCTCTAGCAGCTCCAGTGGCGCTAGCACGACTTCTGCTCCATCCAAGTCATCCTCCTCAGGCTCATCAGGTTCTACTTCAGCCACTTCCAGCTCCGCATCGGCCAAGGCTAGCAACGGCGCCGTCGCCCAACACCCGGGTACATTTATCGCTGCTGCCGCTGGAGCATTAGGATTTGCGATTCTTTTGTAACGGGATTATTCTCAGATAGGCCGAGAAGTAATAAGGACGAGGGTAGCGTTGGTTGATGTTGCTTTTAAGTTGTAATTGTACCTTTAAGCATCCGGATAGCCACTGTTAGAGATGAACCCTCCATCCTTCTTTGCGGCTTTGCAAGCACTTAAATGAATCTTCGGGATTACAGCACCTGAAGTTGTTAACAAAAGCTCTTTCCCCCATTAGACCGTTCATTTCTATCACGTGCTGATCCAAACTGTGACCGGAACCCACTCAAAGACACCTATGGAAGAACGTCTCGACGGCAGTCAAAGTTTTTTATTGGACGCGAAGATTGAATAATGTACCTAGATTCTTCAAGTCTATAAAAGACACTTAGTATAGCGCTAGACCTAGCCGAGCACGCCGAGTTTCCCTGACCTAAGGTACCTACCTGAGGGCTGAGGCCCAGAGTAAGGTAGAGAGTAAGGTACCTACCTCAGGTTTGAAAAGTATATCATCACATGACTGAGATGCGTCTTCCGTCAGCACTTCTTGTAATTGTAATGTTGTGAAAATGGTTGCATCGTAATCTAGCTGAATACCAACTTTTGTTGGAGGACGAGGTCATATGGGGCATTTTGGTATGTAGGTTGAAGCTGGATAGGAGTCTACCTACCTCCGTAGGAGCGAGCAGGTAAAACTCTACATACTAGCGGGCCCCAGCCCTATCAGCCCTATGAAGGCGGAGATTACCATCTCCCCTATTTCCAACAACTTTGGCCGACTATCATACGGATGGACTTTATTTCATCCAAGAGCGTGCATTGATGTTTCGCTCGAGCTTGCATTTTCTGTAAACCTTACTTCTCGTCCAACCTCTCCCCTCCAACAAATCCTATATATCTTCGCATGGGCGTATGTTGCTAGTGTGGTAGATCCGCCACCTCTGCATTGTTATTGAATATGACGGTAAACGATAGTGAGGATGACTATGGTGAAATCGACGATGAAGCACTGGTACTCTTGACCACTCGTGCGGAAGAATCAAGCATGGCAGGGGATCTAAAGCGAAAGAACTCTTACACAGCGGACGAGTCTGTCCTAAAAAAGCGATTGAAAGTGGGAGATGATGATCCCGTGATTGGATTGGCCAGGAACATACTCAAAAAGACTTGGGGTTTCCAAGGCTTTAGGCTGAAGCAGGAAGTGGCTATAGCGCGTCTGATCACTGGTGGTAATGCTGCTGTGATTTTTCCGACTGGAGGTGGGAAGAGTCTGGTTTATCAAGTTCCGGCCTTGGCCTTTGACGAATACGATGGATTGTGTGGTCGAACAAGGGGTAAAGGCGTTACTCTTGTCGTCAGCCCTTTAATTGCTCTGATGAAAGACCAAGTGGATGCCTTGAAGAGGAAAGGAGTCGCTGCGGCTGCAATGGACTCTAGTCAAAGCCGTGAAGCATGGCTAGATACTTGCGATAAGTTAAGAACGGGCCAGTTGAAGCTCCTTTATGTCGCCCCCGAACGCCTTAACAATGAAGGCTTCATTGCGATGATTAAAGGGCTCAAGATTCGGATGATCGCCATCGACGAAGCTCACTGCATCTCTGAATGGGGCCATGCTTTCCGGCCGGATTACCTCAAGAGTATAGTTTCAGACTCTTTTCTAATTCAATGGCCATACTCTGACATCGTCCCGCAGTCGCGAGGTTTGTAAACGAAAGTAAAGCAGAGCGTGTCCTTTGCTTGACCGCGACGGTGAGCCTTATTTTTTTACAGGTAGGCATATCGTCATTTGGCAATGTTGATATTATGCAGGCAAGCCCTATGGTTGCCAGCGATATATGCAAAGCCTTCGATATTGGTAAAGATGGCTTGTTCCGCACGACCACCTATCGATCAAAGTAATATACCTCTCTCTGCTTGCTGGGGAATCAGCCTTTACATGTATGCTCATTCCATCAAAGCCTTCGTCTGCTGGCTCAGTCCTTCCGCACAAGCGAGGAGAAGTTACCTGAATTGGTCAATTTCCTCCGCCAACATAAGGGTCCTTCCATTGTCTATGTTCAAACGCATGAAGTACGTCACGGTATAATATGCTCTCACCTTTTAAGCTCACAATGTTCCAGCAAACAGAAACTGTCAGCACAGGCCTGAAAGAGAAAGGGTTTAACGTACATGGATACCATGCGGGTATGTCGAGTGACGTACGAACTTCGGTGCAAGATAAGTTCATGGTGGGAAAGAATATCATAGTATGTTTCATGAGACATCAAGCGCCTTTGGCTTTATAGGCCTCCAACCGTCTTACACGTACACAGATCGTCGCCACCATAGCTTTCGGAATGGGTATTGACAAGTCAGATATAAGGAATGTTATCCACTACGCCATTCCGAAAAGTTTAGAAGGTTACAGTCAAGAGATTGGCCGTGCTGGCCGTGATGATTTAGAATGTACATGCATGGTCTATCTATGCCCCGCTGATATCGCCATCATGAGACAATGGTCTCGTGGAGATGTTCCAAGTTTGAGAAGTGTTGATGGTTTGGTAGGAGAGTTGATCGAGCTTTACAAACACTCGAAACCCGGAGAAGTTATCGAACGTCACCTTTCCGACGACTCGAGAGAGTGGGACTTGAGAGTAATCGTCCACCCAGAAGCCTAAAATACGAGAGACGCTGACATGTCCTCAAGAAACCCGTCCTCGACCTTCTTTATGCTCAACTGGAGATCCGCTTCGATCTTATTCGGGCCATAACGCCAAAGTATACGAAGTATGATTATGTTAAAGGTCCGGCATTCGCTAGCAAGACTTCGGATGGCTCTAAAATTACGGAGAAGATCAAGGCGCATAGCAAGACTGCCAAGAAATGGACACACGTCGATGTCGACGTTGTTGCTTCCAGCGCGCGAATGAATCGAGAGGACGCGGTACGCAAACTCCAGCAATGGAATGAATCTGGCGCCATTGAGCTCAAGCCCAGCGGAGTCGTCGCCCGGTTTCGTATAGTACAAACATTTCCTCAAGTCGAAGAAGCCAAGAACAACGTGATCAACGATATTTACGCACAGATAGTGGCTCGGGAGAAAGAAGACATGGCCAGAGTTGAGGCTGTGATCGATCTCATTACCAGCAACAAGTGTTTAAGCCGGGAGCTTGCCAGTCATTTTGGAGACGACAGTTCCGTGCCGGAAGACGGTTGCGGACATTGCCAGACTTGTCTTGGAAAGAGCAAAATACATTACCACGGTACACGAGATTGCAAAGGGCGTGTTGACGCAAAGCGCACCAAAGCAATACTGTCTGCTTGTTCGGTTCGAGATGATGCTAGATTTCTTGCAAGAATAGCGTTTGGCATTTCAAGTCCCAGAGTTACTAGCGAGCGATTGGGGAAGCATCCGGTTTTCGGCAGTATGGACGATTGTGACTTTGAGGTACGCGTTGTGATGCCTGTCGGGACTTCCTTTGATCGTGGCTAACCTTTAATGATCTACAGGAGTTGGTGGAGACATTTAAGAAAGCTTGCGGCCCTTGAACGCGATCTGTTTTACGAGAAATATTCAGCTATATATCGAGGGTTAGCCAATCCCTTCCACAACGAATAGGTTGATGGTACACCTGATCCTGCATAAACTTCTGGATCGCATGGTAGTGTTGTACGGTCTTATTCCCAGTCATGCCTGCCATAATAGCTGATTCGCCCAGTGGAGCCCTCTGCCTAATATTCCGCCGCTAACGCCTTCATACATCGCCTGGTTTTGTTCCTAATTAACCTCCCTCGTTCGGACTAGGGTTTTCTTCTGTCCCTTAGTGGTGTCCTCGGCGAGACATTCTGCCTGCTTTCTCCGTGGGATTTTCGTCTGAGGGTTCTTGATCCAGAAGATGTACTATAACAAGAAAGAAGCCGCTGATGTAGAACAACGCTTGCGCCGTGGGGCCGAAGCTCTAAACAACTTGGCTATAATTCGGCCTTTCCTCCTGTCTAAGGACTTCCAATTTCCCACTTCCCACTTCCGTGAAAGCGTTATACCGAGCTTCTCCATACTACTCACGGTTGTACCACTTTTCGCTTCCATGAAAGCCCCACACCGAGCTTCTCCATATGTTCTCATACTCTTACTTTTCTCATGTCCATCACAGCCCCACAAGCTTCTCCGTAGTGGATGAGAACCCACAGCTGTTAATATAAGAGGATAAAATGTTCGTGACTGGTTCCGGACCTCGGGCTTGCTGAGTAGATCCTTGGATGGATGGTATATTGACACACGAACTCCGTTCTCAAGAGAAGTGCAAGCCGTCTGATTTTGTCTTTGTGGTGGAACATTAACGTGGCAAGCAGAGATCAGTACAGATATTCACGCGGCCTACGTCACGTCAATTGGATCAGCTTCCAGATCAAGAGACAGATGGATAAGCAGATCGAATTTTGACATTCAGGCATGCAGCACGAATCCGGAATGCCACGGGAAGACTGGAGATACTTTTCTTTTCGAAGAGGGCTTATAAAGAGATGCATCACCCCTCTGGAAGCTTTGGATCTCACCATCGTGCAAACCTCCGTCTCCTGCTCATCTTAGGTTTTAACCACCAATCACGAAACCCTCGTTCCACCAAGAATCATCCAAGGTGTATCCCACCCTGATGGTTGCGCTAGGGCATTGTCTCTTCCATTACTGTACCCACCTCGACGTCTCAGGTCGCCAAGGTATCACTATGAAAAGCCCACTTCCAAAGAGCGCAATCACTAAAACCGCCGAAAGAGTTCGACGATTTGACATTAACCCCGTAGCCAGCCAGATTGAGCCTGTCCCAGTAGCCTACCTAGGAGCCGCCTTCTTCAACTTCTTTGTACAGGAGAACGCTCCACTTTCCCCCTTCGCACCCACAGTCCGAACAACAGTGCCGTCACCGACCAGCTGAACAGCATGCTACAACGAAAGACTCCATCCATTTCCACGGTGTACCCCGGGTCCCAATATTCCTTTTTTAATCTCATGGCCTACTACCTCAGTTGCGGGCTCACCCTCGAAACGAGCGTTGGCGCCCCTCTGCAGGCTTGTACCGTGCAGTTCGGCGGCACAACCATCAGTGGGAAGGTGGTGTCCGAATAATGCAACTACGAAAGCACAGTTGCGAACCCTGGTATGGTTTTATGCTCTTTCTCGACGCTCAAATTAATGAAAACGGTCACTATATGGCCAATTGATACCTCGGCTCTGCCGACCACGACTGCCGAGTTCCTTGACGACGTTGTGTCAACGTTGCACTCTTCTTAGACGATTGGAGAGATGACATTGCCAGCGCCTGAGGACGCCGCTTTTGTGTCAGAGCGAAGTGTCCTTGTCGCAATGGTAAGGGTTGGAAGCAGACAAACTCCTTGGAAATGGTCCTAGACTTCGCTGCTCCTTATAGAAGACCTTGTTTGAAGTCTGACTGTGATGACATTTTTTTCCTGTATCATAAAGATCAAGGTCCCAATGCAAAATTGAGCAGGACGCTCAGAGAATATGGCCTTGCTCTTTGCTCAACAAATCGAAACGCATCATCGCGTTTCTGAAAAGCTTTGACAAGATGCAGGATCGACTTTCGCTCTGTTAGCTAAGCGCCAACGTCAACGGAGATTCCGATAAAAAAGCGTCAACAATTGAAAAGGTTTGCTTGCAATCTAGGTACAAGTAGCACAAGATAAACAGATGCGCAAGATCACATTGATCCAGGCCAATCCCCCTTTTCCTCAAAACCATCCCTTTTCCCCTTCACCCCCATCTCATTACCAGCAACAGCAGCATACCCCACCCACAACCACAACCACAACCACACCACAGCACACCACAAACTCCCCCCCCTTCCCCCCTCCCCCCCTTCTTCCAACCCCAACCCCCCTCCAACAAAAAAATCCCCAAAAAACCCCCACCCGCTCGCTCCACACGCTCCACACGCTCCACCCCCCAAAGCTAACACAGACACCCCACCCCACCCCTTCCCCCATCACCCCCATCTCATCACCAGCAACAGCAGCACCCACCCCACCCACACCCACACCCACACCAAACCCCCCCCCAGCCACCAGCCACAAACTCGCCTTTCCCCCCCAACCAACAAACTCCCCTTCCCCCCCCCTCCAACAAAGAAACCCCCCCCCCCATTCTCACAAACCTCACACATACTCGTAACCCCTATGCCCAACCAACCCCTTTTATTTTATTTTAATTATATTTAATTATATTTATATTTATTTTATTTTTATTTCTTAGATTCGAATGAGGATCTAGAACGAAGAACGAAGAACGAAGAACGAAGAGACGAAGAGACGGAGAGGCGGAGAGGCGGAGGCGGAGGCGGAGAGGCGGAGAGGCGGAGAGGCGGAGAGGCGGAGGCGGAGGCGGAGAGGCGGAGAGGCGGAGAGGCGGGATGGAGTGAGAGGAAACGAGACCGAGACGGTAAGGCAGGGCAGGGCAGGGCAGGGTGGTTGGTTGGCTGGCAATGGCGCTTGTGCGGGAATGGGATCGGGCAGTAGAGAGGAGGTGCAAAAGGTTCCTTTTTGTGCGGAGGGGTTGGGTTGGGTTGGGTTGGGTTGGGTTGGGTTGGCGGTGGGTTGGAAGGGTGTGCTTGATTCTTTGGAGGTTTGGAAGGAAGGTTTGGAAGGAAGGTTTGGAAGGAAGAAGGGGGGGGGGGATGATATGGGATGGGTAGGAGGTGAGAAGATTGAATACACTGTTGGGATTTTTTATCTGGCTTGAGAAAGACAAGAAGGGACATTAAGAGAGAATACACCCAGCTTTCCGGACCCGAGGACAGTAAGATCCGCATCCAACCTTCACCACCCAGGCCCCCAAACTCCATACCACCCCATTATCCCCCCATACTCCCCAAACATCCCCACCCCGCCCCACCCTCACTTTCAGCCCCACCCCACGACTCACCTCCCCCCCGACGGCCCCTGATAAACCTCCTCGCCCATACTAATATGATGCCTCAACTGGACCCCCTGCGCCTGCCTCGCCTGCGTGATCGGACTCGCCTTGGCCTTCCCTTTCCCCGAAAGCGTATTAAACGCCATGGTCCTGGGCGTCGTGGGGCTTTTCATTCCGCCCGTGGTGCCGGGCGTGCGGGGCACTTCGCTCATTTCCCATGGTTGTTGCGGGGGGGAGGATTCGAGGTCGGTGGAGGGGAGTTTGGAGTGGTGGGGGGAACGGGAGCGAGAGGCGCGGGTGGGGATAAGGGAGAAGAGGGAGAGGAGCGTGTAGATTAGGAAAAGGGTGCTGTGGTGGCGGTTGTTAGAGACTGTGGATGAGGGTAATGGGGAGATGGAGGAAATACCATAGAAGGACTGTCACGGAGAAAGCGCCCTTGGCCTGCATACAGTATCCTTTCAGATTTGCCGCAACTGGTGGTCCGCAAGACTTGGTGATGTACCATGGCGCTCCGGGCTGGGGGTGGGTTTTGCTGCTCATGTCGGGCGCCGCTTGGGCGTGGATACTGACGGCATAGAGGGCGCAGAGAGCGAGGTGGATCAGGAGCGAGAGGAGCGGAGGGAAGGTGTGAGTGATGTACATGATCATCTTGCAGAGAGCGATGAAAAGGGAGAGCACGGAGATGACGACGTTGTAGTTCGTGATGCTGCGCAATTGGGGTCAATTTACTACGACCTAGGAATCGAGTATGATCGAGACGTACAATTGACTCCATGGCAGAGGCGCCACTACCGGTCTGTAGTTCGCGGCGGCATAGATCAACTGATTCGGGTTGCTGTTCCATCCGTGGTTCGACCCTTCCTGCCATAACTTGGTGCGATACAGATCTGGTGCTGCGATGCCATAGAGGGCAAGAGCAGCGACGGTGAGGGCCAGCTCGAGGACAAAGAAACCGATGAGCGTTTTTGGAGTTCGCCATTGCCGTGGGATGGCATGGAAGCATGACGGTATCCTCATGTTAGCGGTGAAGACCTCAGATTACTGATATGGCACCGCTCTCAGACGTCGATCCACGGGACAGCGATGATGTCCTGCGATATTCGTCGTCGTCGAAAGGCTGACGGGCTGAGACGGACACGGAGAGGTGAGGAGGAGAACGGTCTCAACACCTCTGTTGCGGCCTGCAGTAAGAAATTCCATGGGTCGTGGGAGCTTTTGGGTCGAGCGCCAATAGCAGACTCGAGCTGCAGAATAACCGCTGAGCTGCACATGCCGGTGGATTGCCCCTGGGGTGGAAGACTGGAGGGGTCCTCTCGGGAAGGGAGGTGGGTGATGGCGAGCACTGACTGGTTGTGACTGAGATGGCCGCTAATTCGAGTCTGGGAAAGGGGCGGGATGAGCTGGACTCCCGTGACTCGAGGCCAGGGTCCATGCAGTAACTCCCCCGAACACTGGACCAGTACTGCCTGTACTCTCATCCACAGTAGTATGTAGAACAGTAGAACACGAGTGAGTTCTGCGCCAATTCACAGCGGCGACTAGAAAGTACGAAAAATACCCCCATAGATCTAAACTGTAACATCGCCTCATCAGACCTTGCTATCTATCACCAAGTCGTAACTAACTAGCTTTCTCATCCTTGATTCGGACCGAATGCGATGCGGCTGCTGTCCGTGTTGCTTGCATATCTTCGTTCCAAGGCTGCGGCTCAGCTCTGTACGAAGATACGAAGAGATGTCACGAAACACAGCATGTCGGCACAAGGAAGTAAGTACCTTCAGCGAAGCTGGACATGCTTCCTGTGCAACAGCAAGCGGGACTACGTGGTACATCTGTGCCTCGTGTATTGTTGAACAAATCTATCCTGTACAAACTCGCAGCCTATTACAACAATTGTCTACTGCAAGAAGGTATGAAATACGTATGGAGTAGGTATGGTCGTAATAGTATATAATGGATCAGTCGTAGCCAAGAGCCTTCTCCAATGCATCGCATCAAGTGACAACACTGGTGAAAACAGGGCCTTTTAGGATAAAGGTAGACCATCAAAAATTGCGCGAATGAGGGACCCGAAGGCCACTCAATGACGCTTGCCTCCGCGCTGTGCAATGCAGGGCTCGAGTCATAATTGCCCGTCTTCTTGAGCACAGGAATTTTCACAAGGTAAGTATGAAGTTCGAATAAATTGGGGGAGACTGCAGAATATATACCTCACACGGAAGCCGGGTAACCTTGGGGGGGATGGGTCCTCTGGGCTACTGTAATCGGTAGCCTCAACTTGCCCTCAAGCTAACTTAGGCGAGTCCGCGATCTGAGGTCTGACTGCAGCCATCTTCAAATTCACAATTTCGAAAGAGTTTTCCACTCATCATAGCCATTGACAACATTAATACTCCGTACAAGGGCCGAGCTCTGCCATGCCTCAAGATCTCTGCTCCCCGATCAAAGGTCGCGCGGGGTTACCAGTGGGCGGAGAATCTCAGCAGAGCGCAACAGGACAGACATACGACGTTGATGACAACGCCATAATCACCACCTGGACAAGACTATCTCCTGACCGTAGTGAGTTGGAAGTCCTATACCTCCGTAAACAAGCTCCAATGGGCTATCCAGCCGGATGGGAACAGCGCCAGGTATATCGGTGGATCGCAACACGCAGAGAAACACTTGTGTCGATTCACGCCGACAGTAGTTAGAGGGCAATGGTTCAACGAGAGTTGAAGGCACAGATCCACATCTTGGCCCATTTCCTAAAGTATGGGAAATGAAGCCATCGGAGGGGGGTCGATGGTACTTTCTTGACCGTAATACAAAACAAGCAACATGGGATGATCTCTCGCTCGCTGTCGTCACTCGAAATTGTGTCCCAGGACTAATCCTGATGGCGATATTTGATTGGGCTACAGTATTACGGATGTTTTCCAGACATCTTTGCTAAGCTCTCTTATGATAAGGTGAAGACCTTCTACTGCCTTTTCCTCGACCATTTTACTTTGATGAAAATGATTCCTGTGTCAACCTACAGACCGGGATTTTCTCGGAAAAGCGCAATCATATGAAGCCCCCAATTCGTTCTGGTCCTTTCATCTTTGATTGAGAGCATAGGCAGATATGATAGGGCGGGCAGGAATGGGAGTATAGAAGGTATTGCGTGTTGTGTAGCATACATCTAACGTCTAATGGGAGTTCACGAGATGCTGGCGTGCATTTGATAGTAGAAAATACAGCTGCATAACTGACTGTACCCATGCGTGCCATGGAAGTGATTTGGTCGAGTCGTGGTTCGGGATTAGAAGGTTAAAGTACTCCGTATCGGAACAATGATTGGACTTGCCGCTAGCCGTTACCCTATGCTACCTGAGAAATCAACATGGAAATTGGGACCCCACCAGCTGGGTTCTGGATTGCGAGTCAAGATATCAAGAAATTGGAATTTTATGTACGAAGATACCAGGTACCAAGGCTATCGTTAGAATATTGATATCTGGCTACTGGACCAGTGCTGTCGAACACAACTTGCGGGTTCTCCTTGTACCACAAACAGTTTGCTATTAGGATCCAGCAATATACAGTACGCAACCAGCGAGGATCTACGAGTAACGCCAACGGACAGGTTACCAACCTATTCCACCTTCTCTCGTATCTAGTAGAACTGCGAGCTGTCGCATGAGGCATCTCAAGAGACTGGAGATCTGAATATCTCCTAAGTAAGGCAGAACTCTGATTTGAAACTTCTGGTTAAGAACACTCTGGGCGAGGATTTCACAGTTATGGCTACAGGACTTACTCCCGCCGGGAGTAGTACATATTCATCGAATACAATGTATGTGGGAGACGGAACATGGGATACGCAACGAAACACATTCCTACTTCCCAATCTGGCAGGGTTGAACTTTGCCACAATGCGATACAACGGTAAGCCGCATTCCTGTGGTTTTAGTATGTATGTACTGATATCAAGTAGGCATGGGCAATCGGTTCGCAGAGCTACCTCAATATCACATCCTAATCCGCGGTCACGGTGTCATCGCCGCAATCACATTCCTTCTCATCGTACCTTCAGCAATCCTTATTCAACGATTTGGCCCAAGTCTGCGGTTATCTGTGAGGGTGCATATTTGGCTACAAATCCTGACGATTCTGTTGACGACGGTTATCTTTGTTCTCGGTTGGTTTGCGGTAGGACCCAGCAGGAGCTTAACCAACCCTCATCATGGCATCGGATTGGCAATCTACGTTCTGGTTTTGGTACAATTCATCGGTGGATGGTGGGTTCATAGCAGGCAAAAGAAACACAGGAGTCTGTCGGAGCCAATCAAGGCAATGGTAAAATTCCTGTAGTGAGATCATGAAGGCTATGGCTAACAGGTAAAAAGCTGCATCACTGGCTCGGCCGCGCCATTGCACTTCTAGGACTTGTACAGATTCCTTTAGGACTTACCTTCTACGGATCTCCGAAGGCTTTATTTGTATTATACGCCTTGGCAGTCTTTATCCTTGTCGTCCTCTACTTCATTTTGAGTTACCGCCAAGATCAGCGTGGTGGTAGTGACTACGATAGTCGGTACAGTTATGGCCCCGGAAGCGCTGTGGAAGAACGCCGACGTCACGGCGGTATAGGAGGCTTAGTCAAAGCAGGTGCGGCCGGGGTAGGTTTAGCAGCGCTTGCAAACCGGTTCAGAACCCGATCAAGAAGCCCAGGTCGTCCCGAGGTTATTGGCTCTCGAAGACATTCAGGAGCTTACGTCGAGGAAGAGAAGTACTCCCGTCATGGACGGGATCACGAGGGAGATAGTTCATGGACAGATAGACTACTGAAGATTGCAGCAGTCGTGGGTGCCGCAGGATTGGCAAAGAGCCTTCTGGATAGAAGAAAGAATCGGGATAGAGACAGTGACGATGGTGAATACGGACCTCCCCCAGGAGGAGCTACCCCTATTCGCCCAAATCCCTCGGATAGGGTCGACAATGGCCGACCTTTACCAAGCGGCCACCATCCTCTCAATCAACCATTGCACCACCGGCGAAGTGAAAGCGATCTCACTTCCAGCAGCTTTCTAAGTGAAGAAGAAGGAAATCGGAAAGGCCATGGCTTAAGAGACACAGTTGCCGGGTTAGGCGCCTTCGGCTTGGTACGCAATATACTCAAAAAGCGGCGTGATCGAAAAGAACAGGAGCGACAAGAGAGAGAGCTCGAAGAAGAGCGTCGAAGACGAGCCAACGATCAACGCCTTACCGGTGACGGCTTTCCACGTCGGAGCGGTCGCCGAGGCTCACGCACGGCAACCACTGACATCTCTTCAACGACAGACGATAACCATCCTCGTCACGATAGCGGCCTTCCTCCGCCATTCCCAGCTGGTGCTTATCCTCCTACTGCCACTGGTGCGCTAGCCCCACGTCCACCATTAGGTGCTAACAATCCACCACCTACCGCACCCGTTAATATGCCACCCATCCCTCCAGATCCACAAGGGTTGTTTCACCCAGAATCATCTGGCTCAGAAGCGTGGGTTTCAGCTGGTGGGCGGCAGCATCGCCGGCACTCTGGTAGAGCTGCTGCTGCTGCCGCGGCTGCAGGTGCAGCAGCTGGCGTTGCTGCCGCTGAGGCCAGTTCGAGCCGTCGTGACCGTCATCATGACAGTGGAGGCGAAGGCAGTCCAGCATCGCAGCCTGTTAGCGTCAAGGTCAAGATGCATAGCGATGGCCGTCATGTCACACTTAGGCGTCTACCCGAAGAAGAAGCTGCTGCTCAGCGAGAAGCACGTCGAAAATCACGCGACAGACGGGGCGGCCGCCGGCGTAGTGGGAGTTCGCTAAGCGGAACAGATGGCGGTGGTGACCGGTGGCGCCGCACCGAAGCTCGAGAACAGGAACAAGCAGCGGCGATGAGGATAGAGCATGACAGACTTGCTGCAGCCAAAGCACAAAATCTTTCTGTTCCCTTACCGCCTCCTCCTCAAGGAAACCCTTATGCACAACCTCCACCAATCCAAGGGAATAGTTACCCGCCTCCTCCGCCTATACCCACAGGATCTGGGGGACCACGGCCAGGACCAAGTAGTGTAGGTAGCCCCGGGACGTACGATGGGACGAATACAGAGACGAGTGACTACGCGAATAATCGGCGGAGGCGGAGGGCAGAGAGAGCGCAGGCCAAGCAAGCACGTGAGGCCAGAGGCGGCAACAACGTTGAGTTTGTATAGTTCCAATATTACATTTGCAGCGGGGAGGTATCTTGAGAAAAAGCTTGAAGAGCGTGCATGCTTCAGCGTGGCGTTTTGTATTTCTGGACGGTAAAGCTTCTTGGCTTCGAAGGCCATTTTGGTATGGCTATCTTAAGAATGAAGCGGATAATGAACTGAGATATCCGGTTCTCTCTGACTTCGCAAAGGGTGTTCATGATGCTGTACAGACTAATAGAACCTCGTCTTGCAGCCTTGATCTAGCGTTCACGATCGACTGTAAGCGAGACAAACACAGGTGCCGATGTTCCCTTCGTAGTGACTAGACAGCTCCCAAACCAACCGGCTGAATCGCACCTCGAAGCCCAGTATGATCCATCTCACCCCAACACAACCTCCAAACATTCCCCCTCATCACCTCTCCCCACCCTTCCCCTTCCCACTCCTCTCCTTCTCCTCCCTAACCCCCTTCGCCGTCCCCTCCACCTCCGCCTCCTGCCCAAACCCACTAATCAAATCCATCAAATTATCCTCCCTCCCCTTTCCTCCATCCGCCCCCTCCTCCCCCCCATCCTCCATCCGCTCAACATCCCAACCCCGCCCAAACTTCTCCCTAAAGGCCCTCAACCGCCCCGCTTCGTCCGCTTCGACGTTGAGCAGTTTCTGCGATGACGGGTTCCAGAGCGGGCTGCTGCGCGTGTCTTTGGTGCTGGCGTAGACGGGTGTCGGGGAGGTGGTGCGGTGCGTGTAGGTGCTGCCGTCCGAGAGCGTGATTAGTTGGGTGAAGGTGTAGGGGCGTTTGGGGCGGCGGAGGAGGGAGGCGTGGCGGGTTTGGGGGGGGTGGATGTGGATGTGGATGTGGAAGTTGGAGGGGGGGATGCGGGAGGGGTGGAGGAGGGGGCGGATGGGGGTGGCGAGGGACATTGTTGGTTGTGGTTGTGGTTGTGGTTGGACTTGTGGGTGGTGGTTGTTCTAGGGAGGGTTGTGCTTCGGGGCCTTTGGGATAGGACAGCTTTTTGAGGTTTATTTGTCGGACAACGAATGTCGATTGACGCAATTCACGACTTTCGATTGGCAAACAAGCTCTTAAATATGCTATGAAATATTCAACACCATGAATGGTCTCATAAATCCCCCTCATGATCCCACCATACGGTCTCTCTTGCGCTTTGCGTCTAGCGATCCCTCACGCCGCGCATTCTTCCCCATGCAGAGCGTTCAGCCAACATCATCAATTGAAGTCACACAACAACTCCAGCCCTTCAAGCAATGGTTCGTTACTTTACCCACTGATGCCTACCCTCTAACCAGGTCCAGATCACTCCCACCATTCCCCACTAGCCACCACCGTCCGGACCCTCATGCGCTCCATTCCCCATCCCATAACTATCATCCTCTCTACTTCTCTCACCTCTCCTGACACTCCAGCCGGCCTCCTAGTCTCTTCCTTTAACACCATAACCCTCCACCCAACCCCCTACGTCTCCTTCAATATCAAACTCCCCAGCTCCACCTATAGCGCCATCAGCAGTTCCGGTACTTTCACCGCCAGCGCCATATGGGACTTTACAGTCGCAAAGGCGTTTGTGGACGGGGAGTGGGAGAGATACGTAGGGAAGAACGGAAAGCTGAAGATGGGTCTTGCAGGCGGTTCGGTATGGTGGATGAGGTGCGCCTGGGAGAGAGACAAAAATGTGGAGGTGGGTGATCATGTTTTGGTTGTCGGAAGAGTGCTGGAGGCGGTCGAGTATACGGGGGAGAAGAAATTTTTGGGGGGAGTGTATGTGAATGGACAGTATAGGAGGGTGAGAAATTCGATAAGAGCTGGAGAGGAATGAGTCATGAGACTAGCCGACTTATGACAGGCGGAGTTTAGCTCACCTGTTTAGTCGTGAGTGCTGCTGCTACATCCCAAATCTCCCAATCGTTGCTCTTGTCGACGCGAGGTACTGGATTAGAACACCTCGACGGTTAAGGACCTTTTATAGGACGCAGAGACTACAACGCCAATTCAACCATTCAGTTTAATGACAGACTCGACATCCCACGCGTTACCGATACCTCATACCCTCGTTACCGACCCGAACGTACTTTGGCCTATTAGATTTCGAAGTCAACTCGATGAATCTCCGTCTCCGATATCCCGAGATGGGTTCACATATAGCAAAGCTCAGTTTGGATTTTCTCTGATATTCTTCTACCAGCTTCAGCAGATCTTGACCGCTTGGTAGTGGCTTCCTGTACAATTCCTTGCGCCTCGAAAGTGTCCCCCAGGTTCCATGATTGACAAATTCTCCAAATCAGCAACCACCACAAATGGCACCACACAGTGCACCAAATAATTCGCCACAAGATGAACAACAGCAATCACCAAGACCGAAGTCAGTACCACAACCACCATCATTGCACTGAAATCCGCCTGCAGATCCGCAACAATTACCGCTATCACCAGAACGATTAACATCCCCGTCGTCTTCCGAAGAGCCACTGAGTAAATTTCCCATGTTGGCGGCGATAGGCAGCCAAGGTTATTGAAGGTGGACGATGCGGTAGTATGGAGCTAGGCGATAATGGAGCCGAGGATTTTGACAGTGGGGACGCCGAAAGCAAGAATATTCGAGGTTGAGAGGTTGTTTGAGAAGTTGTTTGCGTAAGTGAAAGATACTTAGGGTCGACCGGGTTTGTGGGATGGAAAGTTAGGTATGTTTGGAAAGGCGTAAAGATGATAATTTAATCGAATATGGGTTGAAAATTGGATTGTGTGAGCTGAGATCTGTGGGATTGGAAGGGTGAGGCAGGAGCTACATATACAGACAGACTACTAACTGTGAAGTGGGAAAGATTGTTTCCTCCACTCTCGAGGGTGACGGGTCTTTTCATTGTCCAGATTCGGATTTCCACCTATAATTGACTGGAAATTCATCAGCTCTTGAGAGTATACGTCCTTTCATCACAAAGATTCACAGTGCAAGCTGCAAACCGCCGACGCATGTACGGGACCGTATCGGATGAATTTGTTTCAACTTCTTATTCTAAATCTTGGAAAAACTCAAGAAGACTCGCGAATCTTGCAAAAGCCAAATGGACGACAAGCATTTAATACTCCATCCTTACTCTCCTAGCCTCCCACTTGTGAATCTAAGGACTTCCGACATTCTCCCCTACAAGAAATTCGCACTTCCTTGAATCCTCCATACGCTCGAAACCCTCTTAGACTTTAGACGTCTCTGCTCGCTTCCTCTTACATCGATCAATGAGTTTGGAAATAAGAACGCATATCACAACGACCAAGACCAAAGCCGCGAATGCGATAATGATAAACACGCCTACCCCGAGCGTACCCAGGAAACTTCCGGGTGAGGTGTCGAGACGCATGCTGAAGATGATAAGGGGGCGAGATTGTTGAGGTGGGTGGGGCTGTGGTATGGGGTGAGAATCATCAAAGTTGAGGATGTTGAAGGTTGGAGCGGGTGTCTTGAGAAAGACCTTTTTGTAAGAGGCCTGCTCTTTGTTGGTCGTTTCATAGATGAGGAAACTTGGTATCAAAGGATACAACGGACATTGTTGACACGTCTTACAAAGAAGATCTGACAAAGTATGCAGTATACCAAGTAAGCAACACAAAGAGAATTTAGGAACACTTCGAACAATTGCAGAATATGTCTGTATGTACCAACTATTGCCTTTTCGTCTAAAGCACATATCCAAGACCTAATCGGGAAATAAAAGACCCGCAAAATCCGTCAGGATGTACAGAATCAATATTCATTCCAGCTATCAACACTTCCGACTCCTTCCTCTCCAAAAACCTACTCTGCAACACCACCAACTATCCTCCAACGGGTATCGAAGCCCGGAGCCAGATGACGATGAGCGAGGTAGGAAAGAAGAAGGGAGATTGATTATCCGCTCGGAAGGTTTGCAGTCGCAACTTGGCGGCCTATGGACCAGTGATAGCGCAAGTAGATTAAGGTGGACAGCAGGAGAAAGCCGGCGATGCCTATGGCGATCCAAATCGAGAGAGGTAGACCCATTGTGGGTTTTGCCGGAAAGGCGGAGTCTGGTTGTGGGAGATTGGAGGGGGGGGGGTTTCGGATGTGGATGCCGCGGAGTGCTCTTCGTCGACTGATATGTAGATTCTTTAGTTTATCGTTCGAGAATGGGGATGATTGGAGCTTGATCTGAATATCGGTTGGATTGAGGTTTGTACTCCACGAAGAGAGTATGCTGAACTCAGTGGAAGACGTTACGTTACTACCGACTGACCGTGTGATAGACCAAGATTGCTTTCGAGATCCTGAAGTTAAGCGCTTAGTCTTCCTTTATATATGGATTAGCATTGATTCTCGAGAATTATTCATCGCTCATTCGTTCAGCTTGCGCTTCATTGCTCAAACGATTACGATAATCGACGGCGTAACTCCACGAAAGACGCGTACGGTTTTAGCTCTTACTTGCCGTTTCACATAAGGAGGATCAAGATGCTCTTCCTTGTTTCGTAAGTCTTCAAAAGATGTCATCTCATAAAAGGGGCATGTTCGCGATCCAATTGAGGAAAAGAAGAATTGCTAAGTAGGCAATAAGTACAGATACCACAAGCTTTCTACCCTCCTCGTCTAATACCTTGGGACCAAGAAGAGTAATAGTAAAATGATGGGAAGTGCAAAGATTGTTGCAATTATTCCCCAGATGAAAGTCCTAAGGGATTACCGAAGTCATCGACTCCAAGGAAGACAGGAAGGACCCAGCCTTGGAATTCGCAGAGCCGGGAGTCCGAGCTGGGAATGCCGAAGCGCAGAAAGTGGGAAGTCGGAGGGTTGTTGATATGAGAAGATAAAGCTCGCAAGAGGCCTACCCTTGTCGATTGCTTCCAAGGATGGAAAGCTAAGGAGTATCAGCACTAAATATTCTGTGGTCGAAGGCCGCGATTTTTATGGTATAGGAGGGCAAGCCCGGTGACCATGAGCCCGAAGGCAGCGGCCGCTATTATTGTCAAGACTAAGCCAAGTCTAGAATCCATTGAAATGTGTCGAGAAGAGGCAAGATTTGATCTGGAGAGTAAAATGGTGCTTCCAGACGCAGAGTATCCAGCCCAAGGCGGGAACGCCGAAGCCCAGAAGTTCGAAAGCCAGAGGATTCCTGATAGCTAGGGAGTGGTTACAAGAGGCCTACTCTTGGTTGAGTATTCTTGAAGATGAGAAGTCTGGGTCTCCTTGATAGAATTTCAGGGATATAAGGCTTCGAGGACAGATTTAGTGGAGAGGCTGGAAGTCTGAAAGATGCAGGTTGTATAAACAAAAAGGCCATGGGAGGTATCTTAATATACAGAGAGTCGCTGAGTTTCTTCACTGTGGGTGAAGCGATCTTCACTATGTCTAGAGATTGATGGATCTCTTCACTCGTTATTGTTCACGTCTTAGCGTTTGCTCACGGCTTATACTTTGAGATTGTATCAGAATGAATATTGGCAAGAAAGTGAAGGGGCGTTACTGAGAATGACGACTTGATAAAGTTAGTGCTCAAGCACATGAGAATCTAGGGGATGAGAGAAGAGTGGCACTTCGACTAACGAAGCGTCTACATGAAATAGATCACGACTCAGATGCATACAGAGACCGCTGAGCCATCAGCAACGCTTCCCATACGAGGTATTATGTCCCGAGATGCTGCAATCGACACGGGCATGCGGCGTTCCCAGAGACAGGCAGCTGCAATCCCAGATTTCACGAGAAATGAAGTGCTACCTATTCGCCCCTATCTTCGCACAGCTTCTCAGACTTATAATTCTTCCCTCTTTTGTAACATGAGCAGTTTCCATCATTCATATCAGGACAGATGTCCGTAGTCACAAAAGCCCCTCCATGATAAGGAAGGAACTGTTTTGCTCACAGAATCTATCCCCAATCTAGAACACAGAGAAATCTCTTTATTATACAAAGACCACCAAACTCACCACCCTTTTTATACAACTCTCCATCAACTTCAACCTCTAAGACCTTTTTCTTGGAATTTGCAAATTCAAAACCCCCCTGTTTCCCCCAAAACAACAAGCCTAGCAGTAGCACTTGCTATCCTCCGACGGGTGTCTGTGCTGGAGCCAGAGGATGCCGAGGAGAGAAACCACCAGAAAAACTGCATCGACGATCACAAGGGTGAAGACAATATCGCTCATCTTGGATTGGAAGATGTGCGATAGGGGAAAGCTTTGATGAGGGGGACGATGGTTATTTGTAAGAGACTGACTCTGGCGTGGTTGGTTTGAATGCCGAGAGCTGTATATGCGGTTAAGAGATTGAGGGCTAGGATGGGTAAGGAATTTTGGTTGTGGTTGTAACTGCTAAAGAAGACAGAGACAGGGAGCGGTGGTCTCATTGATCGCTGGACCTGCGACAGTACTCTAATCCTTCAACATTTCGCGCTGCAGCGTCACTCTGGAAAGAACAATGAGCAAAAAACGATAGCGGTTCGTCGTTGGACAACAGGACTCTCCCAGGGCCCAAAAAAATTCTAGATTCGAGAACCTCGAAACGGACAACGAGCCACCAAAAAAACAGAGAGAAAGGGGGGAACCATGTGCATGACCGCTGGTTCAACCACTAAAATCTGATTCCCGAGGACCATCCCGGAACTATCGAAAGATATCAAAGACACTAGAATCCCATCAAACCCACCAAACCCTCTGCCTCTCCTCCCTCTCCCACCCCAAATATCCTCCCTCCCCTCCCCCTCTCGCCCCCGCATCCCTCCTCACACCACCCTCCCGACCCCACCATGTCCCGTTGACATCTTCCTGCCTCCTCCGATACCTCTTCCACAACCACGAAACTAGCCAGAATTTGAGAGCGAGGATGACCACGATGGCGATGCCGATGAGGGCGATGATGAGGAGGTGGGGGAGGGTGGAGGGGGGGAGGTCCATTGTTGATAGGGGGGGGGGATGGTTGGTTGGTTGGTTGATTTTATCGGAGTGGTATAGTATTGTGGGCAACAAGGATGAGAGAAGAAGAGGGAACGGGAGAGGAGAGGATATGTAAGGGAGGGTGGTGCATTGATGTGGAAGGGGGTTCTTTGATAGGGGATGCGGGATAAGGGGACTGTTTTTTCCCCTTTTTTCGTTTGGTTTGATGATGTGAATCAGATAGATGACGATGAGTGAGGAAGCTATGTATGTTCGTAAGTGAATCCTTCTAGATCTACGAAAAGAAGCTCCCACCAGGCCTTCAGGTATGGAAACTCTTCAAAAGAAACGGCAAATCAGATACACGCAAATAAACGGATCTTATATGTACAGAAAAATACTACAAACCCCAAGCATAGCACATTCTCCATATACACACAAAACCCCCCTCGCCCCCTCCTCCTCCAAACCCCACCTCCTCAACCGTAAACATCCCCCGCAGCGTCCTTCCTCCCTTCCACCGTATACCTCCGCCACCACATGCCGAAAAGAATCGCAATCACGGTGATGATGGCGACGATGCTGAGGACGAGGATGACGACTTGGGTGAGGGTTGGGTTGGCGAAGAGGGACATGTTTTTGGTTTGGTTTGGTTTGGGAGAGAGGGATGTGTGGGTGTGGTTGAGTAGAGATATTGTATTTTTTTTGGGGAGGTTTGTGACAGTTTCTTTTCGTGCTTTGTTGGTAGTTTTTCTCTGGTTGGTTAGGGAAGAGGGAGGAGGGGGGTTGAGGAAGGTGGCATTTATAGGAAGGGGGGGGGGGGGGAGTGCAGGAAGGTCTTTGTATCTTTGATGAGTCTTGAGAGTACAAGGGTCTTTGTTTCGAGAAATTCGGGGAATAAGAGGAGTTCGTATTCATTGCTGTTACGTGGGGGGTGAATTGTGCGGTGTGAGTTGGTGATATTTGAAAAAGGGGAATGAAAGATTTCTAGGAGAGGCGTGAGTGTGCCTTTTGGAGGAATAGGGTTCAGAATCATCGTAGGTGAAATGGAGACTGAGAAGAGATTCCAAACTACACAATAACAACAACAACAACAACAACCAAAACTCAGGAAGCCTGAGGAGCAAGGGTATACTCCCCGAAAACCCCGAATTTTGGGGGGAAAAAACACATTCCCTCGTATCTGACCTACCTACTTGCAACAAATCCTGTTACACCCTAACCCCCCCCCCCCCTCGAACTTCCCTGGCGAAACCCACGCATCGCAATATAATGTACTCGTACCACCACCGCCTCTCAAGAGCCAGACATGCCCAAAAAAAAGGCAACTACGCCGACTCCGAACTCGACGGGATCCCTCGTCGGGTTGCTGAAGACAGGAGCCCATGGCCCGCTTTGCAAGAGAGTGTGATGGGTTGGGGGTTTTGGTGTTGTAGGGAGAGTTTGGGAAGCTGCGTTTGAGCTGCTGAGAATGTTTGGGTTGGGGTGGAGGTTCGAAGGGGAGGGAAGATAGATGGGGTGGGAAGGGATTGTGTGGGAGGGAGGAGGGAAGGGGGTTTCATGGTGAAGTGAATAGACTTCTTGCGGGAGGGGAGAATGGGAAAAACGAAAAAAAGAAAAAGAGTAAAATTCCCTTGTATGCTTTTTGAAAACCAGACTTCTCTCATGTTGGCACAGCAGTGAAAATGTAATTTAGTCCGTTAAAACTTTTCTCACCTTCCCTTGCCAGCTCCTCAGACATATCTTAACCCTCGCTCTCGCGACATACGGACTCTGTGAGACACGAACTCGGTGACCCAGGTGGCGGCAACGGCGATTGCAAACAGGCCGGTTACGCCGATGAAGAGGAAAGAGAGCCGATGCCAGGGATCCATATCGGGGTTGGGAATAGGAGCCATGAGAGGATGGGGAGGAGAGTTGAAAGGGACCGATTAGTTATTCTTCGAGTTGGTTGGATAAGGGATTTTAGAGGGCGAAGGGATAGGGGATAGATGGGGTGGAGGGAGAAATTAAGAGCCGGGGGGGTTGGCTTGGTTTTTGTATTGTAAGCAATAGACTGCTTCAAATACGTGGGAGGGAAGAAAGGTATTGTTCTCGAGGATTCAAGAAAGAAAATTTATTTACATTATCTTTGGAGCGGGATTTGTGTGACAATGGTACGGTGGACGAATGAAACTTAGTCGCCACAGAAAATGCCATTGAGCAGACGATATTGAGCATTGCGAGAGTGCCGAAATTGACAGTTCAGATTCAAAGCAATGAAGAGAAGAACGCAATATCCGACTTAGTCTTGGTGCAGTTGATTAGACATTTGAAATACGAGAGTGGAGAACAGAGTCCGGTCCCGATGCATTGAAGGTTTTGTAGGCATCCAATTGATCGAAGATGTCTTGGAAAATGCTCTGGACGAAAGAACGCGAGGAACGCTGACAATACCAAGGAACTGTCATGGACAGAAAACATGTTGAAGTAAAAAACAGGATCCTGACGAGATCGATAAAAGGTTGAGAATAGCTTCTTCGTTTGACTGCCGTTCGCACTTCCCATGGAGCGATCAAAACAGGTCCTGACGGGATTAGGCAGCGTGGAGAGAGAGCTCAGGACTGCCTTTGTGTCACACTTAGACATCACCCAGCTGGTGCGGTAGACCGCGGTGCTTCCTTATCAGGCACCAGCAGCCCCAGGATATGAACATTAAAGCAACCAAGGCACAGGCGACAATGGCGGCGATTTCAATGTTTTCCATGGTTTCCGAGCTAAGAGTGTAATAGATGTCTTGGATGGATTATATCTGCCGCTGATTGAAAAGGGTTTATCCTTCGAAATTGAGTTCGTTACGGGTCGTGTTCTGTTTGGAAGGCCGGTTCGTTGAATTTGCAAGAGCGCGATTTGGGGAGAAATTGTGGTAGTAAAAGCATTGTATTTGTGTGTAAGATGATCAATAACTGATTGAATTATTAGGTCCGTATAATGAATCTTTGTTAACTTTCGAGCCGTAGAGATTGGGATAAGATCTCTTTGTTGGGCCAAAATCAAAGTCTTTGATGCTTTTTGATATATGTACGAAACAAAGGAAACAAGAATGATATTCATGGCAGTAAACATAAAAACAAAGAAAACTGGAGGAGGGTCGTTGTAGGCTCATGATCGTGTTGAGGTAGAGAAGGCAGAGGAATCGGAAATTGACTCACTGAAATCTTACCCAGTCTTAAGAATGCCCCCCTCTAGCTAAAACCATATCCTCAGCCGAGTAATCGCTGCTAGTCGCCTTCAAGCATTGTCGTTGCCATTTCTCCGCGATTTGCGGCATTTTCTGATCAAGCAATAGAGACTGCATCCAAGGACGTTTATTACAACGGCGCCACCAACGACGATCACGATGACCGCAAGATTGTTCATTAGCCAGCTTGGGGAGCTCATGCCTGTAGGCACTGTTGGAATCTCGAATTTATCAGTCGCGTTCGTGGATGATGAAACCGTCGCTATTGTAGCGTGCATTATTGAAGCTTGCGTTGGTGTCGGAATCGCTGTGGGAAGAGTTGTGATGGTGGTGTTCGCCATTTTTGCTTGGCGGTCATGCACTATCAGTGTTGTGGTGAACATGAGTTTTTCAATGAGTTTGAGCGTGCCCGTGAGTTCGACCGTGATGAAGAAAAGGCAAGTGTACATATAGAAGACCAAAACAGTTGGTCATTGTTCTCATCGGGAGCAAGAAGTTTTGCTTTGTGATTGTTGGTACAGTTGGAGATTAGGGATGAACAATGCTCTTATTGGGATAAATAATGGACAACGGACAAAGGGTACCTTAGGAAAGTGCAAGATCTGGTAACAAATCTAGCCAATCTCGGGTTGATGCCGAGATAGATATCGTTGCACTCCATCTGCAAAGCCTGTCCTTGACGCCGTACTTTCATTAACGTTTCTGCCCTTCTCTTCCAAACCAAGAATCCGCGTCCGGGCGCTTCCTGAACTCCTGGAATCCCACGCCTGATTTTGAGTCATAACTTTGCATCTCTCCCCGTTCCCTTCAGCTCTTCTTCGATTTCCAATACTTCTCTTTTCATCTCGTCTCCCTCCACAACATCTCCCATGGCCTCATTGGCCCCTTCCAAGTCGGCAATGACACCTTCTAAGCCCCCGACTAAGGTCTCCACTTCCTGGCCTTGTGCTCGGATCTCCTCAACCAAGTCTTCGTTCTCGGCTTGTAATGCTCTCAACTCTGCCTCGAGCTCTTTCTCCGTTTCTCGTAGATAAGGTGCAAGATGCGCAAGGTATAGCCTCTCGGGAGGCAGGGTATGGGGACTGTGTGTATAAGGCACGTCATAAGCTACCATGCTACGTAGTTTCGGAAAATAAAGCAAAAGTCACCCATGGAAAGACTCACGGCTTCCCCCCGTCCTCTCCCTTCGCTCTCCTCGCTTTCGCCTCCCCCACCAGCCTCTCCAGGTCATTCAGTCCTCTAACCACATCCTTCTCTTTCAAGATAGCCTCAAATTCCCTCTTTGACCTCTCTTCCACCTGCTGCGTGACTTGCTGCCATATTGAAGTAAGTACTTGCGGAGCGTATTTCGCGGGTGTGGGAAAGCAGGAGGAGAAGTTGGCATAAGAGCAGGTTCGGAGGGTGTGTATGAGGGCGTTGTTGTAGAGGTTCTGAAATTGTGAGGCGCGGGGTCCGGGAGTGAGAGCAACAGGTGGGGGAGGAGGGGGGGAGGGGGATTGTGAGGCCCCCATTGCGGGTGGAGCTAATAAACCGAACGTGAAAAATGTTTGAAACAGAGCGCAGACAGATTATTTGTGTTCTACCGTTGGTGCAAGGAGTTTCGGCGCAAGCTTGATTTCTCTTGTTCCGTCGTGTTTACTTTGTGTCACAGGGAGACGTGACAGATGTCGCGATGACAATTCTTGGTGGTAGGACAGCTAAGCCAAGTCGATTTAGAAACTGGGCACCAAACTTTGTCCACCTTCGTTTTCAATCGTTTCTTCTCAACTATTACTGTTCGTAGTTCTAATCCGAAAAGAAAGCTTGTCAGTTGTTGTAGTGAGTCATCACTTCATTAAGCTCTCTAACCATAAATATCACAGTAATGTCATGAGGCAGAAGCGCTGCAGCAGCGATGCGGTGGTGTTGTTTCGAATCGAATGGCGTGCAATTCTCTGAACGAGATCTTTTTTAAGAGCTCAGGAATGGGACTGGGTGGTGATGACGAGCCGCAGCTGAGCCGCAGCTGGATTGAGGCTTAGGAAAGCCTTTTTGGCTCGAGGTGGAAGTTGTTGCTGAGACAGTTTGTTCGAAGGGAGCGCGGGCGTTAATCGCGCTTACCAATAAGGTACTTCGTCAATATGTTGGCGAGGTACCTCAGTATTCAATCCAAGGACTGAATGCGGGACATTGGCTTCTCCGTACCCTTGAAATTGTCGAGCTGGGCTGTAAGGTTCGAATTTCCACAAAGGACTGGCTTGGAAGTTGCGGTTCTTTGACTATTCGATATCATTTGCTCTGAATGGCTTCTACCATCGGCGCTACAGTATGTATGTCTGGTAGTAAACATTCAACATGCAGATCCGCGTTCTCGTGACCGCTGCCTGTGTGCCTGCCCTACCATTATGAGGCTAGCCAACCTGTGCTCCTACAAACGCCACCAATGCATCCATTTTATCATTTCCCAGCTCACTTCCCGGTCTTCACCTTCTTCTTCGGCCTCTCTGTTATGTCTCCAAGGGCGGGCTTTGGCACTGGTGCATCTCCGGCTTCCGCCATCTCCTCGTCATCACTTCCGCTGCTCTCATGCGCCGAGTCATACTCTTCCGCTACGTCCGAGTCGGAATCGGTCTTGAAATCTTCGTCTACGCTCTCTTCATCTTCGTCAGCTGAACCGCGGTCGGCTCGGGCGGCGACAACTTCTTCGTCTGAGGAGGCCATGTCGGCTTCTTGAAGGGCGGCGGCAATGATGGCGGAGGACAAGAGGGTAGTCAGTATAGTCTCGTGAGGATTTATGGATTCGACTTACGTCGTCAAGCATCTCGTTGCGCGTTTTTAGACCTTTCGTTGCGAAGAATTCTTCAAGGGGTTTTTGTTCCTCGCTGTTTGGACTTGTCAGCAAGATACATACGATAGATTCTGCACTCTTACCGGTTGATGTTGCTAAATTGATGCTCGCCTACACCTCTCGTAGTGATTGTGATATCAAATGTCCGACTTGCTGAGACGGCTCCACCGACTCTTGACATGACAATAACCGAAATGTTGTCGAAAGGAATGTATGAAGCAGGCTTTGGCACGAACATGAAACTCTTGTCCAAGCAAAATAGATGCCCTTCGTTGGCCTTGATACTGCATTTGACTCCGGATTGCTGGTGGTGGCTAGGATCGTCAGCGCTTATATGCTGGGTAGTGTGACAATCATATAGGAGGGTTTTTGAATGTAATTAATGCAAAGGCCTTTCACCGGAGGGCGCGTACCTGATAAAGTCTTTGGATGGTGTGACAACCTTTTTGCCAGCAAGGCCACGGAACACCTGAGCGACGACTGAATGTTGCGGTTGCTCATAATGTGGTAACAATTTGTCTTTGTACTTTTCCTTTAGAAGCTCCCTGACTTGAGGTTAGCATAGACCCAGCAATCCTTGATGATTCCCATACTCAGTCACGTTTAAATCGATTACGACCTCTTCTTCTCGCTTAAACTGCATCACAAGGAACGGATATCGGGTCTGACCTTGCCGTAGCGGAGGATCAAGGCCAATGGTGATCAAAGTATGAAGGTCGTCGGGCTTAGGGAGAAGCATGAATTTCTTGATGTGTTCGTACTGGATTTTGTAATCATAAGTTTTACCACGTAATCGGAATGAGCTCTCGTACATGTCGACGTCAAATCGTCCTCTGCATGTTGATCAGCATAGCGCTTTTGCAATAGATCCGTCTGATGTCCGGACCTGGGTGTAAGATGCAGCACGTCCAGGAACGTTGCAAATGTGTCTCCCGCAACCTCCCCAATCTCTGCCTTGTCCATCAAAGTATCGTAGAATAAATTGGCAGCATTTTGTTCCTCTGCGTCTGACCCATTCACACTCTTCTCTTCCCCATCTTCGTCCTTCTCCTTCTTCGTGGCAGTCCCCGGAATGTAGAATCTCATCTCCACCAGCTGATCTCTTGCAGCACCAGCTTTACGCCCTCGACTTCGTGCCCCCCCAAGGTGCCCATTTGTACCTGTTTCGCTGCCACCTGCAGGTAACGAGAATTCGACCGCCACTTCGTTCTTCCCTGCGAGATTGGTGTTTGAGATTTCCGAGTAGGGTATTTCGAACGCTGGACGATTCTGCACATTGAATGCTAGTTCTGCCTTGCCAAATTCGCCTTTACCCCAATTCCATCCTCTTAAGGCGTGCTCTTTGTTTTCCAGATTGATACCGTAGAAAAGTTTAAAAGCTTTGCCAACACGATCAAAGTCCTGGCGCGATCAGTAATACTTCGATATTAGACCAGTTGATTCTCGTCCTTACTTCTTGCTCAAACCCATCCAACTGTATGACACCTGACGTTCGGGACAGTATTTTGAGCTCAAAGCCTCTAGCTGCACGACTCCACTGGGCCCCGCCAATATTGCTACCATCGAGTGTGAAGGTCTCACCGCCGCCAGAGGGTTTCCATCCCAGCCCGCTCTCCGCTATCCTGCATTTGCCTGGCTGTTTCGAAAGATCCAAATATATGCCTTCAAAAGACTCCATATTGAATGACCACTAGTGGAGAAGATCCAGATGTAAGGAAGGCAGTAGCAAAAGAGCCAGAATGTGTAGGAAGACGTGTAGCGCGTTTAAGTGAGAGACGCGGAATAAATTTTGGTCCTCATCTTAGTGGCGTCCTACGCAAAAGGCTACAAAGTCTTTCCATTCAGCTTTCCCAAAGTCCGCATATATATTAAAGTATCTAGAAGACGATCTCTAAATTCATTGTAATACAATTCAAAAAATGCTAAATAGATGAGCATAATTTGTACATGCTTGATCATCATCGTGGTCTCATGCCAATCCCAGTCAGACCAGAATTCATCCTAGTTTTCCATGGATAAAATGGGTACATTCCCACCACGAAAGCCAGCGTCTCAGCTAACAAAACCATCAATGAAAGCGATGCTCTCATTGGACAGAAGCCCTTCATCTCTCATATCTTCAATCACTTCAGTAACAGCTCCCATCTGACTGTTTGCGAGCTCCGAGACCTTTCCTGATTTACTGGCAATACTCGCTGCAACGACTTCCTTCACAGAAGCTTCGCGCTCCTCATCTGCAGCGCCTTCGTTCCTGGCCAGTCTAGCTGAACCTCGATAGTACACTTCAGCATTCTTGATCAGAGTAGACGCACTTTTGACAGCAACATCGTAGCTTGCCGGTTCTTCGCTCAAGCGATAACGGAGGAGCTCACAGTCCCCGCGACGCAGGTGTATTCGAGGCAGATTTTGAATTTCAGGGAGTTTTGATGCTGCCGCCAAATCATTGAGTGCCATGGTGAGATGTTTCCAGCTTATGGTGTTTATTTGGTAAAGATCCTCTGACTGAGCGTGTAAGTTCTCTTGTAAGGAGGCTTGGACACTGGTACTGAAGGTTATTTCACTATCTGCTCTATCACAAAGGCAATGCGGATTGTTGCTTAAGTCGATAGCTTGATTGTAAGCCGCAGCTAACTCTCGTTCGTATGTAGAGACTTCCAGCTCTCCGCTGCGGAAGCTTGCGTCTAGCAAAGCGCACAGAAATCTAGCACTTATTAGAGCGGCTTCTTGATGCCTATCGGTACCATCGACATATAGGGCAATTTTGTCTCGTAATACATTGCGGTAGTATTCATCAATCCACGCCAGATGATTGCGCCCTTTAGAGCCGACAAGAGTGCAAACGGCTGCCAATGTTTCCAGTTGAGCTAGTGCAGTATCGACAAGTATGTCTTTCGTAACAGGCTCCACAATCGTAGCCCATCGTCCATTCTCCGACGTTTCTGATGTACTGCTGCTTATCATATCAATATTCTCACCATCATCCTGAGTAGAATTCTCCTCCGCTACAGTAACCTGTTCAGTAAGCTGAAACTCCTGGATCCCTAGACAACGCTGAAAGATTTCTAATGCTTCCTGGAAAAGGTGTAGGGCTTCGTCCCGGTTGGTTTGAATGGCAGTTTTGCCGTCACTAGTAACTTCAGCAAGACTGGTTAAAACCTGGGCTGTGTTGCTAGTAACCATTAACAATATAATAAGGACCAGGACACGGCATTCTCACAAGAGCAGGTCGGCATTATCTGGATCTATCCTCATTGCAACCCTATGAGAGTCTAGCGCGAGCCGTAATAAATCTAGCAAAGGGGTAGGCAAATGGGCAAGTAGCCGCGGCTGCTGAGCTACTTCATATTGTAGTCGAGCTCTGTTTCGTTCAGCGAGACTCGCTTAGGGGGTATTCAGCATTCATACTTGTTGTACGCAAGGTCAAAAGACTGTGGAAATTTCCGCAAGCCTTCTTCATAATTTTCAATGGCTCGGACAAAGAAACGCATTGATTTGGCAGCATCGCCAGCTCGCCATTTCTCGCCCGCTTCTTCGAAGTCGACGCCCGCTGGTTGACATCAGTTCATGAATTAGTTCGACGAAACACAATGCAGATTGGTTAGCCACAATACCGGCAAGATATTCATTCGCACTCTCTAGGCTCTAACGGTTGGGGAATCAATCAGTCGACTTCATTTCTCATCGGGGGATTTGATTGCATGATCATGCGAACCGTGCTCTTCTGCTGGCCGGCCCTTTTCAGGAATTTCTTTTGTTTCGGCATGTTCTTGACCAATCACGTAGGTCTTTTCGCTTGGAATGTCTTTTTCATGGAGTGGTGGCGTGCATGTAGCTGCTCTGAGATATCAAGCCAGGATTGGGGGAGAGGCGGAACCGGCCCCAATGGTAGTATTGTGAAGGTATTGCCGAGCTTGTCGTGGCTTGTGGTCCGTGGAAGTCGCGTGGGTGATTGTGAAACAGGACACCTTCCGAAGCGAAAATGCTGTCATGGCGCACTACTGCAGGCGTTGTGCGGGACAGACACGTGGTTCTCATGGTTCATCATCTGCCTTACCCTTGGGGCCAACAATCCAAATGAGGCTTGTCATTGGCTCATACCGTGTTGATGGTCGAGTGTTCCAACGTAGGCGCCAGGATATATACTTGGAACTACTGTATCCGTCCCCCCTAAGTCTTGTCTCAGTGTCTGCTTGTCATCCCATAGGTTAAAAACTGTGAAAACCCCAACCCCAACCCCATCACCATAACAGCATTCAAAGAACTTGGCTGTCATTTTGAGTAGATACTTTACCTCTTGTGTCACTTGATCACCAGAGTCCTACCTTACCTAGTTAACAACCCCTGAGATTCTCTACTACTTTACCTACTTTACCTTAGCCTCTTAGGTACTTTACGGAAGTTAGCGGATACTAAGGTAGTCAAGGTACGCTGCTAATTCCGCAGCGATCTACAAAGCAGGAGTTGCCGGCCCATCCTTATCGAGTCAATAACAATAACAATATTAATCAAGTCGTCGTACACAGCAAAGGTGACCACCACCAAGAGATCGCCTGCGATCCCATCACCCCTTTCACATCCAGGAGAGTTCTTTATCTGTCGCACGTAAGTGAATCCGTACTCTAGGCCGACGACATCCAGAATATACTGCTATCTCGAATCATTATTGACGTAACTCGCTACATTGTTATTAGCGACAAGACAGCCTTGGTGAAACACTCGCAGATCTCGGTCAGCTTGAGCGACTCCAACAATAAGCGGGGGGGTTCTACCATCCTCAACCTCAGACTTACACCCCATACAAGAATCTCCCAATCCCGTTCTCTACGATGGGTCACTCAATTGAATCATCACGCCCTATCATGGCGCCTAGTGTAAGTCCGACACATCTTTGCAATGCTGCACTTCCATTGACTCATTTCCGAAACCGTTTCGCAGAGCGATTGACCTGTCACATGCTAATATCTAAGTATCACATAGGTGACCTCTAAGCGCACCTCAAAGCGATTCTCTACTTACAGCGGTGTTCCCTCTTTGACGGCTTCAGAAAGCACCGTCAACACCAGCAGATCGTCCACCACCACTGACCCCCGACTACAAGAGATCAAAGCATGGACAAAGGGTTTCGATCGTCTGGAGAGCAAGCGCCTACAGCAGCAACGATATCAGCCAACGCCAGAGAAGAGCGATAACCTCAGCAAGCTCGCGCTGGGAGCAAAGGTGGAGAGGGCCTTGGGACGCAGGATGACGGACCAGGATGCAACGTTTAGGCCGAAGCTGATCAGCGAAAAGCCTGCGCTCGGGAGGTCGCTCACCACTGCGTCCTGACAGTCGACCGAATGGGATCGTATTTCAGGTACAAACATTATGAAGTCAATGGCAATATTTGTGTGCATTTCCCGCCATTGTGGACAGAAGTGGCTAAATGGAGGAGCTGTTTATTCGTGGTGGTATTAATCGAGCTCTGTCGCTCCATGTTCCTTTACGTATACGCCAATACCCTCTGCGTTCCAATGGCTACTCTAAATATTAGCTTTACAAGTGTATTGTATGGGAGATTCGGGCAGGATTCGGGCGCTCTCTTTAGATGCGAAAAGCAGATATCAGCGCTCTGATTGCTCAGCAGAAATCATATCACTACCGTCCGAAGGTACCGGCCCTTTCCGTCTCCAGTGGCAGCAAACGCTTTTTTGCAATTTAGACTTGCATAAGTCTCCGCCATTACGCTGCAGTGTCATATTGAGAGCTTATTATGCATGCATGTACGAACAATCAGGCTCTAATCGCTACGACCTGCAGATTCTTGGCGCTTTACAATCCTGTTCCACACCGTTTGCTTACATTTCCTTTGCTACTCCCCGATGGTGCTCGAGCACTGTCTGCTGCGTTCCTGAAACACATGTGTATCTTGTTGCTGCAAAGGCCACGCGGGTTTCTGTAAGACTAACCCCGAACGGTTCTTGCATGACACCATCTTCGATTTTTATTGAGATGACTACAGCGCCTCTGGTACTACCTACGCACCTTTCACATGGCCCTCGATGTTCTAATCTTGCTCTATCATGTCTCCTGCATAGATCTCCACAAGCCCCATCTATGCTTGGCTTAGAAGCATTTTCTGATACCTCGAAGATTGCTATGACTGAAATACTTGTCTCCACATGCAATACTGAAAGGCTGCCGACAAATTATTGTTTGACCACCCTCGGTAACAGTTACTCGTCGCTCCCAGAATTTCGGAGAAGCGAGTCTCAGACAAAGGCTAGAACGCCTAAACATCTGGTGCTGGAACATATGAGGCAGGAGTGGTCATACTCTTAATACGATCGAGATCCAATACTAAAGGCTGGCAACGGTATCTTACAGGCTAGTAGAATACTCTGGTGTGTGCGTTCTTCTCTAGCAGTCATATTCCTCCCTTACATGCTACTCTGAGTATTATGCTATTGATTTACTGAGGAGATGTTTTAAGAGGGTATATAATTAGGGGGGGGCAAGAACATGGACTGACCCGCCTTACTTATAACGTCGGATTTAGCTTTTCCTTTCAAGGTCCACATGTTCAGAGGTGCTGTGATTCAGATGAACTTGCTTGCCAGTTGACTACACGTTCAAGCGATCACTCGTTAAGAGCCGATGTGAAGAGTAGCGAAAGAAGTGTATGTGGGACATGCAAGCCCGTACCATGGCTCAGATATGTTGCTCCTTGGGCCAGTACTTCAAAGCATTTTTTGGCAATAATATGTCCATCAAACCGTCACGACGGTGAAATTGCCTTAAGGTGCGGTTTATAATTGTGGTTGTGCGTGAGGCTAGTACGGCAGTCCATTGTGAACTTACCGTCGAAACTCGGGCACTTTCTGAAAAACCGAAAATTGCACGAAGAACCCCAGATACTATCTAATTACTCAAGAGCAATACGGTATAACATCTTGCCATACTAATTCTAATTTCTCATCATTACCGCCTCTTTCTTCAACTAAGATTGGGCAGAGTCTCTTATTTCAGCCTTATTTACGTGGAAGACAATCTCGTTTTTCTCCCCGCAGTTCTTCATTGGTAGGCCATATATCTTCACTTCAGCCAATTCACTCAAGCTTTGTATTTCTTTGCCCAGGTGTCTGGGAGGTGTTGAATTCGCCTAGTTGAGCACTTCACCTGCAAGCTTCATTCTGTAAGTCTTATTGGACTGGATAGTCACTCTGCTTCTACCCACTGCTTTCAACTAATGCATCTTTGACGAAAGGTCCTACAAACGCCTTGTTTGCAAAAGGTCGCCAGCCTCACACTCCAATACGTGTACAGCTCAGGCCACTTGTTTCTGCAGCATACTTTTCAGTAGACCTAATCCTCTCCATTTCCTCTGATTATACATCAATCTTCACGCGAACATGGCTCCCGACTCCGCGACCAAGCCTGTCAATGGCGAATACGGCAATCAGCAACAGTATGGTGCAGTAGAGCAGCATCTGTCATCGCAGGGTGCAGCTAATACCACTTCCGCCGGAGCTTACGGGGGTGAGAATGGCAATCCAGCAGACATTACAAATAATTCTTCCTCTGCTGCGAGTGAGAGCAGCGGCGGCGTTCCCAAAGATGAAGTCGGCTGGTACTTCGTCGAGCAATACTATACAACTTTGAGTAAAAGCCCAGAGAAGCTACATGTAAGTTTCCCAACACGTTGTTCCGCCCTGGACATTTTTAAGGACCGCTAAACTGACGGCCATCCAGCTTTTCTACTCCAAGCGATCTCAGTTCGTATCAGGTGTTGAAGCCGAGAAGGTTTCCGTCTCTGTGGGCCAACGCGTATGTACCTTTATCAAGCTTCAGCTGGAAGGTTTGCTAACTGTTGCCTCCAGGCTATCAATGAGCGCATCAAAGAGCTCGACATCCAAGACTGCAAGGTCAGGGTCTCAAATGTGGACTCTCAAGAGTCCTTCAAGAACATTGTGGTTCAGGTCATTGGAGAAATGTCCAACAAGGCGGCACCTCACCGAAAATTTGTCCAAACCTTTGTCCTTGCTGAGCAACCGAACGGGTACTTCGTACTGAATGATATATTTCGCTATATCAATGAAGACGAAGAGGAGGAGGTAGGAAATGAAGGTACACCAGAACCTGAACCCGCGGCCACTTCAGCTTCCGAACCAGAACCAGCGACTCTTACCAGCTCCAACGATCCTACTCAACAGCAACACGACATTGAGCAGGTCGATAAGAAGCTCGAAGAGCAAATTCGAGAGACGACGCCTGTGAGTGGGAACACGGAAACTGAACCAGCCGACTTGGACGATTCTACTGCTCAGGAGCCCGCCGAGGTGGACCACATTGAGGATGCCCCTGCGGCTGCCGTCAATGTGGAGGAGGAGAAACCCGAGATGCCTGAGGAACTTGCTGAGACAACCGTCAACATCGCCGAACTACAGCCAGAGAAGCCGAAGGACCCTGACCCAACACCTGTTGCCTCCCCCCCAAAGCCTACCGCCAAACCAGCGCAAGCTCAAACTCCTGCAGTACCTCAAAAACCTGCGGCCCCAATTTCTTGGGCCAATCTTGTGGCTTCTAACCGTATCGCTGCACCCATCGTTCCAAGTCCTGCAGCTTCAACCTCGCCTGTCCCGTCGCCACCAAAGGCTACTCCATCCTCCGCAAATCGATCGACAACGCCTCCTACCTCTGCCAGTGATGATGCGGCAGGCCGACCTCAGCAGAATGGAAACGCTGGCTGGCAGACGGCAGGGACAGACAGCAGCAAGAGACAAGGTCGCCAGCAATCAATGTCAGGCAGCCCTGAGAAAGATAATGTTTTGGGATATGTCAAGAATGTGACGGAAAAGGTGGATGCGTCCCTGCTTAAGGGCACACTGCTTGAATACGGGAAGCTAGTATACTTTGACGTCAGCCGTCAGAAGGTATGATCTGTCAGCTGACTTTAGTTCCCTCAGCGAATATACTGACGACTGCAAAGAATTGCGCTTTCGTCGAATTTGCCGACCCTGCCGGATACAACGCCGCCGTTGCAGCTAATCCCCATTCCATTGGAGGGGAGCAGATCTATGTCGAAGAGCGGCGACCTCGGCCTACTGCCTATGGTGGTGGCTTTGGCGGTCGAGGTGGAATGCGCGGCGGTCGAGGTAGTAACGACGGTCGACCCGGAAGCCAGGGAAGAGGAAACTATCCCAAGGATGGCGGTCGTGGCGGCTTTATGCCTCGCGGAAGAGGAGGTAGCATGACCCCGAGAGGCCGTGGACAGCCTCAAGCCGCTTAGGTGCAACTCATCTTTCCACTTGGATCTACTTCAAGCGGCTACCAGTACAGCGCCATGCACCGCTCGATATACCCAACTATTTACTCCTCCAGACACTCGAAGTTCCAGCTGCGGACTGCGCATTTGTGGCCATTAGTGTAATCTACTCTACCAACTATAGAAGGAGGACCGGAAAAGTTTCTCGGATTCGGCTTTCTTACAAGCATATTCCCCTTGCTTTCATCTCTTCACCTGAGCATAGCGACTGCGATACTGATTTGTGGGAAGCTTATTTCGTCCCTGTACATCTCTTCACGATTCTTTTTTATCAAAGGGCGGTTGGTCGGATCGATTGGTCGAAGAGTTAGCTGGCTCCTTTTGGGGCTGGGAATGGGATGTGGGGACGGAGGATGGGACCTGTGGCACTGTGCTAAGCGGCAATTTGCATTGAGACTTTGATCAGGCCTGCTCCATGCTTGAAAATGGCATCTTACATAACATACACTTCAGTGTACGGAATAGAGCTTTACATAGGGTTTACAGATTTTGTTCAGTATTTCTATCAATTCATCACGTTAATAGCAAACTCGCCGTGCACTTGAGATTCCAAAGATATCTATTCATTCATCCCTTTTTGGGGTTGTATGCATCTTCGGTTGACTCTCGGTGCTCTCCAAAACCTGCGGGACCCGGTTCATTCGCTTTGAATCAAACAACAGAATCTACAAACGGCGCTCGCTCGAGTTGCAGAAGAATAGATTCTATTCCTGCTGTGTATACCGAAAAAGCATCAAAGTGGATATCTCAAGGCTAACTTTATATCCTGCTTGTAGGGTGGGGAGTGGTGGGGCTAGAACTAGGCTCCAGGTCACCACCTGACAAAGTACAAAGTACCTTGGATACCCACACTGACGACGTTCTCGCTCATGTTTTCACGTGCATGTGTTCTCACCACATCTGATTTGTATCTGATATTCTAGCGACTTAATCATGCATCCTGGCGGAGACGTCCTTACGGGACGAACTCGCAAGGACCTTGATGTCACAACTCCAACACCGGAAAGAAGCCCAATGTCATTCTTCATGGCAACTGAGGATATGCTCGATAGAGCTAGTACAAAGTCCGTGGACCCAGGAGGTGACAGTACCTTTGGCGTTCGAAGCTTGCAGGAGACTATTTATGAGGTTGGCGCAGACAGTGGTAATGGAGAGGAGGAGGACGACGGTGACGATGACGACGGCGACAACGACGAAGAGGAGGGTGATGGAAATAATAAGGGCAAAGGGAAGAGGAGACGCTCGACCTTGAAACCTCAAGTACCGTCTCGAGACAGCTCACCTGAGAACCTCGAGCAAGTCCGACAACCTACAGAAATTGGAGACTCGTCCAGACCCAATCCAGATCAGCGACCACCTTCCTACCCAAGTGCTTCTCATTCCGTTACATCTCTATCACAGGCTTCTCAGACGCAAGGATCGTCGCTGCCAAGTAGCCCAAAGTCTACTTCCAGTCGTTCTCTTAGGAATTCCGATGAGGACTCGATGGATGAGAGGGGGAGTCAAGCCATATTATCCAGCGAAGATGACGAGATCGAGCATCCTCCCGAAGTACAAGGCACCGCTCCACAACTTATCATGCCGAGCATCAAGATGCCAAGCCGAAGGCCTTTTACGGAGCGAGGGAAGGATATTGGTCGATTAAAGATATTGATCGCTGGAGACTCAGGTATGGCTATATAGTCTTTGTTACGGAATTTATCACTTATAGCATTCTAGGCGTTGGCAAGACATCCCTGATCAAATCCATCGTCCAGATATGTGAGGATATAGTGCATGTCGATCCTCTCTCTTCAAACTCCAGCTCTGTGGATCAGCTTCCGCCTCGGAGATCTAAGAGTAAAACAAACACCACAAGCGCCAACTCCACAAGTCACATCACCGAAGTCTACGCAAGCACAAAAGCTTATCCGCCATGGTGGTCCGAGGTTGAGGAGAGCAGAATTTTGCGCAGGCGAAAAAGTATGGGGGATACCGTACTAGAGAGGAATTTTTGCTTTGTAGACACACCAGGCTACAGTCATGGAGAATCAACTTCGCAGAGTGTCGAATCGGTTGTGCAATATATTGAATCGCAATTGACCAAAGTATTCTCGTTGGCTAACGCAAATGAAGGCGAGTTGCTTAGTATGCTCAGCGGACATGGTGGGACACAGGTCGATGTGGTCTTCTACATGGTCCTACAGCGTAAGATTTCCAGAATACTCTCATCAACACCCTCGTTCTAATATTTTGTTTAGATATCAAGCCTGTTGATCTCGACTTCCTGCGTCGCTTGTCAACGGTTACCAACGTCATACCGCTGGTCGCCAAAGCGGATTTACTCTCTAGTGAAGAAGCTGAACACGTAAAAGCGTCCATATCCAACGACCTTGAATCAGCAGGAATTAAACCCTTTGTGTTTAATCCTAGTGCTCCAGCAACATCGTCCATCTACACTGTGTGCTCAGCCGCATCCAGTGACGACGATAACATGGATGCAAGTCTCTTGATGTCACCAGACTATATCCAACCACTATTGCCATCAAAGCTGAATGAGCTCGTGGATCAAATTTTCGACAAAGACCACATTTCATGGTTAAGGCACCTTGCAGCTACCAAGCTCGTGAGCACCAGAAGGGAGATAGAAGCTTCAATCATGGTTGCGTCTGTTCCACCTACTTCTCTCAATGCCTTGCAAGCTCGCACTTTACGCTCTCCTACTTCAACGTCCCCCACTGCTGCGCACTCAGTCGTCCCTTACGCCAGTGGCGCATCGTCTTACGTTCAAACTAGACTCGCAGACCATACCCAGCGAGAAGAAAAGTTAGCGCAGGTAAGGCTGGCTAAGTGGGCTGGCGACCTACAGAGGTCTCTACAGAACGAACGTGCAAGATATGAAGCACTCTCCCGCGGTGAAAGAGCCATATGGCTCACAGAGAGGCTGGGAGAATGCGTCAATGACGGTACATTGGTGTCTGTCCAGGACTCGGCAACGCCATCCACAAAGGCCTTTTCCTCGCTAAAGGCAGAGTCTTCTGGCCCATCTGGGAGGTTTGCGGATGGCGGTGATCCGCTTGGCCTTCTTAGATGGAACGAAGCTATGAGGAGAAGAGGTTGGATTGCATTTCAAGTCGTTGGCAGCTTTGGTGTTTTGGGTGCAATGGCGGTCTGGATGGCCAGGAGCTGGGGGCTCGGGAGTGATGGGTATCCGGGATGGACTTGGGCTTGGTGGGGTTGGTAGGTGATGAGTTGTTCATGTTTACGACTCATTGAATGGTGTTAACTTGGGCCGGACGGAGTAGTCTGGGGGCGCTGTCGGTGCCTCTGGTGTTTTTATGTGGCATTGCACAGCATGGCCTTTTGACTTTCACAGGTCTTGACTCGAGGAGAGGTTGTGCTTTTAATATAGATACCCACTCACGCTGATAGGGCGAAAGCATATCCGTAGCAAACCATGTTGACAAATTACGATTTTCGAATTGGAATTTGTAGCTAAGAGTCTTTCTTCCTTTTTGATCACCAGGGGTGTGCAGCAAGTCGCTCAACAACCAGGCATGTCCAAATGAACAGTTCGACTCATCCTATTTCGGTGATAACACAAAGTGTTGACTCGCACATCAATCACCAAATCTGATGCGATAAAGAGACTTCGGGCAAAGAGTCGATGATGGAACAACGATTTTTTGATTACTTGATTTCACTACCAAATTTTTGCACCCCTCTCATGAAATGAAGTCGATTGCCCGCTTTGCCAACCCAAGTCTCGAGTCGAGTTTGATGGTACTTGTACATACTCTTGAGAACGGATGGGAGCCAATATATCAAATAAAAAACTTTCGCTCCTGCAACGACGCCTGGTATCAGACTGCTCTTTTTTTTTTAAATATATAGGAGACTGTACGTCGTAGAGCAGGGAGTACGTGCACTTCTCCCAGGGCAATAATGGATTGGTGGTAGGGGAGAGTGGGTAGTTGAGTTGATCGAGTAGGAACTAGTATATGTATGTATTTATGAATTACTAGTCTTGGATTTTCAAAGGCACTTTGGAAGGGGTTTCGGACATCGTGCTGGTTGAAAGGGAGTATCGTTGATAGATTACGGGAGTGAGGATTGGTAAAGTGCAATGCGGGAATGCTTTAAATATTAATTGGGGACGAAAGGTTCTTCAACGTGAAGTACATACGATTCGCTTTATAGTATTATTGTTACATGCCTTCCGTGCTCTAGGATATATGTAGCACGAGAAGCAACGCATTGAGAAGCATACTATAAAGGCAAATATGGCAGGGTACTTTCAGTGTATTGGAAGCACAGGACGTGGACGAGCACTGTGGTATTTCTTTAGGATGCTAAGATCAAAGAGGCGTTTAGGGGGGTGGCCTTCCAGTGTCTAAACTGTTCTTTAGCTGATTGGCCCGGTCTGACAGACCTGACGTGGACAACGGGGCCACATGCTAGATGTAAGACCGTGACCATCGTCGATGAACCACTGTGCGTTGAAGATATGGGTATCTGGCTTTCTGTATTGTTTCAATTACATTGTGCAGATGCTTGTGCCTCGAAATATGCGGGGTTAATCACCAGGTGCGCATCATGGATGCCATTGCTACTCGTCTTCCTTATCGAGCATATGGTGGGTGTTGCCTGCCATTGTGCGCGGTGTGGAATCCAGGGAGAGGCTTTTGACACAGAGCAAGTGTGAAAAGACTGCTGTCGTTCACCAAGGCTACATCTGGATCCCATTCGTGGCCTCTGCTTTGTTTCGGATCACATAGGGAGAGTTGTAACAACGATGCGTGACGCAGACGAAGCAAAGCTCGGCTGAGCCATTACATTTTTGAATGCAGTATTTGGGCCAAGGTATGTGGACCTTACAGGGGACCAACCAGATGCTTAACTAATTGTAGTTCAAGAATAATGTTAGACGTAAGGCAGATGTGTAGTTGAATACCAAGAGAATCGCAAAGGGAGCATCTGCCTCTCGCAGAGTTAGGAGATTTTGACACTGTTGGACTGAGGCTATGTGAAATCAAGAGACTGCGTGTTCGTGGTACAAGACGTAATTATTGCAACTAGTTTGCAAAACGACCAGATGCCCAAATGTTAACTCGGCTTCCTTCGCACAGCTTGACACTGAAGGGTTGGGCAAAGGGATATGGAACTCATTGACCTGCAGTTTTGATACTCTGATTGTTCGCTTATTCTGGAATATTCTACCCAGCGATAGAGAAGCCAATAAACAACTGGTTCCATTGGGATGTTCAAACAAACAGTCAGACTTATCCTTTTCTTGTGATAATACAAGCATTGACTCGGGTACCATTGCAAAGCTTGTGCGACAAGAGGAGTTGAACAAAGGCATAGAACTGATCAATCCAATTTTCCATGGAATCTCGTAGAAAGGGCTAGGGCCACGCGCTTAGCGTGTATATAACTTTGCGAGCTTCCAGTTTGAACTTTTAAACCTACAAACTACCACAACAGCCTCACTTCTTACCACGCACAATACATTTCAATTCGAACGCATATTGCACTCTGAAGTTCATAAACGTAGTAATGTAAGTCAAGTCGAGTTTGTCCCTTTCAAACACCACTTCTGCCTACAGCCTCGAACTCCAATGAACACCCCGAGCTCCAATTTACACCACGAGCTCTTCACCTTCTGCACTTTGAACCTAGCAGAGTGTGCTTTGTTCTTCCGTCATCATCGAGCCGCGCACCTCTTCACCTCAATCAGCAGATTGTACATTCATCTTTCACTACCACCGAGACATACCACTGACCGTCACCTTCATTAGAGACCAGATTCCTATCGACACAGAATCAACAAACCGCAACGATGTCTAACGAAGAAGTATTTAGTTTTCAAGCGGAAATAAGGGGGGTTTTCCATGCTGTCGATATCAAATAAGTGAGAGACTAATTATTTCCGTGCAGCCAGCTGCTCTCGTTGATCATTAACACCGTCTACTCGAACAAGGAGATCTTTTTACGAGAGCTCATCTCCAACTGTTCCGATGCTCTAGACAAGATTCGCTATGAAGCTCTCTCAGACCCAAGCAAGCTTGATTCCGGCAAGGACCTCCGCATCGACATTATTCCCGACAAGGTCAACAAGACGCTCACAATCCGTGATACCGGTGTTGGTATGACGAAAGCTGTAAGTCCATCCACATCTCGCTGCGTTGTAGTGCTCTAACGATTTGTAGGACCTTGTCAACAACCTTGGTACCATCGCTCGCTCTGGCACCAAACAATTTATGGAAGCCCTCACCGCTGGTGCAGATATCTCCATGATTGGTCAGTTCGGGGTTGGTTTCTACTCCGCCTATCTTGTTGCAGACAAGGTTACTGTTGTCTCAAAACACAACGATGATGAACAATACATTTGGGAGTCTAGCGCCGGTGGAACCTTCACAATTGCTCAAGACGAGGAGGGCGAGCAACTTGGCCGTGGTACCAAGATCATCCTATATCTCAAGGATGAGCAGACCGATTACTTGAATGAGAGCAAGATCAAGGAGGTTGTCAAGAAGCACTCCGAATTTATCTCTTACCCCATCTACCTGCATGTTCAAAAGGAGACTGAAAAAGAGGTTCCGGATGAGGATGCTGAAGAGACTAAAGAAGAGGAAGAAGGCGAAGAGAAGAAGGCGAAGATCGAAGAAGTAGACGACGACGAGGATGAGGATAAAGACAAGAAGAAGAAGACCAAGAAGGTCAAGGAGACCAAGATAGAGGAGGAAGAGCTCAACAAGACGAAGCCAATCTGGACACGGAATCCACAGGACATTACTGCTGAGGAGTATGGTGCTTTCTACAAGTCCCTTTCCAACGACTGGGAAGATCATTTGGCGGTGAAGCACTTCTCCGTTGAAGGTCAACTCGAATTCCGCGCCATACTTTTCGTTCCTAAGCGTGCACCATTCGATCTCTTCGAGACTAAGAAGACCAAGAACAACATCAAGTTGTACGTTCGCCGTGTCTTCATCACCGACGATGCGACCGATCTTATTCCCGAATGGTTGAGCTTTGTGAAGGGTGTGGTTGATTCTGAGGATCTACCCCTGAACTTGTCACGTGAAACCCTCCAACAGAACAAGATCTTGAAAGTTATCAAGAAGAACATTGTCAAGAAGACCCTGGAACTTTTCAATGAGATTGCTGAGGATCGCGAGCAATTTGACAAGTTTTACACTGCGTTTAGCAAGAATATCAAGCTCGGTATCCACGAAGACTCGCAGAACCGTCAATCCCTCGCTAAGCTCTTGCGCTTTAACTCCACCAAGTCCGGCGATGAAATTACTTCCTTCGCCGACTACATCACCCGTATGCCTGAACACCAGAAGAACATCTACTACATCACTGGCGAGTCTCTCAAGGCCGTTCAGAAATCACCTTTCCTGGATTCGCTCAAGGAGAAGGGTTTCGAGGTCCTCTTCTTGGTTGACCCTATCGATGAGTATGCCATGACCCAGCTCAAAGAGTTTGACGGCAAGAAACTTGTCGACATTACCAAAGACTTTGAACTAGAGGAGACCGAGGATGAGAAGAAAGAGCGTGAGGCAGAGGAGAAAGAGTTTGAGGGCTTGGCCAAGGCGCTCAAGAATGTTCTTGGTGACAAGGTTGAGAAGGTTGTGGTGAGCCACAAACTCATTGGCGCACCTTGCGCTATCCGTACTGGCCAATTTGGCTGGTCTGCGAACATGGAGCGTATCATGAAGGCCCAGGCTCTCCGCGACACCTCCATGAGCTCTTACATGTCGTCGAAGAAGACCTTCGAGATCTCACCCAAGTCATCGATCATCAAGGAGCTCAAGAAGAAGGTTGAAGCTGATGGCGAGAACGACCGTACTGTCAAGTCGATTACGCAACTCCTGTTCGAGACATCGTTACTAGTATCGGGATTCACTATCGACGAGCCCGCTGGTTTTGCAGAGCGTATCCACAAGCTTGTATCACTAGGTCTGAACGTGGATGAGGAAGCGGAGACGAGTGAGGAGAAGGCTATGGAGGATGCCGCGGCTCCGGCTGAGGCTGCTGGTGAGAGTGCAATGGAGGAGGTGGATTAGATGCACAAGGCAGGTACCTGTCTGTCATGTTTTGACGCAATTACTCGGTGTTGGTATTTTGTGCTCTATGCTTCACACCTCTTCGGTTCTACTCGTTGCACAAGCCCTATCTATGACAGATTACCATGCCGGTTGATCTGGAGTAATGGCTTATGCGCGTAACGTCTTCAAGCATGTAACTTTTAGTATTTGCAAGCTCAAGCGTTGATAGGTAATTAGAGAATCCAAAAAGCTAGACCCTGTTCACTGTTGTCCCATGTAACATTCTAATCCTGTTGTGCCCTCTGGGTCCCCATTAGAGACAATCTGAACCCGCCCAGAAGTAAGCAGCCTCTTCAACCATCACCATTGAGAGATTGCATAGTTGACGTTTGTCCCACAGACCTTGAACTTCACATGCTCTTCCTATCAGACTGCAAATCCAACCACCAGATCTAGAGGGCTGCACCGCCATCCTCGGGTGGCCAAGCCTCGTGAAAAATGTCGAGGCTCCAGGTTTCGATGAATATCTGCACTAGGTCAGCCCAGCTGGTTGATGAATGAAGAAGACACTGTATAAGGACGTTTCAACCTCAAGATTTACTCCACTCCTTTCCTCCATTCTATCTCTCCCACCTCTCCACGGCCTTGACAAAACCTTCTCCCTCTCTCTCTCTCTCCCTCCCAACAGATCCCCCCACAGTCTTCCCCTTAACTCCAACACAATGCTCTTTTCCCTCCTCACCCTGCCCTTACTGGCAGCAATCTTCCCAAACGTGCAAGCTCAAGCAACCACGCCAGCTTCGATTCCTGGCAGATCTGCACTGGTTCCTCCATCGACGTTGACTACAAAGACAAGTACAACTTCTACGTGCACAACCATTGTCAATCTGGGCTTGGCCACCGATCTTCCGTCCTGTTTTGTCTACGATGGGGCTACCTACCGCGACGCGTGTCCTGTCAAGCCCTCCGAGCTTAAACAATGTCCGTGGCTTTGTACGAGTTCCTTGTTTATGAACCGTCCTTATGTTTGCTCTTTGACCGAATTGAGTAACTCGAACGAATTCACGTTTTGTCAGGATTGCTTGACGGGGTCGAAGTCGAAGGTTGCATTGACGACTTTGTCTTCAGTGGTACGTTTTTGAGTCGTAACTTACTTAATTTTTTGGTTACTGACATATATTCAAGGCTACCACCAAGGAATCCTGGATCCAAGCTAGATCCATGTCTGCATCGACTCCTCTCTCAATGCCGACTGCAAATGCACATAGAACATCAACATGCACAAGCATAACTTCTGTGACTACCAAGCTACCGTCTTGTTTCATCTATGATGGCTATCTGTACCGCACCGAGTGCCCAGTCAAGCATTCGGAGCGTGAACAATGTCCTTGGCTTTGTCGGACTTTCTTATTCAATGGGCCTCCGTTTATTTGCTCTCCCAGCGATGTAAGCGGCCCGAATCCAATCGAATTCGCCCCTTTTACCTCTTGCAAGAAGTGCTTGCCATTCTCCAATTCCTCGGCAGCCGCAGTCAACCTTCCTCCAGCGCCAACGACTGTCCCATCTACTGTGGACAAGATGACAGCCCATACAACCGCCGCAACATGTACGTCAATCAAACCATCTGGAACAGATCCACCAGCGGTGAAAGCCCTTCAGAACGGGATCTCATACTCTTACCGGTTCTCCTGCGGCCGTTCTGCGGCCACTGTAACTGAGTGCCCTTACCTTTGCAACCGTGGGCCCAGTAACCATACGCTTCGGTTATGTGATAAGAAGGACGTATCGGACCCAACCACGGTCCCAATTAATTCACGCCTCGTCTGCGAAAGTTGCTCGCTTCCAAGAGAAACACCAATTTCCAGTCTCGTTTCAAGTAGCAGCGTGGTACCTTCTGCGACTTGCACTTCTACTAGCTCGACAGGTACCTTGTGTCCACTGGTCAAACACCACCCTACTTCTGCCAGCACCAGCCCATTGTTCCAATCGCGCTGCGGAACCACTGCAGCTGAGATTACCGACTGTCCTTTCCTCTGCACTACAGTGGACCCGGCCTACATAGACCTCTTCCGTTGTGTCAACGCGGATGTTAGTGGGAAGAACACAATATTCGACGAATATCATATTGAGTCTTGTGTCAAGTGTCTCCCAGCCTGTTCTTGATGCTGTGAGCACGTCTGGATAGAATGCGATGCTTGGAATTGGCATTGTCTTTGGCTAAGGTAGGGAGAGGGTCTAGAGTTGGGAAATTGTGCTTCTGGACCGACAGAGAGGATTTACTCCTATTGTCAGCTTCCTCATGTTGCGGATTCTGCACTCCGAGGCTTCTCGTCAGCTCGATATCGTGGCTTCAACCTTATTTGACAGTAGAATAACACTGTTGCAAACGAGAAGAGTCTCGGCAAAGTGCAGCGATAGCAGCGAGTAATGTGATCATTAAACCAAGTGCGATCCGATGCTTGTGATGAAAGCTGTCAATCACCTGACATGTTTGATATACAAGAGGCGTTTCGGCGGATACTTTAGATCAAGTATAAAATACCTTAGTCAGCCATGTCGTCACTCATTGAGGTATGCTCGGCATAAGTAGTAATGCACTGTACTGTCTGTACATGGACTTTACGCAACTCGATACCGTAAGAAATGGAAGTCTCTGCGGGTCTCCACAGTGACCCCTTGGGCCGGTTGGTATCGTGCTAAAGCGGAAGGTGCATAAGGTACTGATTACTGGGGCCCTTTTGGGCCTTTTGTTCTTCTTAATTACTTCCAGCCGGAGGATCACTGGCTCACTTGCTAAGTGCAGTTTGTGGTGTGCACGCCGAACGCACCAGACCACGAGTCTAAGGTAAGGTAGGTAATTGTGTGCATTTATTACAATGCGACCTCGAATCCCTCATCTCATTGGCCCGGGACTTCTCCCGCCTAAAGCAACAGGAAACCTCCTACGTAAACTCAACTCGCTTTTCATTCGTTCCTGCGTCTTCATCTCATCGACATCAAATCAGCTTTAACTGGATTGTTCGCTGTCTCAACTATCAAAGGCGTCACACCGCCGTTCTGCTTGACATTAACAGTGCACTGAGGCTCTTCAAGCGACAGCTTCGCGTACGGTAGGTTCCACACGCGGAACCTACAAGCTTAAAGCCGAGTCTCGAAATCTGGGGTGCAGATGATAAAGGCAAATTACAATTGACCTCGAATTCTGCCACAACCACACCCCCAAAGGCCTACCATTGCATTGTGCGACGTGTGCGAATGGAGTGAACAAGCCATCAAGAGAAATGAACCAACTCTCTACTTCCACATGGTCGCCCATGGTTTCCGGCCCAGAGGAAGATTTCTCGAGTTTCCTAGAGTTTGGCGACCTCCAACTCACTTTTCCCGGCTTCGACGGTGGCCCGCAGAATCGCGGAGGGGTGCAGGAGGATGCAGGTGCTATGGATACCTCGACAGAGGACCCCACCGGGATGATGGTTATCGAGGAGGGGCAAATGCAGCAGCACCTCGAGTTGCCAACGTCTATGCCATCGATAGATGTTTTCCATGGCTCGACGCAACAGTTTCCTGACATGGGCATGCAAACGGAGTTTTTCGATCAGCAACCGCTGCCCCACTTCCCCGTGCAAGGGCAGCAATACCACAGCCAACACATCGTCCCACCTACGCCAAATAGCATTGAAATGCATGATGACCATGCGCGGTACAACCAACAGTTAGACACTCAGGCGCAGGCCATATATGAGCATTACAGGCGAAAACAGAAGGACCAAGTAAGATATTTCTGCCCCCAAAGTTAGGGTTGCTAGGAACTAATAGGCTACAGCTGGTATTTACACCATTAGTCTCGCCAGCGGTGACTCCCCTGGACACACAATTCCGATATCCAGACTACCCCGTACCGGGTGAATACTTCAGTCCTTTGACTTCGCCGGCATTAGAAGCGCAGAATCATGCGGCTCAACGATCGGTTTACGGTGCTGTGCGCGGCTCGGATACCTCCAACACGACTTCTCCCGTGGACATGAACATTGACTACGCCGGGCCTACATCTGTTGCGAACACGGCTAGCGTACGAAAATCGAGAAGGAAGACATCTTCGGCAGCATTACGGAACCCCGCTCGCGCAGTCAGACAGTCTCCCTCCATGAAACCTCAAACCCGGAGAAAGCAGTCGTCGAGTACGACCATACCCCCGAAAGAGGTAGCAGGAATCATTGAAGATGCCCGAAGGTCGAAGCCGCTTAACGATAGACCCGCGACTGCTGATGGGAAGCTTCCTCTACCCTACAGCCAGGACAGCTCAGAAGCAGAGTCGATATCACCAGAGCCCTTGTCAGAAATCTTAATGCCACCACCTGCTACGCCCAAGTCCACACCGGCCAATAGATCTCCACATTTCGCTGCAAAGCAACCCGGATCCCAGCCATTACCTGCGCCTTTGCCAATGTTGGATAACGCGCCTGCAACCCCAGCATCGTTGATGAAAATTCGGAAGCAGGCAGGCAAGGGGGCGAACGGCCCGCATCGGCCATCAAGTCTAAAAGAGCAGGCAAATATGGCCGAAGCAGACATGGAACAGATTATCGAAGACATAGTCTTACCGGAACCGGCAAAAGCAAACACGAAACCTTCTCTCACTCCTATAAACACAGTAGGAGCTAATGATAATGAAACCACGCCTACCCTCTCCGCTCGAAAAACTCCCAAATATGGACCTCAAAGCGCCCCGCTCAGCGCAACAAGCTCGGTTTTCCCAAGTCCTCTGGCTTCTCCTCGAGGTGCCACACCCGGTAGACGTGGTGAGCTGAAATCTACCGGCAAGAAGAGAAACAGCAGCAGCTCGGTGCATGTCAGCCCAGCTCTACGCCCAAAGATGTCCCCCAGCATAAAGCCTCTACTCCCCGAAGGAGGTCAGTCACACAACCCCCGATGTTTTCCGTATCGAGTGTCCCTTGCTAACCATTGTCATTACAGCGATCGTCAACGCCGAAACCTCTGCCCTTCTTCTCGCCTCCAAATCCAACTACCAAAACATCCTTGAAGGCACATACCTCCCCGGCGTTTCCTATCCCGAAGCACTGTCGACGAATCTCACCTCCAAACGCACCTCTCACAAAATCGCCGAGCAAGGCCGTCGCAACCGCATCAACACGGCGTTGCAGGAAATCGCCTCCTTGCTGCCTCCCCCACCATTGAACGGTGATAGTAGTCCTCCGAAAGAGAGGCAAGAGGGAGCGGTGGGTAGTATGATGATGACGGGTACGGCGGCCCAGCAGAGTAACAGCAAGGCAAGTACAGTGGAATTGGCCATTGAGTATATCAAGAATTTGCAGGGAGAGTTGAAAGATGTAAAGGGCAGGTTGGTTGAAGCAGAGAAGAAACTGGAGGACAGGTGATCCTTTTAATGGCGGTGATGTTTGGAAATGTTAGATACCGGAGGTTTCTCGTGTGTTTATGTGGCTCATGGAAACATGTTTACGACATCTAGGCGTTTGGATGAAGCTGAACGCTTTTGCTACGGCTCAAGAAAACTCAGGAGCGCGCTGGCTTGGAGGGTACTCCAAGACATGTTCAGCCTTTGCGGGCGGATATTGCTATGCGATGAATGGTGAAATGTGGTCGGCTCTGTGCATATGTATCGGGTTTTATTCAGTTTACACACTCATGTCCAGAAGAACGTGAATGATGGGGGAATGTTGAGTTCCGCAGGCTCAAGCCTCACTCTCTGTTCCACAGCTCTCAGCCATTGAAATTTCATTCTCATTCTCATTTTAACAACCACGACAATCACGACTTTTCCCGATCCTCCATCCCTTGATCAAAACTTTCATACTCCACACACACATTACCACCTAGCGCATATCGTACCCCCACGCCAAAAGATCGGCTGGCAGACTGCCAGGCTGACACGCGGATGTGCAAGGGCTTTAGGTGTATATCACGTGTGAGCGATGAGGGCGTCTGATTTAATGTACGGAATATGGTAAGCTTTTCACTAAACGTTAAACATATGTCAGGTTTATTTAAACGGGTTAGTACGCATGTAAGTAATTCTTTCTAGGTTACGATGTACGATGTTAGCGTGAAGATTTTAAAAATACTGTATTCAGAGAGTGCACAACTCCTCTGGAACATCTCACTAGAATACATAGCATTTCCTATCAGCTCGATTAATGTTAGCCGAGCACAAGCGAATTTTCTCAACGCGTACTAAAAAAAAGTCACTAACGTTTACTAAGAATTTAGGTATCGTCTTGCTGTTTTTCCCGAGCTTTAGCGAGCATTTGTGCAATCGTATGTGCAGGGGCTGCGAAATGACTCTAGTTGTTTTGGTTACTGGTATTTCTCCCTACTTTGGATACCTAGGTAGGCTCTACAGGTTTTTAGGGGTGGGTTTTACACCTGGCGGACATTCGATGCTGTATGTGGCATCATCCGACTGTAAATAGATGCGTGTTATGATATCATTTTTTTACACATTTGGTTACCAGGCTCGAAGAGAGAGACTTTTACCTCGTAGAGAAAGCGGGAATACATAGTCCGAAGACTTTATATGAGGAGTACGCACATGGTTGATCCACTAACGGATACCAGCTGCTGCAGGGAGGTCGTTTTGAATATCCGTATCAGCTTTGTGTCGTTTGGGTTGAGCTCTTTTTTGGGGGGGGGGGGGGGGGGAAGAATTATCGTTAGGGAAAAAGGTGGTGTGTAAGGTAGTTTTGATGAGTCACTCTTAAATGTCAAGGACAGGATATTTTCGTATGTTTTTTTGTACAGCGGTTAATCGTGTGTTGACAACTGGATGTTTAAGAGTGATATGAAGATCTTTTTTGGTTCCCCGTTCCGGCCTTTTTTTATTGATGCATTTCCTTACTCGATTTGAAACAAGTCGGCTGAATTGTTTTCAGCAGACGAGTATTCTTTTCTCGGGGTTTTCGTAAATGAAAGTTGCACGTTGAGGTTTTTTTTTAAATCTTTGTTATGTCTTTGCGGGTATTCAGTTGCTCTCTTGGAGATTAGAGTGGAGATTCGGGGGGAAGATTGTAAAGAATGAGACCTAAGACTTGAACATGTATTTCGAAGAAGCTGAGACGACCCTCCCAAAGAACCAGACAGACGCCTTAGGGTTAACCCAAAGCTACTACAAGTTATTAGATTCCGCAAGCATTCCAATTCCTCGAACACCCTTCTTAAAACCATCTCACCTTCATCCTCCAACGTACCCCCTTACTAACAATACCACATCTTCAAGTCACATTCCCCTCAGCAACGCCATCGGCCCTCGAATACCCCCTTTTGCACTTGCACTAGCAACCACAACACCCGCTTCTGGCCGCCATAAGCAGCCAGATCCCCACTTCTCCCGAATGGTGCACCCCGAAACTCTTCTAGTCCAAAAGCCTGTTCTCGAAACCTTACAGTACTTCTTCATAGCAACCCCCTATAGCAAGTGGAAAAACCCCTCACCAGTTACATCTGCATACTCTATGGAGTTTTCAACCACAGGTGGCCGCCGTCAAGAAAACACAGATTACCCCCCCAAAAAAAACCGCCTTTACAGACCCACTACCTCCCCAAACACCGAGGGCTCGAGTCATCACCCTTCCCTTTCCCTCAAGTCGAAAAATGCCCAAAGCCTTGCCTTTTTTCCTCTCCAATGCCCGCCCAGCCTAGCTTGTAGCGGCCCCCTTTTGCGACGAATCTCTCAAGCTCAAGCTCGACTGTGTTTACAGAACAGTGTTCCCAAGTCCTTGGCCCTTCTTTCAATAGGCCTCAAACAACGGAGAGCGGGACTGGTATCAAGAACTGCGGAGTCTACTACCGTCAAAATCACCAGAAGGAAGGACTAACAGGAAGCTCTTGCTTGGTGTTGGGGAGGTAGGAAACGCGTGCCTTGTTAGAAGATGATGATGAGGAGAGGGGTGAGAGGGGGATTTGCAAAAGGAAAGGGGAAGGAAGGGGAAGGAAGAGAATGAGCGAGAAAGAATGATATGATGGTGAGGAAGCCGAGAGCGTAAGGTAAGAAAGAGTTGTAGAGAGAAAAGAAAAAAGAACAAAAGAAAAAAGGGAAGAGAAAAGAAAAGAGCTCAGGATAACGCTAGTTTCCCTCCTTTCTTCTAGATCAAACATCAAACCAAGTCTCCCTCTCTCACGAAATTCTTCTTTCTTATTTCTTCCGTTCTACGAATTGCCACTACACTACTGTCATCGCACAAGTCATGCTACTCTGTGTGATGATTATCTGCTAAAGTGGGTGTTTCAATAGGACCTGTTTTCTTCTTCTTCTTCTTCTTCTTCTTCTTCTTCTTCTTCTACTTCTTCTTTCGCAGAGCTTGGATTCTGGTTTTTTTGCTGCTGCTGGTGCTGCTGGTGGTTTATTACCACTACCATCATCGCTACACCACCACCACCACCACCATCCACACCCCTCCCCTCCCACCTGCCAAAAAAACCCCCCAAACCCACCACCAACCCCACCCATCACCACAATCATCCCTCTCCCCTCCTCTCCCCTTCCCTCCCCTTCCCCCCTCCCCCCTCTCATCAAAAAATCTCAAATAGCCAACACCAACATCAACATCAAGCCCGCTTTCCTCTTTAAACTTTCAAGCCTCCCTACCTATCCCTATCCTCATCAGTAGTTCAATCTATCAAGGAACTTTGTCTTGAAAAATTATCTTTTTTCCTTTGGAAATGATACTGAGAACTTGGGAGGGGGGGGAAGAGGGGGGAAAATACTCTCTTTAATTCTCATTCTTGATTTTTCTTTCTTTTGCATGTTCATCACTCAAAAAAAAAAGACCACTTCTTCAAAAAAAAAAAAAAAAAAAAAACTTCCACGCTTCGCAATCACCATCATCGCACTCGAGGAGTGAATACCCATCCCTTGCGCACTTTGTGTAAAAAGGAAAGAAAGAAAGAAAGAAAGAAGGTGCTTAACATCAACAACAATAAATATTTCTCATTCCATCACTACCCGCCTGATGCCTAATAACCAAGGAAGTTTTTTTTTGAATATTAGAACCATTTTTGTTTGCACGAGAAAAAACGCATCTCTCTTCCCATAACCTCAACTCATCCAGTATCCTTCTAAACAATCTCATCCGAAAAACCATCAAAAAATCCCCTCCCTTCTTTACTTTCTCTACTTTCCCCTCTAAACTCATATTCAAGAAGCGCAGAATCTCATCAAGCTTTTTTTGTAAAAAAAACCCTTGTGAATCTTTCGAGTTTTTAGAAACACGATTTTTTATTCACGCCGCCCTATATTTCTCATTGCCTCCAACCTGGTGCCTGCGGCTTTTAATCCCAGCAAAATTAAGCCGTCCCTGCAGTTAATTCCACATCACTAGTATCACCAACCCACCTGTTCAACGTTCGGAGTTCGACTTTTCATGTCTTGTGTGGGCCCGACCCGTTCATGGGCGCTGCGGCGAGGAGCGCGAGGGATGAAAAGGAAGAGGGTGCGAGGGTGAGAAGAGAAGAGAAGAGAAGAAGGGGCCACACTTAGCGCCGCACCCATTTCTGGAGCACTTCCACGCCTATAAAGACAGCCCTTCTCTTTCCTTTCTTCTCAACCGACTTCCTTCTTTGCATTTGTGCACTTGAGAATCTTCCTTCGCTAAGTCTTTACTTTGGCTGCTCTCAGAGTCATCTGGCATGGCTCGTCGAAAAGCACCGTTCCAAGCCCAGAACCGGCACCCAAACTCATCTCACGATGTACCCACTGAAATCAAGCTCTCGGCTCGGGAGTATTACAACCAACGATTTGAGAAGGTCGATAAAAACCATCGGTCGACCAGTCTCTATGCTGACACGACCAACTTTCACATTGATCGTATTGAGGGGTTGTGGAGAGGGTCAGTCACCTCCAGTGTTCGTTCTGTGGTGATCCTGCTCACGTTGTCAATTCTCTAGGTATTGCAAGGTCGTCGATATCGATCCCTACTACACACTCAAGAGGTCTACGGAGGGCAGGATTAAGAACTTTTTTCATTGATTGTGTAACAATTACTCTGTCAAGAAAATCAGTTCGGTCGAAACCTACTGGCATCAACTGAGTCAGCTATATATCAAATGGAAGGGTCGACGAATCAACCCTTGACCTTGAAACAAATCTTCGATGTAAGTGGCAGGAAACGTCGATGCTTCGACATGGTTGACAAAGAAATAGTTCATCAACGGTTCACTGACCGAAGAACACGGCCTGAACGACAGCGAAATCGACAAGCCTCTCTTGGACGCGGAAGATTTCCTGGAGGTTTTGCGCTGCCATTGGGTGACGGACACAAACACCTTTCCTCATGAACGGCAACGGGTTCAACTTGCGACGATCTTGCTGATCGCTGCGTTCGCTGGATCCCGACCCGGAGCCCTTCTCGGAATCACCTATCGAGACTTGGATCTGTTCGTCCAGCGCGATAAGACCACCGGGGAAGTGGCGCTCACGTTGCAGCTGAAACTCACCAGAACCAAGTCCCGTAAGAAGCGCAAGAGACCGTGAGTGAAAGCCTGAAAACCGAGTCCATTAATCTGACTAGCCTGCAGTAAAACCTACACGTTTTTCATCGATACGAATCCTGTTTTCTGTGCAATATCCCACATCATCAGCCTTGCCTGCGACGACGATGCCTTCCTTGCTCCCGACACGACCCCCGGGGAAGTTCTGACGCTGGGCGTCCGAAAGGAACTGAACTGCCAACCCATCCCTTGGAAAGAAGGCATGCTAGACGTGCCGGTGTTTCGTGGGCCGGAGCAGACCACACAAGGATTCCGAACCTCGCTCGATGAGGCACTAATCTACGGTAAGTATCACGACTGGGTGAAACGTTTAGGAGAAGAGACAGGCTTCGTGCAGGTCATGACGACCTATTGTCTTCGGCGGGCGACTGGGAATGCCATCAACGGTGAGTCTTAAGGCTTCTGGTTCAAGGGAGCAATGATGACACGATTATCCATCAGACGACCCTAATTCTAATGAGGCTGTCCGCAACCTGGTCATGGACCAAACCAGCTCGGCCGTATTCCATCGCAACTATCTGTCCCGCATGATCCGGTACGACACCCAAGCCGCATACCGGCGCACGAAGCCTCGTACGAAGTCGATTCAAGCTGCCAACCGGATGAGCCGACTGATCGACCCGCGACGACCCAAGGGGCTGACTGACGAGCAGAGAGCGAGCCTGCGTCAGGAAGCAGAAATCAAGGAGCTGTATCACCATCGAGACCAACTCTACCACCGCATCCGAACATCGGAGTTCAAGTTTCTGTACCGAGCAAAAGGAGAGCCGATTCACGACGAGTATCAGGAAGCCAAACGCGCCGTGGACCGGCTCATCAAAGCACGAGAGCGGGCGCTCAAGAAGCAGGTCCAAGCAGAATACGACGCCATCGCTCCGATGAATGATATACAAGCGCAACTCGAAGGAAATGCGGAGTCGGTTGATCAAACTGTTCCCACCTCCGGACCGATTCGGTACGCTTTCGTGGAAAGAGCTCGCATCGCTCAGGCCTTCTTCGATCCGCCGTCAGCGTTCGATGCCGAGGGCGACGTGGGTTGGCGGGTCTCGATCGTGGATGATCTGGTGTCGCTGTGTCCTCTGCAAGAGGGCCGATTCCGCAAAGCCAGCCGAAGACGAAGAATCCGGGTTATCGAATGCGATCTGGAGGATGTTGATGCGGAATATACCTTGAACGCTGTAATGTCCAAATCAGCTGAGTCAGAGTCTCAGGTCCCCCATCTCTTTCCACTGAGATGCAAACAGTACCAATGCCTTCATTGTCTTGGAAATCGCAGTCTACCTTTGGATGAGCGACTCCATAACCTTGGTAGTAAATTTTCGTTGCGACGACATTTCGGCCGCTGTCATACCTTTCGGCCAGGCGAGTCCTGTCCGTTTCCCCGTCCCGAATGTGCTGCCGTTACGCTCAACAGCATGATGCATTTCAAGAATCATGCGGCCAAGGTTCACGGAATTTACATGTCGGAGAAGATGTAACCTGTCCCGGCGTGAGAATTTTGATAAGTCGGTGCTCCATCTCGCTCAGTTGACTGCATGAGTTGGTTGTAATATCTTTATATTACGTGGCCATCTTCGTATTATTATGCATCTCTGTGCTTTGTAGAATTGGAGTAGAATTTTCTTAGCTGTGATGTGTCGTTTTCCTGTCCTTCCTGATGTGTCCGTGAACCTACTTTTCTGATCATCTGACCTCTGAATTTCGTTCCTGAACCCGAATTAAAACCTTAGTCTCTTATCCGTTGATCTGTATGGATTAATTGAAAGATTCCTTACAAATTAAAAGCTGTTCAAGTCAATGATATGCTACAATTTTCCAGTTAATCAAAATAATTAGGTCGCAATCGCTAATGGAGTAGGGGAATGAATGCCCCAGGGGATTAGATGGCGTAGGGAATTAGATGGAGTAAGGGAATGAAAGCCTCAAGGGATTAGATGATGTAGGGGATTAAATGGAGTAAGAGAATAAAGGTCGTAGAGTATTAGAGTACTCCCCTGGCGAGTGCTCCCCCGGCGAGTACTACCCTCAGTTTTTGAAGGATTTACCTGTGGCGAGTACTCCCCTGGCGAGTGCTCCCCCCGCGAGTACTACCCTCGATTTTTGAAGGATTTGCCTGACAAGTCGGCCAGTACTCTCCTCAATTTTCGAAGGATTACCCTTGGCGGGTACTCCCTTGAGTATTCCCGATTCCTTGCTCAGTCGCCACACCTTCCGCAACAACAATGCCCATCGAATCCATTCCTTATTTTGCGTCTACTTTTTATTCTGTTTACCTTCTATGTATCTCATATCTACACGCCGTCCCTGATTTCCCTCTACAGCTATGAAAAGGGGGAGTGGGCCACGTTGCAGGTTACTGTCTGGTCGCACTAAGGAAGTTCTTTCCCCCGGGGGAAAGAACTTCCATCACGTGATGAAAAGTCCCTGATTTTCTTAAACAGTGCTTGACTTGCCACTCTTGCTCATCTCTAGTTCGTTTGCTTACAACCTGTTGTGGACTAAAAGCCTCGCCTTCAGGACACCCCACCGCAATGTCTTCCATCTCTCGACTTAGAAATCGTGGCCACCCACAAGTATTCTCGAACCTTCTTGCTGCGCCTCATCCTTCCGCATAGCATCCACTCTTCGCTCCCAGCATCCACTTCGGTCTCCCACCACTTCGGGCTCCCCTCTGCACCACCAACAGTTGTTCACCCCACCAGCCGTGGTGTACACCAAAAGTGGTCTACACCACGAGGCGTGGCTCACACCACGGGCCTTTGCTTACACTATAAGCTGCGGCGATTCGTTAACCTTTCAAAAGATCTTGTAAACTTGAGGAATCTATTCGCGGCGACTATAAGATAGCCTTTTAAAGTTCGCAGCCTTTCAAAAATGCCAAACGTTCGCAGTGCATAGTATTTTATATCGCCGCTGATAGAGCCTCTGCGATAGAAAGGTCCCTGGGTATCAAAGAGTTCTTACTCGCTGAGATTTCATATTTTATGAAAATACCTTAAGAGTTCATAAGCTCCCTTGATATGCAAACTGAGAAGTTGTGTAAGCCTACGACCTGAGGGATTGACCTACCATGGCTGAGGGACAGGCCTTGATTGAGGGATGGACCTACGAGGTGAGGGATAGGCCTTGAAAAGGGGCCAGACCACGACCAAGGGACAGGCCTTAACTGAAGGATGGACCTAGGGAGTGAGGGATGACCTAGGAAGTAAGGGAAGGACCTAGGAAGTGGGGGATGGATCTCGACGTAAAATCACGTGCTGAATTTTGACCAAACATGGTTGCTGCGCCCCAGGCTTCCAATGGTTTCTTCGGCACTATCCTCCGCAAGAGGGGCGGAGGGTTCCAAAAATGGATGGTACGACATTAGCCATTGTAAAAGAAAGCAAATCAAAGCTTAATCGAGATTCTATAAACACATCTCCGTCTGCACTTGACCTCAGCAACTTAGCTCATCTAAATAATCACAGTGCAGAATGCCTGTTCCTCCAGACTATTATATAACACAGGCTAACTATTCTAAGGCTTTTCAACAACGCCAGCTACTCTAACATTAGAATTCGATTTTAGCCTACAGGAATAGTATTCCCTACTCACTAAATAATCCTAGCTCAGTCTAGTCCTCCCATAATCAATGTTCTCACGCAAAACCCAGAGACAGGTACTAATTTAGGGTGCGAAATGTATTAAACATGTTTATTGCCTAACCAAATTAGGTTAGTCAAAAACGTGTTTTAAACACGTTTATTGAAGCATGTTTTAAACACAGGGGTATATATAAATAGCATCAATTAGTTGGGTGCTTCATTGTCACCTCACCGTCGACGATGTTATTCAGAAACTCCTCCAGCACCTCATCGTTTGAAAGATTTAGCCTAGCCATAGCAACTACCTCCTGCAGCAGTCTATCTTCCATATTCAAAAGCTTCTCCTCATCGATTTCAATGCCCTGTGTAGAGTCTGCTGACGAGTAGTCTCGGACGTCATTTGACGGTGACAGTATAAGCACTTCACTGCAGGAACGATTCGGTTTGGTAGAATTATGCTCTGAAAGGCATCAGTAACAGCCTGATTGCGAGGTTTGCCACCGCGTTGAGGAGGCATAGCTGGTGATAGCCTGGTAGGAAGATAGATCTACTCCATGGAGCAATGATGACAGCGAGGTCAAACCCTCTGAGCTAAACCAGATAGGTTTAGCTTGCTTACATAATATAAAACCAATAAACAAACATGAATAAACCACTAATGAGTTTTAAACACGTTTATTGTAGAATAAACGGTTTTATTCGCTCCCTAGACCGTACTATACATCCAATCCACCAGCCGCGGCGAAAGCGCATATTCGTATTGGAGGGTCTTCCAATACATATATGAAGAGAGCTAAGTCAACGGGTTTAGGACCATCTATCTTCTGGCGGAGGATGGGAAGTTTTCAATGAATGCTGTCTGTCAGTATTGCAATCAGAGAGTAAGGGTTTCAATAGTCGCACCTGGCTTCTGAGCTGGCCATGGAAGTCGGTGGAGTACTGAAGAAGCAGAGCTCCCTTTACTCTCTGAGTGTGCAGGTCAAAACAAACTGGAATGCAAACACCAAGGAGAGTGACCCATTTGGATCGGTACGAAATGTTATTGCATCTATAGCTTCCAAAAATGCCAGTCTCCTGTGTGGCGCATCTCTGACCATCCTCTTGTGCAACGGCAGCCTGCAGCAGGCCAGCGATGATGGGATCTAGTAATCTCGTTGCCGCTTGTTCTCCGCCTTCGATCCACTGATCGTTCGTATCCAGTGTGAGTGGAGAACCAAGGCTCATGCGGCCAGCTGATTTGGATGGGATGTAGTTTTTCGTCAATGGGTAGGACTCAGTGTGCTCCTGCCCATGAGCTTGCCGGGGGGTCAGAATGGGCGCTAATAGCACCTTGCAAACCCTCCTGCAACATCTTGTGCTGTTTCACACCAGCAGCTACATAACCCTCTCATTCCTGTCCCACCACTCACTAGAACTCCGGGCTGGCGTGCATTTTGTTGACGGAAACATGTACTCTTAAAAGCGCTGCTGGAGATCATTTTAGCTGCAACACAGAGCTACGTTCATTTGTAGGTAACCATCAAGATCTTTCAACTAATTCAGATATCTCTTGAATTCAGCTAACATTTTCGCCTCATTGCCAGGCTATTGAGAATGCAACATGAAGCGAAAGCGCTCGTCAACTCCAAACCAGGGTCGTTGCAATACTCTCTCCGCAATGAGATTGACGCAGATCAGCCACGAGGGATGCCCACTGCTGCAGCTGCCGTGCGAGCTCAGAGTTCGGATACTGCAACATCTTCTTTACTCCCCCGAGCCACTAGGGATGAAGTTTGATGTCAATAATGACCGGTTGAAACATCTTTTAGTCAGACCCAATAAAAGAACCTTTACACTCTATCCGGCTATCCTATGTGTGTCTCAACAAGTTCATAACGAAGGGTATGAAATTCTATATCGTCAAAATACTACAACGGCTACGATAAACCTAGATCCTGACGATGAACGTTCCACCGTCGAATGTCTTGACAACCTTATACCCTTTGATGATCTTGGTGTAGCAATCGCTTCACCAAATGGGATGTCACCGTCAAGCTCAATATAAATATCCCGAAGGATGCGACCAACGCAATATTCGATTTTGTATCTGGTAGCCTTCGTCCGATCCCAAATCTGAACAAGCTGAAGGTTCAACTCAATCTTTGGGACTACCCAGAACGTCGAAAATTTATCACATTCGCCAATCCTCATGATTTTGATGACATCGCCGAGCAGATCCTTCGTCCTTTCTCAACCATACGGGTCAAGCAAGTTGATTTTGTTGATAAACAAGGATACCCAATTCGCGCCGCCTTGTCATTGTCTGGGTTCGCCTCTTCAATGCAAATGGAAGTCCTCAGAGACGCATGAACCCAAAATATCCCAAGAAGAAATGGCAAAGATTATTTTCCAGCTCGGAGTCATTACATGGCAACTATCTCGGCTTTGTTTTGATCGGGCTGGATCACTCTTCGAGGAAGATGGGGAATTTCAAATAAAGACCTGTCTGTCCCGTGGCCTACTATTGAATGAACGATATTCACTTGGAGATTTACATCGCGGGCCTTTCAACTCTGAGAATGATTATTACGAGGCACATATTTTGGCGTTCTTTGAACACGTCAAATATCTTCCTCTAAGCCATCACTGCTTCTTTGCGCCTATCCCAGCGCGAAGTGAGTACGATGACTATGCTGGATTTCGGAAAGCGTCAGATGGGTGAAGTGACTTCGTTACTATAATACAGCGAAACTGATCTTGAATTTAAATCTCGTGATAAATTTTGAAAGCTTTGACGTTCTGAGAATGTCTTTTCTTCTGAAAACATCTTCAAATTACAGATTCTCTTTAATGTATGTTTATGCTAACGAAATCATTATTCTTTCTTTGAACCGAGAAAGATTGTCATGATATAAATCTTGATATGAATTTCGAAAATCAATAACAATAACTTTTGTCGTAAAAACACTACATTATGTATATCCGTGCCCCTCACTTTCGCTCAGTTCTTCGCTTAGTGCTCACCAGCCATGCACCACTTTCAGCCATGCACCACTAAATTCAACTACCCTTTATATACACGAGGATTTTTGAGCAATTGCTTCAAAATAACCCGGCATTTCTACTGATAAGCCTGAACGAATTTAATGCGAGCAGCCCTATGGGGCTTAGTAGTCCTGTAGCACTTCTTTAGTGCATTTAAATAACGCTTTTCCCAGGCCTCTTCGCGCTGCTGCTGCCTCTCGTCCTTCAATTTCTGTCTATCTTGAGTCATACTTCGAGCATCTTTGAAGTACAAGATGTCTTCGATTTTGAGAACCTTATTAGACTGCTTTTTGCGTGCTTTGCGAGCATTTTCAGCGACTTCTATTTGACGATATATTCTTGCCTTCTTCACTGATGCATTCGATGCCCGTCAATGACTCTCTATTATTCGAATTCTTGAAGTAAATTCTTCTATTTGAATCTACAGTAACAATTCAATCGAAGCGTGCAACGATGCAATGCTCATACGATAGTCGATTTCATGTATCATTCTTCGTTATATCATATTTGATCATCATCTCATTAAACTCATCAAAATGAGTCTGTAGTACTTTCGAATCATGCGCGTTCTTTCTTTCAGCTGCTAAAGACTTTCGTTTAGCTTTGAAGAGATCTGACTGACGATCTAATCATCGTTTGACTCATTGAGCGTTCAGTAGAGCTGAAGAATTTCAACGAGCAAAGTCTTGAGCACGAAGGGCGTTTGTCGTTGATTGCATCATGTGTAGTCTAGCTGACAGACCTAACTGATTCACTGTAGTTAAGTATTGTCGTAAAGCTGACTCCTGATCAGGTTTTAAAGCTCTGTCATGCAGTTCTCGTACTGCTGTTTTGAACTGATAATCTCGTAGTCTAGATCGAAGTCTGTCATATGAAACACGAAACTTGCGCGCAATTTCGGCTCGATTAGAATTTTCACGCGTGTTTATGGCGTCAATAGCCTTCTGAATGCGACCCTCGATGATAGCGTAAGTAGCAGCCATGTGGTTGAAATTTGGTGAATTTTTGAAGGTGATGGATCAAAAATATGAAGATTTAGTAGTGCATGGCTGAAAGTGGTGCATGGCTGGTGAGCACTAAGCGAAGAACTGAGCGAAAGTGGGGGGCACGAATATGAGCTAAATAGCTTAAATAAATGCTTTTAACTTTAGTTGTATGTTAGGACCATGCCTAGAGCAAGTCATAGAGGTACAGGTAAACGAAGGGTAAACCAGGTAAACGAGAATTCAAAGCTAAAGAGCGAGGGCTACGAGATGCAAAGGCTATATGTACAGGAGGAAGGTGAGCGCTAAGCCCGATAGGGCCTTAGCCTAGCTCAAAGGACACGTATCTCAGTAGAAGGCTGAGCACGCTCGTAACATTGTAATTCAACTTTTTACATTTATTAAAACTTGATTCATTGTAGTTATGCTACAATTTTATTGTTAATCGATTTAAAATTTTTACAATATAATGTGTTAATCATATAAAAGTTTTAAAGATATGTTCATGTTTTAATATTTTACAATTCATTCAACAATAAATTGTTTTCAAGGTTCATGAATCTAATCTGGCGTGATGGTAGAATCTAACTTCTAAGACCATGTTTATGTTAACTTTGCTTCATGAAGTCTGACCACTGCTCCTGTTCCGCTGCGAATCGAAATTGTATGTTGAAACCGAATTCGCCCGGGCGGTTCACAATTCTGAAGCATGTCAAACCTCTGAAGTAGGCGCACAACGGTGTACTAATATTCATCGCCAAGTCAAGTCAGCATGTTATCACAATAAGACGGATCAGAGTACAATGTATAGCTCTAAGACTTAGGCAGAAAACCGAACATGTCTTCACAGAACACGTCCGATTATTCAGTGAGTGATAGCATTGGCCGTGAAGAAATTTGAGAAAGACATACAGATACTTCAGTGAGAGCGAATTGTTCTAGAAATCTCGTGTCAGTGTCAATGTGGTTCTGAAATGGTGAAAGAGCTGGCTTACGTCCGATGCATTTTCTTGGACCGCCGCCAAACGGTATGAATTCCAGTCCAACTTTACGATGCTCCCAACGCTGGGGTATGAAATCTTCTGGGTGGTCCCCCCATATGTCGCTACGCTGCGCCAGAGCATAAGTGGATATCAGGACTCGCTGACCTTTCGGAATGAAGACAGGCTTTGTGCCGTCAGGACCACCACCTCTGGGTAAGATAGTATCTTCGAGACTCTCTCGTTCCAAGATTGGTACAACGGCCGTCATCCGCAGGGTTTCGTTGATGCAATGTTGCAGATACTGGCAAGACCTAAGTTTCAAGAAATCTATACTAGAGGCTTCTGTTCCGAATATTTCAAGAATAGTCCCACGAAGCTTGCCGAAAGTGCGAGGCGAACGTGAGAGGAAATAGAATATCCAGGTGAGCAGTGACGCAGTGGTGTCCCGCCCAGCGCCGAGAACACTAAGAGTCTCACCGCGTATTTCCAAGGGATTTCTGGTTTGCTTTGCCAGCTCGTCTAGGAGCACAAATTTCTCTCTCGTAGCAAACTTTGTGGGCGCTAATTTTGTTTCAGTCACTTCTGACCCCTGTTGAAGTTTTGCTTTGACAAAATAGTCTACGTATTGATGGACCTTTTTGCAATGAAGTGAAAATGCTGGTGAATGGACCAGCCAGTGCCACCTTCCCAAGGCCATTCTAAGGTTGACCCAAGCCTTACCAGCATCAAAGTGATGTCCGAACTCCTGTGTACTAGGAGCATCTGGTTTGCGGCTCATCTGTGACGGCGAATGTCCGTAAAGGAACTCGGTCATTAATTCAAGCGTCATCTTGAAGAACATTGGTTGGAGGTCGACGATATCAGTCCAACCATCTATTCCCGTCTTTAGCACGTCGGATAACGCATTAACATGCCTTTCTTCAAGATTCATGTCGGAGATTTGCTCTCGCGAAAACTGTGGCCGTAGCAGCGCCCGCGAGTGTCGCCAAGAGTCGCCGGTTAGAACTAATAGTCCCAAGCCAAATAATGGCTTGAAGGCACCGGACCTGGTTAAATTTTAAGATCAGCCGTGGTGTCCTTGACCGGACTTTGAGCTGTTCAACTCTAAGGAAACTCCTCGCGCCTCGTATGCTGTGACTCAAGATAAAGTGATAAGAGATGGGGATGGCATAATTATATACCTATGCGCCCTGATCTCGAAGCTGGAAGCATGGGTCATGAATACTGCCTTCACATTCTCGGGGTCCCGGGTCACTATCATCGCCGAGCCCAACACTGTTTGAAGCAAAATCTTAGACTCTCTGTGATTGGTCTTGTGCAATGAGACTTACTCTCGAGTCGTGCAGTATGGACTTCTTTTTTCGTGCCTAACTCATTCATTATTTCCACGATTTGTTGCGGGCCCCGCTCTTCTTGCGTTGCTTTTAGCACCTCCAGAAGTCTAGTCAGCCCCCAAAAACCTTTGTGGGGAACAGCTGGCGCCGGCATGCACCCTTGACGAGCTGCTTCTGCTTGGCATCGCCGCTTAGCTGTCAGGTTTGAGAAGGTCCAGCTGAGTGTAAGGACCAGAAGCCCGAAGCCAATACCTAGTGAGAGCAGAGCCATGGTAAGTATATCCAACTCGTCTGTGTATATGGAAGGATATATGAGCACAGAACAAAGAGGGACGACTGCATAGATCCAGATGACACATTGCTATATAGATAACACAAGCCACCATGACGACAAACTCAAATCAACTGTTGCAGGAACAACCACAAAGATAGATACCATGTCTGCTCGGCCGAACCTTGCTACTGATGCTAAAGCTAGAATCTTGCATATTCGTAAACGAGAAGTTCCTCTACTGCCGGTGCGCATGCCCCTACGTAGCGGCACGATCCCTGATCCAAGAACTTGGTGATATAAGAGTAACCTATGAGAAGCGCGAGAAGGAAGATAGAAGAATGCCGAGGACTTCGGGCGGGTGCATGAACCTCGGGCCCTCGCTTTTTCGTGAATATGACTGGCTTTCACCAGGAATCGATATGTGAGCTTCTCGGTTGATCAACAATGCAAGAGTGGATACCAACACTCAACCCTTATCATCAAGATTATGTATGTCTGATCCGGTTCGGATGAAAGGATAAGACTTTCTGTACTTCCACGCCGAGGCTTTCCGTGGGCAAACCTTTTGGTACGACTTTGTTTTGACCCAAATCTGTCAACATAGACTTCGCTAGAGAGACGGACACCATGGCCCATAAATTAATTTGACTTAGCTTGACAAGGCGGCCGAAATCGGGTTTTCAATAATACATCAACGATACTTCTAGGAAAGGAATTCAATGCCGAAAGTTCAGAACCAAGAAAGTTCGTCGGTTCTAAGCATGCAGGAATCAAGTACTAGCTTGATTGTTGCTCGCGTGTAAGCTTTTAGCCCTTGTGAACTCTCTTAAGCTTGACATATAATGGTTGGTATGTTATCCTATACCTGCGGATATTCTCGCGTCATCTGCTACGTGACCATCAACAATGCGAGGATCAGAAGCGTTCCAATGACAATACTGTGCATACTACCGATACGGTTGCTGCATTATGAGCACACACCCCAGTCCACGCAACCTCCTTGCTCAAAAGGCATGCCTGCGAGCTATTGCTGTGGTTGGCAGGGTTAGGGATCCTGCACACCTAGTGAATGACATTGGAGGCTGGCCTAAGACCTCACATTGTGATGCGAAAGGCGTACAATTTGAACACACTTCTAGCCACAGGTATTGGCGCATTTTCACTCAAAGACTTGCCAAACCCCTGTCCCTGTCACCAGTTTATGTAGACGATTTTGCACAGCTCCAAACTCCAGATTACACAATGGCAGACCCCAAGCAGCATGTTTTCGCTCTCTCTCCCATAGACATGCTCATGCCGCGCATGCATGTGCCCAAGCTGCTCTACTTTGCCTCCACAGCCAAGCCAGCGACAGTTCTGTCGAACCTCCAGGCCGCCCTCGCTCTCACGATCAAAAATATTCCCATTCTGGCAGGCTCCGTGTCTTTTAGCAAGCGAGAAGAAGATCAAAAAGGATCTTTGAGCGTCCAGAGCCCGTATTTTATAGCGGAAGACATCATCTCCAGCAATGACCTACGCAATGAGTACGATTACGAGCAGTTACGGGCCGCAGACTTTCCTACCAATGGGATCGCCTTCGATGCTATTGCAGGGAACCTTTTCGGAAAGGCAGCAGACTCTGCCCCAGTCATGATTGCGCAGGCAAACTTCTTGCGTGGCGGACTGCTTCTGTTTTTCGCTGTCCATCATTGTGTGTTTGATGAAATGGGATTGTTCAACGTGATGAAGGTCTGGGCGGCTCATTGTCGAGGAGATATTGATGCAAATTTTGTCGGACCGCAGTGGTTTGAAAGGACGCCTTTGATGCAAGGGGCCGGTACTGGGAGGTTGGAGGATCATCCAGAATATGGGCTTTCACCAGAAGGAGCAATAGTGAGGCCAACCGAAGATCCGAGTGCCTTCTATCCGATTTCCGAGAATGTGGATTCTGCAGTCTTCTTCTTGTCAGACGAAAGTCTTGCACGTTTGAAGAGTGCCGCAACGATGCCTGTGCCTGATATTGCAGAGGGGAAAGCTGACATTGCGAAGATCTCAACCAATGATGCCCTCACTGCGCTGTTCTGGTGCTGTATCACTTCCGCCAGGATTGCCGACAGTACAAACTCGCCAGAAAAGATTGTTGCCCGATTTGCAATGGCGATGAATGGCCGAAGTCACCTCCGGCCCCCGATGCCACTAGACTACTGTGGCAACGTAGTACTCATCGCGAAAACCGCCTCAAGAGCTAACGATTTGCTCTCGATACAGCGTACCTGTCTCACCAAAGCGAGCCTACTCGTTCGAAAATCGTTGAATGTCGTGGATGATGCTTACATCAGAGACGTTATCCAAATGGTTAGCAATGTTGATGACATGGGCCGCTTGGCGTCTCGCCGACGACCGGCTATTGAGCATAGTTTGGGGTGTAGTACTTGGGCTAGACAGCCATACTATAGCCTAGACTGGGGTAGTACAATAGGTGGCGTTTGTGAGCGGGTAAGATGGCGGAGGCTGAAGACTGATGGGCTTTTCATTATATTTCCGCGACTGCAAAATACGGATACCTCGAGAAATAAGAGTGGAGGTGGTGTGGAGGTACAGCTTGGACTGCGAAGCGACCACCTTCGAACATTGATGAAAGATCCTCTGTTTACTGAGTTTGCGCAGTGGCGATGTAATTAGACAAAATTAAGATCTCCCACGGCATTTGATCCAAGCACTCTGAGTCTATTTCTGATCCTTGCCCCTAGCAACAGTAGTCAGTTACTCTTTCTCGTCACTAGGGGTGGGATGCAGACTGTCGTTGTACACCTGGTATGTTTGGTTACAAGAGGCTGTAACCGACTGCTGGATCAACGCAACTGTGCCCATAGGTAGAGACGCCAAGGCGCTTACTAGGCACTCTTATGGCCGGGTCTTCGAGTGCGGGCTTCCATCTGAGCGAATGGGCAACTCTCTTTCCTAATCATATCAATAACCTAATCGTATAGCGAAGCGGAAGTGTATGCAATACGATAGATCCTAAGGGATTAATTAGTTATTTTCTGAAATCCTATCCAAAATAATCAGAGGAACTGAACCCTGATCCTGATGCAGAGAAAGAATGGTCCTTGGCCAACCCGGGTTTAGTTTATGACCCTAGTGACTCGTAACTCGTGAAAGAGCCTGTAGAGCAGCTAAAGGCAGCGCTTTTAGACTCCGGGATCATTCAAGAGAAGACCTTACAATTGGATCAAGCGAGGGAAGCAGGATCTAGAACCTTTGGGGTTTATCTTCCTTCAGAGCTGTGCCCGTCACGATTTATAGAAGTTAGTCTGCTGAATATATAACGGGAAGACTTAAAGGACAAGTTGAGTATGGTGTTGAGATTCATGGTAGTCTTAGTCGTTTTTATGGCTTATAATCCTTGATATAGCTTCTGAGAGTACAGGTGGCTACCACTACTGAAGATCAACGAATACTCACGACTAAGATCGGATCCTGAAATGGCTATGCCCACATCAAGCGCAAGCCGGCAAAAAAAGACAAGAAATGCTATCGACATACCTACAGGCGATGGAAAAAGTGACGCAGCTGATCCACAGTCAATTCGGTGGCCGTTTCCATATCCGGCTCATACAAAGCAACTCGGTAAGATGACTCCCTTTCCCTCTTTCCCTCTGCTTTGTAAAGAGCTGTGCTAATTAAGATCGACTGCGTACAGAGCAGAACAATGAAGCGGATGCGTCGACGACCAAGACCCAAGCGCTTACTCGGCCGGTCCGGGCCGCCTCCCCGAACAACTTAACGTACAGCCTGTTTTTCCAGGCCAGGCACATCTGGTGGGCAGCGGATCTCTGTCACTGATGCATGATTCAAGGGCGCCTGTTTTTGATATGACGAATCAGACGTTCAATCTTTACGATCTAACGTTTGATGCTGATCCATCTGGCCTTACAGCAAGACGACAGCCCATCGGACCTCTCGTACGCGCAGGATGGTACGCCGAGAGTCACCCTGTCAGGCTGAACCATTTTTAGGTCTAATTTGGTCTCACAGTTGTGTTTGGGATCCGGCCAGAGTCCATTCTCTACACCAGCTGCATGAGAATCAGACAACTGATGGTGTGACCAACGATCAAAGATCATATAGATCATAGTAGAATCGCCTGAGCTAAGCCTTAGAAAACTTTCCTCCGGTGGGACTATTTGGGCCTGTTGGAAACGAAGTCCTTCGAGCGTTAACCTTCGAGCGGGCATTCATTACTGCTTTTGCCAACTTCTGCTCGTGCTCCTTTTTCTCCAACATCCCTTGAACCCAAACACGAGAATCCGCAAAGAGCGCACTGCCTTGATGAAGGACCACAGTTTCACTCCGTGAGGTTGTTTGAAGAACGGTTGGAAAGAGACAAAGTGACTGAATTCCCATTGTGTTCACCGTTTCGTCTGGTGGAATCGGGGCCTCCTCGAAATCCTCAATATCTTCGGCATGTCATTTCTCTTTGCTATGAAGATCGGGGTGCTTTTCAATCATGATTTTCATCTCATCATTTCGTGCAGCTTTCCACAATGTGGCTGACGATTTGACAATGTCAATCAGACTCTTCTCAAGTTCTGTCGATTCGAACGGAACAGTCAATGCCGCGCATTGACAAGGCGAAAAGATCATTCGAAAGATCGACAGTTTCGTGAAACGAAAGAAACTGAATATCAATCAATTCGCAATCGTCGCGTAATAAAGAAGAGAGAGTGTTAGAACTCAGACGAATTCATGGAATGCAGATAAGCAAGCTCTCTCATGCTCGCATGACGCATGAACACAGGTCATTTCGGGGTAGCCTGAGCAGCAACGTCATCAATCGAGGGAAGATCGCTGCGACCGTGTTGAGGCATTTTCTCCATTGATTCGTTTTCCTTTGTAAAACTCGATGACGCCTTCACCTTCACCCTCACCCTCAGCCCCTCTAAGGTCGCGTCACCATATCACTGCGGATGTGGAATTCGTGTCGACACGGCCAGGCAGACGTGGGGAGACTGCTGCCAGCCGCAGTGAGGCATTTCCCTCATTGAACCGTGTCGCAGCAATCTTCGATGCGGTGGGTTCGCCTCTGCCGGTCCCCACTAAAGGCGAACGCTTCGAACCAATGTCACGGCAAGCTCAGAGGTCAGCTGAGTCAAGATAAAATGAGGGCGGCGAAGAGGGGCTGAGATGGAACGTTCTCAGACAGGTAGATTTGACCGAGAAGGATTCAGCTCGCTTCAAACCGGGATCATGCGCATTCGAGCCGGGGGCCTACATCGATCTCGGGAAAGACGCGAGCAGCGAATGAGAAGGCACAACGGTGCCGTTGGCTCGGGGTGTGAAGCAGGACTTGAGGGGAAGACGTGCAACCGTGAGGCAGACTATGCGAAAAGAGGGGGCAAATAAAAATGCCTCACACAGAAGCGAATCAGTCGGTTAGAACGGCTGACGAATGAGGAGGGTAGAGAGAGCGGCATTGCAAGGGCGAGACCGAGTGTTGAAAAGAAAGAATGAAGGAAAGATGGAAAAACAGCGAGGGAGGCCGGTACTTATAGCTTGGTCGTCGAAGAGAAAGCGGCGAATCGGTCGATAAGGGGCGCCTTGCCCCAAACAGGCCAGGCCAAACTCAAAGGGACGGACGTCAAACCCGAAGTCGGAAAGGGCGAGCATTTCATCGGGACGAAGTTTATTTTTTATTTTTTATTTTTTATTTTTATTTTTAATTGATCGACAACGAGATTCATCTGTACATGATGTCGACTACGAATCTTTTGATTCTATTTGTTAGAGATCAGCATAAAGCGAGTCATATGAATGTCATTTAACTAATAAATAAATGCTAAGAAAGAAAAGTATCTACAGAAAAGAACTCAATTTTTATATGTGTATTTCTTAGCTCTGTGCTAAACTCAATTGAATTGATGTCTTACACATATGATGCAAAGTGTTACGATCCTAGCTACGCATCTATGTTGATAGCTATGTTGATGACTATGTTGATGACTATGTTTCTGACTATCGCCGGTCGCTCGTCACTAGACTATCGAGTTGTTTCGAAGTCAACTCTATTCAGAGTTAGCTTATGTTCTTCTGAGTCATATAGATAGTCGATTCTTCCCTTCTAGATACTTTTCTTCCTTAGCATTTATATACTCGTTACATTACATTCATATGACTCGCTCTATGCTGATTTCTAACACAAAGTTTCAATGATATCATCTTTAGATCAGATTCTCGCTAGACTCGATTAAAATGAAATCAGATGAAGACTAGATGAAGAATAAATGAAGACTAGAATCATAACATTATCTTCTTTTCTTGACTATTCATGTTTGCATGAATGTTGTTTCTTAATGCGCTTTTCTTGAATATCTGATATGAAATTCATCAATCATCTTTTGAACATTCATAAACTCGTTGTCATCAGCGTTATATCAGTTGAGATTATTGTCATAACTCTTTCATTTGACTTGATATTGAAGTCATCTTTGATATCATTGAAAGTTCAATATATTGTTGATTTTTCATTCATTTTCATCGTTTATCACTATTGATCTTAAGAATTCATTCTTTTAATCAGACAGAGAATCATCAACAACAGAACAAAGAAGCTCTGAATAAAATACATCATGTATATGCATAGTTTCTGATAGTTTCAACTTATAAAATGAGTCAACAGAATCTGTGATCTGAAAAGAATTAAGCATCTTATCATTCAATTTCTTGAAGAGTCTCGCTGTAATAATGTTTCATTCATTCAAAAACATCTTTGATTCAATCTTATAATTGATTTTCTTTCTATGCTTATTAGCTTGATTCATCATTGTTCTCATGTTTTGATCAAAGCTTTGCAAGCAAAGATCAATGTCTTATTCATGTGATTGAATATATTTTCAACTTAAGTGATCTGCAGACGTTTGCAAGTGCTTTCATACTTGATGATGTTGAGATCAAAGTTCATACAAGAATGAAAGCTCTTGTTCATGAAGAAGAGAATCAAGAAAATGATTGAAAACAAAATGTTATTATCAATAAACTTAATCATAAATAATCACTTGAATCAATCATTCTGCATGTACAAATAAAAGAAATAAAGATATCACTCAATATTCTGATTGACTTATTCGCTTTGATCATTGATCTGAAAGTGATAAATTGTCAGAATCATGTCTAAATGATACAATCAATGAAGATCAGAATTGATAGTGCTTGATCTTTAAAGATAGCTATAATTGAATATTAAGAATATAGAAGAAGATTGATACAAAAGCTTCTATTTATGTAATATTCAGAGACTGCGCTAGACTTGAAAGAAATGTATTTGTGACATGAACAGAAAATGATGTAGATGAACAAAATGTTGATGAAAGAAAAGAGTGTTGAGAAAGAAAAAAGATGTTGAGTCATATCTGAGTCAAATCTGAGTCAGATCTCAATCAGATCATTGACTAGCTTTAATCATTACACAAAGTACTCGCTAGCGTGCATTGCAAATTGATTAGAGCTTCAGTCTTGTTCAGTCTTATTAATCTTGATACACTCGTAACATTACTTCTTTCTTTGAAAATTCATGTTTGCATGAATGTAGTTTCTTTGCTCACTTTTGTTGATAGTTATTTCGATATTTAGCGCGATTTGCTTGAATATAACTTATGAAATTCATTCAAAACTTTCTCTGAGTTATTGAATTCTTCTTTATCGACATAGTATCATTCGTCGTTTCTATCTAGATCTTTTCATTTGACTTTGTACTGTATTTGATCTTGATAACGTCTGAAGTTCAATATATCATCTATTTTTCAATATTCATCATCTTTAATAATGATTGATCTGAGTGATTCTGAATGTTGTTCTGATAGAGAATCTTCTGAATACGATTGTAGTAGCTTCGAGCTGAACATCAAATGCAGATGCTTCATGCTGACTGATAAATGAAGATGATAGAAGATATTCACTTTAACAGTGATTTGATATGAATCTAGCTGTTTGTCTTTCAAATCTTTGCAGAGTCTCGTTGTCTTGATGTTTCTGAAAGATAGTCAAACTCAGTCATTTACTTCATATGTGACGTTTCATTTATGTTTATTGATCTGAACTTTGATGATCAGCTTCGTTTTTTTCAATTGTTGATGATTGAAACTCAGTAGCTTTTTCATTTGAATGACAATATCATCTGTCTTTCTAGCTTCAAGTCGTTCACAAGTTTTTTCATAGTCATTAGTATCTGAATCAAAACTTATTTGAAGATGAAATTCTTTATTGAAGTAGAAGAAAATCATTGAAGTGATTGAGAAAATATTGAAATTGTCGCTGAATTCTATCATAGATATTCATTTAACTCAGTCATTCTGCATGTAATTGCAGTAGATTCTAAGTTCGCATTTAACATTCTGATTGACTCGTTTCGATTAATCATCAATTTCAGAATGATAGACTGTGAATAAACTAGCTGTGATTCTCAGTCACTTGCAAAGACTTTTTCACATAGTCAATATGAATTGAAAGTCTTTGTTTGAAACAATAGAACTGAGTAGATCATGCAGTCGATAAACGTTTCATAGCATGATTCAAATCGTTTCTTCAACTGAGATGTCATCATCTTTTCAATGACAGAAAACATAGTAATGTTCTTTAATGAAATGACATATGATTGTGCAAATGATGTTATAGTCTTCTGACAGAGATAGTTCAGTGATAAAGTTCATAATTATATCTTTTCAGCGTTTCTATGAAATTGATAGAGAATGATGAAGTTCATTAATGCTATCTTTAGAGACTTTGCTTCGCTGACAAGCATGACAGTTTCAAATGTATCATTGAATAGTAGTTTAATGATCTGATCAATAGTAGAAACGCTGAACTAGATCGATGATTTATTTATTGTCGAGATGAAAGATTGAAGATTGATCATGCACTTCTTGTAGTAATTTCGTATGCATGTTTTCAGAGATTCACAGTAGATCTTTTCTAAATAGAACGTTGTCAATGATTTCGCAGTTCTTCAGTTTAGTGATATGAAATTTGAGCTTGTTATCATTCATAGCTTGTTTATATTCGCTGCAGAGCTAATCTGTTTAATTGATCATATATACTCATTGATAGAGATTTGATTTTGATTCAACAGATAAAACATCAACTTTATCAAAGATCAAAATAGTCTGAAAATGATCTTCAAGACACTGAGCTGATTCAGAGATGTTCACTAAAAGCATTCTGATTAAAGCATCAATCTTAATGTTCATTTTGTCTGATCTAAAGATGATCTGAAAGTTGAACTTCAATAGAATGTTCAGATAGTTGACTTGTTGTCGACTTAACTGTTTGTTTTTCATGAAGATCTTCAAAGTCTGATGATTGATGAACATCTGAATGAGTAGTTCAGTGCATTTCAGCTTGAGTCATAAGTGTTCAAAACATTGAATAATGATTAGCAATTTCTTGTCATAAATGTGATAATTGATTTCAGCAAGAATCATGCTTTTGCTGTAGAAAATCATTGAATGAAAAACTTTTTCATCATTGTACTGAGATAATATTTCATCTTTTACATAGTTTAAAGCGTTGATCTTCAGAATAGCTTGTCGTTTGAGATCAAAGTGACGAAGTACTAAGATTGAGCTGACTTGTTTCTTTAAATTGTCAAAGACTTGAACACAGATCTCATTTCATACAAAAGACGTGTTTTTTCTAGTCAGCTGAGTGAATGATTTAACTAGCTTCGAGAAGTTCTTAATGAAACAATGATAGAAGTTAACAAATCTCACGAAGTTCTGAATTTCTTTTAGATTGATTGAAGTAATTCAGCTGACTATGACTGTTATCTTGCTGAGATTCATACGAAGATCTAGTTCTGATATGATAACTTCTAGAAAGACAGTCTCTTCTACATTAAATTTGCACTTTTGAATATTCATTTGCAGTTCAGCTTCACGTAGTCATCTTAATACTAGTTTGACGTGATCTTTATGTTTCTTTCTTGTTTTGCTATAGATGAGAATGTCATCTAGATAAACTTGACAAAAGTCGTTCAGAAAGTCTCATAAAATGTCATTCATATATTGCTGAAAAGAGATCGATTTGTTAGTCAGTTCAAATGATAGCATCTTGTATTTATATGCTTTTAAAGCAGTGATAAAAGTGATGTAATTCTTGCTATCAAGATGCATTCAAAGTTTGTTAAATACTGATATGATGTTCAATCTAGTCAGATGCTTGCAACTTACTATGTTATCAATGATCTTGTCTATTAATGATAAAGAATATCTATTTTTTTTGAAAATGACATTTAGCTTTTGATAGTTTACGCAGAATCAAAGATCTTCATTTGCTTTAAGAATGAATAAAACGAGAAAGAAATAGAAAGTCTGACTGAGAGTGATGAATCTCTTCAACAAGTTCTCATTTAAGTACTTCTTTACTTTCAGAAGTTTGACAGAGAACATTTGATAAACTCAGCAGCGAGAGAATGTTGAATCACTGATGAGCTCGATTTTATGATTGTAGAAGTAATGAGAAAGTAGTTTATTCAATTGAACTTGATCAAAAACATCTAGAAAATCATAATATTCTGAAGACAGCTTGACTTTAATAGCTTTCAAATTCTGAGTAGTTTTCTCAACGAAAGAGACGTTCAGAGCGTTCAAATTGCACTGAGTGTTGTACATGATTTTTCTATCAATATTCTTTATGAATAAAGCGAATACTTCAGTCTGATTCTTCTTTGAGCAATTCAACAGTGTTTTGTGTTACGATTCTAGCTACGCATCTATGTTGATAGCTATGTTGATGACTATGTTGATGACTATGTTTCTGACTATCGTTGATCGCTCGTCACTAGACTATCGAGTTGTTTTGAAGTCAACTCTATTCAGAATTAGCTTATGTTCTCTTGAGTCATATAGATAGTCGATTTTTTTCTTCTAGATACTTTTCTTTCTTAGCATTTATATACTCGTTACATTACACTCATATGACTCGCTCTATGCTGATTTCTAACATTTTGAACGAAGTGACGTTTATGCTTTGAATTGAGAATGACTCTTTCTGAATTGTAGTTGAAACAGATCGTTTGAGCATTCTAAAAATCTTTAACTGAAAGATAGAAGTAAATGAAGTTGATCATGATCAACTTGAGTGCTTTGAATTGAAAGAGATTGAAAAAATCGAAATGAGAGTATCTAATTGATTCGAAAAAACGATGACGTCGATTTGCATATTCAGTAATATTTCATTTTTGTTCATTTATGATTTTTCTAATATGACTTCGTGATGATTGATGTCAGCTATTAACATAGAAACAGTCAATTTCTTATGACTTTCAATGATGAGATTCAATAGAATTTTATGAGTGATAGTTTTCTTAAATATCTTTTCATCATATTCTTTTATTAACTTCTCTTTTGTCAGTGATATAGATTGAATTTTTAGCTCTTTACATACTTTAGCGACTAGATTGATATGTATGATCGTATAAACGGCTGAATCACTGTCTATCAAAGAGCGAAGACTGAATGATTTATTTTGCGAAATGAGAAGAGCATCGACTAGAAATGACTTATCAAAGTAATTCTTTTTCGATAGAATTTCATCTAGATTGCACAAAAATATAATCTGCACTTCAGTGATTGTTGAAGAAATGACTAGTTTTTTGACTCGAACTCTGATTCAGTATCAGATTCAAAATGATCATAGTTCTCATCAACTGCATTGACTTTGACAGATTGATTCAAGCATTCTTTGAAACTATGATCTAATTTGTGACATATGAAACAGATTTCAACTAGAACGTCTGCATTCTTGACGCTAGTTAAAACTGCGCTGCGTGACTTTGATCAGTCAGACTTCAAAGCAGAAGACTGAACAGCAATAGTTGCTCTAGAAATGATGATTTTTGAATCATCATGTTTGAGTAGTTTGTTCTTGATCTCTTGAACTGCTCTATGTTCATTGTTCAAGTGAATCAGATAGTTTCAAATATTTAATAGCTTGATGAGTGACTTCATCTGAGCTGTTCAAAAGATTCAAAGTGTTGAGATCGTGTCTAGATCATTCAATCAAAGAGACTTGAGACTGATATGTATGTATTGTTCTTTAGAGATAGCTATAACAAGACATTAAGAATACAGAAGAGAAAGAGTGCAAGCTCTTCTATAAATAATGACTTGAGGCTGCGCTAGACTCGATACAGATGTGATGTAATAGATCAGATGTGTTTGTCTAAAAGAATGATGAAAGAAGTGAATGAAGAAAGTGCTAAACAACGAGAAGAAGTGCTGAGAATGACTCAAAGAGATGCGCTAGGTTCAAACTAGGCATAGCGTCATGACTTGCTCTAATCAAATTGATTAGAATTAGATCTGAATTCTGATCGATTCAGGCATGTTCATAACATTATTCTTCTTCTTCGAACATTCATGTTTGCATGAATAGAAAAGGAATAAAAGCAAAAAATTCATCGTGTTTTCAATTTAGTGCGACTTATTCGAATATAGCTTGTGAAATTCGTTCAGAACTTTCTTCGAGTCATCGAATTTCCCTTTATCGACATAGTATCATTCATCGTCACAATCTACTTCGATTCATTTGACCTTGTATTGTAGTCTTTCTCTATATCGCCTGAAGTTCAATATATCGTCTACTTCTCAATGCTCTTCATTCTCTTCAATGATCATCAATTTAAAGATCTCAGAATGTTGTTCTGATAAAGAGTCGTTTAATGAAGTTCGTAGATACTTCGAGCTGAACACTGAATGTATATGCTTCATGCTTCTAGATAGCTGAAGATGATAGAAGATCTCAACTTTGACTGTGATTGAATAGAGATCGAGCTGCTTGTCTTTCAAATCTTTGCATGATCTAGTGATTTTGATGTTTTCGAAGACTAATCAAACTTGATCATCTACTTCATAGATGACGTCTCGTCTATGCTTGTTCATCTGAGCTTCAGTGATCTGCTTGATCTTTTTCAATTGTTGATGATCGAAGATAAGAAGCTCGCTCATTCAAATGACAATGTCATCGATCTTTCTAGTCTCAATACGTTGATGAATCATTTCGTAATCAGTCGTATCTGAATCGAAACTCATTCGAGGGTGAAAGTCTTTATTGAAGTAGAAAGAGATCATCAAGATAGTCAAGAATGTATTGAAATTGTCACTGAATTTCATCATTGAAAGTCATTTAGCTCAGTCATTCTGCATGTAATTGCAGTAGATTCGAAGTTCGCGTTCAACATCTTGATTAGCTCGTTTCGACTGATCATCGATCTCTGAATGATAGACTGTTGATAGATTGACTTTGATCTTCAGTCGTTTACAAAGACTTTGTCACATGATCGATATGAACTGAGAGTCTCTATTCGAAACGATAGAACTGAGTAGATCATGAAGTCGATAGACGTTTCATAGCATGATTCATACTGTTTCTTCGATTGAGATGTCATCGTCTTTTCAATGACAGAGAACATAGTGACGTTCTTTGAAGAGACGACATATGATTGTGCAAATGACGTTATAGTTTTTCAATAGAAATAGCTCAGTGATGAAGTTCATAGCTATATCTTGTCAACGCTGCTGAGAAATCAATAGAGGCTGAAGCAAACCATTTGTATCATCTCGAGATGCTTTGCTTCGCTGACAGGCATGACAGTTTCGAATGTATTGTCGAATAGTTGCTCGATGACCTGATCAATAGTAGAAGCGTTGAACTAGATCAATCGTTCGTCTAATGTCAGAATGCGAGATTGATGATTGATCATGAATCTCTCGAAGCAATTTTGTATGCATTTGTTTTGACACTCATAGTAGACTCTTTTTGAATAGAACGTTGTCAATGATTTGACAGTTCTTTAGCTTCGTGTCATGAAGCTTCAGTTCATCTTTGTTCATAGCTTGTCGATACTCATTGCATAGTTCATTCTTCTGATTGACTAGACGTACGCGTTGATAGAGATTAATCTCGTATTCAGATTCAATTTCGAACTCGATCGATAAAACGTTTATTCGATTCGAAGTCAGTATAGTCTGAAAATGATCATCTATGTCTTTAGCTGATTCAGAACTATCGATCATCGACATTCTAGTTAAAGCATCGACTTTGAAGTTTGTTTTGTCTGATCGAAAGATAATCTGAAAGTTAAACTTCGATAAAATATTCAGGTAGTTCGCTTGTCATCGAGTCAGCTGTTTGTTTTTCATAAAGATCTTTAAAGCCTGATGATCAGTAAACATCTGAATAGATAGCTCAGTATCTTCTAGTTCGAGTCGTCAGTGTTCGAAGCATCGAATGATAGCTAGCAATTTCTTGTCATAGATGTGATAATTGCATTCAGCTGAAATCATGCTCTTGCTATAAAAGACTATCGAGTGAAGCACATTCTCGTCATCGTACTGAGATAGTATGTCGTCTTTTACATAGTTGAATGCATCGATTTTCAAAATAGCTTGACGTTTGACATCGAAATGACGTAGAACTGAAGTCGAGCTGATCTGATTCTTTAGATTGTCAAAGACTTCGATGCAGACTTCGTTTCAAACAAAAGACGTGTCTTTTCGAATCAGCTGAGTGAACAACTTGACTAGTTTCGAAAAGTTCTTGATGAAGCGTCGATAGAAATTGACGAAGTCGACGAAGTCTTGTACCTCTTTTAGATTAGTAGATGTAGCTCAATTGACTATAGCTTTCACTTTGATAGAGTTCATGCAAAGACTTTGTTCTGATACTATGATTTCTAAGAAGACTGTTTCTTCTACGTTGAATTCGCACTTTCAAATATCTATCTGCAGATCAGCGTTTCGTAGACGATCTAGTATCATCTTGACATGTTGTCTATGCTTCTTTTGAGTCTTGCTGTATATGAGAATGTCGTCTAAATAAGCTTGGCAGAAGTCATTTAGAAAGTCTCATAGAACATCGTTCATATATTGCTGAAACGAGATCGAATCGTTTGTTAATTCAAATGATAGAATCTTTGATTTGTACGCTTCTAGAGCGATAATGAAGATCGTATAGTTCTCACTATCGAAGTGCATACAAAGTTTGTTGAAAGCGAAAATTATATTCAGTCAAGTCAGATGCTTGCAGTCAACGATTTTGCCAATCATCTCATCTATGAGCGATAGAGAGTAGCGATTTCTTTTGATAATAACATTGAGCTTTCGATAGTCGACGCAGAAGCGAAGATCATCATTGATCTTCAGAGCGAATAAAATGAGTGAGAAATATGAGATCTTGCTAGAAGTAATAAAATTCTTTGACAGATTTTCGTTCAGATATTCTTTGATCTTCTGAAGCTTGTAGAGTGACATTCGATAAGCTCGACATCTAGAAAAAGTGACATCGTTAGTGAGCTCTATCTTATGATCATATGAACGATGAGGTGATAGCATATTGACTTGAGCTCGATCAAACACGTCGAGAAAATTCTGATATTTCGAAGATAGCTTGACTTTGATGTCTTCTAGATTTTGAGCTGATGCATCGATGAAAGCGACGTCTAGAACGTTCAGTTCGCATTGAGTGTTGTAGACTATTTCCCTATCAATATCTTCGATCGACATGACGAAAATCTCGATGCGATTCTTCTTTGATCGTTTAATCAGTGCATGAAAAGATGCAGCTCTCACACTGAACATAGAAAAGTTCTTTTTCGAAGCAGTAGAAGTGAGTCGTTGAAGCACTTTGAAGACTGAACGAATAGAAGAATTTGATGATCGTGATCATTTTGAGTGTGAAGCTCTGACTGACATCGAAAAAACAGAAATGAAAGCTTCTAATTGATTCGAAAAAACGATGACATCGTTTCGCATATCTAGTAGTATTTCATTTTTGTTCATTCAGAGCTTTTCTAATATGACGTCATGATGATCTATATCAGCTATTAACATTGAAACAGTCAATTTCTTATGACTTTCGACTGTGAGATTGAGTAGAATTTTATGAGTAATGATCTTCTTCGTCAGCTTTTCGTCATATTCTCTTATTAACTTCTCTTTAGCTAGTCGTATGAATTGAATTTCGAGCTTCTGACATATTTGATCGACTAGCTTTGTATGAATCAAGATGTAGATCGTCGAGTCACTATCTATCAGAGATCGTAGCTTGAAGAATTCGCCTTGCGAGAATAGAATGACATCGACTAGAAATGACTTTTCGAAGTAGTTCTCTTCGATAGATGAAATTTCGTCGATTAGATTGCACAAAGAAATGATCTCTATCTCTTCGATGACTCTGAAAGAGATGACTAGTTTTTTGAATCAGACTCTGAATTGAAGTTCAAAGAATGATCAAACTCGTCATCTAATGCGTTAATTCTGAAAGATCTATTCGAGCACTCTTTAGAAGTATGATCAGACTTATGACAAAGAAAGCAGTTTTCGATTAGTAAGTCATTTTCTTTGACGCTAGTCAAAACAGCGTCGCGTGATTTTGACTGATCAGTCATCTTCATTTCTATGATTCTACGAGTAGCTTTGACTGATTCTTCAGCGAAGATGATCTGTTTAGTTGTTCGAGCTTTGATCATTGCTTCTCTATTCTTGATCTCTCGAATAGCTCGTTGATCGTTATTCAATCGAATGAGGTAGAAACGAATTTCTTTCAGAGTACTGAGTTGAATCAATTGAGTTACTCAAGCGAATCGAAGTCGAGAATTTATTTTATTCTTTAGATCGACGATCAGCTGTTTTTCTTGATAGTCTAGATAGAAGAATAGTCGTTGAAATTGAGTATAAAACTCGCTGAATTTCTTCTGTTCTTGAATCAAGTTGTAGTAGTTTCTACGAAAGTTGACTTCTTTATCTGAATCATCGAACAACTGAGCTAGCTCTTTCAAAAGCTCATCGACGATCTTGTATGAGTTGAAACAGTCACGTTCGCGTCTTGACTGAGTGATCTCAGCTGCATCATCGAATAATCTGAAATGTACGTAGCTCAGCTTGACTCGTTCACTTGAAAAGAGATCAACATTGATTTTCAGCTTGTTCTGAACTTTTTCATATCAGTTCTCTCAGATAGAGTTCTTTTCATCAGTGAACAACGAAGAATCGAGTATTTTCTGAAATCTAGAACGCTCAGAGTAGATTGACGATGACGAGATAATCTCTCTAGCTTGTAGTCTAGCTTTCAGCTCTTTGCATCGTTTCTTCAAAGCTTTCATGATCATAGAAGATGTTATGATTTCAGCGAATGAGTCGTTATCTTCGACAATGAAAGATGAAGCTTCGAAACGCTCTTTGAAGAGACGAGGCATGAGAAAGAAGAGGTTGAATTGAACGAGTGTTTTTAAAAGAAAGGGATCAAGCGAAGAGCGATGCTCAACAATAGAAGATGAAGTCGTTTTTGTTGTTTGATTTGAGAATTAATTGATTCTCTTGATCGATTTGATTCTCTAGCAATCAACGAAGATTCTTTATCGCTGATTCTATTAATCGAGATGAACGATGCGTACTTAATGAGCTGTAAGTCGTCTAGCAATTCAACCAGCCTCGCTGTTGATTCTATAGATCTTCTAGTGTTGTTCTGCCTTTCGATTGCGTCGATCATCAGGTAAACGAATTTCTTTAGACTCGATCTGTCTGAACGAGTATATTGAACGAGTAATGAGTATCTGTATCGTATGATAAACGAAATTCTTAATGTAATGTTGAGATCATGTCTAGATCATTCAATCAAAGAGGCTTGAAACTGATATGTATGTATTGTTCTTTAGAGATAGCTATAACAAGACATTAAGAATACAGAAGAGAAAGAGTGCAAGCTCTTCTATAAATAATGGCTTGAGACTGCGCTAGACTCGATACAGATGTGATGTAATAGATCAGATGTGTTTGTCTAAAAGAATGATGAAAGAAATGAATGAAGAAAGTGCTGAACAACGAGAAGAAGTGCTGAGAATGACTCAAAGAGATGCGCTAGATTCAAACTAGACATAGCATCATGACTTGTTCTAATCAAATTGATTAGAATTAGATCTGAACTCTGATCGATTCAGACATGTTCATAACATTAAGACGAGAGTTTATTTTATTCTTTAAATTAATGACTAGTACGTTCTTCTGATACTTTAAATAAATGTATAGTCGTTGAAACTGATTAAAGAAATCGCTGAATTTCTTTGATTCTTGAATCAAATTAATATATTCTCTACGATAGTTGTCTTTCTTATCAGAGTCATGAAATGATTGAGCTAGTTTCTCTAGAAGTTCATTGACAGTCAGATAGAAATTGTCACAGTTGAAATTGCATCTGACTTGAGTGACTTCGACGACATCATCTGCTAGTTGAAAGTGAATGTAGCTCAGCTTGTAGAGTTCATTTGAAAAGATGTCGACGTTCATTGCTAGCTTCTCTCATATGTCAAGAGATCAGTTCTTTCAAGTAAAGTTCTTTTCATCAATGAACATTTAAGAATCAAATATTTTGTGATATTTAGATCGTTCGAAGTAGATGACAATCAAGAAAGCAGTGATGATTACATTAACTGTGATAGCAGTGAAAGCTTGTAGTTTTGCTTTCAACTGTTGAATTTCGCTCTTGTCTCGTTGTTTTATCTCGACAAGATAATCTGTTTCTTTATTAAGAACATAGATACGTTTCTTTCATACTTTCATATCATCATGTATGATGATTTCAGCATTTGATTCGTTGAAAGCAATGAATGAAGAAGCATGTTGTGAGTCGATGATAGAAGAGAAAGCTTGTGAACGTGTTTATTGCAAGAAATCAACGAAAGCTTTATCTTTATCAGATGTGTTCTTAAATGTCATAGTGAAGAAGATGAGAATTGTTTGAAAGAGAGTTGAATGAATGATGATGCTTGATGATTGAAAAAGAAAGACGTATGTTTGTTCAACAAAGAAAATGTTTCTGAGAGTGATTGATCTTGAAGCAATTCACGAAGATTCTTTATCATAGATTCTATTAATCGATTTTGAATGAATGTATACTGAATAAGCGATAAATCTTCTAGCAATTCAATGATTGTATGTTTTCGTTGATTCTATGAATTTTCTGATGTTGTTCTTGTCTTTCAAGATTGAATCATTAAATAAACAAATTTCTTGAAACTCGATTCGTCTGTACGAGTTGATTGAATGAATAATGAGATCAGTATCATGTGATTAACGAATTCATAATATAATGTCAGAATCATGTCTAGATGATACAATCAATGAAGATCAGAATTGATAGTGCTTGATCTTTAGAAATAGCTATAACTGAATATTAAGAATACAGAAGAAGATTGATACAAAAGCTTCTATTTATGTAATATTCAGAGACTGCGCTAAACTTGAAAGAAATGTGTTTGTGACATGAAAAGAAGATGATGTAAATGAACAAGATGTTGATGAAAGAAAAGAGTGTTGAGAAAGAAAAAAGATGTTGAGTCATATCTGAATCAAATCTGAGTCAGATCTCGATCAGATCATTGACTAGTTCTAATCATTATGCAGAGTACTCGCTAGCATGCATTGCAAATTAATTAGAGCTTCAGTCTTGTTCAGTGTTATGAACATGTCTGAATCGATCAGAGTTCAGATTTAACTTTAATCAATTTGATTAAAGCAAGTCATGATGCTATGTCTAGTTTGAATCTAGCGCATTTCTTCGAGCTCTTCTCAGCACTTCTTCTTGTTGTTCAGCACTTTCTTCATTCATTTCTTTCATCATTCTTTTAGACAAACACATCTGACATATTACATTACATCTGTATCAAGTCTAGCGCAGCCTCAAGTCATTATTTATAGAAGAGCTTGCACTCTTTCTCTTCTGTATTCTTAATGTCTTGTTATAGCTATCTTTAAAGAACAATACATACATATCAGCTTTGAGTCTCTTTGATTGAATGATCTAGACATGATCTCAACATTACATTAAGAATTTCGTTTATCATACAATACAGATACTCATTACTCGTTCAATATACTCGTTCAGACAGATCGAGTCTAAAGAAATTCATTTACCTGATGATCGATGCAATCGAAAGACAGAACAACACTAGAAGATCTATAGAATCAACAGCGAGACTGATTGAATTGCTAGATGACTTACAGCTCATTAAGTACACATCGTTCATCTTGATTAATAAAATCAGCGATAAAGAATCTTCGTTGATTGCTAGAGAATCAAATCGATCAAGAGAATCAATCAACTCTCAAATCAAATAACAAAAATGACTTTATCTTCTATTGTTGAGCATTATTCTTCGCTTGATCTCTTTCTTTTAAAAAAAAACACTCGTTCAATTCAATCTCTTTTTTCTTTCTCATCATGTCTCGTCTCTTCAAAGAGCATTTCGAAGCTTCATTCTTCATTGTCGAAGATAATGACTCATTCGCTGAAATCATAACATCTTCTATGACTATGAAAGCTTTGAAGAAACAATGCAAAGAGCTGAAAGCTAAACTACAAGCTAGAAAGATTATCTCGTCATCGTCAATCTACTCTGAGCGTTTTAGATCTCAGAAAATACTCGATTCTTTGTTGTTTACTGATGAAAAGAATTCTATCTGAGAGAATTGATATGAAAAAGTTCAGAACAAGCTGAAAATCAACGTTGATCTCTTTTCAAGTGAATGAGTCAAGCTGAGCTATGTACATTTCAGATTATTCAATGATGCAGCTGAGATCACTCAGTCAAGACGCGAACGTGACTGTTTCAACTCATACAAGATCGTTGATAAGCTTTTGAAAGAGCTAGCTCAGTTGTTTAATGACTCAGATAAAGAAGTCAACTTTCGTAGAAACTACTACAACTTGATTCAAGAACAGAAGAAATTCAGCGAGTTTTATACTCAATTTCAACGACTATTCTTCTATTTAGACTATCAAGAAAAACAGCTGATCATCGATTTAAAGAATAAAATAAACTCTCGACTTTGATTTGCTTGAATAACTCAATTGATTCAATTCAGTACTCTGAAAGAAATTCATTTCTATCTCATTTGATTGAATAACGATCAACAAGTTATTCAAGAGATCAAGAATAGAGAAGCAATGATCAAAGCTTAAACAATTAAACAGATCATCTTCGTTGAAGAATCAGTCAAAGCTATTCATAGAATCATAGAAATAAAGATAACTGATCAGTCAAAATCACGCGACGCTGTTTTGACTAGCGTCAAAGAAAATGACTTATTAATTGAAAACTGCTTTCTTTGTCATAAGTCTGATCATACTTCTAAAGAGTGCTTGAATATGTTAGAGATCGATCTAGAGCGTGTTATAGAGATGTCATTTAACTAATAGATAAATGCTAAGAAAGAAAAGTATCTACAGAAAAGAACTCAATTCTTATATGTGTATTTCTCAGCTCTGTGCTAGACTTGATTGAGTTGACGTCTTACACATATGATGCAGAGTCTCAATGATATCATCTTTAGATCAGGTTTTCGCTAGACTCGATTAGAATGAAATCAGGCGAAGACTAGAATCGTAACATTATTCTCTCTTCTTGACTATTCATGTTCGCATGAATGTTGTTTCTTAGTGCGCTTTTCTTGAATATCTGATATGAAATTCATCAATCATCTCTTGAGCGTTCATAAACTCGTCATCATCAGCGTTATATCAGTTGAGATTGTTGTCATAGCTCTTTCATTTGACTCGATATTGAAGTCGTTTTCGATATCGTCGAAAGTTCAAGATATCGTTGATTTCTCATTCATCTTCATCGTTTATCATTATTGACTTCGAAGATTCATTCTTCTGATCAGATAGAGAATCATTGATGATGAGACGAAGAAGCTCTGAATGAAATACATCGTATATACACATAGTCTCAGATAGTTTCAATTTATAGAATGAGTCAACGAAATTAATGATCTGAAAAGAGTCAAGCATCTTGTCATTCAATTTTTTGAAGAGTCTCGCTGTAACAATGTTTCGTTTATTCAGAAACATCTTTGATTCAATCTTGTAATTGATCTTCTTTCTATGCTTGTTAGCTTGATTCATCATTTGTTTTCATGTTTTGATCAGAGCTTCGCGAGCGAAGATCAGTGTCTTATTCATGTGATTGAATATATCTTCAACTTGAGTGATCTGCAGTCGTTCGCGAATGCTTTCATACTCGATGATGTCAGAATTGAAGCTCATACGAGAATGAAAGTTCTTGTTCATGAAGAAGAGAATCAAGAAGATGACTGAGAACAAGATGTTATTGTCAACAAACTCGATCATGAGTAGTCACTTAAATCAGTCATTCTGCATATACAAACAGAAAGAACGAAGATATCGCTCGACATTTTGATTGACTCATTCGCTTTGATCGTCGATCTGAAGATGATAGATGATGAACAATCAAAGAGAAATGCTCAGTCGTTTGCAAAGAAACTTTCAGAGAATGAAGATGAACTGAGAATCTCAATTAAATACAATGAAGCTTGATAAATCGTGAGTTTAATATACTCATTGAAGCAACATTTCAGCTGTCTTTTCGACTGTGATATCTTCATCATCAATGATGCAAGAGATATAATGTCTTTCTTTCAACAATCTGCAGATGATAGTCAGAATAGCGTTGTAGTCGTACGAATCAGATAGATTGATAATGAAGTTCATGACTATGTTCTGTCATCGCTGTTCAGATATAAATAGAGATTGAAGCAAGTCGTTTGATTTATTTCTTAATGTCTTTGAACGTTGACATACATAGCAGTTTTGAATATATCGATCTATCGTTTTTCACATAGATGATCAATAGTAGTTTCATTTGATGATTTTCATCGTTCTAAGAATATTGAAATGATCTATTGAGAATTGATCGTGCATCTCACGAATCAGATTCATTTGCAGAAATTCATTGAATGAAACTCATAGCTGACTGTCTTTGTATAAGATTTCATTCTGAACTCGACAATTCTTCAGCTTGATGTTTTTGCATTGTGCTTCATCTCTTGCTATTGCTTCGCGAAGTAGCGTACAATTCTCGTCGATCTCATTAGTCTCAAGAATCTGTTTATAGATTGATTGATCATTATTCTTCTCTAGATCAGCGATCTTCATTTGATTCAATGTCAGAATAGTAGTTCTTTGATATTGAATGCGTTCATCGTTGAGATCTCTAGATATGAAGTCAGCTCGACAAGTTAATGCATTGATCTTAATGTTCTGTTTATCAGATCAATACATTATCTTGAAGTTGAAGTCAGCTAGCTTCTGAACTCAACGCATTTGTCGTCGACTCAGCTTCTTGTCTTTCATCAATGAGATGAGCGCTTGATGATCGATGAACATCTTGATAGAAATGTCGATCAGCTTCAGTTCGAGTCATCAGTGTTCAAAAGCTCGAATTATGATCAGCAGTTTCTTATCATATATCTCGTAGTTGCATTCAGCAGAAGACATGTTTTTGCTATAGAGAACAATCGAATGTAAAACATCTTCATCATCATATTGAGACAGAACTTCATCGTTGACGTAGTTGAATGAGTTGATTTCAAGAATAGCTTCACGAGTTTGATCAAAGTGACGTAGTATAGAAGTCTCGATCATACGTCTCTTCATATGATCGAAGACAATCTGATAGACTTCATTTCATTCAAATATGATCTTCTTTTGAGTGAGTTGAATCATTGAACGAACAATCTTTGAAAAGTTCTTGATGAAGCATCAATAGAAGTTGCAGAAGTCAATGAAGAACTGCATCTGAGTGAGATTATTGAGTGTAGATCAATCAATGACTGCTTGTATCTTTTGAGAATTCATCTTAAGTTTCTTGATTGACATCAAAAGTTCTAAAAAGATGGTTTTCTGAACATGAAACTTGCATTTATTAATGTCTATCTGTAGATCAGCTTCTCGTAGTCTATTCAAGATCAATCGTACATGTTGCTTGTGTTTCTTCAATGTCTTGCTGTAGATGATAATGTCATCTAGATAGATCTGACAAAACTGATGAAGATATTTGAACAGCACGTCGTTCATATAGTGTTGATAGAACGTTGATTCATTGATTAATTCAAAGAACATTACATAATATTTGTATGAGTCGAAGAAGATGATAAAGATAGTCAGATCTTCGCTATCTGAGTGCATTTGCAATTTATTGAACGCGACAATGATGTTCAATTGAGTCAGATATTTGCTTTCTTGTATACGAGCAAGAGTCTCGTCTATCAAGAGCAAAGAATAGTGATTTCGTTTGATCAAAGCATTGAGCTTTCTGTAGTTGACACAGAAACGCAAACTTTCGTCTTTCTTTTCAATGAACAAGATGAGCGAGACGTATAAGACAAAGCTGAAGAAAATGAACTTTTTGTTCAGATGTTCAATCAGATACTTCTTTATTTTCTGAAGCTTGTGATTGAACATCTGATATAGTTTGCTTCGCGAAAATCTTTTCTCGTTGATCAACTCAATCTTGTGATTGTAGAAATGATGAGATGATAGCTGATTGATCATTGTTCGATTGAACACGTCTAGATAGTCGTGATATTCAGAGAGAAGCTTGATCTTGACTTGCTCAAGAATCTTGACGTGTGAAAGCTCATGTAGATTCACTTCTTCAAGCTTATTCTCAGCTGTAGTTATGAGTCGATCAATTTTTGAGATGATAACAGCAAAGATCTTGACGTTTGATCATTTGACTAACATTCTATAGACTGCTGTCTCTATCATTGATATGTTCATTGAACTGAAAGCTGACTTCAGACTGAACGTTGATTTAGAGTTGACGCTAGACGAAACTGCGTCACGCGATTTTGACTGTTCAATTAGTTTAACTGACTTCTCATTGAACTGACTGAAAGAGAGTGATTTCTGACTGGTTTGAGATGTAACGAAAGTGAAAGATCTCTTCAATATATGAGTAGAAGTCAAGCTCTTTCGTTTCGTGATTGAATTATTGCTTGTGAGTAGAACAATTGATTTTGAATTGAGAGTGAAATTCGAAAATCGAAGAAAATCGATTTACATATCAATTACTAGATTGATTTTGTTCATTCATGTTTTTTCAAGAATCATTTGATGTTGATCTAATTGAGTGATCAACATAAAAGCTGTGTCAATCGTATGATCTTGAACAGTCAGATTCGAATAGATGACATGAGTAATGAGTTTTTTAGCATAATGATCATCAAATTCTCGAATTGACTTTGCTTTGATCAAAGTCAGAGACTTAATTTGCAACTAATCACAAACAATCTGCGCGATCACTTCATCAATGAATGAATAGTCAGCAGCTTTGATGTCAATCAATGACTTCAATGAGTAACTAATTTCATTGCTAGAAAGTACACATTCAATAGTCAAAGATTCAGAAGCAAAAGAATCATCTGACATGCTCATCATTGAAGAAATTAACATCTCTTTCATCATGTCTTTGATGAAAGTCTCTAGTTTTTTGCCTCGCTATCTTTGAAAGAAGACATTTTCTCATTCTTCTTATTCTTTGAAATGATGATCTCATGTAAACGAAGAATGAAGACATGAGATGCTGAAGTGTTGATCTTGTTCTGAGAGCAGTTCTTGAATAAGTGATCTGAGATCTTGCAGATATAGCAAATGATAGACGATCTGACTGACTCAGATGTAGAAAAGATAGTTGACTTGACATATTCAATTATCAAAGTCGTCACTGACAATGAAGTAGCAACGCATTTATCAGATACGACAGAGACTTTCACGATGACAGTGCGAAGCTGACTGCGTAGCTGATAGTTGACTCATTGTTTATTATTCACATCTTGAAGAAAGATTCTTAAGCGAATGAGCGAAGTAAAATTCTCTGAACAGACTGATAAAGCATTCTGCAAGCGATTATTGATTTTATTCTGAAGATCGTTCATCAGAGTGCAATCGTCGTAGTTTAGATAATTGAATAGTTTCATAAAGTTGAAGTAGAAGACATTGAAAGACTTGTCTGTTTATCTCAGAGCATTGTACTTGCGACGACACTTTCGATTTCTATTCAGTTCATCGTATATTTCTTTCAGATGCTTAAATAGCTCGTAGATCGAAATGTAAGAATGCGAAGCATCATGACAACATCAAGCGAAGATATGTTTGACAGCATCATTTTCTAGTCTAGATATCACATAAACAATACAAATATTCTCATTATCAAAGTGATCGACATTTGTCTGAAGCTTGTCATTCATCTTGACTCTTCAGCTATCTCATGTTGATTCATCTTTGTTGATGAATACAGATGAGTTCAAAAACTTGAAAGACTTGTGATGATCATTATTGAATAAAGTGAATGAGTCACGTCGAGTATGATTCTCGATAGATTGACGAGGTAGAGATTTCGTAGAAACTCGAGATTCAGTAGATTGACGAGATTGAGACTGATTCGCTGAACGCTGTTTCTTTTTTAAACTCAAGACTTTCTCTTGTAAATTGATGATAGTCTCTTCTTGAGTGTTTATTGTCATTTGATTGATCTCTAGCTCATCAAGTTTCTTGATGTGATTGACTTGAACATTGATTCATTGCTCGTTGAGTTTCAAAGTCATGTCTCGTTGATTTTTTAGCTTGATCAACATCTTGATGATCTCGTTCGACTGATCATGAGCTCATTGACGAAGTTGTTGACTCATGTTGATGTCTCATGAGATAGCGACATTCTGAGATTCAGCTGAAACATCAAAAGAAATAATGAAAATACGTCTGCTAGCAATGCTTCTAAGCAGACAAGCTGTTCATGACTCGACTGATTCGAAGTCGCATGTCATTGTGAGAAAGATAGATAGATAAATTTGATTGTGATAAAGTTGAGTGATTGATTTGATAAATTTGAGTAAATTTGAAGATGTGTTTTGATGAAAGTAATTCAAAGAATCTCTTGCGAATTTTCTGAATAGAAGTAGATTATTTCGTATTGTCTACACGTCGATAGCAGAGTAGTTGATTAGCATTTATCTACTGTTAGAGATCGATCTAGAGCGAGTCATAGAAATGTCATTTAACTAATAGATAAATGCTAAGAAAGAAAAGAATCTACAGAAAAGAACTCAATTCTTATATGTGTATTTCTCAGCTCTGTGCTAGACTTGATTGAGTTGACGTCTTACACATATGATGCAGAGTCTCAATGATATCATCTTTAGATCAGATTCTCGCTAGACTCAATTAGAATGAAATCAGATGAAGACTAGAATCATAACAGAATAGATCTTTCAGAATTAACGCATTAAATGACGAGTTTGATTGTTTTTTGAACTTTGATTCAAAGTCTGATTCAAAAAACTAGTCATCTCTTTCAGAATCATTGAAGAGATGAAGATCATTTCTTTGTGCAATTTAATCGACGAAATTTCATCTATTGAAGAGAACTACTTCGAAAAGTCATTTCTAGTCAATGTCACTCTATTCTTGCAAGACGAATTCTTCAAGCTAGAATCTCTGATAGACAATGACTTGATGATCTACATCTTGATTCATACAAAGTTAGTCAATCAAATATGTCAGAAGCTCAAAATTCAATTCATACGACTAGTTAAAGAGAAGTTAATAAGAGAATATGACGAAAAGCTGATGAAGAAGATCATTATTCATAAAATTCTACTCAATCTCACAGTCGAAAGTCATAAGAAATTGATTGTTTCAATGTTAATAGCTGATATAGATCATCATGACGTCATATTAGAAAAGTTCTGAATGAATAAAAATGAAATACTACTAGATATGCAAAACGATGTCATCGTTTTTTTGAATCAATTAGAAGCTCTCATTTCTGTTTTTTCGATGTCAGTCAGAGCTTCACACTCAAAATGATCACGATCATCAAATTCTTCTATCAGTTCAGCTCTCAAAATGCTTCAACGACTCACTTCTACTGCTTCGAAAAAGAACTTTTCTATGTTCAGTGTGAAAGCTGCATCTTTTCATGCATTGATTAAACGATCAAAGAAGAATTGCATCGAGATTTTCATTATGTCAATCAAAGATATTGATAGAAAAATAGTCTACAACACTCAATGCGAACTGAACGTTCTAGACATCACTTTCATCAATGCATCAGCTCAAAATCTAGAAGACATCAAAGTCAAGCTATCTTCGAAATATCAGAATTTTCTTGACGTGTTTGATCGAGCTCAAGTCGATAAGCTATCATCTCATCATTCATATGATCATAAGATAAAGCTCACTAACAATGTCACTTCTTCTAGATGTCGAGCTTATTGAATGTCACTCTACAAGCTTCAGAAGATCAAAGAATATCTGAATGAAAATCTGTCAAAGAATTTTATTACTTCTAGCAAGATCTCATATTTCTCACTCGTTTTATTTGCTCTGAAGATCAATGATGATTTTCGCTTCTGCATCAACTATCAAAAGCTCAATGTCATTATCAAAAGAAATCGCTACTCTCTATCGCTCATAGATGAGATGATTGACAAAATTGTTGACTGCAAGCATCTGACTCAACTGAATATAATTTTCGCTTTCAACAAACTTTGTATGCATTTCGATAGTGAAAACTATACGATCTTCATTATCGTTCTAGAAGCGTACAAATCAAAGATTCTATTATTTGAATTAACAAATAATTCAATCTTGTTTTAGTAATATATAAATGATGTTTTATGAAACTTTCTAAATGACTTTTGTCAAGCTTATTTAAACGACATTCTCATATACAGCAAGATTCAAAAGAAGCATAAACAACATGTCAAGATGATACTAGATCATTTACAAGATGCTGATCTGCAGATAGATATTCAAAAGTGTCAATTCAACGTAGAAGAAACAATCTTCTTAAAGATCATAGTATTTGAACAAGATCTTTGCATGAACTTTATCAAAGTGAAAGCTATAGTCAATTGAGCTACATTTACTAATCTAAAAGAGATACAAGACTTCATCGACTTTGTCAATTTCTATTGATGCTTCATCAAGAACTTTTTGAAACTAGTCAAGTCATTCACTCAGCTGACTTGAAAAGACACGTCTTTTGTTTGAAACAAAGTCTGCATTGAAGTCTTTGACAATCTAAAGAAGCAGATCAGCTCGATCTCAGTTCTGCATCATTTCAATGTCAAACATCAAGCTATTTTGAAAATCGATGCATTCAACTATGTAAAAGACGATATACTATCTCAGTATGATGACGAGAGTGTGCTTCACTCGATAGTCTTTTATAGCAAGAGCATGATTTCAGCTGAATGCAATTATCACATCTATGACAAGAAATTGCTAACTATCATTCGATGCTTCAAACACTGACGACTTAAACTAGAAAATACTGAACTATTTATTCAGATGTTTACTGATCATCAGACTTTGAAGATCTTTATGAAAAACAAACAGCTGACTAGATGACAAGTGAACTATCTGAATATTCTATTGAAGTTTAACTTTCAGATTATCTTTCAATCAGACAAAATAAACATCAAAGTCAATGCTTTAACTAGAATGTCGATGATTGATAGTTCTGAATCAGTTAAAGAAATAAATGATCGTTTTTAGATTATACTGACTTCAAATCAAATAAACATTTTATTAATTGAGTTCAAAATTGAATCTGAATACGAGATTAATCTCTATCAACGCGTACATCTAGTCAATCAGAAGAATGAACTATGCAATGAGTATTGACAAGCTATGAACAAAGATGAACTGAAGCTTCTGATATGAAGCTAAAGAACTATCAAATCATTGACAACATTTTATTCAAAAAGAATTTACTATGAATGTTAAAATAAATGCATATGAAATTGCTTCAAAAGATTCACGATCAATCATCAATCTCATACTTTGACATTAAATGAATGATTGATTTAGTTCAATGCTTCTACTATTGATCAAATCATCAAGCAACTATTCAACAATACATTTGAAACTGTCATGTTTATTAGCGAAGCAAAGCATCTTGAGATGATATGAATGATTTGCTTCAGTCTTTATTAATTTCTCAGCAGCGTTAACAAGATATAATTATGAACTTCATCACTGAGCTATCTTTATCAAAAAACTATAACGTCATTTGCATGATCATATGTTGTCTCTTCAAAGAATGTCACTATGTTCTTTGTCATTGAAAAGACAATGACATCTCAATCGAAGAAACAGTATGAATCATGCTATGAAACGTCTATTGACTTCATGATCTACTCAGTTCTATCGTTTCAAATAGAGACTCTCAGTTCATATTGATCATGTGACAAAGTCTTTGTAAACGACTGAAGATCAAAGTCAATCTATCAACAGTTTATCATTCAGAAATCAATGATCAGTTGAAACGAGCTAATCAAGATGTTGAATGCGAACTTTGAATCTACTGCAATTACATGCAGAATGACTGAGCTAAATGACTTTCAATGATGAAATTCAATGATAATTTCAATACATTCTCAACTATCTTGATGATTTCTTTCTACTTCAATAAAGACTTTCATCTTTGAATGAGTTTCAATTCAGATATGATTGATTATAAAATGACTCGTCAACGTATTGAGACTAGAAAGATCGATGACATTGTCATTTGAATGAGCAAACTTCTTATCTTTGATCATCAATAATTGAAAAAGATCAAGCAGATCATTGAAGCTCAGATGAACAAGCATAGACGAGACGTCATCTATGAAGTAAATGATTAAGTTTGATTAGTCTTTGAAAACATCAAAATCACTAGATCATGCAAAGATTTGAAAAACAAGCAGCTCGATCTCTATTCAATCACAGTCAAAGTTGAGATCTTCTATCATCTTCAGCTATCTAAAAGCATGAAGCATATACATTCAATGTTTAGCTTGAAGTATTTACAATCTTCATTAAACAATCTTTTATCAGAACAACACTTTGAGTTCTCTAGATCAATGATCATTGAAGAGAATGAAAAGCACTGAAAAGTAAATGATATATTGAACTTCAAATGATATAAAGAAAGACTACAATACAAAGTCAAATGAATTGAGATAAATCATGATGATGAATGATACTATGTTGATAAAGAAAAATTCGATGACTCGAAGAAAGTTCTGAATGAATTTTACAAGCTATACTTGAATAAGTCACATTAAATTGAAAACACGATGAATTTTTTGCTTTTATTTCTTTTCTATTCATGCAAACATGAATGTTCAAAGAAGAAAGTAATGTTATGAACATATCTGAATTAATCAGAGTTCAGATTTAACTTTAATCAATTTGATTAAAGCAAGTCATGATGTTATGTCTAGTTGAAATCTAGCGCATTTCTTCAAGTCATTCTCAGCACTTCTTCTCGTTATTCAGCACTTTCTTCATTCATTTCTTTCATCATTCTTTTAAACAAACACATCTGACATATTACATCACATCTGTATCGAGTCTAGCGCAGTCTCAAGTCATTATTTATAAAAGAGCTTGCACTCTTTCTCTTCTGTATTCTTAATGTTTTGTTATAACTATTTCTAAAGAACAATACATACATATCAGTTCTGAGTCTCTTTGATTGAATGATCTAGACATGATCTTAACATTCAGTCTTATCGATCTTGATACACTCGTAACATAAATGATGAATAATCAAAGAGAAATGCTCAGTCATTTGCAAAGAAACTTTCTGTTAGAAATCTGTCTAGAGCGAGTCAGATAAAAGTGTCATTTAACTAGAAGATAAATGCTAAGAAAGAAAGATAGCTACAGAAAAGAAGCTGATTACATATATGTGTTTCTCAGTCGACGTTAGACTCAATAGAGACTAGTCAAGATGACGAAGCGAGAATAAATCTGACAAGACTAGAAGACTGAGTCTGACAAGGTTAGAATCATGACATTACTCTCTTTCTTTGATGATTCATGTTCGCATAAATGTATTTTCTGCTCGATTCAATTGATTGCTCAATCATGATTTCACAGACTCAGACTCATTAAATTCTGATTGACTGAATAGTCGAAAACGCTTCTAGCGCGATTTGTTTGAATATTGAATATGAAAATCATCAACTATCTTCTGAGCATTCATAAATTCATCGTCATCAGCGTTGTATCAATTGAGATCATTGTCATAGTCATTTCATTTGACTCTATACTGAAGTCGTCTTCGATATCAACAAGAATTCAATATATCGTTGATTTTTCATTTCTCTTCGTCGTTTATCACTATTGAATCTGAGAATTCATTCTTTTGATCAGACAAGAAATCATCGATGATCGAGCGAAGCAGATCAGAATGAAATACATCATGAACATGCATAGACTCTGATAATTTCAGTTTATATGAAGAGTCGACAAGATCTAGATTGATGAAAGAATTGAGCATTTTGTCATCTAGCTTCTTGAAAGATTTCGCTGTAACGATGTTTCTTTCATTCAGAAACATCTTTGATTCAATCTCATAATTGATCTTCTTTCTATGCTTATTAGTTTGATTCATCATTTGTTTTCGTGTTTTGATCAGAGCTTCACGAGCGAAGATCAATGTCTTGTTTATTTGCTCAAATATATTCTTGATTTGATCAATCTGCAAGCATTCGCGAGTGCTTTCATATTCAATGATGTTAGAATTGAAGCTCATATGAGAATGAAAGTTCTTGTTCATGAAGAAGAAAGTTAAGAAGATGACTGAGAACAAGACGTTATTGTCGACAAACTTGATCATGAGTAGTCACTTAGATCAGTCATTCTGCATATATGAACAGAAGAATCGAAGATATCGCTTGATGTTCTGATTGACTTGTTCACTTTGATCATCAGTCTGAAGATGATAGATGATAGACAATCAAAGAAAAATGCTCAGTCGTTTGCAAAGAGACTTTCATAGTATAAAGATGAATTGTGAATCTCGATCAGATACTATGAAGCTTGATAGTTCATGAGTTCAATATACTCATTGAATCAGCATTTCAGCTGTCTTTTTGACAGTGATATCTTCATCATCAGTGATGCAAGAAATATAATGTCTTTCTTTTAACAATCTGCAGATGATTGTCAGAATAACGTTGTACTCGCTTAAATCAGATAGATTAATAATGAAGTTCATTGCTATGTCTTATCATCGCTGTTCAAATATTGATAGAGATTGAAGCAAGTCATTTGATTTATTTCTAGATGTCTTTAAGCGTTGACAGATATAGCAGTTTCGAATATATCAATCTATCGTTTTTCGCATGAATGATCAATAGTAGTTTCGCTTTATGATCTTCACAGTTCTAAGAATATCAGAATGATCAACTGATGACTGATCGTGTATCTCACGAATCAGATTCATTTGTAGAAGCTCGTTGAACGAGACTCATAACTGACTATCATAATACAAGATTTCATTCTGAGTTCAACAATTCTTCAATTTGATATCTTCATATTGTGTCTCATCTCTTGCTATTGCTTCGCGAAGTAGCGTACAATTCTCGTCGATTTCATTAGTTTCAAGAATCTGTTTATAGATTGATTTCTCAATGTTCTTCTTTAGATCAGCAATTTTCATTCGATTCAATGTGAGAATTGTAGTTCGCTGATAGCAACATCATTCATTCTCAAGACTTCTAGAAACTGAATTGACTTGACGAGTCAATGCATCGACTTTGATGTTTTGTTTGTCTGAGTGATACATGATTTTGAAGTTGAAGTCAACAAGCTTTTGTACTCAGTGCATTTAACGTCTACTTAGCTCTTTATCTTTCATTAATGACGTTAAAGCTTGATGATCAATGAACATCTTGATGAGTAGTTCAGTCAATTTCAGCTCAGATCATCAATGCTCAAAGACACAAATGATTGCTAGTAGTTTCTTGTCATAAATCTTGTAATTGCACTCAGCGAGACTCAGATTCTTGCTGTAGTAGATCATCGAGTGCAATGTTTCTTCGTCGTCATACTGAGAAAGTATGTCATCATTGACGTAGTTGAATGAGTCTGTTTCAAGAATAGTCTTCTTATTCTGATCAAAATGACGAAGAATAGAGACTTCAATCATTCATTTCTTCATATGATCAAAGATCGTTTGACAAGCTTGATCTCATTTAAATATCATCTTTTTTTGAGTTAGTTGAATCAGAGAATAAACAATCTTCGAAAATTTCTTTATAAAACGTTGATAGAAGTTGCAGAAGTTGATGAAGAACTGCATCTGAGTGAGATTTGTAGAAGTAAATCATTCAACAACTGCTTGTATCTTTCGAGAATTCATCTTCAGTCTCTTGATGAATAGCAATAGTTTTAAAAAGCTGATCTCTTGAACGTGAAACTCACATTTGTTTATATTCATCTGTAGATTGATCTCTCGTAATCTATGTAGAACTAGTCGTACGTGTTTCTTATGTTTCTTCAGTGTTTTGCTGTAAATGATAATGTCATCTAGATAGATCTGACAAAACTGATGTAGATAATCAAACAGCACGTCGTTCATATAATGTTAATAGAAAGTCGAGTCGTTGATTAATTTGAAAGACATCACGTGATATTTGTAGAAATCAAAAGAGGTGATAAAGATAGTCAAATCTTCGCTGCTTGAATGCATGCGTAGTTTGTTGAAGATGACTATTATATTTAATCGAGTCAGATACTTGCTATCTTGAATACGAGCGAGAGTTTCGTTTATTAAGAATAGAGAATAGCGATCTCGTTTAATCAAAGCATTGAGCTTTCTATAATCGACGCAGAAACGCAAGCTATCGTCTTTCTTTTCGATGAATAGTATGAGCGAAGCGTATGAGATTGAGCTAGAAGATATAAAGTCTTTATTCAGATGCTTGATCAGATAATTCTTCATCTTTTGAAGCTTGTAGTCAGACATATGATAGAGACGACTTCGAGAAGATATTTTCTTGTCAATCAACTCTATTTTATGATTGTAGAAGCAATGAGAAGATAGCTGATCAGTCATCGCTCGATCAAACACGTCTAAATAGTCATGATATTTTGAAGAAAGCTTAGCTTTGACTTCTTTCAAGATCTTTTCATGTGAAAGCTCTTGTAGATTTACATCTTCTGATTTATTTCTAGCTGTTTTTAGAAGTCGATCGATTTCGATGATGATGATCGCGAAAGTAGTCACATTCGACCGTTTAACTAGTGATCTATATGCTGCAGTCTCTATCATTGCTATGTTCATTGAATCGATAGACGAAGCGAAGTTGACTGAATTAGATGATTTCACGATTTTACTGAATAAAGCTGACTTCTCGCTGACTCAAGTGACAATAGAAGAAAGAGATCTCTTTAGTATTTGAGTAGAAGTCAAGCTCTTCTGTTTCGTGATTGTTTTATTGCTTGAGAATAGAACAATTGATTTCTGACTAGAAGTGAGATTCGAAAATCGAAGAGAATCGATTTGCATATCAATTACTAGATCAATTTTGTTCATTCATGTTTTTTCAAGAATCATTTGATGTTGATTTAATCGAGTGATCAACATAGAAGCTGTGTCAATCGTATGATCTTGAACAGTCAGGTTCAAATAAATCGCATGAGTAATGAGCTTCTTTGCATAATGATCATCGAATTTCCTTATTGATTTAAGCTTGATTAAAGATAAAGATTTGATTTGCAAATGATCACAAACATTCTGCGCGATTAATTCATCAATGAACGAATAGTCAGCTGCTTCAGTGTCAATCGATGACTTTAATGAGTAACTAATTTCATTGCTAGCTAGTATACATTCAATAATCAAAGATTTCAAAGCAAAGAGATCATCTGAGCTGCTTGTTATTGAAGAATATTTAACACATTTTTCATCGCGTCTTTGATGAAAGTCACTAGTTTTTTGTCTCGTTCTTTGATTTCTCTGTAAATAATTTCTTCTCTTCTTTTGACATGACGATCTCATTGAGACGAGAAGTGAATGCACAAGATGTCAAAGTACTAGTCTTCAGCTGAGAGCAGTTCTTTGAAAGATGATTCAATACTTTGCAGTTGAAGCAGATGATTGACATTCTTGATCATTCAGGTTCAAGAATGAAAAAAGTAGCGAGTTGAATATAGTTAGTAGTCGAAGCTGATGTTGATGAAGAAACAAAACGTTTTTTCAAAGCTGCTATTGATTTGACTGTTCATTACTCATCACGTAGCTGATAATTGACTTGTTGTTTGTTATTCACATCTTGAAGAAAGATCTTGAGCTTATCAAGCAAGCTAAACTCTATGAGACAAACTAACAACGCATTCTGAAGACGATTGTTGATTTTATTCTGAATGTTGTTCATCAGAATAATATCGTCGTAGTTCAGAAAGCTGAATATTCTAGTGAATTCTGAATAGAAAGAGCTGAAAGACTTGTTGAGCTGCTTCAGAGCAACGTACTTGCAACGACACTTTTGAATCAGATTCTGATCTTCGTAAATTTCTTTCAGATGTTTCAGTAGCTCTGATAGTGACTGATAGAATGAGAAAGCATCAACATGATGCTTTGCATAAATTTGCTGATCAGCATCATCTTCTAGTCTGAAAATCACATAGACAATATAAATCTTTTCAGTAGAATAATGATTTGCATTGACATCGAGCTTGTCAGCTATTTTGATGTTTCATGTCTTTCAGATAGAATCATCTGTTTCGATGAAGATGAGTGAATTCAAAAGCTTGATGAACTT
>JAABUT010000181.1_pt1 | contig 115353 bp, 113 predicted proteins | sample 5559281 | NCBI WGS metagenome assembly JAABUT01 (sample SAMN10711880, study PRJNA513359) | rock metagenome | isolation source: Antarctica rocks | place: Antarctica: Victoria Land, Ricker Hills nord | collected 2016-01-04 | reverse complement strand
CCCAGCTCATCAAGCCGGCAGAACGACTTCAGATCAGGACAAACGAAGGTAGCGTCAGGCACGTCGAGGTCTTCCGGGTGGGCAGCGTGAGAACTCCCATCATCGAAAGACCTCGACCCTCACCCCGGCACCGACGCGCTGAGACCTACACCCTCAATCCGGAAGAGCCGGTAAGTCTTGTCACTCGTGACCACAGGACAAACTCGTCACCACGCGAGACATTTCGTGACCATTTCCCGGGACATTCCAGTGACCATCTCCATCAGCTGCAGCCGGACGTGCTACCACACCCCTCGCAGACGAAGCAGGAACCGGCCGGGCGCATCTTCGTCCCGCAGTTCATGCAGAGCGGCGCGTCGGCCGACACGCCGATGATGGACTCCAGCAGCTCGGTGGAGCTGTGCACGTCCGACTTCACCTCGGCCGTGACCTGCGGCTTGCGCTCGGTCACCGGCACCGACTGGGCCAAGGCCTCGAGGTCGTCCTCGGTCTCGCTGGTCGGCGCGTAGCTGCCGGTGTCGAGCTGGCGGGACCGCTCCTCTGCGGTGTAGATGCCGAGTGCCGACCGGGTGTCGAAGGGCAGGTAGTCCAGCGCCAGCCGCCGGAAGATGTAGTCGACGATCGACTGTGCCATCCGGATGTCCGGGTCATCGGTCAGGCCGGCCGGCTCGAAGCGCATGTTCGTGAACTTCGAGACGTAGGTCTCCAGCGGAACACCGTGCTGCAGCGCGATCGAGATGGCGATCGAGAAGGCGTCCATCACACCGGCGAGCGTGGAACCCTGCTTGCCCAGTTTGAGGAACACCTCACCCAGGCCGTCGTCGGGGTACGAACCGGCGGTCAGGTAGCCCTCTGCCCCCCCGACAGCGAAGGACACGGTCTGGGACGGACGTGACTTGGGGAGCCGCCGGCGAACCGGGTGGTACTCGACAACCGGAGCAGCCTCGGGGCTCGCGACGGCGTCCTGCTTGGCGCCCTTGCCTGCTGACAGCGGCTGACCGACCTTGCAGTTGTCGCGGTAGACCGCGAGCGCCTTCAGCCCGAGCTTCCAGCCCTGGTAGTAGACGTCGGCGATGTCCTCGACGGTGGCGGACTCCGGCAGGTTGACGGTCTTCGAGATCGCCCCGGAGAGGAACGGCTGGGTGGCGGCCATCATGCGCACGTGACCCATCGCGCGGATCGCCCGGGCGCCCATCGCGCAGTCGAAGACGTCGTAGTGCTCCGGCCTGAGGCCCGGCGCGTCCTGCACGTGTCCGTGCTCGCCGATGAACTCGACGATCGCCTCGATCTGCTCCTGCTGGTAGCCGAGTGCCTTGAGCGCCCGCGGCACCGTCTGGTTGACGATCTGCATCGAGCCGCCGCCGACCAGCTTCTTGAACTTGACCAGCGCCAGGTCCGGCTCGATCCCGGTCGTGTCGCAGTCCATCATCAGGCCGATGGTCCCGGTGGGGGCGAGCACCGACGCCTGGGCGTTGCGCCAGCCGTTGTCGGCACCGATCTTGAGGCACTTGACCCACTCGGCGGTAGCGTGCGCGAGCACCGACTTGTCGGTCTCGTGGAAGAACCGGACCGAGTCGTTGGCGGCCGCGTGCTTGCGCATCACCCGGGCGTGGCCCTCGGCATTGCGGGCGAAGCCGTCGTACGGGCCGACCACGCCGGCCAGCTCCGCGGAGCGGCGGTATGCGGTACCGGTCATCAGCGAGGTGATGGCGCCGGCCATCGCGCGGCCTGCGTCCGAGTCATACGCCAGGCCCGAGGCCATCAGCAGCGCGCCGAGGTTGGCGTAACCGATACCGAGCTGCCGGTAAGCGCGGGTGTTGATGCCGATGGACTCCGTCGGGAAGTCGGCGAAGCAGATCGAGATATCCATCGCCGTGATGATCAGCTCGACGGCCTGGACGAACTTCTCCGAGTCGAAGCTGTTGCCCTCGCCCAGGAACTTCATCAGGTTCAGCGAGGCGAGGTTGCAGGACGTGTTGTCCAGGCTCATGTACTCCGAGCACGGGTTCGAGGCGGTGATCCGGCCCGACTCCGGGTTCGTGTGCCAGTCGTTGATGGTGTCGTCGTACTGGATGCCCGGGTCGGCGCACTCCCACGCCGCCTTGGCGACCTTGTTGAAGAGGCCCTTGGCATCGACGGTCTCGATGACCTCGTGCGTCGTACGAGCACGCAGCCCGAACTGGCCACCCTCTTCGACGGCGCGCATGAACTCGTCCGAGACCCGGACGGAGTTGTTGGCGTTCTGGTACTGGACCGAGGTGATGTCGGCGCCACCGAGGTCCATGTCGAACCCGGCGTCGCGGAGCACCCGGATCTTGTCCTCTTCACGGGCCTTGGTCTCGACGAACTCGACGATGTCGGGGTGGTCGATGTCGAGCACGACCATCTTCGCCGCGCGTCGGGTCGCGCCGCCGGACTTGATCGTGCCCGCGGAGGCGTCGGCGCCTCGCATGAAGCTGACCGGTCCGGACGCGGTGCCGCCGGAGGACAGCAGCTCCTTGGATGAGCGGATCCGGGACAGGTTCAGCCCCGCGCCCGACCCGCCCTTGAAGATCAGGCCCTCTTCGCGGTACCAGTTCAGGATCGAGTCCATCTTGTCGTCGACCGCGAGGATGAAGCAGGCGCTGACCTGCTGGGGCGAGGTCGTGCCCACGTTGAACCATACCGGCGAATTGAAGCTGAAGACCTGGTGCAGCAGCATCCAGGTGAGCTCGTGCTCGAACACCTCGGCGTCCTGAGCGGAGCGGAAGTACCCGTACTCCTCGCCGGCCGTGCGGTAGGTGTGCACGACGCGGTTGATCAGCTGCTTCAGCGACCACTCACGCTGACTGGTCCCGACCGCGCCGCGGAAGTACTTCGTCGTCACGATGTTGGCGGCATTGACCGACCAGGACACCGGGAACTCGACGCCACGCTGCTCGAAGTTGATCGATCCGTCGCGCCAGTTCGTCATGACGACGTCCCGACGCTCCCAGTCCACCTCGTCGTAGGGGTGGGTGCCCTCGGTGGTGTAGACCCGCTCGACGGCAAGGCCGTTCGAGGGATACACCGGCTGCGACTTGGCGCTCGCCTTGACCGTGCGGGCCTCGCCTGAGTGCTTGGCATTGGCCGCCGACTTGCCGGCGCCCTTGGCACCCGATGCTGAACTTCCGGTGGATCCGCCTTCGACAACCTCGGTCATAGCCGGCTGTTCCCCTTTTCTCTGATTCCCGTGTGACGTGCTCATGCTCATGCTCATGCTCATGCTGGTGCTGGGTGGTGTCTGCTCATGCTGGTGCTGGGTGGTGTCTGCTCATGCTGGTGCTGGGTGGTGTCTGCTCATGCTGGTGCTGGGTGGTGTCGTGCTCGGTTGCGATGCCAACCCCCGGTGGCATCGCCTTACTAGGTGCTTAGTTCGGCGGCATCAGGTGCTCAGTTCGGCCGTCGCCGTGCTCTGTTCGGCCGTCGCATCGCGATGCTCGCCGCGCAGCTCGCTGATTGCCTTCTCGAAGTCGTCGATGGAGCTGAAGGCCTGATACACACTCGCGAACCGCAGGTAGGCGACCTCGTCCAGCGCCCTCAGCGGGCCGAGGATCGCCAGTCCGACTTCGGGCGCCGGAATCTCGGCACAGCCGGTGGCGCGAATCGCCTCTTCGACGGTCTGTGCCAGCTGTGCCAGTGCGTCCTCGTCGACCGGACGCCCCTGGCAGGCGCGCCGAACGCCACTGATGACCTTTTGACGGCTGAAGGGCTCGGTCACCCCGCTGCGCTTGATGACTGCCAGGGTTGCCTCCTCGACCGTGGTGAAGCGCTTGCCGCACTCGGGACAGCTACGGCGCCGACGGATGACCTGACCCTCGTCCTGCTCGCGGGAGTCGGTCACCCGTGAGTCAGGATGACGGCAGTACGGGCACCGCATGCGGGCTACTCCTTCGGTTTGGCCGTGCTGGTTGCGGCCGCATCCTCCGCAGGACCATCCCCAGACGGGTGTGCACAAGGTGGGGACCGCCGGTGGATGAGGCGGTTCTACCTGTGGACGCCTGTGGATGGAAAAATCAACCTGTGGACGAACGACATGCATGTAACTACTACATCTAGGGGTGAACGCTAGATGGTGATCGAAGCTTCCGCAAGCTGTGGGCTGACCCGCGCGTGTCGCTGTCCGGCGATGGTCTTGAGCTGTAGCGCTCGCTGACATGGCGGCCGCTCCCTCTTTCTGCGTGCGGGTTGGTATGTGCTCAGGCGGTCATGGCGGCTCACTGGCATACCAACCCGTCGGTCAGCGCGCCGGCGGCCATGGCAACAGAGCTGTACCTCTAGCCGACCTTGAGGGTTTGGCCAGGCGTCAAAGCGACGGTGCCGAGGTGATTGACACTCCGCAGTCGCGACACAACCGGCCGCGGGTCACGGTTAGGCGCCACGCGCTGCGCTATCGACCACAGGGTGTCGCCTGCCTGCACTGTCACCGGTGCGGCGCTCACAGGCGGAGCCACGGCATCGGCGGACCCGAGCGAGAGGTGCGCTACCAGCAGCATCAACGTCCCCAGGCTCAGCACAGCCACCGAAAGCACGACCGTGCCCCGACGGGTAAGCCGCACTGCTGACCGGCGGGCTGAGGCCGAGGGGGCGGCGCGGAGCGTCGGCACGGCAGGGCTCACGGCCGGACGCGGTGCCGGACACGTCAGCGCGCGAGCCGGGGCGCTTGCGCCGAGCAGGCGCACCGACGACCCGCTGACGGCGGCACGAGGACCGCGGCGCGGGAGAAACACCCGTGCGTCCGGTGACGCGCTGGGCAAGATGGTCACCGCAGGCCGGGGAACCGCTGACCACATCGCCTCGCGGGAAGGCGTGACCAGGCGCAGCGCGCGCGCAGGCTCCGCGACCGCTCGGCCGCGCCCGCGGGCACGCGCTGGGATGGAAACCTCAGGGGCGAACTCGCTAGCGACTGACATGGCCGTCCTCCTCATTCGTCGGGCACCGAGCCCGCCTCCGGTTCGAACATACTTTCGATCGAACGCCTCTCCGAATGTCTACTACAAGGGTCCGACAGAAGCTAGGGATCCGACACGCCGAATCGAACGGACGTTTGAAATAAGTGCCGCCACCGCGCTATCTTCAGGGCACTTCATCCGCTGTGTGACCAGCGCGGTCGGGCATCAGCGGGCGAGCGGAACGACAGAATCGAACGGTTGCGGACTGCCACAGCCGCTGCCGTGCCGGCCACGCCGGCCAGAGACGAGCCAGAGACGAGAAAGCGAGACTCCCGGTGCCCAAGACACCCACGACGCCGCCCCGCCGGGGTCCCGGACGACCGAAGAACAGCACATTGGCCGAACTGCCCGACAACGACACCGGAGACGGCCTCACCGCCCGGCAGCGCGTCATTCTGAATGTCATCCGGGACTCGGTGCAGAATCGCGGCTTTCCACCGAGCATGCGAGAGATCGGCGATGCGGCCGGCCTGCAGTCGACGTCCAGCGTGAGCCATCAGCTGGCGGTGCTAGAGCACAAGGGCTTCATTCGTCGGGACCCCAACAAGCCGCGGGCCCTGGACGTCCGCTCCCCCGACGAACACGAGGAGTCCGCCTCTACTCAGCCCCGGTTGCATCCGGTCGCGGACGACGCTCTCAACGCCGGTTCGCCTGCCCCGGTGCTCGTTCCGGTGATCGGGCGCATCGCTGCCGGCGGACCCATCCTGGCCGAGCAGGTCGTAGAAGACGTCTTTCCGCTACCGCGAACCCTGGTAGGCGAGGGCACGCTCTACATGCTCAAGGTCCAGGGCGACTCGATGATCGACGCGGCGATCACCGACGGCGACTGGGTGGTCGTGCGCCAGCAGCCCGACGCCGACAACGGCGAGATCGTGGCCGCGATGATCGACGGAGAGGCGACGGTGAAAACATTCCGGCGTCGCGATGGGCACGCCTGGCTGCTTCCGCACAACGCGGCCTACTCGCCCATCCCCGCCGATAACGCGACCATCCTCGGCCGCGTCGTGGCGGTTCTGCGCAAGGTATGACGCAGCGGCGACCTGTCGCTGCGTCTGTCCTACTGGGCCTGGGCCTGCTGCTGAGGTGCTTCCCGTGGCGCCCCGGCGGCGGGCTCGGTCTGCGTCGAGTCCGGCACCGGCGACACCACCGTGGCCACCGGCGGAACGACCGGCACCACGGGCGCTGTCGGGCTGACCGGCGCAGTGGGGACAACCGGCGTCCCTGCTACCGGCGGGCCAGCGTGGGTTTCTGCCGCGTCGCGGCTGGAGTCGTCCTCGCCCATGCCCTTCATCTCAGTCTTGAAGATGCGAAGCGAGCGACCAACCGACCTCGACATCTCCGGCAGCTTCTTGTACCCAAACAGGACCAGCACTACGAGGGCGAGAATCACCCAGTGCGACGGCGCTTCCAAACCAGGCATGCCTTTGTCTCCCTGTCGACGGCAGCAACATCACTCAGCCTACGCGGCACGGGCCGAACCAGAGCGGTGCGGAGCGCGGAGTGCAGCGGATTCGATACCGCGCGCGGCGCCTACACCGTGGCGAACTCTTCCAGCGTCGCGGCCAGATCGGGACGAACCCGCGCGCTGATCAGCGTCCCATCGTTCGTGTGGTCCTCGGAGACCACCTCACCGTCGGAGTGGATCCGGGCGAGCAGATCGCCACGGGTGTACGGGATGAGCGCCACCACCGAGCGATCCGGCCGCGGCAAGCGCTCCTCGATGAGCTGCCGGAGGTCGTCCAGGCCGAATCCGGTGCGGGCCGAGACGAACAGCGCGCTGGGCACCAGGCTGCGCAGGCGCAGCTGGGTCTCGGCGTCGGCGTCATCGACCTTGTTGAAGACAATCTGCTCCGGCACGTCGAGCGCCTCGATGTCGGCAAGCACCTCGCGCACGGCCTTGATCTGTGCTTCCGGGTCCTCGTCGGAGGCGTCCACGACATGCAGGATCAGATCCGCGGCGGCGACCTCCTCCAGGGTGGACCGGAAAGCCTCGACGAGTTGGTGCGGAAGGTGCCGGACGAAACCGACCGTGTCCGACAGTGTGTACACCCGGCCGTCGGAGGTCTCCGCGCGGCGGACCGTCGGATCCAGCGTGGCGAACAGCGCGTTCTCGACCAGGACACCGGCACCGGTGAGCCGATTGAGCAGCGAGGACTTGCCCGCGTTGGTATAGCCGGCCAGGACCACGGAGGGAACCTGGTTGTTGTCGCGACGGGAGCGCTTGACGTCGCGGGCGGTCTTCATGCCGGAAATCTCTTTGCGCAGTTTCGACATCCGCGCGGTGATGCGGCGCCGGTCGATCTCGAGCTTGGTCTCACCGGGGCCACGGCCACCGATGCCGACACCGTTCGCGGCCCGTCCACCGACCTGCCGCGAGAGTGACTCACCCCAACCGCGCAGACGCGGTACCAGGTACTGCAGCTGGGCCAGTTCCACCTGGGCCTTGCCCTCGCGGGACCGGGCGTGCTGGGCGAAGATGTCCAGAATCAGCGCGGTCCGGTCGACCACCTTCACCTTCACGACCCCTTCCAGCTGCCTGAGCTGGCCAGGGGCCAGCTCACCGTCACAGATGACGGTGTCCGCGCCGGTCGTATCGACGACATCACGGAGCTCCTTGGCCTTACCCGAGCCGATGTAGGTTGCGGGGTCCGGGCGGTCCCTGCGCTGCACGAGCCCGTCCAGAACCTCGGAGCCAGCCGTCTCGGCCAGCCGGGCCAGCTCGCGCATCGAGTTCTCGGCCTGGGCCAGAGTTCCGGTGGTCCACACGCCCACGAGCACGACGCGTTCGAGGCGAAGTTGCCGGTATTCGACCTCGGTGATGTCGGTGAGCTCTGTCGACAGGCCGGCGACGCGGCGCAGCGCCGCGCGTTCGGACAGGTCGTACTCGCCGAGCGTGAAGTCAGGGCCGTCAGCGGAGTCAGTGGTGAATCGCCGAACACCCGACTGGCTGCCCGAGGAGCTGTGCCCGTCGGAGGCCACCGTGAGGTCGTGAGTCGTTTCTTCAGCAACCGGCGCCGTGGCGCCCTTGCCGGCATCTGTTCGTTGGTCAGCAGTCATCGTCTTCCATGGTGACACCAGGGCGCCCCTGAATGCGACGCAATTTCACTCAGAGCACTAACGGTGCTCGGCGAGCCAGTCCGCGCCGATCTCGACCGTTGCCATCAGGACCGCCGGCCCGGACAGCACCACCTCACCGGTGTCACGCCAGGACACCCGGCACTGGCCTCCTGGCACATCGACCAGCCACTCGTCGGTCCCGGCGCTGTCCCCCGCCACCGCGACCACGGCCGCACAGATGCCGGTGCCGCAGGATCGAGTCTCACCCACGCCGCGCTCGTGCACCCGCATCCGGATGCGCCGCGGGCCGGTACGGACGGCAAACTCCACGTTCTGCCCGTCGGGCAGGCCCGGCTCAACCGTCGGCGGCTGCGTCAGGTCGAGCACCGAAAGATCCTGCACCGAGTCCAGTTCGATGACGACGTGTGGATTGGGCAGGTCGATCGCGATGGACCCGAACACCTCGGCCAGACCGGTCACCCGGACGGTCGGACGCTCCGGGCGGGGGCTCGCCATCCCCATGTCGACGCTGACGTTCGATCCGTCGAAGCTCAGCGTCTTCGGGCCGCCGCGGGTCGCGATGGTCGTGGTCCCCTCGATCAGGCCTGCCTGCCGCAAATACCATCCGAACACCCGGACGCCATTGCCGCACATTTCGGCGATGGACCCGTCGGCGTTGTGGTAATCCATGAAGAACTCCGCCTCGCCGGCCTGCTTGCGCACATCAGGCTCGGTGGCCAGTTCGGTGCGCACCACGCGCAGCACGCCGTCCGCGCCCAAGCCCGCGTGCCGGTCACAGAGCGCCCGCACCAGTGATGGCGAGAGCGACAGGTGCGCATCCAGATCCGGCAGCACGACGAAGTCGTTCTCGGTGCCGTGACCCTTCAGAGCGGTCAAAGTGTGCGTCATCGGACCAGCATAGGCGGCAGCACCGTCACGGCGGTATCGATCAGATCCGGTGTTGACGAGTCCAACCAGTGCAGCCGCGGGTCCCGGCGGAACCACGAGCGCTGCCGTCGGACGAATCGCAGCGTCCCCCGTATCGTGGACTCGAGCGCCTCGTCCAGGTCGCCCCGCACGGCGCCGTCGTCGTCCAGTACCGCCAGCAGCTGCTGGTAGCCGAGCGCCTTGGACGCCGTGGGGCTGTCGCGCAGTCCCAGCGGCAGCAACCGACGGACCTCATCGAGCAGGCCCTGCTCCATCATGCGCGGCACCCGCAGCCGCACGCGATCATCGAGATCCGGACGATCAAGGGCCAGCTGGACTGTTGGATAGATCGATTCGAATGCCGGCATCGCCGCGACGAACGGCTTACCGGTGATCTCGATGACTTCGAGCGCGCGGACGATCCGCCGTCCGTTCGAGGGCAGGATCGCCGCGGCAGCCGCCGGGTCCAGGGCTGCCAGCCGGCGGTGCAGCGTGGCGGCGCCCACTGACTCCAGCTCAGCGGTCAGCCGGGCGCGCACCGGCGGCGACTCCCCCGGAAAGTCCAGCCGATCGAGCGCGCCGCGGATGTAGAGGCCGGAGCCTCCCACCAGCACGGCCACCTTGCCCCGATCGCGGATGTCATCGATCGCCGCCCGAGCCAGCGTCTGGTATTCGGCCACCGCCGCCGACTTGTCCAGCGGCCAAACGTCCAGCAGATGGTGGCGGATTCCGCCGCGCTGGTCCTCGACGAGCTTCGCCGAGCCGATGTCCATACCCTCGTACAGCTGCATGGAGTCGGCGTTGACGATCTCGGCGTCCATCCGCCGCGCGAGGGCCACCGCGAGGTCGGATTTGCCGGTTGCCGTCGGTCCGATCACCGCAACGACAGGCGGTCCGGCTGGTGCGGAATCGGTGACAGTCACGTTGCAACAGGCTAACCGGCTGCACCGCCACCCTCCGCAGTCGTGTCTAATGCTCGATATGAGTTCGGAGTGGGGACGTATTGACGACGCCGGCACGGTGTTCGTGAAGACCGCGGACGGCGAGCGAGAGGTCGGCTCGTGGCAGGCCGGAGACCCCGAAGCGGGGCTGGCCTACTACATCCGCCGCTATGAAGACCTGCAGACCGAAGTAGCACTGCTGACCAAGCGGCTGCAGTCCGGTGCGGGCGATGCGAAGGCGACCAAGTCGCAGGCCATGACTCTGCACGCCTCGTTGCCGACAATCGCCGCAGTCGGAAACCTGGCGGCGCTGGACACCCAGCTCGTCGCACTGATCACCACCGCCGACGCCAAGATGGGTGAGCAGGCTGAAGCGCGTGAGGCGGCCAAGGCCGGCGCGATCGCGAAGAAAGAGGCACTGGCCGCCGAAGCCGAGGCAATCGCCGAGACGTCGACCCAGTGGAAGGCAGCGGGCGACCGGCTGCGCACCATCGTGGACGAGTGGAAACTGATCAAGGGCATCGACCGCAAGACCGATGACACGCTGTGGAAGCGCTTCGCGGCGGCCCGCGACGCGTTCGGCAAGCGGCGGGGCAGCCACTTCGCCAATCTGGACACCGAGCGTGAGACGGCCAAGTCCATCAAGGAGCGCCTGGTAGCCGAGGCCGAGGCGCTGTCCGTTTCGGACGACTGGCGCGAGACCGCTGATGCCCTCAAGGATCTGATGGGCCAGTGGAAGAGCGCTCCGCGGGCCAACCGCAGCACCGAGGACGCACTCTGGAAGAGGTTTCGCGCGGCTCAAGACGCCTTCTTCGAACGGCGCTCGGGAGTATTCGCCGAGCGGGACGCCGAGCAGGTGCAGAACCTGAAGGAGAAGGACGCCATCATCGCCGAGGCGGTGGCGCTCGACGTGTCGGACCCGCGCCACGCGCAGGTAGCGCTGCGTGACCTGCAGGAGCGGCTCGAGGCGATCGGGCACGTGCCCCGGGACGCGATGCCCCGAGTGGAAGCACGGATGCGCGCCGCCGAGCAGCGGGTGCGCGAGGCCCTGGACGCCGAATGGAAGCGCGGAGCCACGGAGTCCAACCCTTTCCTGGCGCAGCTGCGTGAGCGACTGGCCGAGGCTGAGGCAAAGCTGGCCAGGGCCCAGGCCTCCGGTGACGCCGGCCGGATCGCCAAGGCCGAGGCTGATGTGGCCAGCCGGAAGGCGCTTCTCCCCGAGTAGCGCTACCGACGAAGCCGACCAGTCAGGCCGGCCGGCGGCCGATGCTGAGCAGCGGCTTCGTCGGTGCCGACGGCGCCTGGTGCGCAGGCGAGGCCGTACCCCGCCAGGGCCGGTGCGCGCTGATTCCGCCGTCGGCGACGAAGTGGTGCGGGGCCGCGTAGGTGATCCGCGCGGTCACCAGATCACCGGGCGACACCGCGACGTTCCCGGCGAGAACGTGCACCAGCCGGCCGTCCCGCGCCCGTCCAGAGGTGCGCAGGTTGGCGTGGTCCTTCTTGCCCTCGAACGAGCTCACCAGAACCTCGACATCGGTGCCGACCAGCCGCTTGTTCTCATCCCAGCTGATCCGCTCCTGTAGCTCGATCAGCCGGTCGTAACGTTCCTGGACGACGGCCTTCGCAATCTGGCCGTCCATCATCGCGGCCGGAGTTCCGGGCCGCGGCGAGTACTGGAAGGTGAAGGCGCTGGCAAAGCGCGCCTGCTCGACCACCCGGAGCGTCTCGGCGAAATCCGCCTCCGTCTCGCCGGGAAAGCCGACGATGATGTCGGTGGTGATGGCGGCGTGCGGCATCGCGGCCCGGACCGAGTCGATGATCTGCAGGTAGCGGCTCTGCCGGTACGAGCGACGCATCGCCCGCAGGACCGCGTCGGACCCCGACTGCATCGGCATGTGCAGCTGCGGGCACACATTCGGCGTCTCGGCCATGGCGGCGATGACATCGTCGGTGAAGTCGCGCGGGTGCGGGCTGGTGAACCGCACCCGGTCCAGCCCATCGATCCGGCCGCAGGCTCGCAGCAGCTTGCCGAAGGCGAGCGGGTCACCGAACGAGCGACCGTAGGAGTTGACGTTCTGACCGAGCAGAGTCACCTCGGTCACGCCCTGCGCCACCAGCGCCTCGACCTCGGCGAGCACATCTCCCGGCCGTCGGTCGGTTTCTTTACCCCGCAGGCTCGGCACGATGCAGAACGTGCAGGTGTTGTCGCATCCCACCGAGACCGAGACCCACGCGGAGAACGCCGATTCCCGACGGCTGGGCAGGTCGGACGGAAAGTTCGCGAGGGAGTCCAGGATCTCGACCTGGGCCTCGTGGTTGTGCCTGGAACGCTCGAGCAGGACGGGCAGGCTCGCCAGGTTGTGGGTACCGAACACCACATCCACCCAGGGCGCCTTGGTGAGCACCGCTGCCTGGTCCTTCTGTGCCAGGCAGCCGCCGACGGCGATCTGCATGCCCGGTCGCGTCTTCTTGATCGGCGCCAATTGGCTGAGGTTGCCGTAGAGCCGATTGTCGGCGTTCTCGCGTACCGCACAGGTGTTGAACACCACCAGGTCGGCCTCGCGCCCGCTCTGATCGTCGGCGCGCACGTAGCCGGCCTGTTCGAGCAGACCGGACAGGCGTTCGGAGTCATGCACGTTCATCTGGCAGCCGTACGTACGGATCGCGTAGGTACGTTGGCTGTCGCCGCTTGGGGCGGGTGCGAGGTCAGCGGTCATCGAGGCATCCATATCGGGGTCAAGAGTACGAGGCCACCCGCCCGGCCGACATGCGCCCTTGGCGTCAGCCTGCGCCGTGCCGCCATACCAAGCGCTCGAGCGCGGCCGGATGAACAGGCCCCGGGCTAGTGCGCGACCTCGGTAGCACGAGACTCCCGCACCACGGTGACACGGATCTGCCCCGGATAGGTGAGCTCGTCCTCGATCTGCTTGGCCACCTCGCGGGCAATCACTCCGGCGCCGAGGTCGTCCACCTCGTTGGGCAGCACCATGACCCTGACTTCGCGGCCGGACTGCATGGCGAACACCCGCTCTACACCGGGCCGGGCGGTGGCAATCTGTTCGATTCGCTCCAGGCGCTTGACGTAGGCCTCGAGTGATTCTCGCCGAGCCCCAGGGCGCGACGCGGAGCAGGCGTCGGCGGCCTGGGTCAGCACTGCTTCGACGGTCTTGGGCTGAACCTCATTGTGATGGGCCTCGACGGCGTGGGCGACCGCCTCACTTTCGCCGTATCGACGCAGCAGATCGGCCCCGATGACTGCGTGGCTGCCCTCGACCGCATGCGTGAGCGCCTTGCCGATGTCGTGCAGGAACGCCGACCGCTTGATCAAACTCGGCTCGAGCCCGAGTTCGCTGGCCATGATTCCGGCGATGTGGGCGGTTTCAACCAGGTGGCCGAGCACGTTCTGGCCGTAACTGGTGCGGTACTTCAACCGCCCCAGCGTCGGAATCAAGCGCTCATCGAGGTCGGTGATGCCCACGTCCGCGAGTGCGTCGCGAGCCGACCGAAGACACAGCTCGTCGACCTCGACGGTCGCCTGCTCGTACACCTCTTCGATGCGGTGGGGGTGGATCCGGCCGTCGAGCACCAGCTTCTCGAGAGTGATCCGGCCGATCTCTCGCCGCACCGGGTCGAAGCAGGACAGCAGCACCGCCTCCGGGGTGTCGTCGATGATCACGTTGACACCGGTGACCGACTCGAAGGCGCGAATGTTGCGGCCCTCGCGGCCGATGATGCGGCCCTTCATCTCGTCACTGGGCAGATGCAGCACGCTGACCACGGTTTCGGTGGTCTGCTCGCTGGCGACCCGTTGCACCGCGTCCACGACAATGGCTCGGGCGCGCTCGGTGCCTTCGGCGCGTGCCTCGTTCTCGATGGAGCGCACCAGGGTGGCGGCGTCACGACGGGCATGGGACTCGACGGAGGCGAGCAGTTCGGCCTTCGCCTCGTCCGAGCTGAGTCCGGCGACGCGCTCCAGTGCTGCCACCCGGTCCACGTCCAGCTGTTCCCGAACGGTCTCTAGTTCGGCGCGGAGCACGTCGAGAGAGTGCTGCTCCGCGTCAAGCCCGGCTCGCCGCCATTCCAGTTCGGCGCCGGCCGACGCCAACTCCTCAGCGCGCCGGTCGAGGTCGGCGCCACGTGCGTTCAGATCTGCGTCGACTCCCTCGGCCGCGGCCGTCCGGGTCTGGAGTTCGCGGTCCGCGCTGCGTCGCGCGTCAGCCAGCAGATCCGTGGCCGACGCCTCCGCTCGAGCCTTCATCGCTTCAGCGCTCGCCCGGTTCGCGTCCGCTTCCGTTTGGGCGGCCCGGCGTAGCGATTCCAACTCGACGTTCAGCGACCGGCGCGCCGATTCAACGTCTCGCTGCGTTCGTTCACGCACGGCGTCGGCCTCGGCCTCGGCGGCCCGAAGGGCATTAGCTCCCTGATCGGCAACTGCCGCCTCTGCGACGGTTGCCCCGCCTGCGGCGGGAGTGCCCTTGTGGCTCGCGTACACGGACAGGAACCGAAGCCCGAGGACCAGGAGTAACAAGAATGCGGCGGCGACCGCCACCAATTGAACCGAATGATTCATCTACGTCCTCCTCTCGTGGAGGCGACGCGTCAGTCAAGACTCATCGCAACAGCACACCAGGAGGTGGGATCCGTCGCATCGTGCCGCCAGTGGCGATGGCTCGGCCACCCGTGTCGCTACCGCAGACTAGACAGGCAGGCGATACCGGGCCGCCTGACTGACTTTGGCTGGCAACGATCAAACGGACGAACACTCGGCGCTATATGTCAGTGAGCTACGGCATGGGCGCAGCACATCCTGTCTCCTGATGATGTGAGGCTATGAACGAACGGGCACAGGGTCAAGCAAGCCATGCAGTGTCGTCGCTCGGTACTTCATCCGACAGCTCACCTAAAACGTCACGGACCACCTGATATGCCACCCCAGGTGAATAGCCTTTGCGGGCAAGCATCCCCACGAGCCGACGGGTCTTGACGTTGGGTTCGAGCTTGCCCATCGACTTGGCCTTGCGCTGCACCAACTTGGCCGCTGTCTCTCGCTCGCGGTCGGCATCGATGGCGATCACCGCCGTTTCGGCCAAGTCGTCATCGACACCCTTGGCGCGCAGCTGCCGCCTGATCTCGTTCGCCGCCAACCCACGGGAGCTGTGCACGGCGGTCGTAAAGCTGGCGGCAAACGCTACGTCGTCAATGAGACCAACCCGCCTGAGCCGATCAAGAACTCGCGCAGCTGCCTCGTCGGGAACCTGTCGCGAGGTCAGTGCGTCGCTTAACTCGGCCCGCGTTCTAGCCCGGATCGTCAATAGGCGCAGGCAAATGGCGCGCGCCTCTTCATCTGGGTCCTCGGCTATGCGGCGAGCTGCCTCATCGGTACGTCTACTCCGAGCTTCAGCGGGCGACGGGTGAGGCCTGCCGCCCGCTGAAGCTTGTCGGCCCCTCACTCGTCCTCTCAGAAGTCGACCGGCGCGGGCAGTGCGGCATCTTCGGCCACAACCGCCCCGACGCCCAACTTCTCCTTGATCTTCTTCTCGATCTCATCAGCGAGGTCGGGGTTATCGCGGAGGAAGTTGCGGACGTTCTCTTTGCCCTGTCCGAGCTGATCACCGTCATAGGTGTACCAAGCGCCGGACTTACGGACGATCGCCTGCTCGACACCGACGTCGATCAGTGAACCCTCGCGGCTGATGCCCTGGCCGTAGACAATGTCGAACTCGGCCTGCTTGAACGGCGGCGCAACCTTGTTCTTCACGACCTTGACCCTGGTGCGGTTGCCGACTGCGTCGCCGCCGTCCTTCAAGGTCTCGATGCGACGGACATCAAGCCGGATCGATGAGTAAAACTTCAGCGCCTTGCCACCGGTCGTGGTTTCGGGCGACCCGAACATGACGCCGATCTTCTCGCGCAGTTGGTTGATGAAGATCGCGGTGGTGCCGGAGTTGCTGAGGGCGCCCGTGATTTTACGCAACGCCTGGCTCATCAGACGCGCTTGCAGGCCCACGTGGCTGTCACCCATCTCGCCCTCGATTTCGGCGCGCGGAACGAGAGCCGCCACCGAGTCGACGACGATGATGTCCAGTGCGCCCGAGCGGATCAGCATGTCCATGATTTCGAGCGCCTGCTCGCCGGTGTCGGGCTGGCTTACCAGCAGGGCGTCGGTGTCTACGCCCAAGGCCCGGGCGTACTCGGGGTCGAGCGCGTGCTCGGCGTCGATGAAAGCGGCGACGCCGCCGGCTGCCTGAGCATTGGCGACGGCGTGCAGTGCGACGGTCGTCTTACCGGAGCTTTCCGGGCCATAGATCTCGACGATTCGGCCACGCGGGAGCCCCCCGATACCCAGGGCGATGTCGAGGGCGATGGAGCCGGTGGGAATGACCTCGATCGGGACGTATGGTCGCTCGCCCAGCCGCATCACCGAGCCCTTGCCGAATTGCTTGTCAATCTGACCCAGCGCGACTTCAAGAGCCTTGTCGCGGTCAAATGCTGTGGCCATGTCTGGTACCTCTCTCGTTTTCGGTCTTCATCACGTAACTGCGACGCTAGAGCTGGGCACCGACAGTTTTGCCGGACGAGCAGATCTGTGGACCATCGTGCGCTCATCCACAGCATAGCCGAACACATGTTCGATTGGGTTAGGACACGCGGAAGATGAAGCAGCTGCGGCGTCGTGTCGGCGCAACCGCTCCGTCTTCACCGCAAGCGGTCAGACGTTCAGCGCAAGCGTTGCGGTACGTCGAACTCTTCACACACCGCGCGCCACACGGACTTCGCCGAGTCGCCGCGCTCGATGGCCTCGTTGACCGTGGCTCCCAGAGCGTTCAGCCGGTAGTCGGCCGCGACCGAATAGGCATAGCCATCACCGAAGCGCTGTTCCATCCGCTTCCAGAAATCACTCAGTCGCACCGGTCCAGGGTAATGCGCGTGCCCCCGGCCACCGCGGTGAGGCAGGATTCGACCATGCCGGTTCCCGCCTCGCCCGCCTCCGATCCCGCCCGCTGGTACGCCCAGAGCTGTCTCAGCGGAACCAAGGTGAGACTCGTTCCGCTGCAGATCGAGCACGCCGCCGGCTTTCGTACCGCACTGCACGCGCAGGACGGCGCGGCAGCCGTGTACCAGTGGCTCGGCAGTCCGGCCCCGGCCGCCACGGAGGATGCGGCCCGGGCCGAGGTCGTGCTCGCTCTGGCGGCACGGTCCCGAGGTGAGCGACTGCCCTACGCGCAGCTCGACGCCAGCACGGGAGAGTTCATCGGAACGACCAGCTTCTACGAGGTGAACCCCGCCGCCCGCGCGCTGGCGATCGGCTACACCTGGCTGGGCATGCCGTGGTGGCGCACCGGGCACAACACCGAATCGAAGCTGCTGATGCTCACCGAAGCCTTCGAGGCGCTCGGCGCGGCTCGTGTCGTCTGGCACACCGATGTGCGCAACGAACGCTCCAGGCGAGCCATCGAGCGGCTGGGCGCGACGAGCGAGGGGGTGCTGCGCAAGCACCGCATCCGAGCCAACGGCACCTGGCGCGACAGCGCCCAGTACGCGATGACCGACGATGACTGGCCGGCTGTCAAGCAGCAGCTGCACGCCCGCCTTCAGCGCTGAGCCCGTACTGGGCAAGGTCGGCAGGGCTGGCAGGTTTGGCCGGTCGGCAGGTTTGGCAGGGCTGGCAGGGTTGTCATAGGGCGCGGGCACACTAGATACATGGATGCTTTATTCGGCCCGGCCACAGCCGCCTGGTTCGAGGGCGCCTTTCATCGGCCGACCGATGCCCAGACTGGCGCCTGGCAGGCGATCGGCAAGGGCGAACATACGCTGGTGGTCGCTCCCACCGGATCGGGCAAGACACTGGCCGCGTTCCTTTCGGCCATCGACCGGCTCGCCGCGCTGCCCGTACCCGACGATCCCAAGCGCCGTTGCCGGGTGCTGTACGTCAGCCCGCTCAAGGCGCTCGCCGCAGATGTCGAACGCAACCTCCGCTCACCCCTCGTCGGCATCTCCCAAGCCGCTCGGCGGCTGGATCTTGCCGAGCCCGACATCAGGGTCGCGACCCGTTCGGGAGACACCTCCCCGGAAGATCGGCGCGCGTTCGCACGGCACGGCGCCGACATCCTCATCACCACGCCTGAGTCGCTGTTCCTGCTACTCACGTCCGCTGCCCGTGAGGCGCTGGCCGGCGTCGAGACGGTGATCATCGACGAGGTGCACGCGGTTGCCGCGACGAAGCGAGGCGCACACCTGGCGGTCACGCTGGAGCGACTGGACGCGCTGCTCGATCGGCCGACGCAACGAATCGGACTCTCCGCGACAGTCCGGCCGATCGACGAGGTCGCCACGTTCCTCGCCGGCGGCAGGCCCGTCACGATCGTGGCACCCAAGACGGTCAAGCGACTCGACCTTTCCGTCGTCGTGCCCGTCGAGGATCTCAGCCAACTGGGCGACGGCCAGCCCGACCCGGCCGAGGACCCGCAGCGTCGGTCCTCGATCTGGCCACATGTCGAAGAGCGGGTGCTCGACCTGATCGACTCCCACCACTCCACCATCGTGTTCGCCAACTCCCGCCGGCTGGCCGAGCGATTGACGGCCCGGCTGAACGATCTCGCGGCTGAACGGGACCCGGACCGCGTGCCGAACATCCGGGCCCACCATGGCTCGGTGTCGCGCGAGCAGCGCCAGATCGTCGAAGAAGAGCTGAAGAGCGGTGCAATTCCCGCCGTCGTAGCGACGTCGTCCCTGGAACTGGGCATCGACATGGGCGCCGTCGACCTGGTGGTTCAGGTGGAATCGCCGCCGTCCGTGGCCGCGGGAATGCAGCGGCTGGGCCGTGCCGGGCACCAGGTCGGGGCGGAGTCGCGAGGCGTCATCTTTCCCAAATATCGCGGTGATCTGCTGGAGTGCGCGGTCGTCGCCGAACGCATCCGTGGCGGCCAGATCGAGTCGTTGCGCTACCCCCGCAACCCACTCGACGTCCTTGCCCAGCACATCGTCGCCATGGTTGCCCTGGACACGGTGACCGTCGACGAGGTCGAGCAGCTCGTACGCCGCAGCGCCTCGTTCGCGACCCTTCCCCGCTCGGCCCTCGATGCGGTGCTGGACATGCTGGCCGGACGGTATCCCTCAGATGCCTTCGCCGAACTCCGGCCCAGGCTGGTGTGGGATCGGGTGACGGGAACCCTCACCGGACGGGCCGGTGCCCAACGCCTGGCGGTGACCTCCGGCGGCACCATCCCCGACCGCGGGCTGTTCGGAGTCTTCCTCGCCTCGGCGGACGGGCCGGGCCGGCGGGTCGGCGAGCTCGACGAGGAGATGGTCTACGAGTCCAGGGTCGGCGAGGTGTTCCTGCTGGGCTCTTCCTCGTGGCGGATCGAGGACATCACCCACGACCGGGTGCTGGTCAGCCCCGCACCGGGTCAGGCCGGCAAGATGCCGTTCTGGAAAGGGGATTCGCTCGGCCGGCCGGTGGAGCTCGGGCGGGCCCTGGGCGCCTTCGTACGTGAGCTGGGCAGCGCCGCCCCGGACCAGGCGATCGACCGTGCCCGTGCCGCCGGGCTGGACGAGTGGGCCGCCGGCAACCTGGTCGGTTACCTCGCCGAACAACGGGCCGCGACGGGGCACCTGCCGACCGACCGGACCATCGTGGTCGAGCGGTTCCGCGACGAGCTCGGTGACTGGCGGCTGGTCGTGCACTCCCCCTTCGGCGCGCCGGTGAACGCGCCGTGGGCGCTGGCGATCTCAGCCTCTTTGCGTGAGCGGCACGGTCTCGACGTGCAGTCGATGCATTCCGACGACGGCATCGTGCTGCGGCTGCCCGACACCACCGCCGAGCCGCCCGGCGCGGAACTCACGGCGTTCGACCCGAGCGAGATCACATCACTGGTCACCGCCGAGGTGACCAACTCCGCGCTGTTCGCCTCCCGTTTCCGGGAGTGCGCGGCGAGGTCCCTGCTGCTGCCCAAACGCGACCCGCGCCGGCGCGCGCCGCTCTGGCAACAACGCCAGCGGGCCAATGCACTGATGCAGGTCGCGCGTGACTACGGCCAGTTCCCGGTCGTCCTCGAGGCTATGCGGGAGTGTCTGCAGGACGTCTATGACCTGCCCGGCCTGACCGAGCTGATGCGCCAGATCGAGTCTCGCCAGATCCGGGTCGTCGAGGTCGAGACGTCCACCCCCTCGCCGTTCTCCCAGTCGCTGCTGTTCAGCTACGTCGGAATGTTCCTGTACGACACCGACGCCCCGCTGGCCGAGCGCCGGGCGCAGGCGCTGACGCTGGACACCTCGCTACTCGCCGAGCTGATGGGCTCGCCGGATCTGCGGGATCTGCTGGACGAGACTGCCATCGCCGAGTCCATTGCCGACGCCCAGCGCCTCAGCGAGACCAGGCGGGTCCGCGGCCCCGACCAGACGCACGACCTGCTGCGCGAGGTCGGTGACCTCACCACGGACGAGGCGATCGCCCGGGGCGCCACACCGGCCGACCTCGACCAGCTCAGGGCCGCCCGCCGGATCATCGAGGTGCGCATCGCCGGTGAAGCCCGGTGGATCACCATCGAAGACGCGGGCCGGGTCCGAGACGCGCTGGGAGTGGCCCTGCCCGTCGGAATCCCCGAGGCGTTCACCGAACTGGTGGCCGACCCGCTCGGTGATCTGCTGTCGCGGTACGCGCGGACCCACGGCCCGTTCGTCGTGGCCGAGCCCGCGGCCCGACTCGGCCTGGGCGCGGCCGTAGTCCAGGCCGGCTATGAGCGGCTCGTCGCGACCGGCCAGGTCGTGGCCGGTGAGTTCAGCCCGGGACAGGCGGGTCGCCAGTTCTGTGGTGCCACGATGTTGCGCACCATTCGGCGCCGTTCGCTGGCCGCGCTGCGCCGCGAGGTCGAGCCGGCCCCGCAGGCCGTCCTGGCCCAGTTCCTGCCGGAATGGCAGGGTGTGGGCGGCGGCCGCCGCAGCCGGGGCATCGACGGCCTCGCCCGGGCGGTCGAACAGCTCGCCGGAGTCGCGGTACCAGCCAGTGCGCTGGAAAGCCTGGTGCTGCCCGCACGAGTGGCCGACTACTCCCCCGCGATGCTCGATGAGCTGACAAGTTCCGGTGAGGTGCTGTGGTCAGGCGCCGGTTCGCTGGCCGGAAACGACGGCTGGATCGCCCTGGCACCGGCCGACGTCGCCGCCGAGCTGCTGCCTCCCGTGGTCGACATCGAACTCACCGAGCTGCACAAGTCGATCCTGGCGGTCCTGGAGGGTGACCAGGCGCTGTTCCTTCGGGCCCTGGTCGCCCGGGTCCGCGCCGAGCTGCCGACGGGCGTGGCGGCTTCCGCTGCAGCCGGCCAGCCTTCGTCGACGAGCTCGTCGCCGATCCGCTCGACCGCCGCGATCCGCTCGACGACAGCGGTCCACACGACGGAGACCTCCAGGACAGCAAGCCTCACAGTGGATAACGCCGATGGCCGGGGCCGGACCTCGGAGGCCGACATCGCCCGAGCCATCTGGGACCTGGTGTTCTGTGGCGCGGTCACCAACGACACGCTGGCTCCGGTGCGAGCCCGGCTGAGTGGCGGCAAGACCGCGCACAACCGGCGGCCGGCGGCGCCCCGGTCCCGGTACGGCCGGCTGGGCCGACCCGGGCCGGTCCCGGGGAGCCGGCCACCGTCGTCGGCACTGCCCGGCCGGTGGTCACGGCTGCCGGAGCGGTCCCTCGATGAGACCCGGCGCGCCGTGATGCGCACGGATGTGCTGCTCGACCGCTACGGAATCCTGACGCGTGGCGAGGTCGCGGCCGAAGGTGTGGTCGGCGGGTTCTCCGCCGTGTACCCGGTGCTGCGCCAAGCCGAGGACGCCGGCCGCTACCGGCGGGGGTACTTCGTGGAGGGGCTGGGCGCGGCTCAGTTCGGGCTGACCGGGGCGATCGACCGGCTGCGCGGCCTGGTCGCGGCCCACGAGCGGCGCTCCGGTCCCCCCGGCGAGGCGATCGTCCTGGCCGCGACCGATCCCGCCAATCCGTACGGCGCCGCCCTGGACTGGCCGGAGCGGGTCCACCAGCCCGAGTTGGACGCCGGCAAGCGGGGGCACCAGCCGGCCCGCAAGGCCGGTGCCCTTGTGGTCCTGGTCGACGGCGACTGCGCGCTGTACGTCGAACGCGGCGCCAAGACCCTGTTGTCCTTCACCACCGACGCCTCGATCCTCGGCATGGCGGCCGAGGCCCTGGCGGTGAGCGCCCGGGCCGGCGCGCTGGGCAAGCTGCACGTCGAATCCGACAACGGCGATCCGATCACCGGGTCCCCGCTGGGGGAGGCGCTGCAGGCCGCGGGCTTCCGGCCGTCGCCCCGAGGTCTGAGAATGCGGGCCTGACCCGTGCCCGAGGGCGATACCGTTTTTGTCACCTGCCGGCGGCTGCACTCCGCGCTTGCCGGACGTGCCGTCACCACGTTCGATCTGCGCGTGCCGACGCTGGCCCTCGCGGATCGGGTCGGCACCACCGTCCTGGACGTGACCCCGCGCGGCAAACATGTGCTGATGCGCTTCTCCGACGGCAGCACGCTGCACAGCCACCTCAGGATGGACGGTGGTTGGCGGGTCGGTCCGGCGCGCAGCCGTCCGAAGGGCAGGGACTTCGAGATCCGCGCGCTGGTCGGCAACGCTCAATGGCTCGCCGCGGGATTCCGGTTGCACGACCTGAAACTGGTGCAGACCTCAGCCGAGGACGAGCTCGTCGGTCACCTCGGACCCGACCTCGTCACGCCCGATTTCGACCGCGCCGAGGCGCTGCGCCGATTCGCGGAGCGGCCGGATGCGCCCATCGGCGAGGCCCTGCTCGACCAGCGGCTCGCGGCCGGAATCGGCAACGTCTACAAGAGCGAGGTGCTGTTCCTGAACAAGATCAACCCGTACCTGCCGGTCGGCGAGGTGCCCGACCTAGGGACGGTGCTGGACGATTCAGCCAGGCTGCTGCGCGGCAACCTCGGCGATTACAACCGCTCCACCACCGGTTGGCGTCAGCCGGGTCAGCAATACTGGGTGTACGGCCGGCGCGGCAAGGGCTGCCGACGGTGCGGCACGCCGATCGTGCAGGTGGAGCAGGGCCGCGATCCCGCCACCGAGCGGATCACCTTCTACTGCCCGAGCTGCCAACCGCCGAGCTGACCGTGCGACCCGCTGAATGAGCTGGCTAGTCCTGGGTCTCGGCCCGCTGGGCGGCCGACTGGCCCTGACCCGGCGCCGTGCCGTGGTTCTCGATGGCCGGCTGTGACTCCGCCTGTACCGCGCCGGCGTTTCCCGACGCCGATCCGCCCGCCAGCGAGGCCCGGATCTCTTCCAGCCGCGCCTGTCCGGCCATGTTGGTCGTGGCCTTCTTGACCTCCAGCATCCGGCCCTGCACCGAGTTGGTCGCCAGATCGGCCTGGCCCAGCGCGTTGGCGTACCGGCGCTCGATCTTGTCCCGAACATCCTCCAGCGAGGGAGTGTTCGAGGGCGCCGCGAGCTCGCTCATGGAGTTCAGCGACGCCGACACCTGCTCCTGCATCTTGGCCTGCTCCAGCTGGCTGAGCAGTTTCGTCCGCTCGGAGAGCTTCTCCTGGAGCAGCATCGAGTTGTCCTGCACCGCCTGACGCGCCTGCTGGGCAGCGCCCATCGACTGGTCGTGCAGCTGCTTCAGGTCGGCCGCCGAGGACTCGGCCGTGACCAGCTGGTTGGCCAGCACCCCCGCCGTCTGCTCGAACTCCGCCGCCTTGGCCTCGTCCCCACCGGCGCGAGCCCGGTCAGCGAGTACCAGCGCCTGCCGCGCCTGCGCCTGCAGGTCCTCGATCTGGGCGAGCTGGCGATCGAGCTTCAACTCGAGCTGATGTTGGTTGCCGATGACCGCTGCCGCCTGCTGGGAGAGCCGGGCGTGCTGGCGCTGGGCGTCCTGGATGGCCTGCTGAATCTGGATCTTCGGGTCGGCCTTCTCGTCGACCTTGGCGCCGAACCAGGCAGCCACGTAGTTCCAGGCTTTGGCGAAACCGTTTGCCATTGTCCTCTTCGACCTTCCAGTCAAGCCCGATGTCGATTGATCGCGCCTACCCAGTTTGCCTCATGAGGGCGGCGACGGTCCAAAGCCTACGGCTCAGGCTCAGCGGGTGGACGGCAACCCGGCCAGCAGGACCGCCACGTCACCGGCGATATCGCGGTCCTCAGCCGGGGCGATGACGAAGGACGAGAGCCAGCGCAGCACCGTCGGCGTACCGCCGCGACCGGCCTCGACGAGCATCCGCTCGACCGCCTCGGCGACCAGCGCCCAGCCAGGGGTGCGCACGTCCACCCGGGCGAGCGCGGCCAGCGTGGTCATGTCCTGGCCACCGAGCGCCTCGAGCAGCGGGTGCTCCGAAACAGTGGTCGCGGCCTTCGTCAGCGCCTCGTCGAGCTCCAGGCCGGCCAGCGAGCCCGCCAGGCCCTGCAGTTCGTCCATCAGCAGGGCCGTGAGCACGTCCTCACGGGTGCGGAAGTGGTTGTAGAGGGTGGCCTTGGCGACACCCGCGGTGGTCGCGACCTGGGCCATGGTGATCTTCACGCCGTCGGCAGCGACCGCCTGGCGCGCTCCGTCGAGGATCGCCGTCCGGCTCCGGGCCATCGCATGAGCTGAACGGGACGCACCCGCGACGGCGCGGGACGCGGCGACCCGCGAGACGGCCGATCGCGACGGTGTGCCGAGCGGAGCGACTCCGGAGCCGGTAGTGGGGAACAGTGCGTCGGCCATGGGGTCCCGCCGGTGGGACGAGCTCTGGGATGCCATGTCTCGAAGTTAGGCGGATAGCAGCTCAGCCCGGGTATGTCGACGCGCGACACGCCCAGGGTCTAGACCCGCGCCTGAGACTTCGCCAGGTCAGGCGGCGACGTTCGGCAGCGACCGGACCTTCGGGCCGTCTGAGCCGATCGTGGGGGCGAGCACCGGAGCGCCGCGGCGGGAGCCCAGCACGGTCGCGCGCTCAGCCATGAGCTCTTGACGGCGCAGCGTGTCGGAGACCGAGAGGAACACCTCGGACAGCGGCACGTCGAGCGCGTCGCAGATCGCGGCAAGCAACTCCGACGATGGCTCCTTGTGGCCACGCTCGATCTCTGACAGGTAACCAAGGCTCACCCGAGCCGCCGCCGACACCTCGCGCAACGTGCGGCGCTGCCGAAGGCGGACCGCACGGAGGGTCTCGCCAACCACATGGCGCAGAACTGCCATCTCGCGAACCCCTTCGTCAGTCGATCACGTGCCCGTCAAAGACAAACGGCGAGTGCTCGCCGTCTGACTCAATGCTAGTCCGCGCACCCGCGTCGGTGCTCGGCCAGTTCATTAGTTTGCTCAAAGCGAACGTCGCTAAAGTCCGCCCGGCTTCCGGCGCGGTCGAGAACCAAGCCGCCTAGAAGAGCAACTGCCTGTTCAACGGTTTCGGACCGGATGGTGTTCCGGTCGCCCGCGAGATTCAGCTCCGACACCGACTCGTGAAGCGCACCGTCGCGGGGGCCGACGATGCCGACGAACACGGTGCCCACCGAACGGCCGTCCTGCGGCTCGGGACCGGCCACACCGGTGACTCCGACGCCCCAGCTAGCGGACAGCCGCTCCCGGACGCCGCGGGCCAGTTCGATGGCCACCTTCGGGTCCACCGCGCCGCACTCGGCGAGCAGGCTCTCGCTCACCCCGGCCAGCCGCGACTTGAGGTCGGTCGCGTACACGACCAGGCCGCCCCGGAACGACGCGCTGGCGCCGGGCGTCCGGGTCAGCTCGCCGGCAAGCAGGCCGCCGGTGAGCGACTCAGCGACGGCGACCGTCTGGTGCCTGGTCCACAGCGCGGCATGCAGCTCGGCCAACCGGTCACTCCACTGCTCGGGCGTCATGCGCGCACCACCTTGCGCATCTTCAGGGCGCGGGCGACGTAGTCCAGGCCGGTGATCACCGTGAGCAGCACCGCCACCACCATCACGCCGGTGGCGGCCGTGTGCCAGCCGCCCGAGAGCGGCAGCACCAGCAGTCCGATCGCCACCGCCTGCACCAGCGTCTTCACCTTGCCCCCCCGGCTCGCCGGCATGACCCCGTGCCGGATCACCCAGAATCGCAGCAGGGTCACGCCCACCTCACGGACCACGATGACCACGGTCACGAACCACGACACCTCGCCCAGCATGGACAGGCCGACCAGCGCCGTGCCGATCAGCGCCTTGTCGGCGATCGGGTCGGCCAGCTTGCCGAACTCGGTGATGAGCCCGTACTTGCGGGCCAGATCGCCGTCGATCCGGTCGGTGAGGCTGGCCACCGCGAAGATGACGCAGGCGATCACCTGCCAGCCCTCGGAACGGCCGCCCGAATGGAACAGCGCCGCGGCGAAGAAGGGCACCAGCCCCAGCCGCAGCATGGTCAATCCGTTGGCGATGTTCCACGCTGACACGGTGGTCGCCGGAAGCGCCAGCGGGTCCGCCACCGGATCGACCCCAGTCATCGCACCGAGCCGGGCACCACGTCGGCGATCAGGTCAGCTCCTTCGCTGTCCACCACCACGGCGCTCACCAGCTGCCCGCGCAGCAGCCCGTCGGTGGCTCCGGTGAGCGTCACCGCGCCGTCCGTCTCAGGAGCTTGATGGGCGGCCCGTCCGGTCACCTCGCCGTCCTCGATCAGCTCGACCAGAACCTCGACCGTCTCGCCGATCCGGTCCTCGGCACGCTGGTTGACGAGCTCGTCGGCGAGGGCGGCCACCCGCTCCACCCGCGACGCGATGACGTCGTCGGCCAGCTTGCCGTCGAACTGCTCGGCCTCGGTGCCGTCCTCGTCGGAGTAGCCGAACACACCCACGACATCGAGGCGGGCGAGGGTGAGAAAGCGCTCCAGCTCTGCGACGTCGTCCTCCGTCTCACCGGGAAAGCCGACGATGACGTTGCTGCGTGAGCCGGCCGCCGGCGCCAGTGCCCGCGCCTGGTCCAGCAGGCCGACGAAGGACTCGGTGGAACCGAAGCGCTTCATCCGGCGCAACACCGGGGTGGACGCATGCTGGAAGGACAGGTCGAAGTACGGCACCACGCCCGGTGTCGAGCCGAGAGCCTGCAGCAGAGACGGCCGCAGCTCAGCCGGTTGCAGGTAGGAGACCCGGACCCACTCGATGCCCGGAATGGCCGTCAGTCGAGGCAGCAACGACTCCAGCGCACGCAGGTCGCCGAGGTCCTTGCCGTAGGACGTCGAGTTCTCGCTCACCAGCACCAGTTCACGCACGCCATGGTCGGCCAGCCACCTCGCCTCACCCAGGATGTCCTCCGGCGCCCGCGAGACGAACGCGCCACGGAAGGACGGGATCGCGCAGAACGTGCAGCGGCGGTCACAGCCGGACGCCAGTTTGAGATAGGCCACCGGCGAGTCGTTCAGCCGCTTGCGTGCCGTGGTCGGGCCCCACTGGTGCCCCGGAACGGCTACCTCGGTCACCGCCCGGGGACGCTGCGCAGGGCTGATCGGCAACAGCGTGCGGCGATCCGCCGGGGTGTGCGGGGCGATCGCGCGTCCGGCGAGGACGTCGTCCAGGCGCTCGTCGATCCTCGCGTAGGAGTCGAAGCCGAGGATGGCGTCGGCCTCGGGCAGGGCGTCGGCGAGCTTCTCGCCATAACGCTCGGCCAGGCAGCCGACCGCGACCACCTTCTTGCCGCCTTCGGCAGCGGCGAGCAGGGTGTCGATCGAGTCCTTCTTCGCGGAGTCGATGAAACCGCAGGTGTTGACGACGACCACGTCGGCCAGCTCGGACTCGCTGAGCTGCCAGCCGCGGGAGGCCAGCGTTCCGGCCAGCTCCTCGGAGTCGACCTCGTTTCGGGCACAGCCGAGGGTGACGATGGCGACGCTGCTGGGTTGCACCCCGGTGGGCGGATGAGACACAAACACGAGGTTACCTGGGCTTGGCCGTGCCGCCGTCCGGCTACGGCGCTTCGATGTCGGCCGCGAACTCGGCTGCCGGCAGACCGGCCGGCTCGGACCGGCCGGCTGGGATCGGCTGGCTGGGACCGTGAAGATCGCCGCTGAGTATGGTGCGGTGATGCCCGACAGCAGCGTCCCCGTCGCCGAGCGAGTGCGGGTGCGGCGCGCCCGCACCCTCGACATCCCGGCGGTCAAGGGCCTCATCGACACCTACACCGGGCAGCGGCTGCTGCTCGCCAAGGACACCGTCACGCTGTACGAGATGGTGCAGGAGTTCCTCGTCGCGGAGCTGGACGGGGAGGTGGTCGGCTGCGGCGCACTGCACGTGCTGTGGCAGGACCTCGCCGAGATCCGCACGCTGGCCGTCGCCCCGCAGTGCCGGGGCCAGCGGATCGGTGACCAGCTGCTGTCCCAACTCATCGCCACCGCCCGCGAGCTGGGCCTGGAGCGGCTGTTCGCGCTGACGTTCCAGACCCGGTTCTTCGCCCGGCACGGCTTCTGCGAGATCGAGGGGACGCCGGTCGAGCCCGAGGTCTACTCCCAGCTCCGGCGCTCCTACGACGCCGGGATCGCGGAGTTCCTGGACCTGGAATACGTCAAGCCGAACACGCTCGGCAACGCCCGGATGCTGCTGGTGCTCTGAGCGGTCCGGCGACACGCCGCCCTTGGAACGCAACCGAGGGCACCGGTGCCGCTACGGTGTGGCCCGGAGGTGTTGGTAGTGACCGAGGCACAGTTGACCCGCCCGCAGTCGGCACGGTGGACGGAGCCCGCGAAGGTACGGGCAAGCGTCGGCCGCCACGCCTGCACCCAGCGCGCCCGGCTCACCCTGCGCCGGGTCTGCTACCTGGCACGCCACCTCGCCCGCTGATCAGAACGGCTTGATCAGAACGGCTTGATCAGAACGGCGCGGGCTCGCTGGATCCGTCCTCGTCCGGGTCGTCGCCCTCGTCGTCCACCAGGTCGTCGGCCGTACCGCCGTTGCGCAGGGTGTACACCAGGCCGGCGAGCTCGTCCGGCTTGACCAGCACGTCCCGGGCCTTGGAGCCCTCAGACGGGCCGACTATGGAGCGCGACTCCATCAGGTCCATCAGTCGCCCGGCCTTGGCGAAACCGACGCGGAGCTTGCGTTGCAGCATCGACGTCGATCCGAACTGCGTCGACACCACCAGCTCGACCGCCTGCAGGAACACGTCGAGGTCGTCGCCGATGTCGGAGTCGATCTCTTTGCTCGCCGCTACCGGTGCGGTGACGTCCTCGCGGTAGGTCGGCTGCAACTGCTCCCTGCAGTGCGCGACGATCGCGTTGATCTCGGCGTCGGTGACGTACGCGCCCTGGATCCGGGCCGGCTTCGACGCGCCCATCGGCAGGAACAGCCCGTCCCCCTTGCCGAGCAGCTTCTCAGCACCCGGCTGGTCCAGGATGACCCGGGAGTCGGTGACCGAGGAGGTCTTGAAGCCGAGCCGGGACGGCACGTTCGCCTTGATCAGCCCCGTGACGACGTCGACCGAGGGCCGCTGGGTCGCGATGACGAGGTGGATGCCGGCCGCCCGGGCGAGCTGGGTGATCCGGACTACGGCGTCCTCCACGTCGCGCGGGGCGACCATCATCAGGTCGGCGAGCTCGTCGATGATCACCAGCAGGTAGGGGTAGGGCGTGTAGACGCGCTCGCTGCCGGGCGGGGCGGTGAGTTCGCCGTTGAGCACCTTGCGGTTGAAGTCGTCGATGTGCCGGACGGCGGAGGCTTCCATGTCCTCGTAGCGCATGTCCATCTCGCGCACGACCCAGGCCAGCGCGTCCGCGGCTTTCTTCGGATTGGTGATCACGGGGGTGACGAGGTGCGGAATGCCCTGGTAGGCGGCGAACTCCACCCGCTTGGGATCGATCAGCACCATCCGTACCTGGTCCGGCGTGGCTCGGGTCAGCACCGACAGGATCAGGGAGTTGATGCAGGACGACTTTCCGGCTCCGGTGGCTCCCGCCACCAGCAGGTGCGGCATCTTGGCCAGGTTGGCGACGACGAAGCCGCCCTCGACGTCCTTGCCCAGCGCGGCCAGCATGGGGTGGTGGTCACGCAACGCCACGTTGGAGCGCAGCACGTCACCGAGCATGACGATCTCGGGGTCGGTGTTCGGGATCTCGACGCCGACCGCCGACTTGCCGGGGATCGGGCTGATGATCCGGACGTCCGGGCTCTTGACGGCGTAGGCGATGTTGCGGGTGAGCTGGGTGATCCGCTCGACCTTCACACCGGGGCCGAGCTCGACCTCGTACCGGGTCACTGTCGGGCCGCGGCTGAAACCGGTCACCGCGCAGTCGACGTTGAACTCGTCGAAGACCTGGGACAGCGCCGCGATGACCTCGTCGTTCGCCCTGGTGTGCTCCAGGTGCTGGCTGCCCGCGCCCAGGATGTCGGCGGAGGGCAGCGTGTACATCCCGGCCCCGCCGTTGAGCTCAAGCTGGGTGGGACGGCTGATCGGGGGCAGGTCCTCCTCGACCGGTGCCTTGACGACGCGTGGCCGCCGCGGCTTGCGGGTGGCCTCGGCGTCGACCTCTGCGGTGGCCGGGTCCGGCAGGATCTCGGTCGCGGCGTCGAACTCGGCCGGGTCCTGCTCCTGCTGCGCGGCCCTGGCCGCACGGCGCTTGGTGGCGGGGCGCCCCGCGGTCGGGAAGGGGTCCGCCAGGAACGGGTCGATCTCCGAGTCGGCCACATCGTCGCCGGGCTGCTCGTCCTGATCCTGAGCCGGGTGCCGCTTGAGGTGCAGCCGCTCCGCGACGCTCCGGTGGGGCGCGTCCTCGCCTTTCCCGGCGGAGTGGACGAACAGTCCCCGGACGATCTCGGGCAGCTGGTTGAGGGGCGTCGCGGTGACCACCAGGGTGCCGAATGCCCCGAGCAGGAACAGGACCAGCAGGACGAGGCTGGCCGGCAGTACCCGCTCCAGCTCACCCGCCAGCAGGCCGATCACGCCGCCGGCGTGGGCCCAGCCGGCCTCGCGCTGCGGGGAACCGGCCCACAGGTGCAGCATGCCGGTAAGGGTCAGCAGGATTGCGCCGCATCCGACGAGTAGCCGGCCGCGCCGTTCCGGTTGCGGGCGCTGACGGAGCAGGTGGATCGACCAGGCCAGCAGCAGTGGCGGCAGCACCATCGCGGCATTGCCGATGATCAGGCGGAACAGGCCGGTGATGGCATCGCCCAACGCGCCGGCTGCGTGGAACCACAGGGCGACGCCGGAGATCAGCGCCAGCGCGAAGACAGCGAGGCCAGCACCGTCACGGCGGTGAGCCGGATCGAGCTCGCGGGCACTGGCGGCATTCCTGCCGACCGCCCGGGCCAGGGTGCCGGCTGCCATGCCGAGGCCGTGCCACACCTGGCTGACGGCTCGGGCGACACCCGCCAGTGGTGGCTGTTGCTTGCGGGGACCGGGCTTTGCCGCGGTCGCCCCGCGGCTGGACCGGCCGGCGGGCGGGCGGGTGCTCGCGCCCCGGGAACGGCCAGCGGCCGGCGCCTTCTTCGGCGCCGACGAACGAGTCTTGGTTCCAGATGTGCCTGCCACCCGGTAACCGTAACGCTCAACCCCAAGTTGAGGAGCCACGACACCGGCACGGGCAGGCGCGGGTTGCCGGGGCTATCCGAGCCCGGCGTCGGCCAGATCCTGGCGCAGGTGACTCAGCTCGTGCTCGGTGGCCTCGACCATCGGCAGCCGGACCGGTCCCGCCGAGCGCCCCCGCAGGGTCAGCCCCGCCTTCACCAGGATCACCCCCTGGGTACGGAAGATGCCGGTGTAGATGGGCAGCAGCTCGCGGTACAGCCGGAGCGCCTCGGCGGCATCGCCGCGGTCGTAGGCATCGATCAGCGCCTTGGTGCCGGCACCGGAGAAGTGCGTGGAGGTGCCGATCACGCCCGCTCCGCCGATCGACAGCATCGGCAGCACCATCGCGTCGTCGCCGGCGTAGTACGCGAGGCCGGTCTCGGCCAGCACCCGGGCCGCGGCCGCGATATCGCCCTTGGCGTCCTTCACGGCCACGATCCGCTCGTGCTGCGCGAGGGCCATCATGGTCTCGGTCTCGACCGCAACGCCCGACCGCTTCGGAATGTCATAGATCGCCACCGGCAGGTCGGTGGCGTCCGCGACGGCGCGGAAGTGGCGGAGCAGTCCGTCCTGCGGCGGGCGGGAGTAGTACGGCGCGACGACGAGCAGCGCCTGCGCCCCCGCCTTCGCGGCCTGGTCGGCCAGGTGCATCGAGTGCACGGTGTCGAAGGTGCCGACGCCCGCCACGATGACGGCCCGGTCCCCCACCGCGTCGGCCACCGCGGCCACCAGCTCGGCCTTCTCCACATCGCTGGTGGTGGGCGCCTCGCCGGTCGTCCCGTTCAGCACGAGCCCGTCGTTGCCCTGCTCGTCGACCAGGTGCGTGGCCAGCGCGACGGCCGCCGCCAGGTCGAGATCGCCGGCCACGTCGAAGGGCGTGACCATCGCGGTGAGCAGGCGACCCAGCGGACGTGAGGGGGCAGTCGTCGACATGGCCATAACGCTACCGTCGTGCCCCGTCGCGATCATCAAGCGCGGCCGTGCTGGTGTCGAACCAGCCGAGCACCTGGTCCGCTCCGCGGCGGTGCCCGGCGACCAGCTGGGAATTGCGCTCGTCGGAGCCGAGGACCCAGTCCCGCGCCTGCTCCGGAGTCTTGCCGAACGCGATGTGCCGGGCGATGAGGGCGTCGAGGCGTTCACCGGCCGGCGGGTCGAGGTACCAGACCTCATCCAGCGAGGGCCGCAGCTCGGGCCACAGCAGCAGGTAGTTGCCCTCGGTGATCACCAGCGGCACCTCGGCGGAAACCGCGACGGCCGCCGCGATGGAGTCCTCGATGTCCCGGTCGAAGGCGGGCGCGTAGACGGTGCCGGGCTCGGAACGCAGTCGCCGGAGCAGCGCGGCGTAACCGGTGCGGTCGAAGGTCTCCGGCGCGCCCTTGCGGTCGCGCAGGCCGATTCGGCGCAGCTCCTGATCGGCGATGTGGAAGCCGTCCATGCCGACGAGGGCAACCCGGCCGGGGCCGAGCACGTCCGCCAGCCGGCCGGCCAGGGTCGACTTGCCCGCCCCAGGTGGCCCGGTGAGCCCGAGAATTCGGCGGCCGCCCCGTTCCGCCAGCGCGCTGGCGGAACTGACGGCCTCGGCGAAGGTGGTGAGCATCGTGTCTCCGAACCAGCGTCCACAGCGACGCTCTCGAGCTTTTTCGGACGGCTGCTTGGTCCTGCAGCCAGTGTTCCAGTGTCGCCACCGATGACCGTCAGCCGCTCACCCTCAGCCGCTGGCCTCAGCCGCTGACGACCGCGGCCAGTGCGGGTGAGAGGTCACCTCGCCCGGTCACGTCGATGCCGTCCAGACCGAGCCAACCGGCCAGCTCGCGCAGCTGTTCGGCCAGTTGCCCGGCGACGTAGCGGATGTCGACGTCGGGCTCGGCCCAAGCCGACTGCACCCTCAGCACACCCGCCTGCCGGTCCGCCTTGAGATCCACCCGAGCCACCAGCGTCTCGCCGAGCAGGAACGGCAGGACGTAGTAGCCGTGCCGCCGCTGCGCCGCCGGGGTGTAGATCTCGATCCGGTAGTGGAAACCGAACAGCCGCATAGCCCGGTCGCGGTACCAGATCAGCGGGTCGAACGGGCTCAGCAGGGCACGCGCGTGCACCCGGCGCGGCCGGCGCGCCGGCGGGTGCAGGTACGCCGGCGCGCCCCAGCCCGCCACCGTCACCGGGTGCAGCTCCCCCGCCTCGACCAGTTCGGCGACCCGGCGCTTGGAGTCCGTCCTGGACAGCCTGAAGTAGTCGCCCAGGTCGTCCTCGGTGGCGATGCCGTACGCCCTGGCGGCGATCCGGACCAGCTCCCGCTGGGCGTCCTCCCTGGCCGGCGTCGGCCGCTGATGGACGGCCGCCGGCAGCACCCGCTCGATCAGGTCGTAGTGACGCTCGAAATTCACCCGACGGGCCGCTCCGACCTCGCCGGCCCAGAACAGGTGCTCCAGCGCCACCTTGCCGTCGTGCCAGTTCCACATCTGCCCCGGCGCCCTGGGGGCGCGCTCGATGCCCAGGTCGGCGCTGCGGAGCGGCCCGTCCTGGGTGACCCTGCGGCGCACCTCGTCGAGCAGCAGTGGCTTCTCGCGGGCGATGCGCTGGATGCTGCCCCAGGCCTCGTCGACGGCCCGGGCCATCCGCCACCGCAGCAGTGGATGGGTGTCCAGCGGGATCAGGGACGCCTCGTGGGCCCAGTACTCGACGTACTCACGCTTGAACGATCCGGCGGTGTGCGCGGTCATCCGGTCGAGCACGTCGCGGGGATAGGGGCCGAGCCGGGCGTACGCCGGCAGGTAGTGGGAGCGGATCAGCACGTTGACCGAGTCCAACTGCAGCAGCCCCATGGTGTTCACGACCTTGCGGAGCTGCCTGGCGGTGATCGGGCCGGGCGGGCGGGGCAGCCCGAAACCCTGCGCCGCCAGCGCGATGCGTCGGGCGGCCGCGGCGGAGAGATCGGATCGGGGCACGCGCCATTTGACCATGGACCGCCGACACCTGCGCTCGGCCGGCAGGCCGCGTCCGTACGCTGTCGGGGTGGCTGATGTGAGCGTGCGTCCGGCGTCCCCGACCGACGCGCCGGAGATAGCGCGGATCCAGCTCGAGACCTGGCGGACGGCGTACCAGACCATCCTGCCGGCGCAGGTGCTCGCCTCACTGGACCAGGACACCTTCGCGGCGCAGTGGCTGGCCTCTGTCAGCGAGCCCCCGTCGATGCGTCATCACATCCTGATCGCGATGGAGGGCGAGTCCCGGGTGGGCTTCGCCGCCTTCGGGCCCGATGCCGACCTGCAGCCGGAGGACCCCGACCCCGAGACGACCGCGGCCATCACCGTGCTGCTGGTGGAGCCCCGGTGGGGCCGGCGCGGGCACGGCTCGCGGCTGCTCGCCGCGGTGGCCGACCTCGCGCGGGCCGACGGCGTCACCCGGCTGGTCGCGTGGGTGGCGGCCGGTGACACCGCGTCCCTGGAGTTCTACCGCAGCGCCGGCTGGGAGTCCGACGGCCTGCGCCGCGAGCTGGACACCGGCGCCGGTACGGTCGCCGAGCTCCGCCTGCACGCGTCGCTGGCCGACTGATCCGTCGAGGACCGCTATGAGCTTCACCGGAATCCCCTTTGCGGCGCTGGACTTCTACGAGGATCTGGAGGCCGACAACTCCAAGTCGTTCTGGACCGCGCACAAGCACCTGTACGACGAGCACGTCAAGGCGCCGCTGACCGCGCTGGCGGCTGAACTGGAACGTGAGTTCGGTGCGCCGAAGTTCTTCCGGCCCTACCGCGACGTGCGCTTCGCCAAGGACAAGACGCCGTACAAGGACCACCAGGGCGTCTACTTCGCCGAGTCCCGCCGCTACTTTCATGTCTCCGCCGCGGGGTTGTACGTCAGCGGCGGCATGTTCCAGCTGGAATCCGACCAGGTGCAGCGCTACCGGCGAGCGGTCGCCGACGACGTTGCCGGCGCCTTGCTGCTCACGGCGATCAGCAGGGCAGAGAAGGCGAGACTCGTCGTGGGTGGTGAGCAGCTCACCCGGGTGCCGTCCGGTTATCCCAAAGATCACCCGCGCCAGGAGGAACTCCGCCGCAAGTCGGTGGTGGCCACCCGGGACTTCGGCTTTCCGGACTGGCTGCCCACGGCCGAGGCGAAGGCGGAGATCGTGCGGGCCTGGCGCGCGATGGACCCGCTGATCGACTGGCTCGACAAGCACGTCGGCGCCTCCGACGCGCCTCTCCAGCGGGGACGCTGAATCAGGCGCAGGCGCTGAAGTGGTTCATGGGATGGCTGGGCGATCTTGTGACAGTCCCGGCGGGGGCGTACGCAGACGAACCGAGCTAACCAGCCTTGCTGATCGCCGTTCGGAGCGCCGACCGGGCGCGCTTGCGGTCGCCCGCGAGGTCATAGGCCTGCGCCAGCCGGAACCAGCCGCGCCAGTCCTCGGGCGCCCGCTCCACGACCGCCCGCTGCTGGTCGAACCAGGCGTCGGCGGCCTTGCGATCCGGACGACCGGACGGCAGCCGAGGCAGCTCCGGCAGGTCAGCGGCCGCACCCGACTCCCGGAGCCGGCGGGCCAGCCGCTCGCTCGCCATGCCGAAACGGATCTCGGCAACGACCACCCAGATCCCGATCAGCGGCAGTACCAGGACGGCGGCACCCAGCACCTTCAGGGTCCACTGGTGCTGGCTGATCAGGTAGACGCCGCGATAGCCGATCAGGGCGAAGTACACCGCCATGGCGAACACCAGCAGCCCGACCGTGTAGAGCGAATTGCCGCGGCGCCGCCCCGACGCCTGTCGCTGCGGACGGGTCACAGGCCCAGCAGCGGGTCCAGGCCCACCGTGAGCCCCGGCCGCTGACCCACCTCGCGCACTGCCAGCATGACGCCGGGCATGAACGACGTGCGGTTGAGGGAGTCGTGCCGGATGGTCAGCGTCTCGCCCTCGGTGCCGAACAGCACCTCCTGGTGAGCGACGAGCCCGGTGACGCGCACCGCGTGCACCCGAACACCGTCGAGGTTCGCGCCGCGGGCGCCGGGAACCTCCGAGGTGGTGGCGTCCGGAACGGCACCCAGGCCGGCGTCCTTGCGCGCCTCGGCGATCAGCGCAGCGGTGTGGGTCGCGGTGCCCGACGGTGCGTCGGCCTTGCCCGGATGGTGCAGTTCGATGATCTCGACGGATTCGAAATGGGGCGCCGCGAGCTGGGCGAACTTCATCGAGAGCACCGCTCCGATTCCGAAGTTCGGGGCTATCACCACGCCCACCTCGGGGTGCTCGGCAAGCCACCCTCGAACCGTGTTCAACCGCTGCTCGGTGAACCCGGTGGTCCCTACCACCGCGTGCAGGCCGTGCTCGATGGCGAACGCGAGGTTGTCCAGCACGGCGTCGGGATGGGTGAAGTCGACGACAACCTGCGCGCGCGCATCGATTACCGCCGTCAGCTCGTCACCGGCATCCACGACGGCGGCCAACTCCAGCCCGTCGGCACCGCGGACGGCACCGCAGACCTGCTCGCCCATCCGACCACGACCGCCGAGGACAGCTACCCGGATGGGCTCGGTCATGTCAGCTCTCTTCCCGGCCGGGGTTCCCGCCGTCTGTTCGGACGCGCTCGTCGGAGTCGCCGCCTGGTGGCTTCTCGTTGTCCGGAAAGGCTAAACGGCCGCATCGAAGTCGTGCTCGCCGAAGGGCCCCACGACCGTGAGGCAACTCGGCTGTGCGGTGAGCTCGGCCGCGAGGTCGTTCACCTGGGTGGCCGTGACCGCGTCCACCAAGGCCAGCAGATCATCGAGGCCCAGCACGTCGCCGTAGGTCAGCTCGGCCTTGCCGATCCGCGTCATCCGCGAGCCGGAATCTTCGAGGCCCAGCACCATTCCGCCGCTCAACTGACCCTTGGCGCGCTGAACCTCGTCCGCGCCGATCCCGTCGGCCGACACCGACTCCAGGACGGACTTCATGATCGAGACCACCTCGTCGGCCTTGCCGGGCTGGCACCCCGCGTACAGGCCGAACATCCCGTCACCGGCGTAGGAAGAGGTGAAGGAGTACGTCGAGTACGCCAGGCCGCGCTGCTCACGGATCTGCTGGAACAACCGCGACGACATTCCCCCGCCGATCGCGGTGGCCAGCACGCCCAGCACGAAACGGCGGTCATCGAAGCGCGACAGCCCAGTCGAGCCCAGCACGATGTTGGCCTGCTCGGTGTCGTCCGGGACGATGTGGACCGGCTTGGCCGGCGCCCGGTGCCGGCTCTGGTCCGATCGCAGGCCGTTCGCCTGGGCCGTGGAGTCCAGCCGTCCGTCGAAGGCCTTGCGGACCAGGCGCACCGCCTCGGCGTGGTCGATGTTGCCCGCAACCGACACCACCATCTCGGACGGCCGATAGCGCCGGCTGTAGTAGCCGTTGACCTGGGTCCGGCTGATGGTGTTGATGGAATCCTCGGTGCCCAGGATGGGCCGGCCCAGCGGGGTGTCGCCGAACACCGCCAGCGAGAACTCGTCGTGCACGAGGTCGGACGGGTCGTCATCGCGCATCGCGATCTCTTCGAGGACGACGGTGCGCTCGACGTCGACGTCGGCCGCGGCGATGGTGGCATTGAGCACCACGTCGGAGATCATGTCGACCGCCAGGCCGAGTTCACGGTCCAGCACCGTGGCGTAGAAGCAGGTGTGCTCCTTCTCGGTGAACGCGTTGAACTCACCGCCCACCGCATCCATCGCCGTGGCGATCTCCAGGGCCGAGCGGTTGCGGGTGCCCTTGAAGAGCAGGTGCTCCAGGAAGTGGCTGGCACCCGCGACGGACGGCGACTCGTCGCGGGACCCGACGCCCACCCAGATGCCGATGCTGGCCGAGCGCACCCCCGGCATCGCCTCGGTCACGATGCGCAGGCCGCCGGGCAGGACGGTCCGCTTGATCACTCCGCCGCCGGAGCTGGGCAGGGTTCGGGTCGAGGCGCGTGAAGTCACCCGCTCAGCCTATGCGGTACCCCGCCGGAGCCCTTGCGCAGCAGCCCTCACCGACGCCGTTCAGCCATGATGCGCTCAGTCATGATGCGCTCGGCGAGCGCGGAGGTATCGGGCTGCCACAGCACCAGCCGCACCACCCCGGGCCGGTCGGCGCCGGCCAGCACCTCGACCGCCGTACCGATGGCCTCGGCGAACGGCCAGCCGTAGGCCCCGCGGAGATCAGCGGGAACGCCACCGACCGGGCGCCCAATTCGGCGGCCACCCGCAGCGACTCCCGGTAGCACGAACCCAGCAGCAGCCGGCGAGGATCTCCGGACCGCCCCGGCGGTGGATTGCGCCGTCCACGCCGCCACCGCCGAGCAGGCTGGAGTTGGCGGCGTTGACCATCGCGTCGACCTGCTGGCCGGTGATGTCGCCGAGGACGAGTTCGAGGTCCATTACGGCGTGCGGCGCGCCCAGGACTGCGGATCGTCGACCATCTTGCGCACGTGCTCGGGAAGCTCGCCGGTGAGCAACTGCTGCAGCGACGTCTCGTCCAGCACCGCACGCAGGCTCGCCCGCACGGCCACCCACAGCCCGGGAAGGTGCTCGGCGAGGCCGGAGTAGTTCATCTCGTCGGGCCGCAGTCCCCGCACCTCGGCCAGCGGCCCGTCGACCGCGCGGATCACCGAGCCGATGGAGATGTCGGTCGCCGGCCGCGCGAGGGCGTACCCACCGTCCGCGCCCCGCATCGAACGGACGATGCCGGCCCGGCGCAGGTCCCCGAGGATGGCTTCGACGAACTTGCGCGGCAGTTTCTGCTCCCCCACGACGACGTCGATCTTCACCAGGTTCGGCGCCTGTGCCGCCAGGGCGAGCAGGGCCCGCACCGCGTAGTCACTCTTCGCTGAGATCTCCACCGCGCCATCCTGCCGCACCGTGGGAGAAATGTGGAAAGGAGCTGGCTCAGCGCGGCTCACTGAGCGCCAGAGCGGCGTATCGGCAGTACCTGCGCCGGACGGACAGTGCCGGATATGCGGCAGGGCGGGGCCCGGACAAGAGCCCGGACGCCCGCCCCGCGAGCTGCTGTCGTATCGACCAGCTGTCGTCTTACCCGACGGGCCGGCCCGTCGTTACTCCGCCGCGGCGGGCTCGGCAGCCACGGGAGTGGCATCCGCATCGCTGGCAGCGTTCTCATCGCTGACCGGGACGAGGCTGATCTTTCCGCGCTGGTCGATCTCGGTGATCTCGACCTGCAGCTTGTCACCGACGTTGACCACGTCCTCGACCTTGCCGATCCGCTTTCCGTTGCCCAGCTTGGAGATGTGCACCAGGCCGTCCTTGCCGGGAAGCAGCGAGACGAACGCGCCGAAGGCGGCGGTCTTGACGACCGTGCCGAGGAAGCGCTCGCCGACCTTGGGCATCTGCGGGTTGGCGATCGCGTTGATGCGATCCACCGCCGCGGCTGCCGACGGGCCGTCGGAGGCACCGACGTAGATGGTGCCGTCATCCTCGATGCTGATCTGCGCGCCGGTCTCGTCCTGGATCGCGTTGATCATCTGACCCTTGGGGCCGATGACCGCGCCGATCTTGTCGACCGGGATCTTCACGACGGTGACGCGGGGTGCGAACGGGCTCATCTCGTCCGGACGGTCGATCGCCTCGGCCATCACGTCCAGGATGTGCAGCCGGGCGTCGCGGGCCTGCGACAGCGCGGCGGCGAGCACCGCCGACGGGATGCCGTCGAGCTTGGTGTCCAGCTGCAGCGCGGTCACGAAGTCCTTGGTGCCGGCAACCTTGAAGTCCATGTCACCGAAGGCATCCTCGGCCCCGAGAATGTCGGTCAACGCGACGTACTCGGTCTTTCCGTCGACCGTGTCAGAGATGAGTCCCATCGCAATACCGGCGACCTGCGCCTTCAGCGGCACACCGGCGTTCAGCAGGCCCAGCGTCGAGGCGCAGACCGAACCCATCGAGGTGGAGCCGTTGGAGCCGAGGGCCTCGGAAACCTGACGGATCGCGTAGGGGAACTCCTCGCGGCTGGGCAGCACCGGAATCAGCGCACGCTCGGCGAGCGCGCCGTGGCCGATCTCGCGGCGCTTGGGCGAACCCACCCGGCCGGTCTCACCGGTGGAGTAGGGCGGGAAGTTGTAGTTGTGCATGTAGCGCTTGGTGCGGGTGGGGCTCAGGGTGTCGAGCTTCTGCTCCAGGCCCAGCATGTTCAGCGTGGTGACGCCCAGAATCTGGGTCTCGCCACGCTCGAACAGCGCGGAGCCGTGCACCCGCGGCAGCACCTCGACCTCGGCGGACAGCGTCCGGATGTCGGTCAGGCCACGGCCGTCGATGCGCACCTTGTCGCGCAGCACGCGCTGGCGGATCAGGTTCTTGTTCAGCGACCGGTAGGCGGCGCTGATCTCTTTCTCACGGCCGGCGAACTGAGCTGACAGCTCAGCCTTGGCGAGTTCCTTGATGCGGTCGAGCTCGTTCTCGCGCTCCTGCTTGTCGGCGATGGTGAGCGCCGCAGCCGTCGGCTCGCTGTAACCGGCCTGGACGGCGGTGAACACGTCGTCCTGGTAGTCGAGGAAGACCGGGAACTCGCGGGTCTCTTTCGCGGCGGCGGCAGCCAGCTCGGACTGGGCCTGGCACAGCGCGGCGATGAACGGCTTGGCGGCTTCGAGACCGGCCGCGACGACCTCTTCGGTCGGCTTGGTCGCGCCACCGGCGACCAGCTCGATGGTGTTCTCGGTGGCCTCGGCCTCGACCATCATGATCGCGACCTCGTCGGCGGCGCCGTCGGCGGCCTTGACCACGCGGCCGGCGACGACCATGTCGAAGGTGGCGCGCTCAAGCTCGGTCTGCGTCGGGAAGCCGACCCACTGGCCGTCGATCAGCGCGACGCGGGTGCCGCCGATCGGGCCGTTGAAGGGCAGGCCGGAGATCTGGGTGGACGCGGACGCGGCGTTGATCGCGAGCACGTCGTAGGCGTGGTCGGGGTTGAGCGCCATGACGGTGATGACGACCTGGACCTCGTTGCGCAGGCCCTTGATGAACGTGGGGCGCAGCGGGCGGTCGATGAGCCGGCAGGTCAGGATCGCGTCCTCGGACGGGCGTCCCTCGCGGCGGAAGAACGACCCGGGGATGCGGCCGGCCGCGTACATCCGCTCTTCGACGTCCACCGTCAGCGGGAAGAAGTCGAACTGTTCTTTCGGGCTCTTGCCGGCCGTGGTGGCCGACAGCAGCATGGTGTCGTCGTCGAGGTAGGCAACGACCGACCCGGCGGCCTGCTTGGCCAGCCGGCCGGTCTCGAATCGGATGGTGCGGGTTCCGAACGAGCCGTTGTCGATCACGGCCACGGTTTCGGTGATGCCACTGATGGCGTCGGTTTCGGACATAGGAGTCCGCCTCTCTGTAGGCAGCGCTGTGCGCTGTTACTGGAGCCGGGCGGAAACACTGCGCACGCACGTCGATCTGCCGACTTGAGCCGGCCGGTGCGGTGCCGGTCTTCGATCGAAGCGCACGACGGGCGACGGGAAGACCCGGCTTGTCAGGCGCCACTACCGAGGACCGACCTCGTTGAGCCGCACTGCTTCGGCACGGCACGTGCCTGCGTTGTCTGAGTGCTCAGCTCCGGCGATAGGGATTCAGTTGTCTAGCTGCTGGTATTGTTGCTGGCTTTCATCTGGTGTGGAAAGCCGGCCGGAAACAACAGCGGGAGCGGTCCCGGTAAGGACCACTCCCGATGGCGTTATCGACGAAGGCCGAGACGCTCGATGATGGAGCGGTAACGGTTGACGTCCGTCTTGGTGAGGTAGTTCAGCAACCGGCGGCGCTGGCCCACCAGCAGCAGCAGCCCGCGGCGGCTGTGGTGGTCGTGCTTGTGCAGCTTGAGGTGCTCGGTCAGGTCGGCGATCCGCCTGCTGAGCATCGCGATCTGGACCTCGGCGGAACCGGTGTCCGTCTCGGAGGCGCCGTATTCGACGATGAGCTGCTTCTTCACGTCATTCGTTAGTGGCACGACGGTTCTCCTGTTGGTCATTGCGGGCGCGCCCCGACGGTTTGAATCACGCCGGGTGGTTAACGCACACTGCTGGGCGTGGCTGAGCCGCACCTCTGGCGGCCACTCTACCAGCAGCCACTGGCCGCTCAGTCGAGCAGTTCGCGGGTCCGGTCGACGTCCGCGGCCATCTGCACCACGAGGTCGGCGATGGAGTCGAACTTGACCATGCCGCGCAGCCGATGGGTGAACTCCACCCCGAGGTTCTGGCCGTAGAGGTCGCCCTCGAAGTCCAGGAGGTAGGCCTCGACCGAGCGGTGCCTGCCGTCGAAGGTCGGATTCGTGCCGATCGAGATAGCCGCGGTGCGTGCCGGCACGTCCGTCCGGGTGTTGCCCCACTCGTCCAGGCTCACCACCCGCCCGGAGTAGACGCCGTCCGCCGGCACGGCCGCCAGCGTCTCGGCACGGAGGTTTGCTGTCGGGTACCCGAGCTCGCGGCCGCGCTGATCGCCCTTGATGACCACGCCGTCCACCCGGTGCGGCCGCCCCAGCGCGTGGTTGGCCGCGGCCAGGTCGCCCGACGCCACGCAGGAGCGGATGTAGGTGGACGAGATCGGGCGGCCACCCTCGGAGAGCAGTTCGACGCCTTCCGCGTCGAAGCCCCACCGCTGGCCGAGCTCGACCAGGGCGGCGACATCGCCACCGGCCTTGTGCCCGAACCGGAAGTTCTCACCGACCACCACCGAGGACACGTGCAGGTCGGCGACCACCGCCTCGTGGACGAACTGCTGCGGGCTGAGCCTGGAGAAGTCGGGGGTGAAGGGGACGAACACCACGACGTCGACGCCGTGTTCCTCAGCCAGCTCGGCCTTGCGGGTGTTCGTGCTCAACAGCGCCGGATGGCTGCCGGGACGCACCACCTCGGAGGGGTGCGGCGTGAAGGTGACCAGCACCGTCGGCAGCCCGCGCTCGTCCGCGACCTTCCGCGCCCTGCCGATGATCTGCTGGTGACCGCGGTGCACGCCGTCGAAGACGCCGATCGTCGCCACGCACCGGCCCCAGCCGGTTGGAATCGCGTCCAGCCCACGCCAACGTTGCACGGGTGGAGTCTAGGGGCTGCTTCTTTTTCGGCGTCGGCGGTCGCGATCGGTCATAGGTCGGCGGTGGCGGCTGTGGCCTCGCCGGCCAAGGTGGACGAGAGCCAGCTCAGCGCCAGCACGTAGCCCTCGACGCCCAGGCCGACGATCACGCCGGACGCGACCGCGGACAGGTAGGAGTGGTGCCGGAAGTCCTCGCGGCCATGCACGTTCGAGATGTGCACCTCGACCAGGGGCGCGGTGCGGGCGGCAACCGCGTCACGCAGCGCGACGGAGGTGTGGGTGAGCGCTCCGGCGTTGAGCACGACCGGCAGGTCCTCGTCCGTCGCCTCGTGGATCCAGCCGATCAGCTCGGCCTCGGAATCGGATTGGCGCACGTCGACGTCCAGGCCCAGCTCGGCACCGCCGCGGACGCACAGCGCGACGAGTTCGGGATAGGTCGTGCTGCCGTAGACGGTGGGCTCGCGAGCGCCCAGCCGGCCGAGGTTCGGGCCGTTGAGCACCAGCACCCGCTGCAGCATCTCATTAGCTGTCATTGGACACCTCAGTTGTCATTGGACACCTCGGAGTAGGCGGCGGCCAGCAGCGCCGGGTCGGGGTTCTCGACCGTGATCGGCCGGGCGAGGCCGTCCAGCAGCACGAAGCGCAGGCGGTTGCCGCGTGACTTCTTGTCCACCTTCATGGTCTCCAGCAACTGCGGAAACACGCCGGCCCGGTAGTTCACCGGCAGCTTGACCGAGGTCAGGATCGCCCGGTGCCGGTCAGCCGTCGTGTCGTCCAGCCGGCCGAGCGCCCGGGACAGTTCCGCCGCGTACACCAGGCCGATCGACACCGCCGCCCCGTGCCGCCAGGTGTAGCGCTCGGCCTTCTCGATGGCGTGACCGAGGGTGTGACCGTAGTTCAGGATCTCGCGCAGCCCCTGCTCACGCAGGTCCTCCGACACGACCCGGGCCTTGACCGCCACCGAGCGCCGGACGAGCTCGCCTTCGACCCGGTTTCCGGGAACGGTGACCGCGGCCGGGTCGGCCTCGATGAGCTCCAGGATCCGGGGGTCGGCGATGAAGCCGCACTTGATGACCTCGGCCAGCCCCGCGATGTAGTCGTTCACCGGCAGGCTCGACAGCACCGACAGGTCGCACAGCACCCCGACCGGCGGGTGGAAGGCACCGACCAGGTTCTTGCCACGCTCGGTGTTGATGCCGGTCTTGCCACCGATCGCCGCATCCACCATGCCGGCCAACGTCGTCGGGATCTGCACGATCCGCACACCGCGCAGCCAGGACGCGGCCACCCAGCCGGCCAGGTCCGTGGTGGCGCCGCCGCCGAGACCGACCAGGGCATCACTGCGGGTGAAGCCGATCTGGCCCAGCACGTCGAAGCAGAACCCGGCAACCGCGAGCGCCTTGGCCTCCTCGCCGTCGGGAAGCTCGATGACGTGGGCCTCGAAGCCGGAGTCGTTGAGGTCCTTCCGCACCGCCTCGGCTGTCGCGCGCAGGGTCGGCGGATGCAGCACGGCGACCCGCTGGGCGCCGGCGAGCAACGGCGGCAGCTCGCCGAGCAGGCCGCTCCCGAGAACGACCTCGTACGGCTGCGCACCGGTCACCTGGATCCGGGTGGCGGGTTCGGTCACGACATGTCCCCTGTCAGCTGGTGGCGCAGTTCGGTGGCGACGGCCGCGACGGACCGTCCGGCGGTGTCGATCGTGAGCGTCGCGACCTCGCTGTACAGCGGATCACGGCTCTCGGACAGCTCGGCGAGCCGGGCCGCCGGATCGGCCGTCAACAGCGGCCGATGGTCGGTGCCCGCCATCCGTCCGAGCAACTCGTGCTGCGGGGCCGTCAACAGCGCGACCGGGATGGACGCCGCGGCCAGCGCCCGGCGCACGGACTCGGTGGTCACGGCCCCGCCGCCCAGCGCCAGCACGCCGTCGAAACCGGCCAGCGTGTCGGCGATGACCCGCGCCTCGATCCCGCGGAACGCCCGCTCACCGTCGTCGGCGAAGATGGCCGCGACCGAACGGCCGGCGGCACAGACCACGAGGTCGTCCGAATCGGCGAACACGATTCCCAGCCGACTGGCGAGCTCGGCGCCGACGGCGGACTTTCCCGCTCCGGGAAGGCCGACGAGCACCACCCGGGGCGGCATCAGAACGCGTCGCCCGAGACCAGGTCGCGCTCGGTGAGCCGGGCCAGATAGCTCGCCACGTTGCGACGGGTCTCATCGATCGAGTCGCCGCCGAACTTCTCCAGGACGGCCTCGGCCAGCACCAGCGCGACCATCGCCTCGGCCACGACGCCGGCCGCCGGAACCGCGCAGACGTCCGAGCGCTGGTTGATCGCGACCGCCTTCTCGCCGGTGGCCACGTCGATGGTCGCCAGCGCGCGGGGCACCGTCGAGATCGGTTTCATCGCGGCTCGGACGCGCAGCACCTCACCGGTGGACATGCCGCCCTCGACGCCGCCGGCCCGGTGGGACCGGCGCCGGATCACGCCGTCCTCGCCGCGCTCGATCTCGTCGTGGGCCAGCGAACCGGGGGTTCGGGCCAGCTCGAAGCCGTCACCGACCTCGACTCCCTTGATCGCCTGAATGCCCATCAAGGCGGCGGCGAGGCGCGAATCCAGCCGCCGGTCCCACTGGATGTGGCTGCCCAGACCGGGCGGCAGGTGATGCACGACCACCTCGACCACTCCCCCGAGGGTGTCGCCGGCCCGCTTGGTCTCATCGATGTGGGCGACCATCGCCGCGCTGGCATCGTCGTCGAGGCAGCGCACCGGCGAGGCGTCGATCCGGGGCAGGTCCGCGGCCCCGGGCACCGATCCCGCCGGGGTGGTGACCGCGCCGATCGCGGTCACGTGGCTGAGCACCTGCGCGCCGACGCTCTGCAGCAGGAACTTCTTCGCGACCGTGCCCAAGGCAACCCGGGCGGCCGTCTCACGGGCGCTGGCCCGCTCCAGGATCGGACGGGCGTCGTCCAGATCGTACTTCTGCATGCCGACCAGATCGGCGTGGCCAGGACGAGGCCGGGTGAGCGCCTCGTTGCGCGCCTGGGCGGCCAGCGCCTCGGGATCGACCGGGTCCGCCGCCATGACGGTCTGCCACTTCGGCCACTCGGTGTTGCCGACCCGGACGGCGATCGGGCCGCCCATCGACACGCCGTGCCGGACGCCGCCGGTCAACTCGACCTCGTCCTGTTCGAACTTCATCCGGGCGCCACGGCCGTAGCCCAGCCGCCGGCGCGCGAGGTCGACGCCGATCTCGGGTGTGCTGATCTCGACCCCGGCGGGGAGGCCCTCGAGTATCGCCACGAGGGCAGGGCCATGGGACTCGCCAGCAGTCATCCAACGCAGCACCCGACGATTCTCGCAGATGCCGCCCGGTACCTTCTCGCAGGAGACCGCCAGAATGGACGGCGTGCGCGAACCGATGGGCTGGGCGATCGATCCGGAGACGCTGCGGGAGGTCGTCACCGACCCGGCGGCGATCCAGGCACAACTGGCCTGCGCCGAACCCGTCGAACGGTTGTTCCTGCTGCGGTTGCTGGGCGAAGTCGATCAGGGACTGGTCGAGAGCGCGACCCTGGCCGCCGATCCGGTCATCGCCGAGGACCCGTGGCGGACGCTCCTGCTGACCGCGGACCTGCACCGGTGGCGCGGCGACTTCGCGGCGGCGGAGCGGGCGCAGCCCCTGGCCTGGAAGCACACCCGCGGCAGCCGGGACCGCCAGGGCACGACCCTGCAGCACATCGGCAAGCGGCAGTTCGACCAGGGCCAGCTCGACGCGGCGGCGGCCAGTTTCGAACTGGCCCTGACCCTGCGGCGCGGCTTCGCCGCCGAGGAGCTGATCGCGAGCAGCGAGTCGGCCCTGAACCGGACCCGGGTCCTGCTGGGCTACGACGCCATCGTGCTCGCGGGCGGGCGCGGGCAGCGCCTGGGCGGTCCGGGCAAGCCGGGGATTCCGCTGGCGGGCTGGCCGCTGGTCGACCACGTGCTGCTCGCGGTGAGCGGTGCCGGCCATCGGATCGTGGTGGGGCCACCCCGGATCGGTCTGGCGGACCCGGTGTTCTGCCGCGAGCAGCCGGCGGGCTCCGGGCCGGCGGCCGGCATCGACGCCGGGCTGGCCCAAGTGCGCCAGCCGGTGGTGGCGGTGCTCGCCGCCGACCTGCCGTTCATCGCGGCGGCGTTGCCCGAGCTCCGGCGCAGTGTCGCGATGGACGGCACGGACGCGGCCGTCCTGGTGGACAGCGCCGGACGGGTCAACTACCTCGCGTCGGTGTGGCGGACCGCCGCCCTGTTCGGGGCGCTCGAACGCCTCGGGAACCCGGCGAACGCCCCCGTCCGGCGCCTGTACGACGGCGTGGACGTGACACTGCTGGCGGACTTCGACGCGCTCGGCGCCGACTGCGACACGCCGGCGGACCTGCGAGTGGCGGACGAGCGGATCAGGCGGCACACCCCGGGGCAGCTACCAGCAACGCCGCTCGCATGGCCTCGACTGGCGCTGCACGCCCCGTCATCAGCTCCACCTGACGGACCGCCTGGTAGAGCAGCATCGAGGCGCCGCTGACGATCGCGGCACCGGCCGCGGCGGCCGCCCCGGCCAGCGCGGTCGGCCACGGGACATACACGGCGTCCAGCAACGCCTGGCCGGGTGCCCACGTCCGCTCCCCCACCACCGTCGCGAGAAAGTCCGCCGCACCCGGCGGCAGGGTCGAGAGAACCAGGTCCGCGTCCCGCAGCGCGGCCAGGTCAGCCGGCTCGGAGAACCGGCCGACGCGCACGTCCCGGTTCAGCCGTCCGGCGGTGTTCACCAGGTCGGTGGCGCGGGACGGATCCCGCACCAGCACCGTCACCCGGTGCGCATCCGCGAGCGCGGCCAGCGCGGCCTGCGCCGTTCCCCCCGCGCCGAGGACCGCCACCCGGCCGGCCGGCGAGATGCCGCGGGCGGCGAGCGCGTCGCGGATTCCGATCCAGTCGGTGTTGTCGGCCAACCACCCCGGCGCACGTCCGGCATGGCGCACCAGCGTGTTCCCGGCGCCGATCGCGGCTGCCTCGGCGCTCACCGAGCCGGCGACCCGCAGCACCTCGCGCTTCAGCGGCATGGTGCAGGAGTATCCGACGACCTCGGGCCCGCTGGCGTTGAGCAAGGGCGCGAGCCCGGACTCGTCACACTCGATCGCCTCGTAGCGCCAGCCGTCCAGGCCTAGTGCGGCGTAGGCGGCTTGGTGCAGCACCGGCGACAGCGAATGGCTGACCGGCCGGCCGAGGACGGCTGCCCGGCCGACGACGGGGAACCCGCCCCGCCTTGCCGAGGGTCCGCCCGCCGATCCGGGCGTGCCGATCAAGCGCAGCCCCAGCCCTTCGCGCGGCAGACGTTGGCGGCGGCGACGAAGGAAGCCTCGTCAGTGAAGAAGCTCAGGTGCCCGGCCGCGTCGCCGTTGACGTAGAACAGCCAGGAACCGGCCGCCGGATGCACTGCCGCCTGCAGCGACGTCGCACCGGGACTGTTGATGGGCGTGGGCGGCAGGCCGACGTGGGTGTAGCCGTTGTACGGCGAGTTGATCGTGGCGAAGTTGACCTTGGCCGGGTCGATGCCTGCGATCCTGGCCGCGTACACGCTGGTGGCGTCGATCTGCAGCGGCCGGTGCTTGGCGATGCGGTTGAGGATCACCCGGGTGACCTTCGCCCGGTCCGCGTCGAACTTGGCCTCGCCCTCGACGATCGAGGCGATGATCAGCGCTTGGTACGGCGTTAGGCCGATTGCCTTCGCCGCCGCCTGGAACCCGAGCCTGGCGTCCTCGGCCCCGAACTGGGTGGTCAGGGTCTGAATCACCGCCTCAGCACTGGTACCGGGGTCGATGTCGTACGTCGAGGGGTACAGGAAGCCCTCGGCCGTGGTCGGCTTGTACGCCGCGGGCAGGCCCAGGTTGGCTACCTGCTTCGCCGCCGCGGACAGCTGTGCCAGCGGCAGCCCGGTCTTGGACGCCAACTGGCTGAGCACCTGGGTCTCGGACAGCCCCTCGCGAATGGTCACCTGCGACACCAGCTTGTTCGCCGGGTTCAGTACAGCCGTCACGGCGGCGGTACCGGAGGCCCGCAGCGGCACCTTGTAGACGCCCGGCTGGATGTCACTGGACCGGCCGGACTTCTTCGCCGCGTTCACGAACGCGCGGGTCGACTTCACGACGCCGGCCTTCAGCATGGTCGCGGCGATGTCGTCGGCACCGTCACCCGGTGCCACCTTGACCCTGGTGGAACCCTGGCCCGCACCCTGGTAGTCGGGGGTCACGAAGTCGGCGCGGATGGAACGGACGAGGGCATAGCTGGACCCGATCAGAACGAGGATCACCACAAAGGCGATCAGCGGCGCGATGCGGTGGCGGCGCTTGCGGCGGGACTTCTGCCGGCGCTGGGACCGCTGACGGGAGCCGGCCACCTGTGCGGTGGGCTCCACGGAGCCGAACAGCGGATGGTCGTCATCCGGGTGATCGCTGAACGGACCCTCCACCTCGCGTGTCCTCTCCTCGTTCATCAGCGACTCGTTCATCGGCGACTCGTTCATCGGCATTGGCTCATCAGCGACTCGTTCATTGGCGACTGTTTCGTCCGCGACTGGCTCATTGGCGACTGTTTCGTCGGCGACTGGCTCACGGACGACTGTTTCGTCGGCGACTGGCTCACGGACGACTGTTTCGTCGGCGACTGGCTCATGGGCGACCCTGCCGGTCCGCACGGGTACGGTTCAGAAACGACTGCAAGATCTCGACGGCGGCGGCCTGGTCCACCACAGCTCGTTTGGACCTGCCCCGGACTCCGCTCGTGCTGAGATTACGCTGCGCCACCACCGTGGTCAGCCGCTCATCGACGAAGATCACTTCGGCGGGAGCGATCCGGGCGGCCAGGCCGTCGCCGAATTCGCGAGCGGCCACGACGGCGGGGCCCTCGCGGCCGGCCAGGGTTCGGGGCAGGCCGACGACCACCCCGACCGCCTCGTGCTCGGCCATCAGGGTGCCCAGCCGGTCGAGGTCGGTGTGCTCGCGGGCGTCCCTGCGCACCGTCTCGACCGGAAAGGCCAGCACCCCGCGTGGATCGCTGCGGGCCACCCCGACCCGGACCGAGCCCACGTCCACTCCCAGCCAGACGCCGAGTACCGGCGGACCGGTAGTTCCCGACTCGCTCACACCGGACTCGCTCACACCGGACTCGCTCAAGCCGCGCTCGCCACCGACCGGAGCACCGCCCGCAGAGCGTCCGCCGACCGTGCCGGGTCGCCGCCGGCGCCCTGCGCCAGCTCGGCCTTGCCACCCCCGCGGGCACCGAGGATCGGCGCGAACTCCTTGACCAGAGCGCCCGCCGACAGCCCTGCCTGCTGACCCGCCGCGTTCACGCTCGCCACGAAGGCCGCCTTGCCGTCGACGTCGGACAGCAGCACGACCACCCCCGGGCGCCCCTGGTCCAAGCGGCCGCGGACGTCCATGGCCAGCGTCCGCAAGTCGTTTCCGGAGACCCCGGACGGGGCGTTGACCGCTACCAGCTGGATGCCGTTGACGTCCTCGGCGTGGGCCGCGAGCTGTCCGGCTCCGGCCAGCACGGCCGCGACCCGGCCGCGTTCCAGCTCCTTCTCGACGGTTCGGAGCCGCTCCACCAGGGCCGCCACCCGCTCGGGAGCCTCGGCGGGGGGAACCTTCAGCGTCTCGGACACCGAGTTCAGCAGCGCCCGCTCGGTGGCCAGGTAGCGCAGTGCTTCCAGGCCGACGTAGGCCTCGACCCGGCGCACACCGGCACCGACCGAGAATTCGCCGACCAGGGTGATCGCGCCGACCTGCGAGGAGTGGTCGACGTGGGTGCCGCCGCACAGCTCGCGCGACCAGGGGCCGCCGATCTCGACGACCCGCACCTCGGAGTCGTAGTTCTCGCCGAACAGCGCCAGCGCGCCGATCTCACGGGCCCGGGCCAGCGGCAGGTACTGCACCGACACCGCGAGGTCCGCCCGCAGCGCCCGGTTGGCGACCTCTTCCAGGTCCCGCTTGGTGGCCTCGTTCAGCGACGAGCCCCAGGCGAAGTCCAGCCGCAGGTAGCCGGGGCGGTTGTACGAGCCGCTCTGCAGGGCTGTCGGGCCGAGCACCTCTCGCAGAGCGGCGTGCACCACGTGGGTTCCGGAGTGTGCCTGGCGCGCGGATCGCCGCCATTCCGGGTCGACTTCGGCCCGGACGACAGCGCCACTGCCCAGCTCGCCCTCGACGACCTCGACCCGGTGCACGATCAGGCCCTTGACCGGCTTCTGCACGTCCAGCACCCGCAGCCGGGCGCCGTCCGAGGTGATCACGCCCTCGTCGGCGATCTGGCCGCCGGACTCGGCATAGAACGGTGTCTCATCCAGCACGACCTCGACGATCTGGCCCTGCCGGGCAGTGCTCACCAGCTCGCCGTCGGCCACGATGCCGCGCACCGCACTCTCGCCGCTGAGGTCGGTGTAACCGATGAAGACGGTTTCGCCGAGATCGCGCAGCTGCCGGTACGCCGGGGAGTTGCCGTGCCCGCTCTTGTTCGCCCGGGCGTCGGCCTTGGCCCGCTCACGCTGCTCGGTCATCAGCCGGTGGAAGCCCTCCACGTCCACCGACAGGCCCTGCTCGCCGGCCATCTCCAGCGTCAGGTCGATCGGAAAGCCGTAGGTGTCGTGCAGAAGAAAGGCTTGCTGCCCGGGTAAAACGGATTGAGCGTTATGGATAATCTCATTCCGGGCCATTTCGTAATGAAAGCGCCCCCTGTCCAGCGTCTGCCGAAAGGACCGCTCCTCCGAATACGCGATCATGGCGATGCGCTCATAACCGGTCTCCAGCTCGGGGTACGACTCCGACATGCAGTCCCGGGCCACGGGAAGGAGCTCAGGAAGCGCGGGCCCTACGTAGCCGAGCGCGCGCATCGAATAGATCGCGCGGCGCAGGATCCGGCGCAGCACATAACCACGGCCCTCGTTGGACGGCGTCACCCCGTCCCCGATCAACATCAGCGCCGTCCGGACGTGGTCCGCGATGACCCGCAACCGAACATCATCGGGATGGGACTGAGTCGCGGCGTGACCGGAGTGCTCGCCGTAGCGCTTGCCGGTGAGGGTCGCCGCTCGTTCGAGGATGGGACGCGTCTCGTCGATCTCGTACAGGTTGTCGACGCCCTGCAACAGGGTGGCCATCCGCTCCAGGCCCATGCCGGTGTCGATGTTCTTGCTGGGCAGATCGCCCAGGATCTCGTAGTCGCCCTTGTGCGGACCGGTCGAGGCGCCGCGCTCGTACTGCATGAAGACCAGGTTCCAGAACTCCATGAACCGGTCCTCGTCGACGGCGGGACCGCCCTCGGGACCGTACTCGGAGCCCCGATCGTAGAACAGCTCACTGCAGGTCCCGGCCGGTCCCGGGATGCCCATGTCCCAGGTGTTGTCTTCCTTGCCGCGCCGGACGATCCGCTCGACCGGCACGCCGATCACGTCGCGCCAGATGCTGAATGCCTCGTCGTCGTCGAGGTACACGGTGGGCCAGATGCGCTCCAGGTCCAGGCCGAAGCCGCCGTCTGCGATCGGCTTGGTGGACAGCTCCCAGGCCAGCTTGATGGCGTCGAGCTTGAAGTAGTCGCCGAAGGAGAAGTTGCCGTTCATCTGGAAGAAGGTGCCGTGCCGGGTGGTCTTGCCGACCTCTTCGATGTCCTGGGTACGGATGCACTTCTGCACGCTGGTGGCCCGCTGCCAGGGCGCCGCCTGCTGGCCGATGAAGTACGGCACGAACTGCACCATGCCTGCGTTGACGAACAGCAGGTTCGGGTCGTCGAAGGGCAGCGGCGCGCTGGGCACCACGATGTGGCCGTGGGCCTCGAAATGCGCGAGGAACCGCCGACGGATCTCGGCCGTGCGCATGGTGGTGCTCCTTCTCGATTCGGTGACTGTGCTGAGAGCTGCCGAGCCGGCTGCGCGGGGATCAGCCCGCGGTGCCGCCCGCGCGGCCGGCCGAGCTGTCGCCCAGGATTGCGGCGGGGGCATCGATGCCGGCGGCTGCGCGCAGCTCCGACTCATGCGCCGACATGGCCGAGCGCACGTCGTCGGCGAAGTCCCGCAGCGAGGAGGCCAGCTCGGACAATCCCTGGCCGATGGTGCTGGCAACGCCCTGGGGCGTCAGCTTCTGCGCGGCCTGGGACAGCCGGCGGAAGATCAGCACGCCGAGGGTGGCGCCGAGGGCGATCCAGAAGAGCCTGCGCACGTCAGCTGCTCCGTCCCGATCGCGCGGATCGCCGGCTGGTGCGTGCCTCGGTGAGGGCGTGCGCGTCCTGGCGCTTGCGGACCGTGGATCGGACGCCGTAGGAGAACGCGGCCACCTTGATCAGCGGGCTACCCACGGTCGCGGACACGATGGAGGTCAGGGCCGCGGCGTTGTCGGTGATGGAGCCGACGCTGCGGGTGATGCCCTCGACCTGGTCGAGCTGGCTGTTGACGTTGGCCACGGTGGTCTGCGCGCCGGACAGCAGCGGAGTCGCGCCCTCGTGCGTCTTGCGGATCGCCAGCGTCGCCTCGTCCAGGGTCTTACCGAGTTTCAGCAGCGGGATCGCGAGCAGCAGCACGAGCAGGACGAACGCGCCTGCGGCGATCAGCGCGGCGATGGCTCCAGCGTGCACGGGCCTGCCTCCTTAGCGGATGTGATGTCCACAGGACCCTACCTGTTTCCCCGCACTCGATTACCGGCCCCGGATCACGGCCCGCAGTTTGCCCAGCCGCTCGGCGATGGCCCGTTCCGCGCCGCGGTTGGCGGGCTGGTAGTAGTCCTTGCCGAGCAGCTCGTCCGGCGGGTACTGCTGCGTCGCGACGCCCTCGGGCAGGCTGTGCGGATAGACATAGCGCTGGGCGTGGCCGAGTTTCTTGGCACCGGCGTAGTGCCCGTCGCGCAGCGCCGGCGGCACCGGCCCGGCCAGCCCGGCCCGGACGTCGGCCATTGCGGAGTCGATCGCGCTCACCACGGCATTGGACTTCGGTGCCAGGGCCAGGTGGATGGTCGCCTGCGCCAGGTTGATGCGGGCCTCCGGCATGCCGATCAGCGCGACCGCGTCCGCCGCGGCGGTGGCGCTGAGCAGCGCGGTGGGGTCGGCCATCCCGATGTCCTCGCTGGCGTGCACGACCAGCCGCCGGGCGATGAAGCGCGGGTCCTCCCCCGCCACGATCATCCGCGCCAGGTAGTGCAGGGCCGCGTCGACGTCGGAGCCACGGATGGACTTGATGAAGGCGCTGATGACGTCGTAGTGCTGGTCGCCGTCCCGGTCGTAACGGACTGCCGCGGTGTCGACGGCCTGTTCCAGCACGGCCAGGCTGATCTCGGTGTTGCCGTCGGCGCGAGCCGAGCCGGCGGCTGCCTCCAGTGCGGTGAGTACCCGGCGGGCATCCCCGTCGGCCATCCGCAGCAGGTGTGCGTGGGCGTCGGGGGCAAGCGTCACCGTGCCGGCCAGGCCGCGATCGCCGGCCAGCGCCCGGTCGACCAGCTCGGAGATGTCGGCGTCGGTCAGCGGCTGCAGGGTCAGCAATAGGCTGCGCGACAGCAGCGGCGACACCATCGAGAAGTACGGATTCTCCGTCGTCGCGGCGACCAGGGTGACGGTGCGCGCCTCGACCGCCGCGAGCAGCGAGTCCTGCTGGGTCTTGGAGAAGCGATGGATCTCGTCGATGAACAGCACGGTGGGACGGCCGCCGTGCTCCAGGGTGCGCCGGGCCGTGTCGATGACCGCCCGGACGTCCTTCACCCCGGCACTCAGCGCCGACAGCTGCACGAAACGCCGGTTGGTCGCGGTCGACACGATCGTCGCGAGGGTGGTCTTACCCGTTCCGGGCGGGCCGAACAGGATCAGCGACATCGGGGCGTCACCCTCGACCAACCTGCGCAGCGGGGAACCGGGGCCCAGCAGGTGCCGCTGGCCGACCACCTCGTCCAGCGTGCGCGGGCGCATCCGGACCGCGAGCGGGGCGTTCGGATCGTCGGACACCTGCGGGGCGGTGCCGGGATCGCCGACCGGCTCCTCCTGCTCACCGAACAGCGTCACGGCCGATCCCACCTCCTTGCCTAGCGCGGATGATTTGCCTAGCTCGGACGTTCGAATGCCTGCCCACCATAGCCGGGGCTAAGTCACTAGATTGGACGCTGCGCGCGGGCAGGTGGCCGGCGCAGTGCGGAGTGCTTCGATGGCTGTCATGACGGCGCGGCGCCGGATCACCCGGGTGCGCCCCGAAGCCGGAACCGGGACGCCCGGCGTGGAATCCCTCGGTGACGACCTGACCGTGGAGTCCCCGCTCAACCTGATCGTCTCCGGCGAGGTGATCGCCACCCTGATGCGCACGCCCGGCCACGACCTCGAGCTGGCGGCGGGCTGGCTCACCGTCGAGTCCGGCGTGCGCGGCCCGGACGACCTGATGGGCCTGCGGCAGTGCCGGACGGACGATGACCTGGCGCTGCGCGAACTCGACGGCATCAGCGGCCGGGGCATCGACCAGGTCCACCTGGCACTGCGGCCGGGCATCGAGCCGCCACGACCCCGGGCATGGGTGACCGGTGCGGCCTGCGGCGTGTGCAGCGCCGACGTGCTCGACCTGAGGCCGCTGCACCGCAGCGATCCGCACACCGACGGCTGGACGGTGGCGGCGTCGGTGCTGCAGGCCCTGCCCGACCGGGTACGGGAGCGGCAGCGGACGTTCGACCGGACCGGCTCGCTGCACGCCGCGGCGCTGGCGACGGCGGCCGGCGAGCTGCTGGTGGTGCGCGAGGACGTCGGGCGGCACAACGCCGTGGACAAGGTGAACGGCTGGGCGCTGCTCGCGGGCCGGCTGCCGGCGACGGACCTGCTGCTGGCGGTGAGCGGTCGGGTGTCGTTCGAGATCGTGCAGAAGGCGGTGGCCGCCGGGGTGGGCGCCATCGTCGCGGTGTCGGCCCCGTCCGATCTGGCCGTCGATCTGGCGCGCGAGCACGACCTGGTACTGGCGGGCATGGTCCGTCCGGGCCGGATGAACGTCTACGCCGGCACCGAGCTGGTCACCGGCCTGGATCGTCGAGGTTGATGCTGAGCTCAACCGACCGCTGACGGGCACCGGTCAGCTGGGCTCAGGTTGTGTACTGGCTTGGCGGGGGCACGGTGATGGCGGTGGCCAGGTGGTCGGCAAGCGTGGAGATGGTGGCTGACGTCAACCCGCTCACGGTGATGCGCACCCCGGGATGGCTTGTCTGCCGGAAGCGGGCGCCGGGTGCTACCGCCCAGCCTGCCTGCAACAGCCCGGCCACCACGGAGGTCTCGTCGATCACCGGCACCCACACGTTGAGGCCGGTGTCGCCGGTCGCGGGAATGCCGCGTCGAGCGAGGTCCTCGATGAGCTGCTGGCGCCGGGACGCGTAGGTCTGGGCTGCGTGGGCGACGACGGAGGCCACCTGGGGGTTGGTCCACAGTTCGACGGTGAGGCGCTGCAGCAGGGTGCTGACCCAGCCGGAACCGACGCGTACTCGCCCGTCGACGCGCGCGATGGTCGCGTCATCGCCGGCGATCGTGGCCACGCGCAGATCCGGCCCGTAGGGCTTGGAGGTCGAGCGTACGAACGCCCACGACTTCGTGGCACCGGCGACCGTGGCCAGTGGGACGTCCACGAGCTCAGCGGCATGATCGTCCTCGATGACGAAGAGGTGCGGATAGTCGGCCAGGACGCGGCGCAGTTCGTCCGCACGCTTGTGGGTGAGCGCCACACCGGTGGGGTTCTGCGCCCGGCTGGTGATGATGACGGCCCGAGCCCCAGCACGAAGCACCGCGCGCATCGGCTCCGGGAGCGGCCCTTCGGAGTCCAGCGGCACCGGGCGTGCCCGCAGGCCGAGGGCGGCGATGAGGTCCAAGACGTTGGGCCAGCCAGGATCTTCGACGGCGACACTGTCGCCCGGGCGCAGCTGCGCCGACAGCAGCCGATGGATGGCATCCAGGCCGCCCGAGGCCACGGTCATCGCCGCGCCTGGCACCCCGTCAGCAGCGAAGCGATCGTGACCGAGGACCAGTAGCTGCGGCAGGACAACCGCCGAGGGAGCCGCCGCGGGCCCCCACCGCGCCAACGGCAACACCGAATCCAGGTCGGGCAGCAAACCGGGATCGGGCTGCCCGCTGGCCAGATCGATCACGCCGGCCTGGACCAGCGGCCCACCCGAACGCGCGGCCAGCGGCGGACGCTGCCGGACATGGGTGCCATGCCGTCCGCGGGCTTCGACCAGACCGCGATCCCGCAACAGTCTGTACGCCGCGGCCACAGTCCCGGCGGCCACCTCCAGCTCACCTGCAAGAGCCCGAACGCTGGGCAGCAGGGCGTCAGGTTTCAGGGCACCGACGCGGATGCCGGACTCCACGCTGTCCGCGATCTGCTTGGCGGTGCGGCCCTGTACCCGGTATTGTATCGCTACCATCTGAGAATTGTACCAGTACAGGAGATTCGACGTGACACAAGCCAGCTACCCGATAACCGCGCAGACGACGCCCACGCGGCACAGTGACCGGGTCACCTACGACCGCACCGCAGTGCACTCCGTGCTGGATGAGGCGGTCTTGTGTCACGTCGGGTACGTCCTCGACGGCCGGCCGGTCGTGCTGCCTCAGCTGCACGCCCGGGTAGGTGAGCAGTTGTACCTACACGGCTCCAGCGGGGCCCGCGCCATGCGCGCCGCTGCAGACGGCGGCCTTGCGGTCTGCGTCACGGTGACGCTGATCGACGGTCTGGTACTCGCCCGCTCGGCGTTCAACCACTCGATCAACTACCGATCCGTGGTCGTCCACGGAATCGCGGCCGAGGTGTCGAACGAGGCCGAGAAGCAGGCAGCTCTTGCCGCGCTCGTGGATGCGGTGGTCCCCGGGCGATCGGCAGCGGTACGAGGACCGTCGCGCAAAGAGCTGGCAGCCACCACCGTGCTGCGCCTGGCCCTGGAGAGGGTATCCATCAAGACTCGCACCGGACCGCCCGGCGATGACGAGTCCGACCTCGACCTGCCCTACTGGGCCGGCGTGCTGCCGCTCACCCAGGCGCCCGGCCCCCCGGCACCCGCGCCCGGCCTGGCACCCTCCATTTCCACGCCCGGCCACGTCACCGCCTGGACCAGACCAACCACCCCATCGAGCTAGGGGCCGGACGTCAGCCGCCCGTGCCGGGAGCAGCTGGCCACCCAGCCGACCGGATCGACCTGCACCACCATCCGGCGGGCACATTCGGGGCAGTACCGGGGTGGTTCCAGCTCCGCGCGAGCCGAGCAGTCGGGGTGCGGCTCGTCCAGCGGCCCGCCGCATTGCCCGCAATAGCGGGCCGTTCCGCTCAGCCCGCAATAGTGGGCCGTTCCGTCCGTCACCGGATTCCTAGAGAGTCGCCGAGAGCGCCTTGATCGGCATCTTCAGCTCGTCCAGCAGGTCGAGATCGGACTCCGCGGGGCGTCCCAGGGTCGTCAGGTAGTTGCCCACGATCACCGCGTTGATCCCGCCGAGCATGCCCTGCCGGGCACCGAGGTCCCCGAGGGTCAGCTCGCGACCGCCGGCGAAGCGCAGGATCGTCCGCGGCATGGCGAGCCGGAAGGCGGCGATCGCCCGCAGCGCGTCCTTGCCGTCCATCACGTCGAGGTCGCCGAACGGGGTCCCGGGCCGCGGGTTGAGGAAGTTCATCGGCACCTCGTCGGGGTTGAGCTCGGCGAGCTGTGCCGCGAATTCGGCGCGCTGCTCGATCGTCTCCCCCATGCCGAGAATGCCGCCGCAGCAGACCTCCATGCCGGCCTCGGCAATCATCCGCAGGGTCTCCCAGCGCTCTTCCCAGGTGTGGGTGGTGACGACCTGGTCGAAGTGCGAGCGGGCCGTCTCGAGGTTGTGGTTGTAGCGGTGCACGCCGATGGCGGCCAGCTCGTCGACCTGGGCCTGGGTGAGCATGCCCAGCGAGCACGCGACCTGGATGTCGACCTCGGCCTGGATCGCCTGCACGCCCTCGGCGACCTGGGCCATCAACCGCTTGTCCGGGCCGCGCACCGCCGCGACGATGCAGAACTCGGTGGCCCCGGTCTTGGCGGTCTGCTTCGCCGCCTCGACCAGGCTCGGCACGTCCAGCCACGCCGAGCGGACCGGTGATGAGAACTGACCGGACTGGGAGCAGAAGTGACAGTCCTCGGGGCAGCCGCCGGTCTTGAGGCTGATGATCCCCTCGACCTCGACCTCGGGTCCGCACCAGCGCATCCGCACCTCGTGGGCCAGCTGCAGCAGCGGTTCCAACTGGTCGTCGCCGAGCCGGAGCACCTCGAGCACCTCGGCCTCGGCCAGCCCGACACCACCCTCGAGGACTCCTGCCCGCGCGCGGACGAGGATGCCGGGCTGCTCAGCCGGGGCGCCTGCGTCGTTCTGGTCGGTGCTGGGTGCGGTCGTCGTCATGGTGTCGCCTTTCGGGCCGGCGGTGCTGCGGCGTGATCTGACACGAAGTGTTGTGCATCCAGGCGCCCGCCGAGGGCCGGGGTGATCCATTCGCCGGCCAGGTTCGCGAACTCGGCGGTGCTCAGTGCTCCGGCGCCGACCGGGATCACGCCGCTCAGCGGGGCCCCGGCGTAGCTCGGCAGGTCTGCCAGATTGCAGCGCTCGGCCAGATCCGGCTCGTCCGGCCACGCTCCGATCACCACATGCGCCAGCGACCGGTCCGCAAAGGCGTTCGCGGTCAGCGCCGCGGTGTTCAGGGTGCCCAGCCCGGACGAGGCGACCAGGACGACCTGCGTCTCGGCGGTGCCCGCCAGCCGCGCGGCCAGGTCGATCATCGTCTCGCCCGCGGCATTGAGCCGGACGGCCGCGCCGCCGGCGCCCTCGACCAGAACCAGGTCCCGGTCGGCCAGCCCCGCGAGCCGCGCGGTCAGCTCCGCCACGGACGGCGCCGGGCGGCCCGCCCGCTCGGCCGCGGTGGCCGGAGCCAGCGGCTCGTCGAAGCGCGCGAACTCGTGCAGGTCCTCGATTCCGGTCAGTCGGCGGACCTCGGCCAGGTCACCCGGTTCGCCGGGCAGCACTCCGGTCTGGATCGGCTTCACGACGGCGACCCGCTCGCCTGCCCGCAGCGCGCACGCGGCGAGCGCGGCCGTGACCACCGTCTTGCCGATGTCCGTTCCGGTTCCGGTCACGACGAGCACCCTCATGCGCGCTGGCCCTCCTCGGGCGCGCTGCCGGCCGCGGCGACGGCTAGGGTGCTTGCCAGCGCCGTCCGGAAGCGCTCCAGGTCGGCGGCCGTCAACGTCGAACGCGCGGTCAGCCGCAGCCGCGCGGTGCCCACCGGAACCGACGGCGGCCGGAAGCAGCCGACCCGAAAGCCCCGTTCCAGCAAGGCCACCGAGAGCGCGTGAGCCTGCGCGGCAGCACCGATCAACACAGGCACCACGGCCGAGTCGGTGGCGGGCACTCCGGCCGCCGCGGCCAGGTCGGCCGCCCGAGCGAGCACCGAATCGGCCAGCCCCGAGCCAGCCGGTGCAGCCATGTCGGCAGCCAGGATCCGGACGGCAGCCAGCGCGGCTCCGGCAGCGGCCGGGTTGAGCCCGGTGTCGAAGACGAACGAGCGAGCCGTCTCGACCAGGTGCCGGATCACGGCGGGAGCACCGAGCACCGCCCCGCCCTGCGAACCGAGTGCCTTGGACAGCGTGAGGGTGAGCACCACATCGTCCTCGCCGGCCAGACCGGCCTCGGCGACCGAGCCGGCTCCGTTGCCGCGCACCCCGAGTCCGTGCGCGTCGTCCACCACCAGCAGTGCGCCGTGTCGCCGGGCCAGCGCGTGCCACGCGGCCAGCGGCAGCAGCATCCCGTCCGCCGAGCCGATCGCGTCGATGACCACGAGGGCGCGCGGCACCACCCGTCCGCCGAGCGCCCGGTCGGCCGCCGCCAGGTCGCCGTGCGGTGTCACCGCCACCGGCGAGCGAGACAGCCGGCACCCGTCGACCAGCGAGGCATGGTTGCCGGCGTCGGACACCACCAGGCAGTCCGGACCCCCCAGCGCCGCCACCGCGGCGAGATTGGCCATGAAACCACTGGAGAACACCAGTGCGGACGGCACCCCGACGAGGTCGGCCAGCGCCGTTTCGAGCTCCGCGTGCAGCTCCGTCGTACCGGTCACCAGACGCGACCCGGTCGCCCCGGCGCCCCACTCCCGTACGGCCGCGACGGCGGCGGCCAGCACCCGCGGGTCGGCCGACAGGCCCAGGTAGTCATTGGAGGCCAGATCCAGGACGGTTGACCGCGGCGCCCGCGGAGTGAGCGTCCGGCTCAGCCCGGCCTTCGCTCGGGCGGCGGCCGCCTCGTGCAGCCAGGTCAGCGCGCAGGCCGCCCGCGCAGCGTGGATTTCGGCACCCGTCACGGGCAGGAACGTTACGTCAGCGGCCGCCGGTCGCGGCGCTGGCCCGAGCCGCTGCGGCGATCGCCACACCGATGGCGGCGAGGTCGGTGTCGCCGGTGATGTAGGGCGGCATGGTGTAGATCAGGTCCCGAAAAGGACGAAGCCAGACACCGTGCTCGACCGCGGCAGCAGTCGCGGCGAGCAGGTCGACATCGTCGTCCAACTGCACCACGCCGATCGCGCCGAGCACCCGGACGCCACGCACCCCCGGCTGCGCCGCCAGGCCGGCCAGCCCCGCTCGCAGCCCGGTCTCGATGCGCCTGACCTCACCCACCCAGTCCTGGGCCAGCAGCAGGTCGATCGAGGCCAGCGCGATCGCCGCGGCCAGCGGATTGGCCATGAAGGTCGGTCCGTGCGCCAGCACCGGCACCGGTCCGCGCGAGATCTGCTCGGCGACCGCGGTGCTGCACAGGGTCGCGGCCATCGACAGGTAGCCACCGGTCAGTGCCTTGCCCACGCAGCAGATGTCGGGTGAGACGTCGGCGTGCTCGGCGGCGAACAGCTTTCCGGTGCGGCCGAAGCCGGTGGCGATCTCGTCGAAGATCAGCAGCACACCGTGCTCGTCGGCCAGCTCGCGCAGCCCGGTCAGGTAGCCGGAACTGTGGAAGGTCATCCCACCGGCGCCCTGCACGACCGGCTCGACGATGATCGCCGCCACCTCGTCGGCATGCCCTGCCAGCGCCTCGGCCCACATCTGCAGGTAGTCCGCGTCCACCGGCTCGTCGAACCCCGCCGGCGGCGCGGCCACGAACACCTGCTCGGGCAGGCTGCCCCGCCACAGGGAGTGCATGCCGCCGTCGGGGTCACAGACGCTCATCGGGTGCAGCGTGTCACCGTGGTAGCCGCCGCGCCAGGTCATCAGCCGGCGCTTGTCCGGCCGGCCGGCCGACACCCAGTACTGCAGGGCCATCTTGGCGGCCACCTCGACCGCGACCGACCCGGAGTCGGAGAAGAACACGTGCCGCAGCGGCTCGGGCGTGATGTCGACCAGCCGGGTCGCCAGCGCGATGGCCGGCTCGTGTGTCAGGCCGCCGAACATCACATGGCTCATGTTGTCGAGCTGGGACCGCGCGGCCTCGTCCAGGATCGGATTGCGGTACCCGTGGATCGCCGCCCACCAGGACGCCATGCCGTCGATCAGCTCGCGGCCGTCGTCCAGTCGCAGCCGCACACCGGAGGCGGAGCGGACCAGCAGCGGCTCCACCTCGCCGGGCATCGGGCCGTACGGGTGCCAGACGTGCGCCCGGTCGGCGGCCAGCAGCGCCGATTGCCGGCTCACTGGCCCGCGTCCGCCTTCGGCTGCGCCGCCTCGGTCATCGGTGGGTTCTGGCTGGCCTTCGACGGGGTGTCACCGGGCTTGCCGTCGGACTTCGGCCGCGCGTCCACGCCCGCCTCTTTGCGCTGCTCGGGCGTGATCGGTGCGGGCGCCTCGGTGAGCGGGTCGTAGCCGCCGCCGGTCTTCGGGAACGCGATGACGTCGCGGATCGAATCGGTGCCCGACAGCAGCGCGCAGATCCGGTCCCAGCCGAAGGCGATGCCACCGTGCGGCGGCGCGCCGAAGGCGAAGGCGTCCAGCAGGAAGCCGAACTTCTCTTGCGCCTGCTCCTCGCTGAGCCCCATCACCGCGAACACCCGCTCCTGGATGTCGCGGCGGTGGATACGGATCGAGCCGCCACCGATCTCGTTACCGTTGCAGACGATGTCGTATGCATAAGCCAGCGCGCTGCCCGGGTCGGTGTCGAAGGTGTCGAAGAACTCGGCCTTGGGACTGGTGAAGGCGTGATGCACGGCCGTCCAGGCTCCCGAGCCGACAGCCACGTCGCCGCTGGCGGTCGCATCCGAGCTCGGCTCGAACAGCGGTGCGTCGACGACCCACAGGAACGACCAGGCGGACTCGTCGATCAGCCCGGCCCGCTTGCCGACCTCGAGCCGAACGGCCCCGAGCAGCGACTGCGACGACTTGCGGGCACCGGCCGCGAAGAAGACGCAGTCACCGGGCTCGGCACCCACGAAGGCGGCCAGGCCGGCCCGCTCGTCCTCGGACAGGTTCTTGGCGACCGGGCCGGTCAGCTCACCCTCCGCGCCGACCAGGACGTAGGCCAGTCCGCGGGCACCGCGCTGCTTGGCCCACTCCTGCCAGGCGTCGAGCTGGCGGCGGGGCTGCGAGGCGCCGCCGGTCATCACCACCGCACCGACATAGTCGGCATTGGCGGGGCTGAAGACCCGGAACGGCGTGTTCGCGAAGTAGGAGGTGCAGTCGGTGAGTTCGAGGTCCAGGCGCAGGTCGGGCTTGTCCGAACCGTAGCGGTCCATCGCGTCGGCATACGTCATTCGCGGGATGGTCGCCTCGATCTCGTGCCCGATCAACGCCCACAGCGACCGCAGGACGTCCTCGGCCAGGGCCATCACGTCGTCCTGCTCGACGAAGCTCATCTCGATGTCGAGCTGGGTGAACTCCGGCTGCCGGTCGGCGCGGAAGTCCTCGTCGCGGTAGCAGCGCGCGATCTGGAAGTAGCGCTCCATGCCCGCGACCATCAGCAGCTGCTTGAACAGCTGCGGCGACTGCGGCAGCGCGTACCAGGAGCCCGGCTGCAGTCGCGCCGGCACCAGGAAGTCCCGGGCGCCCTCGGGGGTCGACCGGGTCAGCGTCGGCGTCTCGATCTCGGTGAAGTCGTGGCTGTAGAGGACGTCCCGCGCGGTTCGGTTGACCTTGCTGCGCAAGCGGATCGCCGCTGCGGGCGCGGGCCGGCGCAGGTCCAGGTAGCGGTACTTCAGGCGCGCCTCTTCGCCGACCTCGGTGTGCTCGTCGATCTGGAACGGCAGCACCGCCGCCTCGTTGAGGACCTCGAGCTTCTCGGCGACGACCTCGACCTCGCCGGTGGGGATATGGGCGTTGACCTTGCCCTCGAGCCGGGTCCGCACCTCGCCGGTCACCCGGATGCACCACTCGTTGCGCAGTGCCGAGGCGATGCCGTCGTCCTCGTCGCGCACGACGATCTGCACCACGCCGGAGGCGTCGCGCAGATCGAGAAAAGCCACCCCGCCGTGGTCGCGACGGCTGGCAACCCAGCCGGTGAGCGTGACGGTCTGGCCTGCCTGGGACGCTCGTAGCGTCCCGGCCTCATGCGTGCGCAGCACAGGAAATCCTCTCGATTCGACACCTGCCCCTATTCTCCCACGCGGGCGCTCGGGATTTCGTCGGCGTCAGCGAGCCTCAGCCGCCGCGGAGTGCCAAGCCGGGTCAGCTCTCCAGCCGGACGATCTGGGGCCGCAGGTCCTCGGCCGGTGGCAGCCAGCTGGACGCCTCGGCCGCCACCTGCTCCCCGGTACGGATATCGCGGACCTTGTCGCCACCGTCGGCGAATTCGCCGCCGCTGGCCGGACCGCCTTCCGTTACGGAGGCGTCGGCGTTGCCGCCGGCGGGAAACCAGACGTACGGAATCCCCCGGCGCTCGGCGAAGCGGATCTGCTTGCCGTACCGCTGCGGGCTGGGCGCCACCTCGGTCGCGATGCCCCGCGAACGCAGCAGCTGCGCGATCGCGTCGCACCGGCCGCGGGACTGCTCGTCCGGCAGGGCGACGAGCACCGCGGAGGGCACCGACCTGCTCGCGGTGAGCTTCTTGCGCGAGAACAGCGGGATCAGCATCCGGGTGACACCCAGGGAGATGCCGACGCCGGGATAGACCGTCTTGCCGTCGCTGGCCAGGGAGTCGTAGCGGCCGCCGGAGCAGATGGAGCCCAGGCCCTCGAAGCCCGCCATCCGGGTTTCGAACACGGTTCCGGTGTAGTAGTCCAGGCCGCGGGCGATGCGCAGGTCCGCCTCGACCCGGAACCGGTCCGAGGCCAGTGACTCGCAGCCGGCGATCACGGCGGCGAGCTCGCTCAGGCCCTCGTCCAGCAGCTCGTCCTCGATGCCGAGCGCTCGTACCCGCTCCACGAACGAGGTGTTCCCGGCCCGGATCTCGGCCAGCGCCAGGCACTGCTTCGCCTGGCCGGCGTCCAGGCCCGCGTCGTCGATCAGCATGCCCTCGATGATGTCGGCGGGCACCTTGTCGATCTTGTCGATCACCCGCATCACGGCAGGAATATCCGGCGCACCGACGCCGCGGAAGAAGCCCTCGATCAGCTTGCGGTTGTTCACCTGCAGGGTGAGCGCCGGCACCGGCAGCGCGGACAGCGCTTCGGCCATCACCCGCGCGACCTCGACGTCGTGGTGAAAGGGCAGCGTGTCTCTGGCAACCACGTCGATGTCGGCCTGGGTGAACTCGCGGTAGCGACCCTCTTGCGGCCGCTCCCCCCGCCACACCTTCTGGATCTGGTAACGGCGGAACGGGAAGTCCAGCTTGCCGGCGTTCTCGAGGACGTAGCGGGCGAACGGCACCGTCAGGTCGAAGTGCAGCCCGAGGGCGGACGGCCCGGAGACGTCGACCTCACCCGCGTCGTTGGCCTGCAGGCGGCGGAGCAGGTAGACCTCCTTGTCGATCTCGCCCTTGCGCAGCAGCTGGTCCAGCGGCTCGGCGGCTCTGGTCTCCACCGGGGCGAAACCGTGCAGCTCGAAGGTCGCGCGAAGGCTGTCGATCACCTGGACCTCGACGAAGCGCTCAGCGGGCAGCAGTTCCGGGAAGCCGCTCACCGGGCTCGGCTTGGAAGCAGTCACGTCAGTTCTCTCAGGAATGGGTTCGTGGCGCGTTCTCGTCCTATGGTCGTGCGCGGGCCGTGCCCGGGACACACGACTACCGCGTCGGGCATCGGCAGGACGACGGTGCGCAGCGACTCGGTCATCGCGGCCATCGACCCGCCGGGCAGGTCCGTCCGGCCGATGGAGCCGGCGAACAGCACGTCACCCGCGAACAGCACGTCCTCGTCCGCCGCGTCCAGTGTGAGCACCACCGAGCCAGCGGTGTGCCCGGGCGCGTGCCGGACGGTCAGCGAGAGCCCGGCGATGTCCAGGCACCCGTGGTCGTCGAGGGCGCGCACGTCGTCCGGCTCGGCGAACGTCAGGTTCTGCACCCCGAACAGCGGCGCCCCGAACGGCAGGCCCAGGCCGGTCCAGGGATCGGCCAGTGCCGACCGGTCGCTGGGATGGATGTAGGCGGGCACGTCGCGGGCCTGGCATACCGGCAGCACCGAGAAGGTGTGATCGAGGTGGCCGTGCGTCAGCAGGACCGCGACCGGGTGCAGCCGGTTGTCGGTGAGAATCTCGTCGAGCTGGCCGCTCACCCCGTACCCGGGGTCGATGATCACGCACTGCTCGCCGGGGCCGGGAGCGACCACGAAACAGTTCGTTCCGGCGACCTGGGCCGGAAAACCCTCGATCAGCACTACCCGCTCCCTGCACTCCGTGACGGCGGCCAGCCTGGTGCCGCAACCCAACTGCCGAGCCTACCCAGGCGTGCTCAATACCCTTTCTTCGCGCGCCGGTTCGGCTTTCTGAGCGTGGCAGGCCGGTGCCATGGACGGGCTGTGCGCTACTGAGCTGACTCATAACCGTTCCGGTGTGGAGTGAGTGCCAGCTTCGTTTCATACAATTCCTCAGCCCTTGCCACACTCTCTGCGCGCAGCCCCCGCTCGCGTTCCCCTGGAGGACACCCCGTGCCGACCGACAAGCAGCGCCGCGAAGCGGCCCGACGCCACCTCGAGCGCCAGCTGGCCAACCGGCAGCGACGTGCGGCCCAGCGCCGCCACCTGAACCGGATCGCCACCGTGGTCGGCGTCCTGGTGCTGTTCGCGGTGGTGATCACGACGGTCGTGCTGCTGTCCCACGACCGCAAGAGCAACCCGGCCACGGCCGCCGGCTCCTCATCATCGGCCTCGTCCTCAGCCACCGGATCGGCATCATCATCGGCGTCGGCTTTCTCGACGGCCGCTCCGGAGCCGAGTCGCAGCCCGGCCAAGATCGCGGCTCGCGCGGCGAAGAAGACCAGCGGTCCGTGCGGCTACGCCGAGGACGCCTCGAAGCTCACCGCCGGCAACCTGTTCGACGTCGGCCTGCCGCCGGACCCCCAGCCGACCCCGACGACGGCGAAGATCGCGGTCTTCGACACCAACCAGGGCGCCATCTCGGTGCGCCTGGACGCGGCCGGTGCGCCGTGCAACGTACAGAGCATCGAGTACCTGATCTCGAAGAAGTTCTACGACCAGACGCCGTGCCCGCGCTCGGTGAACTCCGGCATCTATGTCGTGCAGTGCGGTGACCCCTCGGGAACCACGTCCGGCGGCCCGAGCTACAGCACGAAAGACGAGAACCTCGCCAAGGCCAGCTACACCGAGGGCACCCTCGCCATGGCCAACTCCGGCCCGAACACCAACGGCAGCCAGTTCTTCTTCATCACCAAGGACAGCAACGGCTCGCTCGGCAAGAACTACACCGTCATCGGCCACGTGACCGGCGGCCTGAACATTCTGCAGAAGGTGGCGACCGGTGGCGACGACGGCTCGAATTCCGCCGGTGGCGGCAAGCCCAAGGTGCCGCTCTACTTCAAGACCGTGACGTTGAAGGCCTGACCGCCAAGGCCTGACCGCTGGTCAGTTTGGGCTCACAGCCGGGCTCAGTTGGCCGCGTGCACCCGATAGACGTCGTAGACGCCCTCCACGCCGCGGACGGTGCGGAGCAGGTTGTCCAGGTGCTTGGATTCGGCCAGCTCGAAGGTGAAGCGCGACACCGCGACCCGGTCCCGGTTGGTGGTGACCGACGCGGACAGGATGTTGACCCGCTCGTCGGACAGCACCCGCGAGACGTCGGACAGCAGCCGGTGCCGGTCCAGCGCTTCGACCTGGATCGAGACCACGAACACCGAGTCCGCCGACGGTGCCCACTCGACCTCGACCAGGCGGTCGGGCTGCTCCTCCAGCGCACCGGCGTTGGTGCAGGTGCGGCGGTGCACCGACACGCCGCCACCGCGGGTGATGAAACCGAGGATCTCGTCACCGGGCACCGGCGTGCAACAGCGGGCAAGCTTCACCCACACGTCCGACATGCCGGAAACCATGACGCCCGCGTTGCCGCTGGGCGGCCGCGGCACCGTCTCGGTGCGCGTCGGGATGGTGGTTTCGGCGAGGTCCTCGGTGGCGCCCTCGACTCCGCCGAGGGACGCGACCAGCTTCTGCACGATCGACTGCGCCGAGACGTGATTTTCGCCGATGGCGACGTACAACGCCGTGATGTCGGCCAGGTGCATGTCACGGGCGATGGTGACGAGCTGGTCGCCACCGAGCAGCCGCTGCATCGGCAGGGACGACTTGCGCATGGCCCGGGTCAGCGCGGTCTTGCCCGCCTCTACGGCGTCCTCGCGGCGTTCCTTGGCGAACCACTGGCGGATCTTGGTCTTGGCCCGCGGTGAGGCGACGAAGGCAAGCCAGTCCCGGGATGGGCCGGCGCCCTCCACCTTGGAGGTGAACACCTCGACCCGGTCACCGTGATCGAGTTCGGTCTCGAGCGCAACGAGCTTGCCGTTCACGCGGGCGCCGATGCAGCGATGGCCGACGTCGGTGTGCACCGCGTACGCGAAGTCGACCGGCGTCGATCCGGCGGGCAGCCCGATGACCTCGCCCTTGGGGGTGAAGACGTACACCTCGCGCGCGCCGAGGTCGAAGCGCAGGGTGTCCAGGAACTCCCCCGGCTCCTGGGCCTCGCGCTGCCAGTCGAGCAGCTGCCGCAGCCACACCATCTCGTCGCTGACCGTGGACGGCGATGGTGAGGGTGAGGCGCCGCCGACCTCCTTGTACTTCCAGTGCGCCGCGATACCGTACTCGGCGGTTCGGTGCATCGCGTGCGTCCGGATCTGCAGCTCGACCGGCTTGCCGCCGGGACCGATCACCGTGGTGTGCAGCGACTGATACATGTTGAACTTGGGCATCGCGATGAAGTCCTTGAACCGGCCGGGCACCGGTTGCCAGTTCGCGTGGATCACCCCGAGCGTGCCGTAACAATCGCGTTCGGAGTCCACCAGCACGCGGATGCCGACCAGGTCGTAGATGTCGGTGAACTCGCGGCCGCGGACGATCATCTTCTGGTAGATCGAGTAGTAGTGCTTCGGACGTCCGTAGACGTCGGCCTTGATGCCACCGGCCTTCAGATCCCGGTTGACCCGCTCGATCACCTCGTTGAGGTAGACGTCGCGCTGCGGTGCCCGGTCGGCGACCAGCCGGACGATCTCGTCGTAGCGCTTGGGGTACAGGGTCGCGAAGGCCAGGTCTTCCAGTTCCCACTTGACGGTGTTCATCCCGAGCCGGTGGGCCAGCGGCGCGAGGACTTCCAGGGTCTCGCGTGCCTTGCGCTCCTGCTTGGCCGGCGGCAGGAATCGCAGCGTCCGCATGTTGTGCAACCGGTCCGCCAGCTTGATGACCAGCACCCTGGGGTCGCGCGCCATCGCGATGATCATCTTGCGGATGGTCTCGGCTTCGGCCGCCTCGCCGTACTTCACCTTGTCGAGCTTGGTCACACCCTCGACCAGGTGCGCCACCTCGGCACCGAAGTCGGCCGCGAGTTCAGCGGTCGTCAGGCCGGTGTCCTCGACGGTGTCGTGCAGCAGCGCTGCCACCAGCGTGGTGGTGTCCATGCCGAGCTCGGCCAGGATGGTGGACACCGCCAGCGGATGGGTGATGTAGGGGTCGCCGGACTTGCGGAGCTGACCGCGGTGCCGTTCCTCGGCCAGGTCGTAGCCGCGCTGCAGCAGCCGGGCGTCCACCTTCGGATGTGCGGCCCGGTGCACCGCGAGCAGCGGTTCCAGGACCGGCTTCACGGCGGCCTGCTTGGGCGTGGTGACCAGCCTGCGCGCGATCCGGTCGCGAACCCGGCGGCGGTGCGCGCCGTTGGCGATCTCGGTCGCCGATGCCGCGGTCGGTCCGTGCGGGCCGCCTTGTACGAGGTCTGCCCGGGCACCGGCGCCGGCCGCCCTGCCGCTGGCCGCTTCGGCGGCGGTCCTGGTTACGGTGCCGCTGCCTGGCGTGCCGTCAGCAGCCGTGACCTCTGCTGGCCTGGCGGCTGCCGGAGTGCTGGTACTCGGCTTGGCCGCAGCCGGACTGCTGATCTTCGGCTTGGCAACGACCGGAGCGCTGATAGTCGGCTTGGCGGCAGCCGGCTCGCTCACATCCGGCTTGCTCACATCCGGCTTGCTCACATCCGGCTTGCTCGCACCCGCCGCCGGCTCGGAACCTGCACCGGCGTCAGCTACCGGCGCTCCGGTCGTGCTCGACACGGGCGTGGCAGTCGCACCTGGGTCGGTGGCCTCGGCAGTCAGAAGAGCCTCCCCTGGCGGGCGCTGAAAACGTTGCTTGTCCAGTCTAGGGGTCCAGGCGAAACTCCCGCAGGACGGGATAACGGAAAACATGGCATCCCGCCGGCTCACTCGGATCGAACCCGAGTGGGCAGCGACTGGGGGCTACAGAGTCAGCAGAGCTCGCAGGTCGTGCCCGTCCAGTCGCGCCCGGCCCTTCAGGAAGGACAGCTCCACCAGCACGCCGGCGCCGGTCACCGTCGCGCCGGCACGGCTGAGCAGATCGATCGCCGCCGCCAGCGTGCCCCCGGTGGCGAGCACGTCGTCGACCACGTAGACCCGCTTGCCTTCGAGCAGCCCGGTCGGCACCTCGATCTCGGCGCTGCCGTACTCGAGGTCGTAGCGCACGCTGAGCGTGGGCGGCGGGAGCTTGCCGGCCTTGCGGACTGGCACCACTCCGGCGTCGACCGCGCGGGCAAGGGCTGCGGCCACCACGAAGCCCCGCGCCTCGACGCCGGCGATCACGTCGGCCTCGTACGCCCCGGGGAGGTCCGCGAGCTCGTCGATGCAGGCGCCGAACGCGGCCGCGTCGGCGAGCAACGGGGTGATGTCCTTGAACCGCACGCCGGGCTGGGGAAAGTCCTCGACATCGCGCAGCAGCCCGTTGATGAGCTGGGCAAGGCTGATGTCGTTGGCCTCGGCCGTGCCGCTGCCGGTCACGGGCGCCGCTTCGCGGGGCGGCTGGCCGGACGTGCTCCGGGACGGGGAGCCGGGGCGGACTTGCCGCGCGGCGCCGGAGCGGTGCCCGCCAGAGCCGGTTCCACGACCGGAGTGCGGCCCGCGACCCGCTTGGCCTGCACGCGCTTGGTCAGATTCCGGTACTCGGGCTCGCGTTCCTTGAGGTCCACCACGACCGGCGTCGCGAGGAACAGCGAGGAGTAAGCGCCGATGGCCAACCCGACGAAGAGAATCAGCGCCAGATCCTTGATCGTGCCGACACCCAGCAGGCCGGCGCCCACGAACAGCAGCCCGGCCACCGGGAGCAGCGAGATCAGGGACGTGTTGATCGAGCGCATCAGGGTCTGGTTCACCGCCATGTTGGCTGCTTCGGCATAGGTCATCCGCGCGGTGGCCGCCAGGTCGCGGGAGTTCTCGGCGACCTTGTCGAACACCACCACGGTGTCGTAGAGCGAGAAGCCCAGGATCGTCAGCAACCCCACGATGGTCGACGGCGTCAGCTCGAACCCGACGATGGAGTAGATGCCCGCGGCGATGATCAGGTCGTGCAGGAGCGCCGTGAGAGCGCCGACGGCCATCTTCCACTCGAAGCGCAGGGCGATGTAGGCGAAGACCACCAGCAGGAACACGACCAGGCCCTGGACGGCCTTCTTGGTGATCTCACCGCCCCAGCTCGAGGACACCGAGTCCGTCGAGATCGAGTCCTTCGGGTCGATGTGCAGAACCTGGCCGAGCTTGTTCTGCACCGCCGCCTGCGTGGCGAGGTCGAGCTGCTTGGTCTTCAGCACGATCTGGCGGGTCGCGCCGGATCCGACCTGCTGCGCCGCCGACTCCGTGGGGTGACCCGTCTGGGCCATCGCGGCCTGGGCGCTGGACGTGGTGATCGAGGTGTTGGCCGCCTTGATCTGGAACTGCGTGCCGCCCTTGAAGTCGATGCCCACGTTGAAGCCGCGAAACACCATGCTGCCGACGCAGATGACGATCAGGACCAGCGATGCCAGGTACCAGCGCTTGCGGGTGCCGATGAAGTCGATGCCGGTCTCACCGCGGTAGAGCCTGCTGAAAAATCTCGACGAGCTCATCAGCTGTTGTCCTTTCGGGTGGCCTCATCGGTTTCGCGCGCCAGTGCCCGGCGGGCCGCCGCGCGTTCCGCGGCCGTGCCACCGCCGCCCGGCTTGCCGCCTTGTGGCGAACCCTGTGATGACCCTTGCGGCGACGCCTGTGGTGACCCTTGTGCTGACCGTTGTGCTGACAGGGGCGCCGCCGAGGACGATCCCCGTGATGTCGGTTCGGTGAAGGTGATACCGGCCTCGGCGCTGCGGGTGTCGGCAGTCCCCGGCTCCATCAGGCGCTGACCGCCCGAGGACTTCATCGACGTACCCCGCGCGCCGGCCATGCTGGGCAGGCCGGCCGGTTGCGCGACCGGCCCGGTCCGGGTGGCGATACCACCGCTCCGGGCGTGGTTCAGGCCGGTGAATCGTGCCGACCCGAAGGCCGCGCTCCGGGAGAACAGCGACACCAGCGGGTGGGTGAACAGGAAGACCACGACCAGATCGAGGACGGTCGAGAGCCCTAGCGTGAACGCGAAGCCCTTCACGTCACCAGCCGCGAAGATGTACAGGATGGCGGCTGCCAGGAACGACACCGTGTCGGCGGAGAGGATGGTCCGGCGTGACCGGATCCAGGCCCGCGGAATGGCGGTGCGGGCCGTCCGGCCCTCATGCACCTCGTCCTTGATCCGTTCGAAGAACACGACGAACGAGTCCGCGGTGATACCGACCGCGACGATGAAACCGGCGATGCCCGCAAGGGTCAGGGTGAACCCGATCTGCTTGCCCAGGATCACCAGCATGGCGTAGGTCAAGGCGCCGGACACCAGCAGCGAGGCGATCGTGACCAGGCCCAGTGCCCGGTAGTACAGCAGCGAGTAGACGACGACGAGGGCCAGGCCGATGCCGCCCGCCAGCAGGCCGGCCTTGAGCTGATCCGTACCCAGCGTCGGTGACACCGAAGTGGCCGCCTGCTGGACGAAGTTCAGCGGCAGCGCGCCGTACTTGAGCGAGTTCGCCAGGTCGGTCGCCTGGGCCTCGGTGAACTGGCCGGTGATCTCGGTGGTTCCGGCGATGGTGCCCTGGATGGTGGACGCCACGATGACCTTGTTGTCCAGCGTGTCCGCAACCTGGTTACCGATGTCGTTGGGGTTGACCGTCACGTTGTGCTTGGAGGTGTAGGCCGCCCACGCAGACTGGCCCTTGGGCTTGAGGTTGACGCTGACGGTCCACTGGAACTGCCCGGACGTCGAGCCGGGCGCATTCGCCTGGGCGTTCTTGACCTCGGTACCCGGCACGATCACGGGACCGAGCAGGTACTTCGTCTGGTTCGCCTGATCACAGGTGATCATCGGCTTGTTCGACACGTCCAGCGGCTTGACCACGTCATTGCACGGCCACGACTGGATGGCGGAGTTCAACGCCTTCAGCTGAGCGGCGGGCAGCGCGGCGACCGCGGCGGGAGTGCTCGGCGGGGTGAACCCGACGACCTTCCACTGGTCCACCGGCGCCGACCGATCGGCAGCCGAGCCGGACGGCGACGCGGACGCGCCAGGAGCGGGGGTCTTCGCCGGGGTGGCAGACGCAGCCGGCGTGGCAGACGCAGCCGGGTTTGCGGACGCTGGGGTGACACTGCCGACGGCACGCGGAACGACCCGGCCGTGCGGCGACGGTGAGCTCGACGCGGTGGCCTCAGGCGCCGCGGAGCTGGCCGGACCGGCGGAGGCCTTGGCCGACGGAGCGGCGGTGCCCGACGGTGACGAGCTCCCCGACGGAGCAGCGGTGCCGGATGGCGCGGCACTGCCGGACGGCGCCGGAGCGGCGACCGGGATGGCGGCCATCAGCAGCGGCCGGAACTGCAGCAGCGCGGTGCCGCCGACGTCCTTGATGTCGTTGGCGCCGGCACCGGGAACGGAGACGACGATCCGGTCATTGCCCTGGGTGACCACCTCGGCCGAGGACACACCGAGGCCGTTGACGCGGTTGGTGATGATCTGGCGTGCCTGGTCCATCGACGCCTTGGTGGGCGCCTTGCCGCCGGTCGTTTCGGCCTTGAGGATGACCTGGGCGCCACCCTGGAGGTCCAGGCCGAGCTTGGGGGTGCGGGGCTGGTGTGGCCAGAACACCACGCCGTACAGGACGACGAACAGACCTAGAAGCACTGCGAAATAACGCCCGACGCGCAGCGTTCCGGCAGATGGTGCCACGGAAGTTGTTCTCCTCAGTCGTTATCGATCGCCTGCGCACCCATATGCGGCGGCAGGCGCCTCAGCCGATCGCCAGCCACAGCCGGCCCCGGACTCGCCGCATAGTATGACCGATCATGCGACGAACCGGCTTGGCGAGGCGGCAAAAGCGACTAACTCGGGTCGGACGCGTCTGACTGCGGCATGGTATTCCGAGCCGGACGAGCCCGCGCCGCGGGATCGGTGCCGGGAGACGTGCCCGCGATCGGCGTGCGGTACCGGTCGGGCAGCTCATTGACCTCCCGAAGGGCCGCGACCGTCCAGCGCACCTCGACGCCCGGCGCGACCGACAGCAGTGCGGAGCCGTCATCGTTCACCGACACCACCGTCGCGTAGAGCCCCGAGGTGGTCATCACCTCGGTGCCGGCGCCGATCCGCTCGCGGCGGGCTGCGTCGGCCGCGGCGGCACGCTGCTTGTTACGCCGCGAGAAAGCCACCATGCCGACCAGCAGTGCGGCCAGGACGATCAGTGGCAGGGCTTGAGTCACGGCGATGAGATCCCAACTGGCTGAGCCGGCACCGGCGGCGGATGAGCTGCCGCGCGGTGGGCACGGCAGCGTGGCGAAGGAAAGGTCGGGTGCAAGTGTGGCGAACCGAAGTTCGGATGGAAGTCTAGTTCGTCAACGCCTGTGCGGCCGTAAAAGTTCGCGCCGCCCGGTCAGGCACGCGACTGCGGTCAGGCGTCGAACAGCGGTCAGGCGTCGAACAGCGGTCAGGCGTCGAACAGCGGTCAGGCGTCGAACAGCGTAGGCGCGCCGGAGCCGGGCGGTGGCTGGATGCCGAGATGGTGCCAGGCGGCCGGCGTGGCGACCCGCCCGCGCGGCGTCCGGGCCAGCAGGCCGGCTCGTACCAGGAACGGCTCGGCCACCTCTTGCACCGTCTCGATCTCTTCTCCGACCGCCACCGCGAGGGTGCTGACGCCGACCGGCCCGCCACCGAACCGGCGCACCAGGGCGTTCAGCACCGCCTTGTCGAGCCGATCCAGCCCGAGTTCGTCCACGTCGTACACCGCGAGCGCGTCGTGGGCGACCGCGGAGGTGACGATGCCGTCCGCGCGAACCTCGGCGAAGTCGCGAACCCGCCGCAGGAGGCGATTGGCGATCCGGGGGGTACCCCGGGACCGGCTGGCGATCTCAGCGCCACCTTCCGGTGTCAGCCGGACGCCCAGCAGCTGGGCCGAGCGGTGAAGCACGAGTTCGAGTTCGGCGACGTCGTAGAAGTCCATGTGGCCGGTGAAGCCGAACCGGTCACGCAACGGACCGGTGAGCAGGCCGGCCCGCGTGGTGGCGCCGACCAGCGTGAACGGCGCCAGGTCGAGCGGAATGGCCGTCGCGCCCGGCCCCTTGCCGACCATCACGTCGACCCGGAAGTCCTCCATGGCCATGTAGAGCAGTTCCTCGGCGGGCCGGGCGATGCGGTGGATCTCGTCGATGAACAGCACCTCGCCCTCGCCCAGGCTGGTGAGCAGGGCGGCCAGGTCACCCGCCCGCTCGATCGCCGGGCCGGAGGTGAGCCGGAAGGGGGCGCCGAGTTCGGCCGCGATGATCATGGCCAGGCTGGTCTTGCCCAGGCCGGGAGGACCGGACAGCAGCACGTGGTCAGGCGGCCGGTTGCGGCGCATCGCGCTCTCGAGCACCACCTGCAACTGCTCGCGGACCTTCGGCTGACCGACGAATTCCGCCAGCTGTTTCGGCCGCAGGCTCGCCTCGATATCGGTCTCGTCCACCTCGGGCAGCGGCGACACCACGTCCCGCTCGAGCGGGCCGCCGGTCACCGGGTGCGTCCCAGCAGCTGGATCGTCCGGCGCAGGATGACGGCGACCTCGGGATTGTCGCCGGAGTCAGCGCTGACCGTCTCGATCGCCTCGGCGGCCTCTTTACCAGGGAAGCCCAGGCCGGCCAGCGCGTGCAGCACCTGGTCCTTCCAGGGCGCGATTGCGGTGACCCCGGCCAGCTCGACGGAGCTGTCGGAACCGTCGAACGCGCCGATCCGGTCCCGCAGCTCGATGACGATCTTCTCCGCGCCCTTGCGGCCGATGCCGGGCACCTTCACCAGGGCGTTGTGGTCGGCGGTGGCGATGGCGCGGCGGATTTCGCGTGGTGAATACACACCGAGGATGGTCTGCGCCAGCTTCGGGCCGACCCCGTTCGCGGTCTGCAGCAGCTCGAACAGGCCGCGCTCGTCGTCGTCGGCGAATCCGTACAGGGTGAGCGAGTCCTCGCGGACGACCAGACTGGTGGACAACCGGGCACTGTCACCGACGCGCAGCCTGGCGAGGGTCCCCGGCGAGCACGAGACAGCCAGGCCCACGCCGCCGACCTCGACCACGGCGCCGTCCGGGCCGACGGCGGCAACGCGGCCATGGACGCTGGCAATCATCGGCGTACTCCAATCGGTGCTGAGCGCGTCGGTGCGGTGCGCACGCCCGCCTTCGCCCGGACGGCCGCGTCGTTCAATCGGGCCAGCGCGGCGCCGCGCCAGATGTGGCAGATCGCCAGCGCCAGCGCGTCGGCGGCGTCCGCGGGCTTGGGCGCGCAGTCCAGCCTGAGGATACGAGTCACCATCGCGGTGATCTGAGCCTTGTCCGCCGAGCCCGATCCGGTGATGGCCGCCTTGACCTCCGACGGCGTGTGCAGGTGCACCGGGATTCCGAGCCGGGTGGCGGCGACCATCGCGAGCCCGGCTGCCTGTGCCGTGCCGGTGACGGTGCGGACGTTGTGCTGGGCGAAGACCCGCTCCACCACCACCACATCGGGACGGTGGGCAGCGACTGCGGCGTCGAGGCCGTCGGCGAGTGCGAGCAGCCGCGCCCCGATGTCGTCCTCAGCCGGCGTTCGCAGTACCTGGACGTGCACCAGGGTCAGCGGGCGCCCGGTGGTGCCCTCGACGACTCCGACGCCGCAGCGGGTCAGGCCAGGGTCCACGCCGAGCACCCGCATCCGCCCCCCACCTCTCACGGCACTTCAATCGAACGCGCGTTCGACACCTTACCGCCGCCGATCGCGTCGCTTCCGGCGGCACGCCGGAGTCGTCCCTGGACTGTCCTCCCTAGACTCCGGTTCCATGACCCTGCCGTATCGGCGCTCCCGCAGCGCCGGCGTCCGTCCCAGTCCCATCTTCCTGGCCGTGCTCGCCGCCACCGCGCTCGGCGGATACCTGGCGTGGCAGGCCACGACCGACACCCGGACGGCTCGGCTGGGCGTGTTCCTGTTCGTGATCGCGGGCTGGGTCGTCACGCTGTGCCTGCACGAGTTCGCGCACGCCTTCCTTGCCTGGCGCTTCGGCGACGACGAGGTCGAGGCGCGCGGGTACCTCACCCTCAATCCGCTGAAGTACAGCCACCCGCTGCTGTCCATCGCGCTGCCCGTCCTGTTCATCGCCCTCGGTGGGATCGGCCTGCCGGGCGGCGCGGTGTACGTCCATCCACACCGCTTCCGTACCGACGCCCAGCGCGCGCTGGTGTCACTGTCGGGTCCGCTGACCAACCTGGCCTTCGGGGTCGTGCTGCTGGTGGTCGTCCGGATGAACCTCGACACCGGGGCACACGCCGCGTTCTGGTACGCGATGGCGTTCCTGGGTCTGCTGCAGGTGATGGCCGCCGTGCTGAACCTGCTGCCGGTACCCGGGCTGGACGGCTACGGCACCATCGAGCCTTACCTCGACCCGAAGTTCCGCCACGGCGCCGAGCAACTCAAGCCGTTCGGCATGCTGATCGTCTTCGCGCTGATCCAGATCCAGACGGTGAACCGCGCGTTCTTCTCGGCGATCTACTGGCTCTTCGACTTCGCCGGGGTGCCCCGGTACTACGCCGCGGCCGGCTTCCAGCTGATCAAGTTCTGGCAATCGAGCTGACGCGGTACCGCCGGGTTGGCTGATTCTGTAGAGGTGCTGATTCTGTAGAGGTGCTGAGAGCGAGCGCGCCCGATGCGTCCGATGCGCCCGCTGTCGGCGATACTTCCTCTGCTGTTGGACTTTGATGTTTCCGGCTAGTCACGTGGGGCTTGACCTATGCAGACGCTCGCTCGCTTCGCGGTTTCCCGACGTTGGCTCGTGGTGGCCGCCTGGATCGCGTTCATCGTCGCCGTGCAGGTGCTGCTGTCGGGGGCCGGCGGCTCCGCCTACAAGGACGACTTCAAGTTGCCGCACACCGAGACCGACACCGTGGCGCAGCTGCTGACAGCGTCCGGGCTGAACAGCCAGAACGGCGCGAGCGGCACCATGGTGCTGCACGCCAAGTCCGGCGTGGTGAGCGACTTCGCCTCGACGGTGCAACCGCAACTGCGCAGGCTGTGCACCGCCGGGTTCGGGATCGCGTCGGTCAACTCCCCCTTCGGCACGGTGACCTGCCCGCAGGCAGCCGGCTCAGCCGGGGGCACCGGCGGTTCCGGCAACGCGGGCGGCGCGGGAGCGGCCGGCGGTTCGCAAGCCGCGGCGGCCCAGGCCGCGCTGGTGAGCAAGGACAGGACCATCGCCGTCGTCGAGCTCAACTGGGCGGAGGTGCAGCCCACCAACGGCGACATCGCGGGCGTCCACAAGGCGCTGCAGGGCCTCGGCGCGGGCAACCTGCAGGTCGAGTTCACCGGCAACGCGTTCCAGGCATTGTCGATGCAGGGGGCCCACGGCATTCCGCCCGAGGTGATCGGCTTCATCGCCGCGCTGATCATCCTGCTGATCGTGTTCCGCACGGTCGGCGCGACGGTGCTGCCGCTGGTGAGCGCCATCGCCGCGATGGGCAGCGGCCTCGCCCTGATCGGCCTGCTCTCGCACGTGATGTCGGTCGCCTCGTTCGCGAATCAGCTGGCGCTGCTCATGATCCTCGGCGTCGGAGTGGACTACGCGCTGTTCATCGTCACCCGGCACCGGCGCAACCTGCTGCGCGGGATGAGCGTCGAAGACTCGATCCTGCTGGCTGTCAACACGTCCGGACGCGCCGTGTTGTTCGCCGGCACGACCGTGTGCATCGCGCTGCTGGGACTGTGGACCCTCGGCGTCAGCTTCCTGTACGGGGTGTCGCTGGGCACCGCCATCGGCGTGGCGCTCACCATGCTGGCCTCGTTGACCCTGCTGCCGGCACTGCTCAGCTTCCTGGGCTTGAAGGTGCTCCCGCGCAAGCAGCGCAAGGCCGTCCGGGCCGGCTCGTTCGATCTCTCGGAGCACCATGGCTTCTGGTACCGCTGGTCACGCCTGGTCGAGGGCAAGCGACTGGTGCTGGGCATCGCCGCGTTCGTCGTCCTGGCGGTGCTCGCAATCCCGTTCTTCTCGATCCGGCTCGGGTCCTCCGACCAGGGCAACGACCCCAGCTCGTCCACCACCCGCAAGGGTTATGACCTGATCGCGCAAGGCTTCGGTCCCGGCTACAACTCGGGCCTGCAGCTGGTGGTCAGCGGCCCGGGCGCGGCCGACAAGGGCTACCTCACCAAGGTCGGGCAGACCCTGGCCCAGGTGCCCGACGTCGCGCCGGCCAGCGTGCAGGCCATTCCGACCGGACGTGGGATCGCGCTCGTCACCTTCAAGAGCACCACCTCGCCACAGGACGCGAGGACGACCGATCTGGTCAAGAATCTGCGTAGCACGGTGCTTCCGCCGCTCTATGCCAACAGCTCCAACCACATCTACGTCTACGGTGTCACCGCCATCTTCGTCGACTTCGCCAAAGTGCTGTCTGCGAAGATGGCGTACTTCTTCATCGCGGTGATCGGCTTGTCGTTCCTGCTGCTGCTGATCGCGTTCCGCAGCGTGGTGATCCCGCTGACGGCCGCGGCGATGAACCTGCTCGCGGCCGGTGCCTCGTTCGGCGCGGTGGTGGCGATCTTCCAGTGGGGCTGGCTGTCGGAGACCCTGGGCATCGGGGGCGGTGGCCCCATCGAGGCCTTCGTGCCGGTGATGTTCTTCGCGATCCTGTTCGGGCTGTCGATGGACTACCAGGTGTTCCTGGTGAGCCGGATGCACGAGGAGTGGGTGCACACCGGCGACAACCGGCGTTCCATCACCGTGGGGCAGGGCGAGACCGGCGGCATCATCACCGCGGCCGCCCTCATCATGATCGCGGTGTTCGGCGGCTTCGTGCTCGGTGACGCCCGGGTGATCAAGCTGTTCGGCATCGGCCTGGCCTCGGCGGTATTCCTGGACGCCTTCGTGGTGCGGACCATCCTGGTGCCCTCGCTCATGCACGTGATCGGCAAGGCGAACTGGTACTTTCCGTCCTGGCTGGAGCGCATCACCCCGCGGGTGTCCATCGAGGCCAAGGACGACGGCCGCGACACTCCCGTGCAGGCCGGTGGCGAGGGTCCGGACGGACACAAGGAACTCGCCGGCGTCTGACTTCAGACGCGGCCGCTGAGTTCAGACACGGCCGCTCCAGAATGGGGAGCCGGTCAGCCGACGGCTTCGAGCGCCTCCATCACGTCATCAGCGACATCGAAGTTGGCGTACACGTTCTGCACGTCGTCGGAGTCCTCGAGCGCGTCGATCAGCTTGAACACCTTGCGGGCGCCCTCTTCATCGAGGGGCACCTGCACGCTCGGCAGGAAGGACGAGTCGGCGGAGTCGTAGTCGATGCCGGCCTCTTGCAGCGCCGTCCGGACCGCCACCAGGTCGGTCGCCTCGCTGATGACCTCGAACTCGTCGCCCAGGTCGTTGACCTCTTCCGCGCCCGCGTCGAGGACCGCGCCGAGCACGTCGTCCTCGGTCAGGTTGTTCTTCGGAACCAGCACGACACCCTTGCGCGCGAACAGGTAGGCGACCGAGCCGGGGTCGGCCATGTTGCCGCCGTTGCGGGTCATCGCGATGCGGACCTCGCCGGCCGCGCGGTTGCGGTTGTCGGTAAGGCACTCGATCAGGACGGCGACGCCGGACGGGCCGTACCCCTCGTACATGATCGTCTGCCAGTCGGCTCCACCGGCTTCAGCACCGGAGCCGCGCTTGACCGCCCGCTCGATGTTGTCCAGCGGGACGGAGGTCTTGCGCGCCTTCTGGATGGCGTCATACAGCGTCGGATTCCCGTTGGGGTCGCCCCCGCCGATGCGCGCGGCCACCTCGATGTTCTTGATCAACTTGGCGAACATCTTGCCGCGCTTGGCGTCGACGACAGCCTTCTTGTGCTTGGTCGTCGCCCATTTGGAATGGCCGCTCATCTACCTGTCCTCGCAGTCACTGCTGAATCCTCGCTCTTCGTGGTGGGGAGTTCGGCCGACTTCCCGAGGACGTTGCGCACCATGTCCACGAAATACCCGTGCACCCGCGCGTCACCGGTCAGTTCGGGATGAAACGACGTGGCCAGCAGGTGCCCCTGACGAATCCCCACAACCCTACCCGCCGCCGGTCCGGACGTGACCCTGGCGAGCACCTCTGCCCCGCCGCCGACGTCCTCGACCCACGGTGCCCGGATGAAGACCGCCGTCACCGGGCCGCCCGCGACGCCCTCGACGTTCACCGGCTCTTCGAACGACTCGATCTGGCGGCCGAAGGCATTGCGCCGGACCGTCATGTCGATCCCACCGAACGTCTCTTGATCGACGGCGCCTCCGACGATCCGGTCCGCCAGCAGGATCATCCCGGCGCACGAGCCGTAGGTCGGCAGGCCGTCGGAGATCCGCTTGCGCAGCGGCTCCAGCAGGTCGAAGTGCTGGGCCAGCTTCACGATGGTGGTCGACTCGCCACCTGGGATGACCAGGCCGTCCAGATCGGCCAGCTCGGATTCGCGGCGAACCGGGATCGCGTCGGCTCCGACCCACCGCAGGGCGGTGAGATGCTCCCGGACGTCGCCCTGCAGGGCGAGGACGCCGATGCGGGGTCGCGCCGCGGTCACCGGCTATCGACGGTGGCTCGGCCTGAGGTCGAATGCCCGGCCAGCACCAACTGCGCGAGCAGCTCGTCCGTGGCCTTGGCCACCGCCGCCACCGCTGCGTCGAACGCCTCGGTGTTGGCCCTGGACGGCGCGCGCATGCCGGCGACCTTGCGGACGTACTGGAGCGCGGCGGCCCGGCTGTCCTCCGAGGTCGCGTCCTCGGTGTAGGGCGGACGCAGGGTCTTGATACTGCGGCACATGGCTGGCGCTCCCTCGCTGCTGACGATCGCGAGGTGACCGGCCGCTAGAGCGGTCGGATCCCTCGAGATCACATCTGAATCTGGTTACCAGCCGCGCTCGGCGAGCCGGTGCGGCTGCGGGATGTCTTCGACGTTGATGCCGACCATGGCCTCGCCGAGCCCGCGCGACACCTTCGCCAGCACGTCCGGGTCGTCGTAGAAGGTGGTCGCCTTGACGATCGCCTCGGCCCGCTGCTCCGGGTTGCCGGACTTGAAGATGCCCGAGCCGACGAACACTCCCTCGGCACCGAGGTGCATCATCATCGCGGCATCGGCCGGAGTCGCGATGCCACCCGCGGTGAACAGCACCACCGGCAACTTGCCGGCGCGGGCGACCTCGGCCACCAGCTCGTACGGTGCCTGCAGCTCCTTCGCGGCGACGAACAGCTCGTCGCTGGACAGTGACGTCAGGCGACGGATCTCACCACCGATCTTGCGCATGTGGGTGGTCGCGTTCGACACGTCACCGGTGCCGGCCTCGCCCTTGGAGCGGATCATCGCCGCGCCCTCGGTGATCCGGCGCAGCGCCTCGCCCAGGTTGGTCGCGCCGCACACGAAGGGCACCGTGAACTGCCACTTGTCGATGTGGTTGGCGTAGTCAGCGGGCGTGAGCACCTCGGACTCGTCCACGTAGTCGACGCCGAGGGCCTGCAGCACCTGGGCCTCGACGAAGTGGCCGATGCGGGCCTTGGCCATCACCGGGATCGAGACCGACGCGATGATGCTGTCGATCATGTCCGGGTCGCTCATCCGGGACACGCCGCCCTGGGCGCGGATGTCGGCGGGGACGCGCTCCAGGGCCATCACCGCGACGGCGCCGGCATTCTCGGCGATCTCGGCCTGCTCTGCCGTGACGACGTCCATGATCACGCCGCCCTTCAGCATCTCGGCCATCCCGCGCTTGACCCGCGCCGTGCCCACCGAGGGAGCACTGCCGCCGGCGGAGACGCTGCCACTGGAAGAAGTGATGTCGTGCTCAGAAGTCATGCCTCCAGTCTACGACCGGGCCACTTCTCTTACCCGCACGCGCCACTTTCTGTCAGCGCGCCCTCCAGCGGTTCTGCGGGCTCGGCGCGCCCTGCTCGGCGGACCCGGCCGGCTCGGCCACCAGCAGGCTGGTGTCATCGATATCGAAGAACTGCGGCAGTTCCCGGTGTCCGGCCAGCCGCAGCAACCGGGGCATCCTGCGGGCTCGCAGGGTGCGGGTGTCACGGACCGCATCGTTGAAGAAGCGCCGTGCGATCAGCACCCGCGCCGCGGCCTCGGAGAGCTCGGCGACCGCCTCCGCGGGAAGCTCCTCGCGCCGCTCGGCCAGGCCCGCGATGGCATGACCGACCTCGTTCTCAGCCACCCGCCGGTCCGTCGGTGACGCGGCCATCGCCGCGCGAGCTGCCCGCACCAGTTCGGCGCGCCGCGGGATCGCCGAACCCTGCATCTCGCCGAGATGCAGCAGGGCGGCCGCCCGCCGCACGAGCTGGGCGTCGAGCGCTGCCTGCGCCGCGTCCACCCGGGCATGCAACCGGTCCAGGCGGGTCAGCGTGAAGGTCACCCAGCTGGTCAGCAAGATCGCGACGAACACCGCCGCCACCAACCAACCCGCCGAGAACACGAGCCCAGGCTACAAACGGGAAGCGTCGTGTGGAGTAGGCACGACCGCGGCATCGGCCCCAATGCGGTGGGCGGCAGCCACGTCAGTCCGAAAGGGTGGCCGCGACCGCGATCTCGTAGACGCGCATGATCTGGGACGCGACCACGGCCCAGTCGTAGGGCTGCACCACCTGGGCACTCGCGGCGGCGAGCTGACCGCGCAACGCCTCGTTCCCGAGCACCGTGTCCAGCGCCGCGGCCAGGTCCGCGGCGTCGCGGTTGCGGAAGATCAGCCCGGCCCTGCCGTCGTCGAGCACCCGGCGGAACGCCTGCAGGTCGCTGGCCACGATCGGGGTACGCGCGGCCATCGCCTCCAGCAGGATGATGCCGAAGCTCTCGCCCCCGGTGTTCGGAGCGACGTACACGTCGACGCTGCGCAGCAGACTGGCCTTGTCCCGCTCGCTCACCATGCCCAGCATCACCACGGATCCGGCCAGGAACTCGGGCAGCCGTTCCAGGAACTCCGCCTCCTCACCGCGGCCGGCGACGAGCAGCCGCACGCCGGGACGCCGCCGCACCAGGGTGGTCAGGGCCTCGATGAGGATCGCCATGCCCTTGCGGGACTCGTCGTAGCGGCCGATGAAGCCGATCGTCCCGCCCAGGGCCGGGTCGCGCGGATAGCCCGGCAGCGGCGCGGCGTCGGCGTAGTGCGCGATCGACACGCCGTTGGGAATGACGACCGCATCCGCACCGAGATGCTCGACGATCATCTTGCGGGCCGCCTGGGACACCGCGATCCGTCCGGACAGCCTTTCCAGCACGGCCTGAACGACGCTGTCGAACATGGCCAGGAACCGTGACCGGGTGGAGGCGGCATGGAAGGTGGCGACCAGCGGGACGTCGGCGAGCAGGACGGTGAGCAGCGACAGGCTCGGTGGGGCCGGCTCATGCACGTGCACCACGTCGAAGTTGCCCTGCCGGAGCCAGCGGCGGACGCGGGTCGCCGACACCAGCCCGAACTGCAGCCGGGCGACGGAGCCGTTGTACGGAATGGGCACCGTCTTGCCGGCGGCGACCACGTAGGAAGGCAGCGTGGGTGACCCCTCCTCGCCGGGCGCCAGCACCGAGACCTCGTGGCCGAGAGCGATCAGCGTCTCGGCCAGGTCCCGGACGTGGGCCTGCACGCCACCCGGGATGTCCCAGAGATACGGGCAGACCATGCCGATGCGCATGGCTCAGCCCGCCTCGGGAGCTGAGCTGCCGGCGGGCGCGGTCGGTGCCTTCGACGGATCCAGGTCGGCCAGCCACAGCCGCTGCAGCATGTGCCAGTCCTCGGGGTGCCCCGCGATGCGGTCCGTGAAGGCCGACGCCAGGGCCTGCGTGCCCCGCTGCACCTTGGCCCTGAGGTTGCCGTCGCCCAGGTCGATGGGCTTGCCGATCCACTGCCCCCAGCCGTCGCCGTCGAAGTACAGGTGCACGGGCAGCAGCTGGGCGCCGGTGGTGGCCGCCAGCAGCGCGGGGCCGGCCGGCATCCTGGTGGGCTCGCCGAAGAAGTCGACCTGCACACCGGCCCGGGACAGGTCCCGGTCGGCGACGAGGCAGACGACCTCACCAGCGCGCAGGCGCTCGGCCAGCACGGTCATCGGCGGCCGCGGGCCCCCGGTGAGCGGTAGCACCCGCATGCCCAGGCCCTCGCGGAAGGCGACGAACTTGTCGAACAGCGATTCCGGTTGCAGCCGCTCGGCGACCGTGCTGAACGGGTAGCCGCGCCGCACCAGCCACAGCCCGGCGATGTCCCAGTTGCCGCTGTGCGGCAGGGCGAAGATGGCGCCGTTGCCGGCGGCGATGGCGGCGTCCACGTGATCGGCACCGTCGGTGTGCACGCGGGCCAGGGTGTCGGTCACGTCCATGCTGGGCAGCCGGAAGGTTTCGAGCCAGTACCGGCCGTAGGACCGCATCCCGGCGCGCAGCGTCCGCTCCAGCGCACCGGCGCCCGCGTCAGGTCCCAGCACCCGGCTCAGGTTGCGACGCAGTTGGCGGACCGAGCGGCCATCGCGGTGCACGGCCACGTCCGCACCGAGGTCGAACGCTCGCCGGGCGAGTGGGGCCGGCAGTGCCCGAACCAGTCGCCAGCCCGCCGTGTAGCCGGCGTCGCCGGCCCAGTCGGTCAGGCGAGCCGGCAGCTTCACGCCGCCTGCACCCGAGCCTGCTGCCACACCGTCAGAAACCGCTGGCCGACCGTGATGGTGGACGCGATCACCAGCAGCCACAAAGCGATGCCCTGGACGTAGGGCACCCGGAACGGCCAGCCGGTGAGGCCGGTGCCGACCAGGACGATGATCAGCCGCTCGGAGCGCTCGGCGATGCCGACATTGCAGGTGAAGCCCGCCCCCTCGGCACGGGCCTTGATATAGGAGGTGAGAGAGCCCAGGCACAGGCACAGCAGCGACGCCGCCAGCAGGGCCGGGTGGCCGTGCCGGGCAAACCACCAGGCGAGCGTCCCGAACACTGCGGCATCGGCGATCCGGTCGCAGCTGGAGTCGAGCACCGCGCCGAACCGGGTGGTGAGCCCGCCGGCCCGCGCCACCGCGCCGTCCACCATGTCGAACATCACGAACGCCCAGATGAACAGGGTTCCGACGAAGAAGAGGCCGCGCGGGTAGCACACCAGCGCGGACGCGGTGGCGCCCACGGTTCCTGCCACGGTGATCATGTCCGGCGTCACGCCGGCCCGGGCCAGGGATCGTCCAAGCGGGGCGATGGCCTTGCCGATCGGGGCCCGTAGCAGGTTCAGCACCGCTCAACGATAGCTGTCACGGGACCCCGTTCCCGTCCATCGGACGCCGTCCGCGTGGAAGCGGCCGCCGTCCGGTAGTAACGCCGCCGCACGTCGTGGGATGGCATATCTGCCCGGGATGGCATCTGCCCGCCCGGTTCGTACTCGCGCCGCTCGCACTACGCCCGGGCAGCGCCCCGGTAAGTCCCGAAGGACCAGCGGTTGCCCTCCGGGTCGCGCAGCGCGAAGTCGAGCGAACCGTAATCGGTGGTGTGCAACTCGGTGGTGATCTCCGCCCCGGCCGTACGGGCACGTTCCAACAGCGCCGCGGGATCGTCGGTCACGACGTACGCGCCGAAGGTGCCCGGCTGCAGCGGCCACGGGTCATCCGGCCGTGACTCCCCCGCCGAACCCAGCATGATCCCGCCACCGAGCGGCCAGGACAGCTGGGCGTGCGCCACGTCGTCGCCGTCTGAGTAGACGACCGTCTCCTCGAATCCGAGCGCGTCGACCAGGAACCGGATCAGCGCCCGAGCGTCGCGGGCGCGCAGGGTGGGCCATACTTGAGGCGGCGGACCCTCCACTGTGATGGGCGTCTCGGTCATGGTCCGAGTGTGGCAGCCCCAGCGGGCTTTGGGCAGCCCCTCCGAGCCACCAGGGCTCGGCCTCACCGCGTTGGGTAGGTTCAACCCAACTTCCTCACACCGTCAGGAGCCCATCGTGAACAGAAGTTCCACCCGGTCAGACGTCGCCGATGCGGTGCACACCGTGACCGATTCGGTCCGGACCGCCGGGAGCGCCGTCGCGGACACCGCCAAGACGGCGGCCACCACCGCCGGGGATGCGCTCAGCACCGCCGGTGACGCGATCGCCTCGGCGGCCGGCACGGTGACGGACGCCGTGGGAGCCGGCGTCGGCGCTGTCAGCGCGGGCGTCGATGCGGTGGGAGCCGGTGTCGGTGCGGGTGCCGAGGCCATCGCCGTACGCGGCCGCCGGGCACGCAAGCTGGCCAAGCGGGAGGCCGCTCTGCGCGCCGCCCAGCTTGCCCTCGCCAGCAAGCACGCCAAGCAAGAGGCCGCCCTTCGTCGCCACCAGGCCGCGGTCGCCAGCACCCAGACCAAGAAGAAGGCCCGCAAGCAGGCCAAGAAGGCCAGGAAGCGCGGGGGCAGCGTGCTGAACCGGGTCCAGTCGCAGACGGTGGAGCGGGCCGGCTCAGCCGCCGCCGTGGTGACCGGTAACCAGCCCACCGGCACGGGCAGGATGCAGCGGGCCGGTGTGGTTCTGCTCGTCCTCGCCGTGGGCGCCGTGGCGTTCAGGTCCGCGCGCCAGTCCCGCTCCTGAGCCACCCGCCGCGGGAGGGTCGGTAGACCGTTCCGCGGCGGGGGTCACCGGCTCAGCCGGATTCGGCCCAGGCCGCGGCCAGCTGGTCGCGGCTGTCCGACAGCAACTGCGGCAGCACCCGGGTGTGCCCGATCAGTGGCATGAAGTTCATGTCACCGCCCCACCGCGGCACCACGTGCTGGTGCAGGTGCGCCGCGATCCCGGCACCACCCACCACACCCTGGTTGATGCCGATGTTGAAGCCACCGGGCCGAGCGACCCGCCGCAGCACCGTCATCGCCCGCTGGACGAACAGCGCCAGCTCGGCGGCCTCGTCCACCGTCAGCTCGGTGTAGTCGGCGATGTGGCGGTAGGGCACCACCATCAGGTGGCCCGGGTTGTACGGGAACAGGTTCAGCACCGCGAACACCAACTCGCCGCGGCCGACGACCAGCCCGTCCTCGTCCGACTTCTTCGGAACCTCGCAGAACGGGCAGTGCTGCTCGGCGTCCGAGGCCGGCTTGCCCTCGCCGCCGATGTAGACCATCCGGTGCGGCGTCCAGAGCCGCTGGAACGCGTCGGGCGTACCGGCGAACTCAGCCGCGTCCACGGTTTCGACGCCCGCGTCAGTACCGGTCACAGCTGCTCGGCAATGACGGGAGAGAAATCCGCCACCGAGGGCGAGTGGTTGTCCCGCCGCACGACGAAGGCGGTGATCAGGTCGATCGCATCCTGCAGCGGCACGCCGTTGAGCTGCTCGCCGTCCCGGAACCGGAACGACACCGCACCGTCCTCGGCGTCCTTGGCCCCGGCGATGAGCATGAACGGCACCTTCGACTGCTGCGCGGTGCGGATCTTCTTCTGCATCCGGTCCGAGCTGGCGTCCACCTCGCTCCGGATGCCCTGGCCGCGGAGCAGGGTGGCGACGCCGAGCAGGTACTCGACCTGGTCGTCGGAGACCGGGATCCCGATCACCTGCACCGGCGAGAGCCAGGCGGGGAAGGCGCCCGCGTAGTGCTCTGTGAGCACCCCGATGAACCGCTCGATCGAGCCGAACAGCGCCCGGTGGATCATCACCGGACGGTGCCGCTCGCCGTCGGCCCCGGTGTACTCGAGCTCGAACCGCTTGGGCTGCTGGAAGTCCACCTGAATCGTCGACATCTGCCAGGTACGGCCGATCGCATCCCGGGCCTGCACCGAGATCTTCGGGCCGTAGTACGCCGCACCGCCGGGATCGGGCACCAGCTCCAGACCGGAATCGAGCGCGGCCTGGCGCAGCGCCTCGGTCGCCTCTTCCCACTCCGCCGGCTCGCCGATGAACTTCGGGGAGTCGTCGCGGGTGGACAGCTCCAGGTAGAAGTCGTCCAGGCCGTAGTCGCGCAGCAGGTTGATCACGAAGGTCAGCAGGTTCTTGAGCTCGTCGCCCATCTGCTCCTTGGTGCAGTAGATGTGCGCGTCGTCCTGGGTCATGCCCCGCACCCTGGTCAGGCCGTGCACCACGCCGGACTTCTCGTACCGGTACACCGAGCCGAACTCGAACAGCCGCAGCGGCAGCTCACGATAGGACCGGCCCCGGGACCGGAAGATCAGGTTGTGCATCGGGCAGTTCATGGCCTTGAGGTAGTAGTCGGTTCCCTCGAACTCCATCGGCGGGAACATGCTGTCGGCGTAGTAAGGCAGGTGCCCGGACGTCTCGAAGAGCTGCTGCTTGGCGATGTGCGGGGTGTTGACGAAGTCGTAGCCGCCCTCGATGTGGCGCTGCCGGGAGTAGTCCTCCAGATTCTTGCGGAGGATGCCGCCCTTGGGATGGAAGACCGCCAGGCCGGAGCCGATCTCGTCCGGAAAGCTGAACAGGTCCAGCTCGGCACCCAGCTTGCGGTGATCGCGCTTGGCGGCCTCTTCCAGGCGGTCCAGGTAGGCGCGCAGGTCGTCCTTGGTGGTCCAGGCGGTTCCGTAGATGCGCTGCAGCTGCTCATTCTGCTGGTCCCCGCGCCAGTACGCGGCGGCGCTGCGCATGAGTTTGAAGGCCGGGATGCGACGCGTGGTCGGCAGGTGCGGACCGCGGCACAGATCCGTCCAGACCCGCTCGCCGTGCCGGTCGAGGTTGTCATACATCGTCAGGACGCCACCGCCGACCTGGGTGGCCTCCTCACTGTCGACGACGCTGTCATCGGCACCGTCGCCGGATCCCTTGAGGCCGATCAGCTCGAGCTTGAACTTCTCGTGCGCCAGCTCGGTGCGGGCCTCGTCCTCGGCGACCGGGCGACGGGAGAAGCGCTGCGCGGCCTTGATGATCTCGGTCATCTTCTTCTCGATGGCGCTGAGGTCCTCGGGGGTGAACGGCCGGGACGGCAGGAAGTCGTAGTAGAAGCCGTTCTCGATCGGCGGCCCGATGCCCAGCAGAGTGTTGGGAAAGAGCTGCTGGACGGCTTGGGCCAGCACATGCGCCGTCGAGTGCCGCAGCACCGCGAGGCCGACCGGTGAGTCGATGCGGACCGGCTCGACGTCGTCCTCGTTCTCGAAGGCGACGTCGAGGTCGCGCAACTGGCCGGCGGAGTCGCGCACGACGACGGCCCCGGTGGGTGAGTTGATGTCGATTCCGGCTGCTTCCAGCGCGGTCCGCGGAGTGGTTCCCGCGGCCACCGTGACCGGCGGCCGGAAGTCCGGCTGAGCGGTTGACGGCGATACGGCGCTGGACACGTATGGGCTCCTCTGTTGTCGCGATGCGGTGCCTGGCAGCTCCGACAGTGCTGCTGCGGAGCTGCCCGTGGCGGTGCTGAGAATCGGCGATCTCAGGATGCATGCTAGTGCGATGCCCGAAAACATCCGACGCAGTATCTGGGCTGCCGGTGCCGCGGCGGGGCTGCTCACGCTATCCGCCTGCGGCTCCTCCGCTCGCGGTGAGCGAACGCCGGCAGCCGAGACCTCGGGAGCGGTGGTCTCGTCCGGCGCCAGCTCACCGGCGAGCACCAGCACCAGTGCCAACACCAGCCCGACCGAGTCGCCGGGGACCTTCACCATCTCGTTCGCCGGTGACGTGCACTTCGCCGAGCGGACCGCCGCACGGCTCAGCGCCAACCCGGCCACCGCCTTCGGCCGCTCCGCCGCGGTGCTGTCCAAGGCCGATCTGAGCATGGTCAACCTCGAGACGGCCATCGCGGTAGGCGGTAGCGCCGAGGGCAAGACGTTCACCTTCCAGGCGCCGCCGGCCGCGTTCACCGCGCTGAAGGACGCCGGCGTCGATATCGCGACCATGGCGAACAACCACGGCGCCGACGCGACGGCCGCCTACGCCCCGTATTACACCACCGTGCGCGGACCTGTCGAGCACCCCGCCCGGCCACTGAGGCTGTCAACATCGGGCGGGTGTCAGACCCTCCCGGTACACATTCGCCATGCGTGAGGTGTTGCGCGCGCCGCGCGAGTAGCCCGAATACCACCCCGGCTACTACGGCATCTTCCTTCGCGATCCGGACGGCCACAATGTCGAGGCCGTGCACCACAGCTTCTGAGAGGTCCGGCCACCGGGACGATCCGCAGTCGAGCGAGCCGACCGGGCGCCCTCCGCTGGCCGTGCGAGGATCGGCGAATGAGCACCCCTCCGGCGGTGGAAGCCGTCAGCATCGACGGCGAGCACCGTTTCAGCAAAGTATCGGCGGACGAGATCACGCTGCTTGCCGGGATCGGGGTGCGGGGTGACGCCCACGCAGGAGTCACCGTGCAACACCGCTCGCGCGTCGCCGTGGACCCTACCCAGCCCAATTTGCGCCAGGTCCACCTCATCTCCGTTGAATTGCTTGACGAGTTGCGCGAGGACGGCTTCGACGTCCGTCCCGGCCAACTCGGCGAGAACATCACCACCCGCGGTATCCCCCTGCTCGACCTGCCCCGCGGTGCGCTGCTGCGGATAAGCGAGGACGCCGTCGTGCGCGTCACCGGACTGCGCAATCCCTGCGGTCAGATCAATGACTTCCGGTCCGGGTTGCTCAAGCGGGTGGTGGGGTACGCCCCCGACGGAACGGTGATTCGCCGGGTGGGCGTCATGGGCATCGTGCTGGCTGGCGGTGTCGTTTCGCCGCGAGATTCCATCACGGTCGAGTTGCCCACCGGAGACCATCACCGGCTCGAACCCGTCTGAGGCATGCAACAGATTTCCCATCGCGCCATCTCTGTCTGGTGAGAGCGGTTGTACAGACCGAGCACGAAGAGACAGCGTGCCGCACGCCTTCGCGGCAGCCTCACTCCACCGTTGGAGGCCGATGTGTTACTTGTTCCAGGTGCACCCGGTTCAGCATCGGTTCGATCGCGGCCGTGACAGCAGAAGCGGATGAAGCCGAGTCAGCTTCGCGAGGACAGCACGCAGAACTCGTTGCCCTCTGGATCCTGCAGCACCACCCAGGACTGCTTACCCTGACCGATGTCAGCGCGGGTGGCTCCCAGGCGGAGCAACCGCTGAACCTCGGCTTCTTGGTCAGCTGGCCGGAAGTCGAGGTGCAGCCGGTTCTTACCGGCCTTCGCCTCGGTGACCGGCGTGAACAAGATGCCTGGCAGGCGCTGCGGTGTTGGCCTGATCTCGCAGTCCTCGTCGGACTCGTCGACCATCACCCAGTCGAGCGCCTGAGCCCACCAGCGGGCCAGTTCCCTCGGCTGTGCGGCATCGACGACAACCTGCTCCCACTCGAGGTCCATGCTCAGCAGGGTAGGCACCGCCGCTAACGCCAGGTGTCGCCAGGCTGCGCTACGGTCCTGAGGATGAGCGACGCACCAGCACCCGAACCAGAGTTTCCACCCGCACCCGGACGTAGCGATCCACCCTTCATCGCCGACGAGCGCCCCATGCTCCAGGCATGGCTGGACTTTCACCGGGCAACGCTGCTGTCCAAGCTGGCGGGTCTGGATGCCACCCAGCTGCGCATCCGGGCCGTGCCGCCGTCCTCGCTGTCGTTGCTGGGGCTGCTGCGGCACATGAGCGAGGTGGAACGGAGCTGGTTCCGCCGAACCCTCGCCGGTGAGGACGCGCCGCCGCTCTACTGCTCCGACAGCGACCCGGACGGCGACTTCGACAACGTGCACACCGCGGACCCGGACGAGGCGCTGACCACCTTCCGCGCCGAGGTCGAACACTGCGACCGGGTGGCGCAGAGCTACCCGAGCCTGGACGCGGTGGGCGCTCAGCTGCGGCATGGGGTTTCCGAGGTATCACTGCGCTGGATCTACGTCCACATGATCGAGGAGTACGCCCGGCACAACGGCCATGCCGACCTGCTTCGGGAGCGCATCGACGGCCGCACCGGCGACTGATCCGGCGGCGCTCCCAAGACCCGGCGGCGCTCCTAAGATCCGAGGATGAGCAGCCGCGCAGGAATCGTCGTCACCGGAACAGAAGTGCTGACCGGACGGGTGAGCGACCGGAACGGTCCATGGCTGGCCGAGCAGCTGCGGATCGCGGGTGTGGACGTCGCCCAAGTCATCGTCGTCGGCGACCGTCCGGATGACCTGCGCCGGGCCCTGGAGTTTCTCGGCAGCACTGGCATCGATCTCATCATCACCTCCGGCGGCCTCGGGCCCACCGCGGACGACCTGACGGCGGAGGTTGTGGGCACCAGCCAGGGACGCCGGTCGCGGCTGGACCCGGAGCTGGAGCGGCAGATCGCGGCCATCGTCGCGAGCCTGAACGAGCGGCGCGGCTGGCAGCCCGATCCGGTAGCGACTGCCGCCGCGACCCGCAAGCAGGCTCTGGTACCCGACGGCGCCACCGTCCTCGCCCCGGTCGGAACTGCGCCAGGGCTGGTGGTCCCGGTGGCGCAAGGGCGCGGCGGGCCGCCCGTCGTCGTCCTGCCCGGGCCGCCGCGCGAGCTGCAGGGAATGTGGCCGGCCGCCCTGGCGGACTCGGACGTCCAGGCCGCGCTGGCCGGGCGGGACGAGCTGCGGCAGCGGACGATCCGGTTGTGGGGTACCCCGGAATCCGAGCTCGCCGCCACCATGCGCGAGAACGAGGCCACGATCGCCGAGCTCGAGATCACGACCTGTCTGCGCGACGGGGAACTCGAGATCGTCACCCGGTACGGCCCGGCCGCCGAGGACAGCTACGACGACTTTCAGGCCGCGATCCAATCGGCCTTTGCACGCACGCTGTTCTCGTCGGACGGCAGGACCATCGACGAGATCGTGGCCGGTGCGCTGATCGAGCGCGAACTCACCATAGCGACGGCGGAATCCTGCACGGCCGGGCTGCTCGCGGGCCGGCTGGCCGATCGTCCCGGCTCGTCGGCGTACCTGCTCGGCGGCCTGGTGGTCTATGCCAACGAGGCCAAGCACAACCTCGCCGGGGTGCCCGTCCAGCTGATCGCCGATGTCGGTGCCGTGAGCGCCGAGGTGGCCGAGGCGCTCGCCGCCGGTGCGCGCGAACGCCTGGGCGCCGACCTCGGCGTCGGCGTCACCGGCCTCGCAGGGCCGGCTGGAGGCAGCGACGAGAAGCCGGTCGGGCTCGTATACCTGTGCGTCACGAGCAAGGACGGATCGCTGGCCCGCAGGCTGAACCTGCCCGGTTCGCGGGCCGACATCCGCGCCCGGACGGTGCTCATCGCCATGCACCTGATCCGAGAGCTGCTGGTGCCCTAAGCTGCGTCGAACCCACGTCCCGGCGAAAGGCCGATCGATGTCCGAGCGCTGGTACAAAGAGGCCGTCGTCTACTCCGTCGAGGTCGACTCCTTTCAGGACTCCAACGGCGACGGCTGCGGCGACCTGCCCGGCCTGACCAGCCGGTTGGACTACCTTGCTCGCCTGGGCGTGACCTGCCTCTGGCTCAACCCGATCCACCCGTCGCCGCAGCGTGACGGCGGCTATGACGTCAGCGACTACTACGGCGTCGATCCGCGGCTGGGCACGCTCGGGGACTTCGTGGAGCTGGCCACCCAGGCGCGCTCGCGCGGCATCCGGCTCTTGCTGGATCTCGTCGTGAATCACACCTCCGACCAGCACCCGTGGTACCAGTCCGCCCGCAGCGACCCGGATTCGCCTTATCGCGACTGGTATGTCTGGAGCAAGGACGAGCCGGCCGACCGTCGACAGGGCATCGTCTTCCCCGGCGAGCAGACCGAAACCTGGACGTTCGACGACGACGCCAAGCAGTGGTACTTCCATCGGTTCTATGACTTCCAGCCCGACCTGAACTGGACAAATCCGGCCGTCCGGGCCGAGATCAAGAAGGTGATGGGGTTCTGGCTGCAGCTGGGGGCGTCCGGCTTCCGGATCGACGCCGCGCCGTTCGTGCTCGAACAGGTCTCGGCTGATGTCGACCCGGGACCGCTGGACTTCTCCATCCTCGACGACTGGCGCCAAGACGTGCAATGGCGCGACGGTCAGGCCGTCCTGTTGTGCGAGGCGAATGTGTCGCCCGAGGACCTGCCCGCCTACTGCGCCGTGGTTCCGGGCGGCCCGAATGACCGCGCTCACCTGATGTTCGCGTTCGGGCTGAACGCCAAACTGTGGTTGGCACTGGCCCGCAAGGATGCCGAGCCGCTGATCGAAGCCCTCGACGCGCTACCGAGACTGGCCGCGATGGCGCAATGGGCAACATTCCTGCGTAACCACGATGAACTCGATCTGAGCAAGCTGACCGACGAGCAGCGCGCCGACGTGATGGCGGCGTTCGCCCCCAAGGCCACCATGCGCATCTACGACCGCGGCATCCGCCGGCGGCTTGCTTCGATGATGGGCGGCGAGCGCAAGCGCATCGAGTTGGCGTACTCGCTGCAGTTCAGCATGCCCGGTACCCCGGTTGTTCGGTACGGCGAAGAAATCGGCATGGGCGAGGACCTCAAGCTGGTAGGACGCGAGGCGATTCGCACGCCGATGCAGTGGGATGCCAGTCGTACCGGTGGATTCTCGACCGCACCGGTGACAGAACTCGCCCGGCCGCTGCCGACGCGAGGCGACTACGCACCCAAGCGCGTCAACGTCGAATCGCAACGGCGTGAACGGGATTCGCTGCTGCGCTGGTTCGAGGAACTGATCCGGGTGCTGCGCGAGTCCCCCGAGATCGGCGTCGGCGAGCCGAGCGTAGTCGACATCCCACTGCCGCGCTCGGTGCTGGTGCATCGCTTCGACGCCCCGGAGGGCTCGATCCTGCTCATTCACAACCTGGCCGAGGAGCCGGTCACGATTGACCTCAGCGGGGTGGACACCGGCAAGCGTCCGTACGAGGTCTTCTCCGACACGGTGTACGAGCCGCTGCGGTCGAAGCTGTCGCAGTTGTCGCTGGGCGGCTGGGGCTATCGCTGGATCCGGCTGCGGCGGGGTCAGTGATGCCGGGGTCTTCGGTGCTGATCCGGCCAGCCACGTCGCGTGATGCGGAACGGCTCGCGCTGGTCCATGTTCGATCCTGGCAGGGCGCCTACCGCGGATTACTGCCCCAGGACTATCTCGACGGGCTCGCTCCCGAGCAGCGGGTCAGACAGTGGCGTCGTACCCTCGCTGGCAGCGACTGGCCGCGGAGTGGGGTGCTGGTGGCCGAAAACGAGAAGCTGATCGCCTTCGCCTGCATCGGCCCCTCCCGTGACGCGGCGCCGGTTCAGGTCGGTGAGATCAGTTCGATCTACGTCCTGCCGGCGCATTGGGGTGTTGGCGTCGGCACGCGGTTGATGGCCGCCGCACTGGCCAGTCTCCGAGCAGCCGGCTTCGCCGAAGCACACTTGTGGGTTCTTGATACCAACGCCCGCGCGATCCGGTTTTACGAATCAGCTGGCTGGCGCGCAGACGGCGATGGAAAGACGGCCGAGATCGGCGGCGTCACCATCACCGAGGTTCGCTACCGATGCGAGCTGGGAGCGGCTTCCCCGTCGGCCGGGTCGCGTACGTAGCTCAGGGGCAGCGCCACCCTCGTCGGTGTCGGTCATGTCGACCACAAGCCGGGCCCCGTCGCGAGTCTCGTCCCACTCGACGTACTCGCCCGTCAGCACCTCGTCCCAGGACGGCACCACCTGGTCGGGTAGGTCGGGCAGCCGGGCTCTCACCCGACTGCGGTGCTCCGCCGGATCGCGGAGCGTGGTTTCGCAGACGGCCAGCCGCGCACCGGTTCGCATTGCCAACCCCGCCCAACCGGCGCGTGCCTCGGGCACCGGGTTCACCGCGTCCACGACCACCGGCGTGCCCAGCGACAGGGTTGCGGCGGCGATCTCGTGGGCGACGACATAGCCGACGGGTCCCACCGGTGGCCGCGCGAGACCGCAGCGAATCACTGCCGTCTCGATGGCATCGATGCGGACATAGGCCGCTCCCAGGGCCGTCACCAGGCGCCGGGCCAAAGTCGTCTTCCGGTACCCGGCAACCCCGCGAGCACGACCAGCACTGTCTCAGCCACCGTGGGAGCTTACCGACGCCCACAACCGTCGATTCTTAGTCGGCGACCCGCCATTTTGTCGCGTCGGCGATCGCGACCGGAGGTCGGCACCGTAGCAAGCTAAGGTCTGCGGGTGGCCGATTTCCCTGCTCGCACCAGCGATGCCGCATCCGGCGTCACCACTCAGGTCGTGATCTACACCGACGGCGCGTGCAAGGGCAATCCCGGTCCGGGCGGCTGGGGCGCGTGGCTACGCAGCGGGACGCACGAGAGGGAATTGTGCGGCGGCGAGGCGCTCACCACGAACAACCGCATGGAACTGACGGCGGTGATCAAGGGACTCACCGCACTCAAGACACCCTGCGAGGTAGACCTCTTCACCGACAGCCAGTACGTGCGCAAGGGAATCACCGAGTGGATCCACGGCTGGAAGGCCCGGGGATGGCTCACCGCGGACAAGAAGCCGGTGAAGAACGCCGAACTGTGGCGCGACCTGGACGAGGCCTGCGCCCGGCATCGCGTCGAGTGGCACTGGGTACGCGGGCACGCCGGCGACCCGGGCAACGAGAAGGCGGACGCGCTGGCCAATGCCGGGGCCGCGGAGTTTCTTCGCACCCCGCTGCGCTGACGCCCGCGGCCCGCAGCGGGGACGGCTACTGAAAGAGTGCGACGGTGACGAAGGCCGCCCTGCCCGCCGAGCGCGCGCTCTGGCACTCCCGCGATGTGCGTCGGCTGGTGGGGCTGAGCCTGCTCGCGTTCTCCAGCTTCTGCCTGCTGCTCGGCTCGGCGCCGGCCTGGGCTTCCGCCGGCGGTGTCAGCGAGAACCGCGCGGGGCTGGTGACGACGGCAATGCTCGCGTGCACGGTCCTGGTTCAGGGCGCGGTGCCGGCCCTCGTCCGGCGTTGCGGACTGGGACCGACGCTCGCGGCGGGCCTGGTCGCTCTCGGCGCGCCCGCGCCGCTGTACGCGGCGGGGCACCACCTTGGGCTGCTGCTCGGCGCGGCCGCGGTTCGGGGTGCCGGGTTTGCGGTGGTGACTGTCGTCGGCTCGACGCTGGCCGCCGCGGTGGCGCCGCCGGAGCGCCGCGGTGAGTCGATCGGCCTGTACGGGCTGGCCATCGCGGTGCCGAACCTGCTGTGCGTACCCGGCGGAGTCGCGCTGGCTCAGCACGGGGCTTTTCGCTGGGTGGCGTACGCGAGCGCGTTGCCGGTGCTGGCGGTGCCGCTCGCGCTGGCCCTCGGACGTTCGGCGCACTCACCGGTCCGGACGGCGCAATCACAGTCCGAGCGTGCCCGACCAGAGCGCGGCCGCGCCGTCCTGGCCCGGGTCGCCGTTCCCGCATTCGTGCTGCTCACCGCCACCCTTGCCGGCGGGGGCCTGGTGACCTACCTGCCGATCCAGCTGCCCACCGGCGCGCTCGCCACCGCCGCGCTGCTCGGCTTCGGGGCAACCGCCGCACTGGGACGATGGCGTGCCGGAGCGCTGTCGGACCGCTTCGGCACCGGGTTGCTGCTGCCGGCCGCGCTGGTTGCCGCCGTGCTGGGGACGGCGCTGGTCGCGCTCGGCCTTGGCAAGGGGTCCGCGCCGGTGCTCGTTGCCGGTGCCGTCCTGTTCGGAGCAGGCTATGGCGCCGTGCAGAACCTGACGCTGGTACAGGCCTTCGCGGCGGCGGGACCGGGACACGCCACCACCGCGAGCGCGCTCTGGAACGCCGCCTTCGACGCCGGCACCGGGATCGGCGCCATCGTGGTCGGCGCGCTGGCCGCCACCGGCCTCGGGGTGCCGATCGTCCTCGCCCTGACGGCTCTGCTCATGCTCACCGCACTGCCGCTGACCGCCCGGCGTCATGGACAGGCTTGACGTTTACCTTGCGGTGCGGCTCGCCCGCGGCGAAAATGGGGTCGGTGGCCGCTGGGCCGCTGGTGCGTCCTGACCCTGGATCACCCGAGTCCGTGTGAGGCATGCCATGACCGACAGCGACAACACCGTCCGCAATTCCCAGCACGAGTCCGTGGAAGAGGCCGCTCAAGAGGGTCCGCTTCCCGGCGTCGGCAACATCGACCGCGCCGAAGAGGAGGGTCGCGAAGACTCGGCCGTACCGGGAAACGACAACGCGGGTACCAACGGCCCGGGGACCGACGATGATGCCGAGGACATCGCCGCTGGCGGTGTCATTCTGGGCGCCATTCACGGGCGCTGACCCGCCGGTTTCCCCAGCGCCTGTCTCACAGAGCGCCTGTCTAGAGAGCGCTGAAGTCCGGGATCGTAAGGGTTCCGTCGGGACCGAGCGTGAACCCGGGATTATGCGCGATCTCCCAGGCGTGGCCGTCCGGGTCGGTGAAGACCCCGGCGTAGCCGCCGTAGAAGGTTTCCGCCGGCGCGCGGGTGACGGTTGCGCCCGCACGCTCGGCGGCCGCCATCACCTCGTCCACCTCATCGCGCGAGCGGACGTTCTGCGCCAGGGCGAGGCCGTCGAAGCCGCTTTCCTGCCGTTGCGCAACACCGCAGTCCGCGCTGAGTTCATCCAGGCTCCACAGCACGATCGCCATGCCGCCGGCCTGGAAGAACACCGTTTCTTCGACCTCCTGACCGCGCCAGCCGAGGTGCTCATAGAACGCTCGGGCACGCGGCAGGTCGGTGACTCCGAGGGTGACGAGGCTGAGTCGCTGTTCCACGGTCGGAGCCTACCGGCGGTGGCGCATCGCCACGCCGCCCAGGATTCGTGAGTAGGGTGTGCGCATACCTGCGCATAGAAGTGAGGCGACGTCATGGGCCGTGCCAATGTCTACCTGCCCGACGATCTGGAGCGCCGCGTCAAGGCGGCTCAGGTCCCGATCTCCGAGGTCTGCCAGCGAGCACTGCTTGCCGCTGTCGAGTCGGCCGAGGGCTTACACCATCCCTTCGGGGAAACCGTCGGCGTCCAGTTCCGGCGCGGCTGGGAAAGCGGCGTCCGCTGGACCCAGGGAGCGTCGCACGAGGCGCTGCTGACGCTGTTGCGAGACCAGCGCCTGGACATTCCGGCCGAGATGCTTCCGCATGACCTCTACGCCCTCAGCCAGGAGCAGACGCTGGCCTGGGAGGCGGGCTTCGTCGAGGCTGCCCGCACCCTGGTGCGTATCCCGGCCCCGGGCGCTGCCGCGGTCGAACAGCCGGACGAGCCGGACGCGCCGCCCCAGGCTGCGACGGCGACCACGGATGAGGCGGAGCAGTCGAGCGCCGATCCCATCGAACTGGGCGACGATTCAGGTTCTCAGCTTGGCGTGACGCTGGACGGCTCGCCGGTGTCCTTCGACCCGCACGCCGCCGTGCGAGCCGGCAAGAGCCCACTGTTCGCCATCCTCGGTCAGGCGGACCTCCGGGCGCGGCTGGCGCTGAGCGTCGCACAGGACGCGGCTTCCCGCGGCACCGGTGTGGTGTTGCTCGATCTCTCCGGCGAGCTGAGCTCACGGGCGAAGGGCCTCGGCCGCAACGTGCGCGTCATCCGGCACTCCGCCGCGAGTCTGCCGAAGCTGGATGATCTGGTGCAGGGAGCCGTCGGACTGGGCGGCCTGTGGCAGACGTTCGGCAGCCTGTCACGTAGCACGGGCGTGGGCGAACTCTTCGGCGGCTCGGGCGGCCAGCGGATCGAGCCCGGGTACGTGACCATCATCCGGCTGGCCGGCGATGGCCAGCTGGGCGCCGGCCTGGCCGCCATGCAGCTGCTGTCGCAGTTCGCGTCGAAGGTTGAGTTCCCCCGCTTGTTGCAGGTGGATCTGCCCGCTGGTGTCTCGATCCCGTCCGCGGTCGGGTCCGTGCTGGGCAGGGTGGTACGCATCGCGCGCGAACAGAACGCCGCCGTCGGTCTGTCCGCCGAGAGCGCCGACACCGTCGCCCAGATCGCTGGTAGCGGCGCGCTACTGTCCACTGCGGTCGCGTTCGCTACCAGCAATCCGGTCGAGGCCGACGCTCTGCGGAAGCTGCTCGGCGCCGACGCGCCGATCCTGCTCAACCCGCCGGGGACGCCGGCGCCGTCGGGGCATGACACCTGGGCTGTGATGCGCGATCTGCACGGACGGCTCGGCCAGGTTCGGATGGAAGGCTGGTGAGCCGGAGCACACTGGCGCGCGATGGACGCTGACGATCTGGTGGTCGAACCAGGCACCATCGACTGACACGTCTGCACGCGAGAACTGCACGCGAGAACGGCCCGCTCCCGATGACGGGGGCGGGCCGTTGTGGCATCTTTAGTCCGGGTGAGGACCGATGGTGACGATGGAGATCGTGTCTTGTCTGGGACCATATATCCAGAACATCCGCCACGCGGACGGTGGCACCAGTATCACCGCCGCAGCATCCCACTCGGTCGGCCGAACTGCCCGGACCCCGAGTGACTTCAGCTGCCGACGAGCAGCCGAATCTCGGCTACCGGCCGTCGAGGAACTCGAGCACGCGCTGGATCAGCAGCGCCGCGGCTTCCGGGTCATAGGACGGCAGCGAGCTGTCGGCGAAGTAGTGCTGGTCGCCTGCGTAGAGGAAGAGCTCGGCGTCCGCGGCCTCATCGACCAGCGCCCGGGCGGCGTCGATGTCGCCCTCGCCGACGAAGATCGGGTCGGCGTTCATCCCGTGCACTTGCACCGGTACCCCGTCGGGCCAGCCTGAGCCGAACTCCGAGACCGGGACGCAGGAATAGCACAGCACCGCACCCCGTGCGCCGGCCCGGGTCTGCGCCAGCTTCTGGGCCGGCAGCACACCGAGGGAGAAGCCTGCGTACACGAGCTCGGCAGGCCGCGAGTCTGCCGACCGGACGCCGCGCGCGAGGATCTCGCCGAAGCCGACCTTCTCGGCGTGGGCCACCCCCTCTTCCAGGGTGTCGAAGGTGCGGCCCTCGAACAGGTCGGGCGTGTGCACGGTATGCCCGGCGCGGCGCAGCTCGTCGGCGAAGGTCACCACACCAGGGGTCAGCCCGAGCGCGTGGTGAAAGAGCAGTACCTCGGCCATCCCTGCACTCCCCGCTTGTCGAACGCGTAGATCGGATACCCCAGAATCTAGAATGCCCCAACGAGATCCCGCAATACTCGCGACTCAACGCAGGTATCTCAGCGCCGGGATGACGAGCCGGACCGGGCGCACTCGATGCAGGTCCGAGCCGCCGGCCGGGCCAGCAACCGCTCAGCGCCGATGGCCGAACCACAGCGCTCGCACACCCCGTACGAGCCGTCGGCCACGAGGGCGAGCCCGCGTTCCAGGTCGATCAGCCGGCCCCGTGCCTGGTCCAGCACCGCGACCAGCTGCGCCCGCTCGAAGGCGATGGTCGAGCCTTCCGGGTCGTGCTCGTCGTCGGCGTTGGTGGACTCCGATGCCGCCATCATGGCCTGCAGGTCCGCGCTGAGCGACGCGATCTGGGCGAGCGCGGAGGACCACTCGGCAGCCAGCCGGTCCGACAGCTCTGAGGACGCCCGCTGCTCGCTCACGTCGGGCCCGAACGCGGGCGTGAACGCCGAAATTCCACGCTGACACGCGACCGCGATCAGTTCAGCACGGGGACTAACGTGGTGAGAAACGGCCAGCCCACCGCCAGAGCAGGAGTGCCCTTCATGGCTATCGCGACCACCAACCCGGCGACCGGCGAGGTCCTCAAGACCTTCGACGCCCTCACCGACGCCGAGATCGACACCAAGCTGCAGGCCGCCGCCGACGCCTTCCGCACGCTGCGGCGCACCAGCTTCGCCGAGCGCGCCGGATGGATGCGCGCGGCAGCCGACATTCTCGAGGCCGAGCAGGACGTAATCGGCGCGATGATGACCACCGAGATGGGCAAGACGCTGGCCTCGGCCAGGGCTGAGTCCGCCAAGTGCGCCAAGGCCTGCCGGTTCTACGCCGACAACGCTGAGCGGTTCCTGGCCGACGAACCGGTCGAGGCCGCCGCGGTCAACGCCGACAATGCCTACGGCACGTACCAGCCGCTGGGGCCGGTGCTGGCGATCATGCCGTGGAACTTCCCGCTGTGGCAGGCGATGCGCTTCTCCGCCCCGGCCCTGATGGCGGGCAACGTCGGCCTGCTCAAGCACGCCTCGAACGTTCCGCAGACCGCGCTGTTCATGCAGGACCTGTTCGACCGCGCGGGCTTTCCGTCCGGCTCGTTCCAGACGCTGCTGATCGGCTCGGCGCAGGTCGAGAAGGTGCTCGCCGACGAGCGGGTCGCCGCCGCTACCCTGACCGGCAGCGAGGGCGCCGGCCGTGCGGTGGCCGAGGCCGCCGGACGCAACCTGAAGAAGACCGTCCTGGAGCTCGGCGGCAGCGATCCCTTCGTGGTGATGCCCTCGGCCGACATCGAGAAGGCCGCCAAGGTCGCCACCACCGCTCGCTGCCAGAACAACGGGCAGTCCTGCATCGCCGCGAAGCGGTTCATCGTCCACGCCGACGTCTATGACGCCTTCGCCGCCGCGTTCGTTCAGAACATGTCGGAGCTGGTCATCGGCGACCCGATGGACGAGAACACCGACGTCGGCCCGCTGGCCACCGAGCAGGGGCGCGACGACGTCGCAGCCCAGGTCCGCGACGCGGTCGACAAGGGCGGAAAGGTGCTGTGCGGCGGCGAGCCGATCGACAAGCCGGGCTGGTGGTACCCGCCGACCGTCGTCGCGGAGCTCAGCACCGACATGGAGATGTACGCCGAAGAGGTCTTCGGACCGGTCGCCGGGCTGTACCGGGTGAACTCCTACGACGAGGCCATCGAAATCGCCAACGGCACCAAGTTCGGCCTGGGTTCCAACGCCTGGACGACCGACCCGGACGAGCAGCAGGCCTTCGCCCGGGACCTCGAGGCGGGCGCGGTGTTTATCAACGGCATGACGACCTCGTTCAACGAACTGCCCTTCGGTGGCATCAAGAACTCGGGCTACGGACGCGAGCTGTCCGAGCACGGCATCCGCGAGTTCTGCAACCTCAAGGCGGTATGGATCGGCGAAGCGGCCGACGTCCGTACCGGCTCACACGCCGAGTAGCCGGCACAGACAGCGCGGATAGCGCAAGCGCGGTGGTCAGCGGCAGTCGCTGATAAGTAAGTGTTCACGCCGATCTCCAGGGACGACTCGGCGGAATTCACGGCGCGGGCATCTGAGCCGCAGCCGTCCAGCCCCGGTACCGGTGGACGTCCACCGCGAGCATCGGCCCGTCCGGCGGGTGCTCCCGGTACTGCGGGTACTTCGCTGTGAGCGCCGCTCGGGCCGAGGCCAGCTCGGCCGGAGCCTCGACCACCCTGCCGGTGCCGTCGAGGCGGACCCACCAGAGCTGTTGCCAGTCCTCGTCGTAGAAGTCCACCAGCAGGCTGGCCCGTCCGGTCGCCAGCAGGTTGGCCGTCCGGCGAAGTTCCGTGCTCCGCTTGGGCTTGTGATCGACCGCGATATACACGGTGTCGTCCACGATCACCAGGCACACCGGCACCAGGTGTGGCTCCCCCTCGCCCGAGACGGTCGCCAGCCGGGCGACCCGGGCCGCGGCCGCCCGCGACCATGAGTCGCTATCGGGAAGCACCGGCACCGGCCAAGAGTAGAGCGCCGCGGGCGGTCCGCTTACTGTTCCCCTGTGGAATCTCCGACGCCGCACCGGCAGAGCGCCAACATCTGGGGCCACACGGTGTCCTACCTCAGCGCCGGTCCGGCGGACGGACCGCCGATCCTGCTGTTGCACGGCCTGGCCTCGGACGCGCGGACATGGGAGCCACTGATGTCCCAGCTGGCGCGGCGCGGCGCCCGGGTGATCGCCCCGGATCTGCTCGGGCACGGCGAATCCGACAAGCCGCCGCTCACCTATGACCTCGAGGCGTTCGCCCGCAGCGCGTCCGCGCTGGTCGAGACGCTGGGGCTTCGGCACGTCACGGTCGTCGGCCACTCCCTCGGTGGCGCCATCGCGATGCACCTGGCGCGCGGGTTTCCGCAGTTCTGCCAGCGGCTCGTGCTGATTTCGAGCGGTGGCCTCGGGCACCGGGTGCATCCGGTGCTGCGCGCCGCGGCCGTTCCGGGCACCGAGGGAGTCCTGGCACTGCTCGTCAACGACCGGATGGCGCCGGTCTACCGGGCTCGCGCTCTGCACAAGCTGCTGCGGCTGCGGCCCGAGACGGTGGCCAACCTGGGCCGGGTGGGCGCCAACATCGGCGGCCGCGAGCGCCGGTCGGTCTTCTTCGAGAGCCTCCGCGGGGCGATCGCCCCGCACGGCCAGCGCGGCTCGATGGTCGAGCTCGGCTATCTCGATCCGGACCGGCCCACCCTGGTGATCTGGTCCGAGCACGATCCGATCGTGCCCGTCGAGCACGCTCTTGCCGTGCTCGACGGGGTGCCCAGCGCCCGGGTCGAGATCCTGTCCGGCAGCAGCCACGATCCGCACCGCCGGCACGCCGCCCGGGTCGGGCAGCTGATCGCCGGGTTTCTGGGACTGCCCGTCGAGGACGGCCCGCTCAGCTGAGCGGGTACACCAGCACATCCTCACCGGCTTGGACCGTCCGGTCATCGGGAACCTCGGCAAGCGCGTCGGCGGAGGCGCTTGCCGACAGCTGGTGCGAGTCCTGACCCGTCACCGGACGGACATGCACCCGGCCGTCCGGACCGATTCGTGACAGCACGCGCAGGAACGCCGTCCGGCCGTCCGCCAGCGGCCTGCTGAGCGGTTCGTCGGCAATGGCCAGGACGGACGGGCCGTACGGCTCGACGTGGCCCATCATGTGCCGCAACGCCGGGCGCGCGATGAGCTCGAAGCTGACCAGCGACGACACCGGATTTCCGGGCAGCCCGAGCACCAGCACCGGCGCGGATGGTCCGTCCAGCACTCCGAACGCGAACGGCTTCGCCGGACGGATAGCCACCTGCATCCAGTTCAGCCGCCCCATCCGCTCCAGCACCGCCTTCACCGGATCGGAGTCGCCCATGGACACCCCGCCGGACGTCACGATCACGTCGCAGGCTGCCATGGCATGGCGCAGCCGCTGTTCGAGGTCGGCGACATCGTCACTGGCCACGCCGAGGTCCTCCGGCTCGCAATTCGCCCGCACCAGCAACGCCATCAGCATCGCCCGGTTCGACTCGTGGATCTGCCCGGGCCGGAGTTCGCCGCCATCGGTGACCAGCTCGTCGCCGGTGACCAGCACGCCGACCCGCAACCGCCGGTACACCAGCACCTCGCGCGCGCCGACGCTGCCGAGCACTCCCAGGTGTGCCGGCCGCAGCACCGTTCCGGCGGCGAGCACCGTCTCTCCCGGGCGGACGTCGCTGCCGGCCCTGCGAATGCCCGCCCCTGACCGCGCGGGAGCGAGGATGGCAACCTGGTCGCCGGCCGCGCCGAGCTGTGACCCGGCGCCGGCGGAGGTCCGCTCCACCATCACGACCGCGTCCGCGCCGGCCGGTAGCGGGGCGCCGGTCATCACCTTCCAGGTGCGTCCGGGTTCGACCGGCCGATCAGCCACCGAGCCCGCCAGCACCGAGCCGAGGACGTCGAGGTGCACCGGCTGGTCCTGGGTGGCCGTGACCGTGTCCGCCGCCTGAACCGCGTAGCCGTCCACGCTGGTGTTGTCGAACGGCGGGACCGCATGAGTGGCGACCACGTCGGCAGCGACGACGCATCGGTCGGCCTGGGCGACGGGTAACGCAACCGGCGCGATGGACGGGCAGGCGGCCAGCAGGGTCCGCCGCGCGTCGGCAAGCTCGATCATGGCGCCACCCTACGATGCCGCCACTTACGGCCATGCGGTAGTTGTTGACGCATGGAAAAACGCGAACTCGGCAAGGCCGGCCGCTCGGTCTCGGTCATCGGTCTCGGCACCTGGCAGCTCGGCGCGGACTGGGGCACGGTGGACGAGTCCGATGCACTGGCGGTGCTCGAGGCCGCTGTCGAAGCCGGTGTGACGTTCTTCGACACGGCCGATGTGTACGGCGACGGGCGCAGCGAGCAGCTGATCGGCTCGTTCCTGAAGGCTCACCCTGGCATCGAGCTGACCGTGGCCACCAAGATGGGCCGCCGGGTCGACCAGGTTCCTGAGAACTACACCCTGGACAACTTCCGGACCTGGATCGACCGCTCGCGTGCCAACCTCGGCGTGGACGTGCTGGACCTGGTGCAGCTGCACTGCCCGCCGGCGCCGGTCTACTCCTCCGACGCGGTGTACGAGGCACTGGACACCCTCGTCCAGGAGCAGCGAATCGCCTCGTACGGCGTCAGTGTCGAGACCACGGTCGAGGCGCTGACCGCGATCCAGCACCCGGGTGTCGCCAGCATCCAGATCATCCTCAACGCCTTCCGGCAGAAGCCGCTGGACGAGGTGCTGCCCGCCGCGATCGCCGCCAACGTCGGCATCATCGCCCGGGTGCCGCTCGCGTCGGGTCTGCTGTCGGGCAAGTACACCCACGACACCGTGTTCGCCGAGGATGACCACCGCAACTACAACCGGACCGGAGCGGCCTTCGACGTGGGCGAGACATTCGCCGGCGTGGACTTCGACAGCGGAGTCGACGCGGCGGTGGAGTTCGCGAAGCTGCTGCCCGAGGGCGTGAGTCCCGCCGCTGCCGCACTGCGCTGGGTCGTCGACCGGGCCGGGGTCAGCACCGTCATCCCCGGCGCGCGTAACCCGGAGCAGGCGCGGGGCAACGCCCAGGCTGCCGACGTACCCGAATTGTCGGCCGACCTGCAGGCGAAGATCCGGGCGCTCTACGACGACAGGATCCGGCTCCAGGTGCACAACCGCTGGTAGTCGGTGGCTCAGGCTCGGCTCGCTGCCCGCTGTGAGTGGGCGGGCGAGTCGGGCCACTCGTCAGCGAGCATGGCGAACACCACCTCGTCGGACCACTCGCCCTTGAACAGCTCGTTGTGCACGAAGTGGGCTTCCAGCCGCATTCCCAAGCGCACCGCGAGACGAGCGGAGGCGTCATTGCGCGCGTCGAGGCGGGCAACGACCCGGTGCAGCCCCAGATCCTCGAACGCCAGCGCGAGCACCGCGGCGCACGCCTCGCTGGCGTAGCCCCGGCCGCCGACCTCGGGATGGAAGACGTAGCCGAGCTCGCCGCCGGCATGCTCGCGGCTGCGGAAGAACAGCACGACGTCCCCGACCAGCCGGCCGGTATCCCGCTCGATCACCCCTAAGGTCAGTGCCTGGCCCTCGTCCGAGATCTCATCGCGCGACAGGTCACCGGACATGCGATCCGCCAGCTCCTGTCGCGTCATGGGCTCGAAGGGCAGGTAGCGGCACACCTCGGCGTCGCTGCGGTAAGCCAGCAGCGCGCCGAGGTCGTCCGCGCGCAAGGGCCGCAACGCCACCCGGGCTGTGCTGATCGGGTAGCTCGGCCTCAAGTGCATACCGCATGATTGCAGACCACTGCACTCCGCCTCCGCGCTCGGAAGCTCAGCCCCGAGGAATCTCGTGCAGGATGGGCGTCAACCGATCGGCCAGGACGGCGTCGCGCTCCCGCAGCTCGGCGGTGAACGCGTCCACCGCGGCCACCAGCGCGCGGGTCAGCTCGTGGCTGTCGACACTGCGCACCAGCGTCATCAGACCAGCGATCCTGCGTTCCGCGTGCCGCCGAACCGGTTCGAGCCGCGCCGGTGACCCGCGATCGGCGCGGGCGCGGTCCACCAGTCGGGTAGCGACCTCGTCGCGCCGCTGTGGAGTGAACATCGGCCGATCCTCGCACCCCGGGCCACGGATCGACAGCGCCCAGCCCGGCCGACACCAGCCACTCCCACTCGACGCGCGCTTCGCCTCGTGGTTCGGCGGCGCCGGGAGTAGAACTGGATACATGAGTGAACCGACGACGTCCGGCGAGCGCCCCGACCCCGCCGACGAGGACGACATGCGACAGCACACCCAGGCCGAAGCCGAGGGTTCGGAGCCGGAAGAAGGCCCGGACGTGCCGCGCGAGCACACCCAGGACCCGGCCGAAGGCTGACGCGACCCCCCGCTTGGATGCTTGCCTCGGCCGAGATGCTTGCCTCGGCACAGCCGCTCACCTCGGCACAGCCGCACCATCCGACAGGGCATGCTGGTGGACGTGCCACAGCCCACTCCCCCGACCGGCAATCAAACATCCGGCAATCAAACATCCGCCGAAGAAACGTCCACCGGAGAAGCACCCAAAACTGAGCGGGCTCGCTCGGTCGTCTCGCGGGGGCCGTTGCGCGGGCTGCCGATCGAGGTGGCGGTGCTGTCCGTCGTCGCGTTCTTCGTCGCCGCCGGGTTCGGGATCGTCGCCCCGGCAATCCCGGTGTTTGCCCGCAGCTTCGGGGTGTCCCGGACGGCAGCCGCGGCGGTGGTCAGCGCGTTCGCGTTCATGCGGTTGGTATCGGCGCTGGGTTGCGGACGGCTGGTGAACCGGATCGGCGAACGCCTCGTGCTGGGCGTGGGAATCGCGATCGTCGCCGTGAGCAGCGCGCTGGCCGGCTTGGCGGTGAACTACCCGCAGTTGCTCACACTGCGCGCGGTGGGCGGCGTCGGCTCCGCCATGTTCACCGTGTCCGCCAGCTCGCTGCTGCTCGGTATCACGACGTCCGAGCAGCGGGGACGGGCGATGGGCGCTTTCAGCGGCGGCTTCCTGCTCGGTGGCGTCGCCGGCCCGGGGATCGGCGGCCTGGTCACCGGCTGGTCGCTGCGGGCCCCGTTCTTTCTGTACGCGGCGACCCTCGCGGCAGCCGGAGCGGTGGGACTGGCCAGGCTGCCCCGACGCGTCCGGCACGGTGACGCGAAGGACAAGCCCCGTCCGGTTCTGACGCTGGGGCAGGCGTTCCGGATGCCGGCCTTCCGGGCTGCGGCGGGCGCGAACCTCGCCGACAGCTGGGCCGCCCTCGGGGTCCGGGCCGCGATCGTGCCGTTGCTGGTCGTGGAGGTGCTGCACCGGTCCCCGATCTGGACCGGTGTCGCGCTGACCGTGTTCACGCTGGGCAACCTGGTGACGCTGACCGTGGGCAGCCGGATCGCCGACCGCCGGGGCCGCCGTCCGGTGCTGCTGATCGGCTGCCTGGGCAGCGCCGCCGGCACCGCGCTGCTCATCTTTCCCGCCTCGCTGGTGCTGCTGCTGGTGTCGATGGCGGTGTTCGGCGCAGGCAGCGGACTGCTCGATGTAGCGCCGGGCGCGATGCTCGGCGACGTCGCCGGCGGCCGGGGCGGGACCGTCGTCGCGGGCTACCAGATGGCCGGTGACGTCGGGAGCCTGGTCGGGCCGCTGGCCGCCGGAGCGCTCGCCGACAGCGCCGGGTTCGGACCAGCCTTCGCCGTCACGGCCGCGGTTCTGGTTGCCGCCGCCGTGCTCGCCCTCCGGGCTCCGGAGACGCTGGTTCGCACCCCGGCCTGACGGCTCGTCGCCCGCTCGATGGACATGCTGAGCGCGCGTCAGGGCGAGCGCTCAGCATGTCGATCGACGCCCGGCTGCCGGCTTCCCGCCGACGAGCTCGTCGTCCAGTCGCAGCGTCAGGGCGACCGGCCGACGCCCAACTCCGCCGCAAGCTGCTGCTCGATGCTCGCTGCTTCGCTGCCTACCGGATCGACCGGTCCGCTGACTGTCACGATCGGTCACAGTACGACCCCACCGGCCTGGGACGGCTGTCCACCCCGGTGCGCCCCGGCGAAGCCGCAGCCGGGTAATGCGACCATGCTCTGATGCACGGTGATCTGCTGGACGTGGCGCTGGTCGTCCTCGCTGTGCTGTCCGTGTTCTCCGGCTACCGGCGGGGGCTGATCCGCTCGATCACCTCTTTCCTCGGGTTCGTGCTCGGCGCGGCGGCGGGCGTCCACTTCGCCCCGGGCCTGGCCCGGCTGGTGCTCAAGGCACCGACCAACTCCGTTGCGGCGGATCAGGCGATCGGCCAGCGGATGGTGACCCTCGTCGCGGTGCTGGTGCTCGCCGGCGTGGGCCATTTCATCGGCCAGGCCCTCGGCAACCGGATCCGGGCCAAGGTCGCCAAGACGGTGCTCGGCCCGGTCGACGGCGCAGCCGGCGCGGTGGTCTCGGCGGCCTCGCTGCTGGCCCTGGCATGGTTGTTCGCGCTGGCGCTGGCCTACGCCCCGGCGCCCGCGGTGGCGCGCCAGATCCACCGCAGCCTGGTGTTGCACACGATCGACCAGGCGCTGCCGGGCTCCGGCCAGCGGGTCGCCGCCGGGCTGCTGCGGGAGCTCCAGCTGCACAACCTGCCGGCCGTGTCGGGCCCGTTCGCCACCCTGCTCGCCCCTTCTGTCGCGGCGCCCGATCCGGCCGTGGTCGGCGGAGCCACCCGCGCGGCGGCCGACTCGATCGTGAAGATCACCGGTGACGCGCCGTCCTGCGGGCGCTCCATCGAGGGCTCGGGTTTCGTCTACAGCGCCGACCGGGTGATCACCAACGCGCACGTCGTGGCCGGCGTCGCCCATCCGCGGGTCCGGGTTCCGGGCGGCGCGGTACTGAGCGCCCGGGTGGTCGTCTATGACCCGAACCGCGATGTCGCGGTGCTGTACGTACCGAACCTCGGCCGGCGCGCGTTGACGCTGGTCGGATCGGCGGGCACCGGAACGTCGGCGGTCGTGGCCGGCTATCCGGAGAACGGCCCGTTCATCGCGGTTCCGGCACGGATCGGCGCCCGGACCCAGGTCACCGGGCCCAACATCTATCAGGACAAGACCGTCACCCGGCAGGTCTACACCGTCCGTGGCCGGGTGCTGCCGGGCAATTCCGGCGGGCCGCTGCTCACCAGGTCCGGGCAGGTGCTCGGAGTCGTGTTCGCCGCGAGCGTGGACCAGAAGGACGTCGGGTACGCCCTGACCAACGCCGAGATCGCGCCCGACGTCACGGCCGGCCGCGGGGCGACCTCGGCCGTGGACACCAAGGGTTGTGACTGACCGGGACGCTCAGAAGGCGGCTGCGCCGCTAGTTGACGGCTGAGCGCGCCGTCGCCAGCCAGGTCGCGTCCTCGAGCAGGGCGCCCGGAAGGTCGGTACCGAACTTGTCGCTGGCCAACCCACGCCAGGACACGCCGGCCTTGATCCCGGCGACCGCGGCGGCCACGCCGATCGCGGCGGACAGAGCCGTCACCGCGCGGCTGTTGCCCTCCCGGTGCGCCAGCACGCCGCCACTCAGGGCGCCGAGGACCAGCCGCGGTACCGCGCCCTGCGGCTGAAGCCGGCTCGGGATACCGGGCAGCTTGTCCCCCACGAACTCTGCCGCCGACACCCCGGCCGCGGCCTTGGCGACCCACGGACGGGTGACGGCCGAGCCGCCGCGAGTGCGGGTGGACGTCAGGGCCAGGGCGGCGGGCCCGAGGGAGCTCCGTCCACCGGTTGCCAGGCCGAGCAGGGCAGCACGCGCGAGAATCGACATGCACCCGAGCCTAACCATTCCGGCGGAACCGCGCCCCATGGTGGAGATCGTGGTGGATGCTGTAGACGTGAGCGACGAGGTGGCGGAGGCCGTGCGGTGAAGCTCAAACTGGATCTGCACGACATCTACAACCGTGGCGGCGAGATCGACAAGGCGCTGCGCGACATCATCGACGAGGCCGTCCGGATCAAGGCGCCGCTGGTCGAGATCATCCCGGGTAAGGGCTCGGGCCAGCTGAAGAAGCGGGTGCTGCGGTTCCTGGATCAAAAGGAGATCAAGGCCCTGTACCACCGGGTCGAGAAAGATTCGGACAACTTCGGACGGGTCTTCGTCCATTTCCGCTGGAAGTAGCGCCGGCCACCTATACCGGCCGGCTACCGTGCGCCTTCGCTGTCGAACGGGGCCGATGGCATATCAATAGCCGGTGGTTCTATCCGAGCGCAAGCATCAGGTCCATCCCGGCGAGCCGCGACTGCCGGCCGCCATCGCGGTGCTCGTCGCGATCGCCCTGTACGCGCTGTTGCCCAACCGGTTGCTGCTCGGACCGCGCTACGTCGTCCCGGTGTTGGAGCTGTTGCTGTTCATACCGCTGGTCAAGGCCAATCCGCGCCGGATGACGAAGGAGAACCGGCTGCTGCGACGGCTTTCGATCGGGCTGGTGCTGCTGATCGCCGCCAGCAATGCGGTCGCGCTGGTGCTGCTGGTGCACGACCTGGTGGCCGGCAAGAGCGACGACGCGGTGACCCTGCTGATCGCGGCCGGCCAGGTGTGGGTGACCAACATGCTGGTGTTCGCCCTGGCCTTCTGGGAGCTCGACCGCGGCGGCCCGGTGATGCGGACCCAGACCGCCCGGCCGCGGTTACCCTCCGCGGACTTCCGCTTTCCGCAGGACGAGGACCACGACGCGATTGCCGAGGTTGCGAAACGGTCCTCGGCGAAGTCCGGTTGGGCACCGGGCTTCATCGACTACCTCTACGTGTCGATCACCAACTCGTCGGCGTTCAGCCCCACCGACACGATGCCCCTGTCGCCACGGGTGAAACTGCTGATGGCACTGGAGTCGGTGTCGGCCCTCGTGCTGTCGGTGATCGTCATCTCCTACGGCGTCGGCCAGCTCAAGTGACGCCCGCGGGTCAGTCCGAGCCGGTCAGCCCGGCGGGCAGCGGCTCGCGGTGCAGGATGCGCAGCCGCTGGGTGCACCGGGTCATCGCGACGTAGAGGTCGCTGGCTCCGCGCCGGGACTCGGCGAGGATGGCCGTGGGTTCGAGTAACAGCACGACGTCGAACTCCAGCCCCTTCGACTGGCGCGCCGTCAATACCGAGACCCGCTCGTCCGCATCATCGGGGGGCGCCGCACCGGATTCGGATGACGAGCCGCCGGCTGTGCCTGATTCGGACGACGAGCCGAGCATGGCCGACGCGACCTCGTCGACCAGGGCAGCCGGCGCGATCACCGCCAACCGTCCACCGTCGGAGCGGGCCAGCTCGTCGGCCACCACCGCGGGCACCGCAGGCGCCAGCGGGCCACTGACGAACTCCACGCTCGGCGGCGAATCCCCTTGCCGCGCCGAGGTGATCTCTGAGGGATTCCCACCCGCCGCGGCGAGCATGGCGGACGCGACGTCCATGATCCGGCCCGGGGTCCGGTAGTTCACGGTCAGCTCGGCGAGCCGCCAGCGCTCCGGAACGTACTTGTCCAGCATCTGACCCCAGCTGGTGGCGCCCGCACTGGAACCCGTCTGGGCGATGTCGCCGACGACCGTCATGGATCGGGACGGGCAGCGCCGCATCAGCAGTCGCCACTGCATCGCCGACAGCTCCTGAGCCTCGTCGATCACCACGTGCCCGAAGGCCCAGTTGCGGTCACTGGCCGCCTCGTCCACCAGGGACTGCCGGGTCTG